>Ga0307511_10002103_pt1 | contig 20847 bp, 22 predicted proteins | sample 13_EM_MG_FD_200266 | JGI IMG/M metagenome (GOLD analysis project Ga0307511, IMG submission 200266) | Populus trichocarpa ectomycorrhiza microbial communities from riparian zone in the Pacific Northwest, United States - 13_EM | ecosystem: Host-associated > Plants > Roots > Unclassified | place...
AGCCGGCCCGAGCGGGCCAGCTCGCTGGAGACCGTGCGCAGCCTGGACACGGTGCTCGGGCTGCCGCCCGGCTCGCTGATCAGCCTGCTCGGGCCGGCCCGGCCGCGGGGCCGCTGGGCCAACCACGTGCCCGGCTCGGTGCCGTACACCGAGCTCGGGCACAGCGACCGGACCGTGCAGATCCTGTCCGACACCCTCGACCCGGAGACCAACCAGCGGCTGGAGACCCTCAGCCACCACCAGGACCTCTACCTGGACGAGGACGGCCGCGGCTACCGGATGGCCGTGCGCCGGGTGCTGCGGGCCCGGGCCGACGGGGCCGACCGGATGCTGGTGATGAACGTCGGCGACGACCCCGAGGCCGGCAGCCCGGTGTTCACCGCCGGGGTCAACTGCGTGCTCGGCCGCACCGTGTACGACGCCGAGGAGGACGTCACCGCCGCCGAGCTGCTGTTCCACCGCAAGCTGGCCATCGGCGAGACCTACCTGGCCGAGTACGAGATCAGCGGCGTCAACCCGAAGGTGCGCACCACCGAGCTGACCCTGGGCTTCCGCCAGCCGACCCGGGAGTGCGTGCTCCAGGTCGTGTTCCACCCCCAGGCCGTGCCGGCCCGGTGCTACCCCGTGTGGCAGCCGCAGGCCAAGCAGCAGGCCGCCGGCCGGCGCAACCGCCGCGAGGAGGCCGAGCAGCGCATCGAGCCCAACGGCAGCGTGCACGTCGCCCTGGTCGACATCCCGGCCGGCCTCTACGGCCTACGGTGGGAATGGGAGTAGCACCATCGGGTGTTAGCGCTGCGCACCGGGTGTCAGCGGTAGCCGATCTCGTTGACCGGGTATAGAACCGGTGCGGGCTTGATCGGCCGACCTCGCAGGGCAACCTTCACAGGACATGTCACGTCCTGGTCACGGGGCCACCGCGTGGTCTCGGCATGCGGAGGGGGCAGGTGTTGGACAACCGGTACCGCTACGGGAGCACCTACCGCCAGCCCTATCGGCGGCCCCACCAGCCGAGCAACGGGCTGCGCAACGCCAAGATCGCGGTGTCCATCGCCTCGGCGCTGACGCTCGTGATGACCTGGTTCGGCTGGACCCAGCTGCAGCAGATCACCAGCGGGCTGACCACGGCGGACGTCATCGAGTCGGGCACCAGCACCGAGTCGCCGGCCGACGGCTCCGAGGACATCCTGCTGGTCGGCATGGACAGCCGGACCGACGCGCAGGGCAATCCGCTCTCGCCGGACCTGCTGGCCCAGCTGCACGCCGGCGGCGACGACGGCGAGTCCAACACCGACACGATGATCCTGGTGCACATCCCCAACGGGGGCAGCCGGGCGACCGCGATCTCCATCCCGCGCGACTCGTACGTGAGCATCTCCGGCGGCCACGGCGCCCACAAGATCAACTCGGCCTTCGCCTGGGGCAAGAACGCCGTGCTGCCCAGCCTGCGGCAGCAGGGCCTGTCCGGCGCGCAGCTGGAGGTGCAGTCCAACCAGGAGGGCGCCAAGACCGCGATCCGGACCGTGCAGGACCTGACCGGCGTCACCATCGACCACTACGCCCAGGTCAACCTGGCCGGGTTCTACGACATCACCCAGGCCATCGGCGGCGTGCAGGTGTGCCTGAAGGGCCCCGTCGACGACAACTTCTCCGGCGCGCACTTCCAGGCCGGGGAGCAGACCGTGTCCGGGGCCGCCGCGCTGTCGTTCGTGCGGCAGCGGCACGGGCTGCCCGAGGGCGACCTGGACAGGATCCGCCGGCAGCAGGCGTTCATGGCCGGCATGGCGCAGAAGGTGCTGTCCGCCGGCACCCTGACCGATCCCGGCAAGCTGGCCGCGCTGGCCGACGCGATCAAGAAGTCGGTGGTGCTGGACCAGGGCTGGGACCTGGTGAGCTTCGCCCAGCAGCTGCGCGGCCTGACCGGCGGCAGCACCCAGTTCACCACCATCCCGGTGGAGGACATCTCGTACCAGACGCCCGAGGACGGCGACGCCGTGCAGGTCGACCCGTTCAAGGTGCGGGACTTCGTGCGGAGCCTGACCGCCCCGCCCACCACCAAGCCGGCGCCGCCCGCGATCACCGTGGACGTGTTCAACGGGACCACCGTCGACGGGCTGGCCGCACGGACCATGAACGAGCTGGTGTCCAAGGGCTACGGGCAAGGCGAAACCAGCAACACGATGGCGCGGTCGTCCACCCTGGTCACCTACGGCACCGGCGCACAGGCGCAGGCCGACGCGCAGAAGGTGGCTCGGGACCTGGGCGGCGGGGTCACCGTGTCCCAGGAGCCCAGCCTGGCCGATGGCCACGTCGAGGTCTACCTGGGTAGCGACTACCGCGGACCCGGGGCCCAGGGTTGGGCCGCTGGAGGTGCGCTCGCGCTGAACGGGACGGCCGCTATGGCCGCTCCGACCACCTCATCCGACGCGCCGATCACGGCGGACGGCGTCACCTGCGTCAACTAGCTCGGCTAGTCGGACGAGGCTCAGGACTGGACGTTGCCCTGCTGCTGAGTCGTGTGCTGTGTGGCGCTGGGCTGCTGCGGGGTCTGGGTCAGCTGCTGGGGCGGGGCCGGCGGGGCCGGAGTGGTGTCCTCCGCCTGGCCGTCCTTGGCGCCCATCTCAGCCTTGAAGATCCGCAACGACTGGCCGATGCCGCGAGCGGCGGACGGCAGTTTCTTCGCGCCGAACAGCACCACGATCACCAACAGGATGATGACCAGGTGCGTTGGGGTGAAAAAGTTGAATGGCATCGCGGTCCAGCGTATCCCACCCGCGGCCCGGGACAAGCCCGCCAACCGGCCGGACACCCACCGGTAGCCATCCGGCCACCCGTCACCCGTTCGCGTCACAAGCGTGCGAAAAGTTCTCGCGAACCGCGTAAGGAACCGCACCGAGCACGCTCTCACCATCGTGCGGATCGAACCGGTGACATACCAGCGCGTGCTCGGCGACGAGCTACGCAAGCTGCGCAAGCAACGCGGCTGGACCAGGAAGGTGCTGCAGGGCAAGCTGCAGACCGAGGTCTCGCTGCAGACGCTGGCCACCTATGAGTTGGGCACCAGGCAGTGCTCGGTGGTCCGGCTGGCCGAGATCTGCCTGGCCCTGGACGCCATGCCCCATGACCTGCTGGCCCGTGTGCATGGCCGGATCTTCAGCGACACCCCCGGCGGGGACCACATCCGGCTCGAGCTGTCCCGCGTCGTCGAGGACGCCCAGCCCGAGCTGCTGCCCCTGCGCCGCTGGGCCCGCGACCGCCTCCGCGTCGCCGGCGCCCGCACCGCAGAGGTGCAGCTCGACCTGCCCGCCCTCCGGCAGCTCGCCGAGCTCTGCGGCGTCGACACCGTCGACCTGATGTCCCGCCTGCGGCAGCTCATGACCCACTGACCCCGGTCGCCCTCTCCCCGGCGACCGGTCCCCACCCCGGAGGTCACGTTCCGCCTCCGGCCAGCCCCATCCGGCACCGTCTCGAACGCCGGCCCCCGGCCCACCGCGCGCCCTCCCCTCCCCCGCCACGCCGTTCGTCACATGCGGTCCGCACGTGGCGTGTAGAGGCAAGTCCGACGCGCATGTGCCATTCGGACGTCTCTGACCGACGCCCTTCGCCGATCAGGGATCCGCGTGTCCCACCACGCGAGAAGCCGGCCGCGGACCCCACCGCGGCCGGCTTCGTGGGAGACCGACACCCCGAAATCCGCCTCCCGGCTTTCCCGCCCGTCAGCCGACCTTGGTCGGGGTGCGGGTCGCGGCCAGCAGCTCGTAGTCGGCGAGCTCGACCTTGCGGGTCCGCACCTGGTACTGCCAGACGAAGCCGGGCCAGACGGTGCGGTTGACGCCGGCGGAGTCGAGGTACCAGCTCTTGCAGCCGCCGACGCTCCACACGCCCTTGCGCAGCTTGCGCTGGATCTCCAGGTTGAACTTGCGCTGCGGGACGGGCCGCACGTCCATGGCGGCGCAGCGGTGGGTGTCGAGCAGCTGGAGGCACTCGAGCACGTAGCGGCTCTGGGCCTCGATCATCAGCACCACCGAGTTGTGGCCGAGGCCGGTGTTCGGCCCGAGCAGGAAGAACAGGTTGGGGAAGCCGGAGACGCCGATGCCGAGGTAGGTCTCCAGGCCCTTCTCCTGCCACTGGCTGGTCAGGTCGACGCCGTCGCGGCCCTTGATGTCGAGGTAGTCGAAGGCGTCGGTGACGTGGAAGCCGGTGCCGAAGATGATGGCGTCGACCTCGTGCTCGACGCCGTCGGCGGTGACGACGGAGTGCTCGCGGACCTCGGTGATGCCGTCGGTGACCAGCTCGACGTTGGGGCGGTTGAAGGTGGAGTAGTAGTCGTTGGAGATCAGCACCCGCTTGCAGCCCATGGTGTAGTCGGGCGTCAGCTTGCGGCGCAGCTCCGGGTCGTGCACCTGCTGCTTGATCTGCTTGCGCACGGGCTGGGAGGCGAAGGCCATCAGCTTCGGGCTGAAGGTGAACGCCAGCGCCCGCGCGTCCAGCGCCCAGAACAGGGCGGTCCGGCGCAGCCACTGGGTGAGGGGCAGGTTGCGGAAGAGGGTCTTCTCGATCTTGCTGACCGGCCGGTCGCCCTTCGGCATCACCCACGCCGGCGTGCGCTGGAACACGGTGAGGCGCTCGGCCTGCTTGGCGATCTCCGGCACGAACTGGATGGCGCTGGCCCCGGTGCCGATCACGGCGACGCGCTTGCCGGTCAGGTCGTAGTCGTGGTTCCACTGCGCGGAGTGGAAGCTCTCGCCCTGGAACCGCTCCATGCCGGGCAGGTCGGGGACGGACGGGATGTGCAGCGCCCCGATGCCGGCCACGACGGCGCCGGCGGTGTAGGTGTCGCCGGACTCGGTCCGCACCGTCCAGCGCTTGGTGTCGTCGTCGAAGGCCGCGCCGACGACCTTCACGCCGAACCGGATGTGCTCGCGCAGCCGGTGCTTGTCGGCGACGATCCGCAGGTAGTCCCAGATCTCGCGCTGGCCGGCGTAGAGCCGGCTCCACTCCGGGTTCTGCTCGTACGAGAAGGAGTACAGGTGCGAGGGGATGTCGCAGGCGCAGCCCGGGTAGGTGTTGTCCCGCCAGGTGCCGCCGACGTCCTCGGCCTTCTCCAGGATGACGAAGTCGTGCCGGCCGGCCTGCTTGAGCTGGATGGCCATGCCGAGCCCGGAGAACCCGGTGCCGATGATGACGACGCTGGTGTCCTGCCCGCCCATGTCCCGAATCCCTCCGTCGACCTTTACCCGCAAGTAGGTTACTACGAGTAGGTTACCTTGGGTAGACTCGCTCTCGTGACGAGCCCAGCCGACACCGGCCGACGCAGGCGGATGCCCAGGGCGGCCCGCAAGGCCCAGATGCTGGCGGTGGCCGAGCAGGTCTTCGCCGAACGGGGTTACCTGGCGGCCTCCATGGACGAGATCGCCGAACGGGTCGGCGTGTCCAAGCCCATGCTGTACGAGTACTTCGGCTCCAAGGAGGGCCTGCTCGTCGGCTGCATCGACAAGGCCCGCACCGAGCTGCGGGAGGCCACCGAGCAGGCCGTCATCGGCGCCGACAGCCCCGAGGCCATGCTCCGCCTCGGCCTGCTGGCCTTCTTCCAGTTCATCGCCGAGCGCCGGCAGTCCTACGGGCTGCTCCGCCACGAGGCCGCCGTCACCGTGCCGTCCGCCGTCGAGGAGATCGAGGCGATCCGGCGCCAGCAGACCGACCTCATGATCGGCTGGATGGCCCTGTCCCTGCCCGGCGTCGACCCCGTCGAACTGGAGGCCGCCGCCGAGATCCTCGTCGGCTCCTGCGAGCGGCTCGCCCAGTGGTGCGAACGCCGCCCCGAGATCACCCCCGAGCGCGCCACCGACCTGCTGATGACGGCGGTGTGGACCGGCCTGTCGTCCCGCGCCGGCGACTGACCAGGCGGCCCGTCAGCGTGGGCGGTCCACCGACCAGCCGGTGCGGGCGGCCCAGTGCCGGGCGCGGGCGAGGATCTCGTCGATGAGGTCGCCCTTGGCCTCGGCGTACTGGTTCATGTCGAACCACTCCCGGGTGGCGAGGTGGCGTTTGAGCTGCTCATAGGCCGCGCGGTCGGCGGGGGTGGCACGGAGCCAGTCGCCGAACAGGAGGTGGTCGCGTTCCCAGCGGCTGCCGGCGGGGCAGATGTGGACGTGGACGTCCAGCCGAGGGGTGCGGACCATGCGGTGGTCGGGCTGGCGCACCCGGAGGTGGTAGCCGGCGGCCTCGAGTTGAGGGAGGTATGTGGCCTCCTGCTCGACGTCGAGGACGCTGACCTGGACGTCGACGATGGGCTTGGCGGCCAGCCCCGGCACGGCGGTGGAGCCGACGTGGTCGATGCGAACGGCGTTGTCCCCCAAGGCGTCGCGGATGCGGTCGCGTTCGGCGCGGAAGCGCGCGGGCCAGACCGGGTCGTAGTCGACGATGGTGATGGCCCGCTTCTCCCGGCCGCCGATGAGGCTGGCGCCGACGAGCTGCTCGCGGACGGCCATCAGCACGAAGCCGAGCAGGTTGGCGCCGAGCCAGGTGGCGGGGGAAGCGGCCCGCTCGTCGTCGGCGGACAATCCGATGCCCCACACCCGGTCCAGCGGCGAGGCCTCGACCAGCACCCGGTCGCTGGTGCCGAGCAGGTACCGGCCCAGCAAGGCGTGCTGCCCGAACTTGGCCAGGTTGCCGGCGACGACCACGTCGAACCGGTGAGCGGCCCACACATCCTCGTCGTAGCCCCGCACCGCGCGGCCGAGGGTCTTGGCCTCGTTGGGGTGCCGGGCGCGCAGGATGCGCGCGGCGGTCTCCTCGTCGCCGAACAGCAAGGCCTTGCGGTGCATCATGAAATGCTCGGCGGTGGGGAAGACCAGCCCGTCGGCGGTGAACTCGGCCGGCCACCACTGGCTCAGGCACGAGGGGCCGATGCGACCGTCGCGGCGCGGCTCGTGTCCCCAGAAGTAGACGTACTTCAGCCGCCGGCCCGCGGCCTCGGCGCGGACCAGGTCCTCGACGCTGCGCATCACCACGCATGCTGTCCTACCAGGAAGCGGTGGGCCGGGTCCCGCGCTTTTGCCGAACTCGGCGCATCGTCCACATCGGACGGCATCACGTCATGGGCGTCACCCCGATCGCGGCCATCAGCATCGGGAAGGACACGTGCAGCTCGCGCTGCCAGTACGGCCAGCTGTGGGTGCCGGGCCCGTACATGTCGAGCGTGGCCGGAATGTGCAGCAGCCGCAACCGATCGACCAGCGCGGACGTCTCCGCGCCGTGCAGCGCCTCGCTCTGGTTGAACCCGGTCCCGGGCGGGTCCAGCGGCCCCGGCTGGCCGTTGCCGGAGGCCACGAACAACTTGGTGCCGCGCAACGCCCAGGCCAGGTCGACCGGGTTGTGCGCGGCCCACACCAGCGGCTGCTTGGCCGGATCGCCCCAGAGGTTGTTCGGGTCGTGGCCGTTGCTCGACACCACCGAGGTGACCTGGGTGATGGCCTCCTGGGACAACGTGGTGTCCAGTGCGCCGCTGTAGGAGGCGGCGGCCTGGAACATGCCCGGATGCCGGGCCGAGTAGTCGAACGCGCCGAGCCCGCCCATGGACAGGCCGGCGATCGCGCGCCGCGTCCCGGCCCGGTAGCCGCGCTCCAGCAACTGCCGGAGCTCGACGGTGTGGAACGTCTCCCAGGCCGGGCCGCTCAGCCAGTTCGAGTAGTAGCCGTCGGGCCCCGCCTCCGGCATCGCCACCAGCACGTCGGTGCCGGCGGTGAGCGCGGCCACGTCGGTCTGGCGGGTCCACGACGTGTAGTCGTCGCAGCAGCCGTGCAGGAGATAGAGCACCGCCCAGCGGGCGTTGGGCCGGGCGTCCCAGTCCGGCGGCAGCAGCAGCCGGGTCATCGCGGTGCGACCGAGCGCGGGCGACTGGATGGTCAGGTCGAGAGTCCTTGGGGCGACCAAGGTCTGGCTCACGACGGTGGCGCCGTCGTCGGCCGTCACCTGTTGCGCCGCCCCCGCGATCGAGGCGACCGAGCCGGCCACCAGGCCGGCCACCACCAGCGCCACCCCAACCAGGAGGCGCCAGATCACCGCACGTGTCCGCATGGGCACACAGTGGCACACGAACCTGGCAGTCAAGCCCATCCTGTCCCGAGCAGGACAAGGGGGCACCGGGTTGGCGCAATACCCACGCCGGGAAGGGCCCCTTCACCGCATCCAGCGCGGCGTGGTGAAGGGGTCCTTCCTCTCGCTGGCCAAGATCGAGGGACCGATACTGGCGCTCAACGCCAGGAAGGACCCCTTCACTGCGTTGAACGCCAGTATCGGGCCCTTCCTGACATCAAGCAGGGCGTCGAGCGGGTGGTCAATGGATCCGGTAGACGACCGTGCCGTGGGCGGGGACGGAGGCGCTGATCGGCCCCGTGGTGGTGGACTTCGCCTTGGACCACAGGTCGGTCAGCGTGTGCGTCCCCGAGGAGACGCCGATCGCGGACAGTGTGGTGGAGATCTTCGCGGTGTTGCCGGTCTCGTTGAACAGCGCGACGGCGGTGTCACCATTGGCCAGCGGCTTGCGGATCACGTGCAGGCCGTTGGCGGACGAGATCTCGTTGCCCTGCACGCCCTTCGCGTCCTGGTCGAGCGCGATCACGTCGGCGTTGCGCAGGATGGTCAGCGTGGCCGACGAGGCCTTGCGGATGTCCGAGCCGATCAGCAGCGGCGCGGCCATCATGGCCCACAGCGTGAAGTGGCTGCGGTACTCGGTGTCGGTCATCTTGCCGTTGCCGACCTCGAGCATGTCGGGGTCGTTCCAGTGGCCGGGGCCGGCGTACTTGCCCAGCTTGATGTTGGCCTTGTAGATGGACAGCATCTTCGAGTACGAGTCGTTGATGTCGCCGGTGGTGCGCCAGGAGTTGCCGACCGGCGCGGCCCAGGTCCACGGCTGGTTCTGGCCCCACTCGCAGATCGAGTACAGGATCGGCCGGCCGGTGGCGGCCAGCGCGTCGCGCATCGCGGTGTAGCGCTTCTTGGCGTCCTGCCCCTGGTTGTTGCAGTTGTCGTACTTCAGGTAGTCCACGCCCCACGACGCCCACAGCGCGGCGTCCTGCTTCTCGTGCCCGAGGGCGCCGGGGAAGCCGGCCTTGTTGCACGTCTTGGTGCCGGCACTGGTGTACAGCCCGAACTTCAGGCCCTTCGAGTGCACGTAGTCGGCGACGGCCTTGATGCCGTGCGGGAAACGCGTCTTGTCCGGCACCAGGTTGCCCTTGCTGTCCCGGCTCGACTGGGCCCAGCAGTCGTCCAGGTTCACGTACTGGTAGCCGGCGTCCTTGAGACCGGTGGACACCAGGGTGTCGGCGATGCCCTCGACGAAGGCCTCGTTGAACTGGGCCCCGCACTGCGTGAGGTTCCAGTTGTTGAAGCCCATCTGCGGGGTCAGGGCCAGTCCGTTGTCCAGGGCCAGCGCCGGGGTCGCGGCCGTCGCCCCGAGCACCCCCGACCCGATCAGCGCCGCGACCGCGGCCAGCGCGGTCAGCACAGTCCTGCGCACGTTCGTTCCTCCAGCTTGTCGGCTTCGGACACGTGCGCGGCGGCGACGGCGAGCGGGTCAAAACGTAGGAGGTCCAGACCGCGAGCACAAGGACCTAGTGGCCATATGCCTCCTTTCGCCGGCAGACATCGGAACTCCGATACGTCCAGTCGGCCTACCCTCCGGTAGTTGCCACGGGTCCGAACGAATCGACCGAACGGGTGAAGCCGTGAACGCGCACGGTGACGCTCCGCGTTCACTTCGTGGTCAAACCTGGCGCTACTACACCTTTGAGTTAGTAGTCCCTTAACGAAATGGAGTATTGAGGACGCCGCCATCTGGTGGCTCAATGGGTCCCGACACGGATCCGTCTCCGGGTCCGTACCAACTCGAAAGGGTGACGCGCGCCATGCGACCTGGTCAGCCGGACATCGACCACGTCGATCTCCCGATCGGGACGGCCGCGCGCCTTTCGGGTTTCCGCACCCTTCCTCTTCTCGGGTGACGAATGTGTCATCTTCGCGACGCGGGGCAACCTGCGCATCAGCCCCGCCATGCCGGCCGGGAACCGATCACACAGGAGGTGCTATGACAGTAGACCTGGACCCGCGTCTGACGGAGCCACCGACCCACGACCGCGACGGCGGTCTCAGACGGGCGCGTTCCACCGCACGCCGGACGGCGGTTTTTCCCAACCGCTGAGCCGGCGCCGGCAGTTCACCGCGCGTCCTGACTTCCGGCGAGAGGGCCCCAGGGCCACGGTGGCCCTCTCGCCGGAAGTTCTGCGTTCACGGCGCCGTCTTCGGCGTCGCGGCTCGGCCCTCGGATAGCCGACGCCTCGCCAAGGGCGAAACATCGGCGGGACCTCGCGGCTATGGGCTACCGATTCGAATTCGCGCTGGTCGACCCCGGTTTGAAGCCATTCTCACCGCGAGCGGAAATGAATTTATCGACAAGTGCCGAAGGGCGTGGCGCGACGAATGGGAGCGCCCGACATGCGGTTTCTCACGCCAGCGCGGCAATTGAACTGTTCGAGTGACATCCACGCTACGCCGAACGGAGTGCCCCGCGCCCGGCATGGACCGGCGGCGTCGAAGTAGGGTCCCCGGAATGTCGTCCCCGTCGCGCAGACGCGTCCCCCTCGACACGCCGGAACGCCTCGCGGAGGTGCAGACCGCGGCCCTCGACGCGGTCTCCGAGGTCGGTTACGAGCGATTCAACATGGACCTCGTCGCGCAGCGGGCGCACGTCAGCAAGGGCAGCCTCTACCAGCGCTGGCCGTCCAAGGCGCACCTGCTGGTGGCGGCGCTGAACGCCAACCGCGTCGAGGTCGAGGCGCCCGACACCGGCTCGTACCTCGGCGACGTCCGCGAGCTGTGCAAGCTGTGGCTGCGCGTGGAGGTGCTGGGCGACCGGCGGGGGCTGATCCTCGCGCTGTTGGAGGGCAGCCGGCGCGACCCCGAGCTGGCCCGGCTGATGACCGAGCAGCTGAGCCGGGGCGGCGCCAATCCGATGACCGTGGTGCTGGCCGCGGCCAGCGCCCGCGGCGAGCTGCCGCCGGGGGTGGACCTGGAGCTGCTGGCCGAGGTGCCGATGGCGCTGGCCCTCAACTTCCTGCTGTTCCGGGACATGCCGCTGACCGAGGAGCTGGTCGACCGGATCGTGGACGGCCTGCTCGCGCCGCTGCTGGGTCGTCGGGATCACAGCCAATAGAACAGAACTGTTCTGTACTCTCGAACCCGGGATCTCACCTCTCCGGGTGACGTCCGCTGCGGCGGACGGCCCGGTGCGGTGAAGTCGGAACCAACTCGGGACGAGGGGGCCTCTGCATGGCTGCCACCACCGCTGTCGAGCCGGAAACCGCGGGCGTCACCCGCGGCCGGACGAACGCGATCTTCGGTGTGGTGCTGCTCGGCGTGTTGCTGGCGGCGCTGGACCAGACCATCGTGGGCACCGCGTTGCCCACGATCGTCGGCGACCTGGGTGGGGCCGGCCACCTGTCCTGGGTCGTCACCGCCTACCTGCTGGCCGAGACGATCATGACGGTGATCGTCGGCAAGTTCGGCGACCTGTTCGGCCGCAAGCGCATGTTCCAGCTGTCCGTGGTCATCTTCGGCGTCGGCTCGTTCTTCTCCGGCTTCGCCGACTCCATGACCTGGCTGATCATCTGGCGCGCGGTGCAGGGCATCGGCGGCGGCGGCCTGATGGTCACGGCCACCGCGCTGATCGCCGACTTCATCCCGCTGCGCGAGCGCGGCAAGTACCAGGGCATCCTCGGCTCGGTGTTCGGCGTGGTGACGGTGGCCGGGCCGATGCTCGGCGGGCTGTTCGTCGACCACCTGTCCTGGCGCTGGGCCTTCTACGTGAACATCCCGCTGGTCGTGGTGGTCCTGATCGTCGCCGCGGCGGCCATGCCCTCGGTGAAGTCCGCGCTCAAGCCGGTCGTCGACTACCTCGGCATCCTGCTGATCGGCCTGGCCGTGACCGGGCTGACGCTGGTCACCAGCTGGGGCGGCACCACCTACGCGTGGAACTCGCCGGAGATCATCTGGATGTCGGTCGGCTCGGTGGTGCTGCTGGGCCTGTTCGTGGCGGTCGAACTGCGGGCCAAGGAGCCGATGCTGCCGATGCGGCTGTTCCGCAACCCGGTGTTCACGGTGTCCGGCATCCTCAGCTTCATCGTCGGCTTCGCCATGCTCGGCGCGCTGTCGTTCCTGCCGACGTACATGCAGTACGTGCAGGGCACCGACGCCACCACGTCCGGCATCCGGCTGCTGCCGATGGTGCTCGGCCTGCTGGTGGCGTCCATCATGTCCGGCAACATCGTCAGCCGAACCGGCCGGTACAAGATCTTCCCGATCCTGGGCAGCATCGGCATCAGCGCCGGCCTGTACCTGCTGTCGCTGCTCGCCCCCGACACCGGGCTCGTGCTGTCCTCGCTGTACATGCTGGTGCTCGGCGTCGGCATCGGCCTGGCCATGCAGGTGCTGACCATCGCCGTGCAGAACACCGTCGACTACGCCGACCTCGGCGTGGCCACCTCCGGCGTGACGTTCATGCGCTCCATCGGCAGCTCGTTCGGCGCCGCCATCTTCGGCTCGATCTACTCCAGCCAGCTCACCACCAACCTGGGCACCACGCTGGCCCGCAACCCGCTGCCCCAAGGCGTCGACCCACACGTGACGGCCGTGCCGGCGCTGCTGCACGCCCTGCCCGACGCGGTGTCGCGGCCGATCGTGCAGGCGTACTCCGACTCGCTGCACACGGTGTTCCTGTACGCGGTGCCGTTCGGCGTGCTGGCGCTGCTGGTGTCGTTCTTCCTCAAGGAGATCCCGCTGCGCGACACCTCCCGGGCCAGCGCGCCGGAGCTCGGCGAGGGCTTCGCGATGCCGGACTCCCGGGACTCCGACCAGGAGCTGGAGCGGCAGATCGCCACGCTGATGTTCCGGGAGCGGCACAAGGCCGCGCCGGCGATCCTCGGCCGCTCCGGCACCAGCCTGGACGAAGGCGGCGTTTGGTGCCTGATGCGCGTCAAATTCCAGCACAAGCTGCAGCGGCCGCCGACCGTCGAGGCGATCGCCGAGAAGCACCGGCTGCCGGCCAAGGTGATCGAGCCGGCCTTCGTGGCCCTGGAGTACGCCGGCTACCTGGAGCGGGACGGCGAGGAGCTGGCGCTGACCGAACGCGGCCGGGCCGAGTTCGACCGGCTCGCGCACGCCTGGCGGGACTGGCTGGTCGAGCGGCTGTCGGACTGGCGGCAGGAGAGCCGGACCGACCTGAACGCGGCGATCGACCGGGTCGCCATGCGAATGATCGAACAGGCAGGAGATGAGCAGCGACAAGGGCGGCACGCTTTGGTGTAAGGCGGATGGCGGTCACCCGATCGGTGTAACGTCGTCATGCGTCTGACGGGGCCGCGTCTCACCTGAGCGGCCCCGTCGGCCAGGGGAGGCCGCGACGCTACGGGGAGGGTGATCAACGATGGGCGCGACACCGATCTTGGTGAACTACCAGCCGCAAGGCGAGGACTGGACCGTCAACGTCCAGTCCGACGGCACGGTGCTGACCGAACAGGCCCCCGGCCTGATCGCCGCCCGCGACCGCGCCGACCAGATGGTCGAACAGCTGACCGGCGCGGACACCAACCGCAAGCCGACCGTCGTGCACCTGCTCGAAGGGGACGCGTTCGCGTTCACCACGGCCTACCTGCACGCCCGCCACGGCCTGAGCACGGCGCCCAAGCCGCCGGCCGTCGACACGCCCGCCGTCGGCGAGAACACGCAGGAGATGGACCTGTCCGAACTGGCCGACGAGGCCGCCGAGGTGGACAACTGAGCCACCCGACCGGCTGATTGCACCTAGGATGATCCCGAAAGGCGACCCGTAGCCGTATCGGGAGGCTGGTCTTGGCCACAACTTCGTACGCGGAGCAGGCAAACGCGGCCGCCCGCGGCCGGCCGAGAGACTCCACCCGCGACGAGGCGCTACGCCGCGCCGCGCTGGAAGTGATGGCCGAAGTCGGCTACCGGGCACTGACCATGGACGCCGTCGCGGCCAAGGCCCGCGCCGGCAAAGCCACCATCTACCGGCGCTGGGAATCCAAACTCGACCTGGTCATCGACACCGTCAACCAGCTCGTGCACCAGAACATCCCCGAACCCGACACCGGCTCCCTCACCGGCGACCTGCGGGAATTCCTCAGCGCCTTCGCCGCGTTCCTGTCCGGCCCCACCGGCAAAGCCGCCCAGGCCCTCGTCGGCGAACTGCCCCACGAGCCCGAACTCGCCACCGCGTTCCGCGAGACGTTCCTCGTCGCCCAGCGCGACGTGCTCCGCGGCATCCTCGACCGCGGCATGGCCCGCGGCGAAGTCCGCCTCGACGCCCCCCGCGGCATGGCCGTCGAACTGGCCGGCGCCGCCCTGACCTACCGGCTCATGCTCACCGGCGACCCACTCGACGCCACCTTCGTCGACCGACTCGTCGACCAAGTCCTGCTGCCGCTGCTCAGACCCTGAGCACACGAAACCCCCGCACACCCGCGGGGGCCTCGTCGATCAGCGGAAAAGCCTGCGCACCACCAAGACGCCGACCAGCACCCCGACGCCGATCAACGCGTACTTGACCCGCGGATCGGACAACCGGGCCCGGACCGCGTCCTTGCCCTGGTCCACGTACTGCTTCGGATTGGCCTTCACAGCCAACTCGTCCAGGGTGGCGGCCAGCGCGTCCCGCGCCTGCTCGATCTCGCGCTGAATGGTGTCGGGATCGCGAGCCACTAGTCCTCCTCGCCGTGCGTGCCTCAACCACCGTAGTTGACCACGTTAGGACCCGCTCCTGGGGCCCGCAGGAATGAGCCCGCTAGGCTTACCAGCAGGGGGCCGTAGCCCAATTGGCAGAGGCACACGGTTTAGGTCCGTGCCAGTGTCGGTTCGAGTCCGACCGGCCCTACGCGATGGGCGACGTGTGCTCGCGCTTTCGCGCTTCGCCTCGTCGCTTCGGTGTTTGTTGTGGGGGGGCGACCCCCTACACCACCCGGGGCGGGGCTGCGCCCCGCGAAGCGTGGTTGCCGGTGTCGAACGGTCGCTGGGCGCTTCTGATGACCTTTAGCGGCTAGCTAAAACCGCAGCTCAGGGGGTGGGTCGGGCGGTTTTGCCGGTCAGGAGCTCGTAGAAGATGGGGTCGCCGGTGGTGGTGATGCGGTGTTGGAAGCGGGTGCGCTCGGTCAAAGTGAGAGCGCCGCGTTCCAGCAGCTGATCTATGGCGGTGCCGAAGCTGGTTGGGTCTGAGGGGTCCAGCCACTGCTCGTGGACCGTGAGGGCGAAGGGTGCGCCGGGCGGCAGGAGCGACAGGGCGTTGATCAAGGCAGCTGGCGGAGCGTGGGTGCCGCCGAATGCGCCAGCGGAGATCAGGCCGGTGGGCTCGTGGTCGCGCAGCTGCGGCAGCAGCGTGCCGGTGCTTGAGGCGAGGTCGCCGAGGAGGTAGTCGGCGTAGATGCCTGGGCGGTCGCGGAGGCAAGCGACGCGGGCGGCTGGCAGGGCGTCGACGCCGATGATCCGGCCGACGCCGCCGGCGCGGAGCAGTTCGCCGACCAAGCCGGTGCCGGAGCCGAAGTCGAGGACGGTCATCGAGGCCGGCTCCGATGCCAGGCGCAGAAAGCCCTCGGCCGCGACCTGAGGAGAGCAACACCGCAGGCGCTCCTGCACGATGTGCTCGTAGAGGCCGGGCACCGCATAGATCCGCGGGTAGTCATGCAGATGCACGACCTCGTGCTCATCCAACGCGACATACTCGCCGTCAGCGGCGGGCGGTCCGATGAGGCGGATGGTGTCGAACGGGGCAGCCATGCCCGCGAGACTACGAGAAGGAACGGTGCACACGTCTTCGATGTTCGAGCGGCCGCCGGCCGAGATCGCGCCGGGGGCTGTCCACACCCCCGACTGGCTGAACCTGGACGAGCAGCGGCGGCTGGTGGCGGCGTGCCGGGAATGGGCCGCTCCCCCGGCGGGAATGCGGCACACGCGGTTGCCCAGCGGCGGGGTGATGTCGGTGCAGACGGTGTGCCTGGGCTGGCACTGGACTCCGTACCGCTACAGCCGCACCACTGATGACGGCTCGCCGGTGAAGCCGCTGCCGGAATGGCTGGCGGAGCTGGGCGCGCGGGCGGTCGGGGATCCCGGCTACCGGCCGGACATCGCGCTGGTCAACTTCTACGACCAGGCCGCGAAAATGGGCATGCACCAGGACAAGGACGAGCGGGCCGACGCACCTGTGGTGTCACTGAGCATCGGAGACAGCTGCGTGTTCCGGTTCGGCAACACGGAGCACCGCAACCGGCCGTGGACCGATGTGGAGCTGCGGACCGGGGACCTGTTCGTGTTCGGCGGGCCGTCGCGGTTCGCGTATCACGGCGTGACGAAGACCTGGCCGGGCACGGGCGATCCGGCGACGGGGCTGGCGGCCGGTCGCATCAACATCACGCTTCGGGTGTCCGGCCTGGACTGACCGGCCGCATCCCGTCGCAGACCACTCCCACGATCAGCTCCGGCGCGGCGGTGCCCTGCCGGGCCATGACCAGGCAGCCCACCATGAACGTCTTCACGTCGGCCGCGGTCAGGTCGGACCGCACCTCGCCGGCCGCCTGGGCCTTGGCCAGCAGCTCGCCGAGGCCGGTCATCATCACGGTCCGCGCCTGGGCGGTCAGCTCCTGGTTGAAGCTGCCGCTGGCCGCCATGGCGTCGAACAGGGCCTTGTTCAGGCTGGCGTCGCGCACCATGTGCTCGAAGAAGGCGAAGAAGCCCTTGCCCGCGTCCGGCCCCTGGGCCAGCGCCCGGGCGGTCTCGCCGACCGCGCTCAGCCGCTCCACGATGATCGCCTGGAACAGCGCGTCCTTGGTCGGGAAGTGCCGGTAGACGGTGCCGACGCCGACCCCGGCCCGGCGTGCGATCTCGTCGATCGGCACGGCCAGGCCCTCCTCGGCGAACACCTGCTGGGCGACCTCGAGCACCCGGGCGCGGTTGCGCCGGGCGTCGGCGCGCAACGGCCGGCCGGCGACGGTGGAGTCGGCTGAAGTCACGCCACGACTGTATGACGCCGGGTGGCCTACGGTCGCCTGTCGGCGGGCGTTCGTCACCACAGTGGACCAACCGGAAATACGACAGATTCCTGTGGTTACGCCCACACTCCGTCGTCACTCGGTTACGGCTTGGCCACATCCGTGCACCAGCTGTGCCTCGACCGTCGTAACCGGTTGGCCCGGACACCGGCCCGACGGCCAGAGTGGAGGGGTTGTCGAGGGGAGTGGAAGTGCGGATCGTCAGGCTGATCGGGGCGGCGTGCCTCGCGACGCTGCTGGCCGGGTGCGGGGCGACCGCCGAGCCCCAGCTGTCGGTGGTGGCGAGCGACGCGAACCCGACCGTCGGCCAGATGGCGCGCACCCTGGACGCGGCCTTCGGGGACCGCCGGACCTGGCCGAACGGCCTGGCCATCACCCTGTCGCAGCCCCGGTCGACCAAGCCCAGCAGCACGGCCTACCCGCAGGCGGCCCGGGCAGCGGTGTTCGAGCTGACCGTGGAGAACGGCACTTCGTCGACCTACCGGCCCTCGCAGTTGGCGCTCAAGGCCACCCTGGCCGGCCAGCCCGCCCAGGAGGTGGTCGACCCGGCCCAGGGCCTGGGCGGCTACGTGGCCGCGCAGGAGGACCTCGCGCCGGGCAAGTCGGTGCAGTTGACAGTGGCCTTCGCCATGCCGGAGCAGCCCACCGCCCTGCGAATCCTGGTGCTGCCGGACGTGGTCGACGCGGTGCCGGCGGTGGCCTTCGCGGGGACCGCCTAGCCGGATTGTCGGTCCGGCACGCTACGTTCGCCGGTATGACAGAGCAGACGCGGCTGGCCGTCGGCGACGCGGCGCCGGACTTCACGCTCCTGGACAGCGAGGGCAACAAGGTCTCGCTGTCCGACTACCGCGGGCAGCAGGTCGTCGTGTACTTCTACCCGGCCGCCGGCACGCCGGGCTGCACCAAGCAGGCCTGCGACTTCCGGGACAACCTGGCCGAGTTCAACGACGCCGGCCTCGCGGTGCTGGGCGTCTCCCCGGACAAGGTGGAGAAGCTGGCCAAGTTCCGGGACGCCGAGGGACTGACCTTCCCGCTGCTGTCGGACGCGGACAAGTCGGTGATGCAGCGCTGGGGCGCCTTCGGCGAGAAGCAGAACTACGGCCGCACCGTGCAGGGCGTGATCCGGTCCACGTTCATCGTGGACGGTGACGGCAAGATCGCCAAGGCGTCGTACAACGTGCGGGCCACCGGCCACGTGGCCAAGCTCCGCAAGGACCTCGGCATCTGATCGGGGCGACGGCGGTATTCGACCGGTCCCGCCACCAGGCGGTCCGGTGGCGCGGGGCGGAGCTGACCTTCCGCTCGGCCTCGCTGGTGAAGCTGCTGATCGCGTTGGACGTGCTGGACCGGCGGCCGGCGTCGCCGCAGCTGTGCGACGCGCTGCGGCTGATGCTGTCGGCCAGCGACGACGACGTGGCCAACGAGCTGTGGGACGCCGACGGCGGGCCGGAGATCGTCGAACGGACGGCCCGGCGGCTGGCGCTGCCGGCGGCCCGCCCGCCGGAGATCGCCGGCCGCTGGGGCGACACGATGCTGGGCATCGGGGACGTCGTCGCGACGTATCGACACGTGCTGGAGACAGCCCCGGCGGCATGGCGGGAGCTGATCCTCAGCGCGCTGGCCGCCGCGCCCCGGCACGGCGCCGACGGCTTCGACCAGTACTTCGGCATCCCGGGCCGGCTGCCCCGGCCGTGGGCGGTGAAGCAGGGCTGGTCGGCCAGCCCCCGGGACGTGGTGCTGCACACCAGCGGCCTGGTCGGGGCCGGCTGGCGTTTTGTCGTGGTCGTGCTGGCGTCCTTTCCCGTCGGCACCGAATGGGCGACGGCCGCCTCGGCGGTGGATGACGAGGTCAGGGCCTTGTCGGCCGAACTGTGAGCCCCCGATTGGGGTAAGGTGGCGGCGAGGGCCGGCGAATGGCCGCCCCAGTTCTACGCAGAGGGTGATACGCCGTGTGTGGTTCCTCCACACCAAGCGGTCCTGAGCGTCCCTCCAAATTCGTCCTGCGGGTCCACTTCCCGACCAGGGGCGGTTGAGCACGGGCCGATAGGCCCCATCCCCCGCTAGCCGCCGAGCCTTCTCGGCGGTCACTTTCGCGCACCCCGACCCACGTGCCGTGGCGTCGGCCGTTGGTGCGCGCCCGAAACCTGGACCCAGCAATGCTGATGTGGATTCTGCTCGCCCTCGCCATCGTCGCCGAGGTGTTCGCGACGATCATGTTGAAACTGTCCAGCGGCCTCACCCAGCCGCTGCCCGTGCTCGGCCTCATCGCCGGCTACGCCCTGGCGTTTTTCCTTGAGTCACAGGTGATCCAGCTGGGCATGCCGATGCCGGTCACCTATGCCGTCTGGGCCGGCGGCGGCATCGCCCTGGTCGTGGTCGCCAACCGCGTCCTGTTCTCCGAACCGGTGTCCGCGCTGACCATCGGCGGCATGGCCCTGATCCTCGCCGGAGTGCTCGTGGTGCAGCTGTCGGTCAGCCACTCGACGGCGTGACCCCGGAGACGTCCACGCCGGTGCGGTCGGCGCGGGCCTGGCCCCAGCCGTAGAGGGATTGCAGCACTGGGGCCAAGGTCTCGCCTTCGGGGCTCAGGCGGTAGTCGGTGCGGAGCTCCGGTTCGCTGGTGGCGTCGCGCAGGACCAGTCCGTCGGCTTCGAGCTCACGGAGGCGTTGGGTGAGCATCTTCTCGCTGATGTCGGGGATGAGGCGCCTGAGTTGGCCGTAGCGGAGGGGGCCCTGTTTGAGGCGGGCCAGGATGAGCACCCGCCAGCGGCCGCCGACGACGTCGAGGGTGAGCTCGACCGGACAGTGGTACCGCGTCACGTTCCGCCCCTTGGGTGCGTACCGGAAAGTGCGTACTTGTCGGCCTCCGGCGGCGGTGGTTGCGTCGGCCGGGTGATCACCGAGTACCTCCGCTACCGGATTCCCGAGGGCCAGGGTAGCCAGTTCGAGCAGGCGTATCGACGGGCCGGGACGGTGCTGTCGGAAACGCCGCAGTGCGTGGGCTGGGACGTGGCCCGGAGCGTGGACGAGCCGGCGTGCTACGTGGTGCGGATCAAGTGGACCTCGGCCAAGGGGCATCTGGAGGGGTTCCGCAAGGGGCCGCACTTTCCGATGTTCTTCGCCGAGGTGCGGCCGTACGTGGGCAACATCGAGGAGATGCGGCACTACGAGGAGCTGGCCGCGGGTGAGGGACCGCCGACGCTGTACGACTGGGCCGGCGGCGAGGAGGCACTGACGGCCCTGACCGAGCAGTTCTACCGGCAGGTGCTGAAGGACGACCTGCTGGAGCCGCTGTTCCGGGGCATGTCGCCGGACCACCCGCGCCACGTGGCGTACTGGCTGGGCGAGGTGTTCGGCGGTCCGAAGGCGTACACCGGCGAACGCGGCGGCTATTCGACGATGGTGGGCATGCACCTGGGCAAGGCGATCACCGAGAGGCAGCGGCGGCGGTGGGTGAGCCTGCTCCAGGACGCGGCCGACGACGTGGGCCTGCCAGCGGACCCGGAGTTCCGGGCGGCGTTCACGGGCTACCTCGAGTGGGGCACGCGGATCGCGCTGGCCAACTCCCAGCCGGACGCCCGGCCGGTGAAACAAGCTCCCGTCCCGCGATGGGGATGGGGGGTGGCTCCGCCCTTCACGCCGGCGCAGTAGCGCGAAAAGAGGGGAGCGCCGGCGTGTCCCCCATGAGGGTAGGGGGGCTTTACCAGCGTTGAACGCAGGTAAAGCCCCCCAACCCTCG
>Ga0307511_10002105_pt1 | contig 20846 bp, 28 predicted proteins | sample 13_EM_MG_FD_200266 | JGI IMG/M metagenome (GOLD analysis project Ga0307511, IMG submission 200266) | Populus trichocarpa ectomycorrhiza microbial communities from riparian zone in the Pacific Northwest, United States - 13_EM | ecosystem: Host-associated > Plants > Roots > Unclassified | place...
AGTTGGACTTCGATGGGATCGGGGAGTCCGATAAAGAGAACTCGTGGGTTGTGGCTGCTTCTTCCCAGTAGATAGTCCTCTTGTTGGTACTCCAATATTATCTGCTTTCCTCGTCTTGATGGTGTGACTTTGAAGTGTGAAAAGATAAGATAAGATAAGATAAGATAAGATAACGCCATGTCATGATTTGAACGAATGTTTGGGCGCTTCAAACTTAGAAGAAAATGAGTGAAAATGTGAAAATCGTGACATCCCCCTGATAACATACCTGGCCCATCCTCGAGGGTCGAAGGTGGGGGGAGAGAGAGAGTCAAACGGGAGAGAGAGGAGGATGGGGATGTCATTGAGCTCCTCTCAGACGACGACGACGATGACAAGGACGATAAAGACGACCTTATGTCTCTACAGGTAATGCACACAACCCCCACAACTTCCAGACCTCTGACTAAATCCAAATCCAGAATGAGCTCAAACGAATCAAGAAACGGATCGCAAGGAAAAGGGCAAAGATATCAGTGAAACAAGAAGCCGGCCCCTCTGCCGGCAATCTCATTGACCTTACATGACCACTCATCTTACAGTAGGTGAATACGACTTTTCGGCCAACGACAAACTAATGACACGTAGAGTGCATTACATATCTGTTCCGACTTCTACAGCACCAGCCCTTGTTTTTTGCGCTGCGTACGCCCTGGTTTACATTGCTACTCTTACATTGCATCACGTCTCTATCGTATGCCCTAGCCGCCGGGTGTAATCTTCATCCAACTTTCCACATACCGGGTGACTCTTGAAATGTCTTATAAGACCGCAATCGATCACGGCCCGTACAAGTTCAGGGTGCGAGATAAACACCTGTCCATCATATGTAGATACACGAAAGCGCCGTCAAGTTCGTCAGTCCTCCTTACGAACCCCCGCTCGGGATACACGACACTCCACCAGCGTTCCGGCTATCAAGCTGTCCCCAACGCGCAAATTCCCGCGGACCAGACGAGCAACAGAGAAGTGATGCAGAAGAAACTGATGGATTAACCGACCTTCAACCACGACCCTGTATCAAACCACAGCAAAGGAGGAGCGATCAGAGTTTGGTGAAAGATAGCGGGCTCAGCGCCCTGTATCAGTGGCTTTGAAAAGGAAAGTGACGGTCATGCCTATACCAAGTTAGGTGAGTAACATCCAACACAGCTGGGATAATCAAGTGAGGAGAGTCTTCCGCTCACCATCCGTGAGGGTCTCACATCAGACCTAAGCTCTCCGATTGGTTCACGTCCAACATCGGAAACACGGTGGTGGTCAAACAATACACGATCCACGCCAAACGCGTCACAGGATGCTCTTCTAAGATTTTCTCTGGCCAGTGCCAGGCTAGCCGTACGAGCCCAAGCATGAGGAATCCAACACTCCAGACCGCGGTGGGTGTGCCAAACCTGTCAATGGAAGTCAGCTGAGGTTACTGTGTCCTCACGATGTTATAGGAGTACGGGTGCACGTACCACCATGGTCTGCAAAGCCGCAACAACGAAGCCTGAGCGGAACAAGAGTTTCGTGCTACTCTGTAATTTATCGGAGCGGCACATCTTGAGCAACAGGCCAGAACACTTGACCGAGACCTCTCTTCAGAAGTAACAAGGGAACAAGGAAACACAGCGTAGACGGAGAACGTCAGAGGGTACTTTTGAACCGCAAATAAGGCCCAGGAAGTCCCAAGTACAACCAAAGCTACAACCGAGATATCCCTGCTGAACGTCGGCGGGTGATTATGAAATAGGATCGTAGTGGCCCCGCAAGCGGTCCATCCTAGATATGCTATGACAACCATAATCTGATGAGCGTCTGGTCATACCTAGAGATTTTAAGGGAAATGAAACGAAAGGAGGGAGGAACGGGCTCACGTTTGGAGGTATCGTAGTCCGGCTAAGGATGTTTGGATTAGTCGAGCAGATGCCTGCCGCACTTCGTACCACTTCCCAGCAGCGATGAGGGATTCTATGGTTCTGGCTTCGACTTCTCCTGGGTGGGCATTCCCTTACAGAGAGAACGGTCCGAAGGGGTGGTAGAAGAGTATGTTACGCTTCTTCAAATCTGGGGGGTTAAAATTAGCGAGGTGGCCTTCAGAGACACAACGAATCCACCCTACAGTGTTTTCGTCTAAAATGTGTTCCAGCACGACCTGAGGAACTATGTGTTATCACAAATGCAGGTGAAAGCGGAGGAATACCAACAAACCTTCGCGTTCACAAGAGCAAGCCTTGCTTCCAACGTTCCCCCATCGCCGCTCTCCAAAAAACCCTGGTCTTGTAGGATCAACACCCGGCAACACACCGACAGAATTAATCGGCCGATTGATGTCAATAAGTGCAGACATCAATGCCGCAATGTCCACCTGCTCGGCGTCCCGGCGGTAAACGTCGTTAAAATTCCAGGGTAGCGAGTATCCGTCGTGCGAGGATGGGTTTATGAGTCTGGCAATGGACCTCTGATGCCCTTGCCCCGGACGACCAGAGGGGTTCGAGTGCTGTTCGGGTCTGCGAAGCTTTTTTATGAGTCCGCTGGATGAACGCCGCTCCGAGCCTCCCATACCTCCATCACCGTGGTTCCCAATCTTGGACATCCCATGATCAGCTGTAACGACGAAAACCGTTTCCTCGTCCCCAGCGCAACGTGTCCCGGTCTACTCTCGGTTGGCACGTGTGCATGTGAGACTCCGAACGCTCCACGCTCCAGAATGATTGACCTCAAATGCGGGACGACGGGTTCCGTAGAGTTATGATGCGCAGGGAAGGCGTTGTATGACAAGACCGAATCCGCTCTCAATCCGTTAGCTAACCTTGCGTTGCATAACGGTTAGCTCCCTGATCTACCACTCAACCGCCCCAGGTGCCACGTACGACGACCAGAACGAGTCTCTTCGCCAAAGAAAACCGAGCATTAAACAGTTGAATTCCATGGATGACGGGGCTCTTGAAGTAGCAGTCGAAAACGGTTCCGATGCAAACAAGGTGGAAGAGCAACACGATGACGAGGGGCCACGTGATTGATTTGGTCGCTTCCAGTTCCATAGCATCGCCGGAGTAAAGTTCCCATCACGGAGACCCCAAGCTCTCTGCTTCATCCGTTCCTACTCTGGCCGGTTCTTCGAACAGGCGACCCGGGTCTGGTGAGCACAAGGTCGCTCAAGTTCGGCAAAGCTCCCTGCTGTAAAAACCACCAGCCATGGTCCTCCGCCTACATGGCTACGGTGCGTGGATCGAGTCAGATGGCAAACCCCTCGAAGAGTACAGTGTCGAGGTCAAGGACAACATTATCTCGTGTTATGTTTGTAGTGAGGAAGGAAAGGTGAGGACTGACTCTCCCGAGTTTCCTGTGCGATCTGAGATCCCCTCTGACTGGATGTATTCACAAGGCATTCGTTCTACACTTCGACGACGATGGCACCCACTGTTCCGGAAACTCCGCTTCATTCCATGATCATGGTCGAAGGGTCGATATGGAGATGGATGGATCATGGGTGGGGTGCAGGTGGGGCGAATTTATGAAGCAAGGAAAGTGTGACGGGGTGCAAGTGGGTAATGTTTTCCGGCCCTATATTTTCGCCCCCGTGGATACTACAGGTTTGTCGGCGGTCCCGTCCCTATACCGACACATTTGACCCCTCTTCACATAGATGATGATACTGTGACCGGGGACGATGGAAAGAATGAACATATTGGGACGATCCAAATAAAACTCAAAAGAGGAGTCAAGCTCGGCCCTTCAACCGGACATTATGACGGCACAGAACCAAGGACTGGGCCGATTCATGAGAGGTCCAAGAAGGCTGGGTCGCACCGTGTTGCGTAAGTTTTCTGGTTCCCGGAGCGAACTGGTTTGACCTAGCTGTCCAGGCTCGGAGAGGGTGTTTATAGGCGTCAGCCTGGTACAATCAAGATAAATTATACGGACTACACCCCTTGGCTAACCTTTCGCTTCCTGTATCGCAAACGGGGTGCGTTTTTTTATTTGATCTGCCCACTGGTTTCGAATCAAGTTCTGGATTGCAGATATCTTGAAAGCGCAAGGAATTGTACCCCAATCCCCAATCCCATCTCCCCCTCCCGACGACTCACCTGGTCCCTCAGTGAAGGCCGAAGGTGGGACAGGTAAAGGTAAGGGAGTCAAGCGAGAAAGAGAAGCAGGCGGGAGCGAAGATGTGATTGAAATCTCTGACGACGAAGAACCTGGATCTCAACAGGTAACGCGCACGACCTCTCACGCTTTCAGACCCCTAACCACATTCAGGAACAAATTTCAAGGAAAAAGGCGAAGAAATCTGTGAAGCGAGAGGTCATATCTTTCACTGACGAAATCATCGACCTTACATGACCACTCAAGTGCTCACCTCGCAGCCGGGGGTTAACGATGCGCATTTCTGTTTTTTACACCTTCGGTCCCTTTCCCCCTTCTCTATGTTGTGTGTACCCCTAACATTACGTTCCTGTTTCTGCTACACTGCACCGCACCTCGGCCATCCACCCTCTGCGACATCAATACTCTCGAGGACCTTTCACTTTGCCTTGAGCTCGTCGCGCCGCTCCTCCAAGAGCTTATTTAACTCGCCGGGTCCTGTTCCTACTTCGAAAGGCCCTTCGATTTCCGAGGTGACCCGCTCGGATGACCGGTTTTGGTGGGATAGAGTTCGGAGGGAGGGAGGGAGTTCTGAAGGAGTACCGAATTTGTGGTGGTGGACACCGCTCTGAGGATAGGTCGTGCTTAGAGTCAATAGGAATCTCCAGAACGGCGATGTGGACACGTACCGTATTCGATGACCCTGGACCGTTGTTCTGTTCTACCGCCACCCCCGGTTTCCCCCCGCCAACAATGAGATGTAAACCCGTCAGGGGGTCACCGGTTCACCAATGGAATCCTTCTGCCTCCCCTACGACTACCACCGATGAAGTTCTCGTCCAATTCTCCCAGGTCCGGGCGGAGGGTCAGTTGTTTTGTTGTAACTGGAGGCGCGGTCTCGACCGGAGTGGGTGCCTTCTTCTGAGCGGGAGAGGTTATAAAGTCGTGTGGCCTCCGGCTGAGTTTCCTATCGACGCGCTTTTGAATAATTCGCCCCACGAGTAACCACGGTGATCCAGTCGTCACCTAAACAGTCGGCATAAGCTATGGCATGGAGTTTTCGCCGATGGTGCTCTAGTGGAGGGTTTCGCGGTTTGAACAAAGCTGACCTCGACATTCCAACCTCGGTAACGCGCTTTGCGCGGTCGATTGCTGTTCGCGCTTCGAAAACGAGGGCGGGTTCGTAGTTGCCCCGCGATGCTCACTTATTGGATTGCAGATGGCCGGATGGGTGACTGCCAGGGATTTCACCTGAGTGAACTCTGATCGGAGGACGGAGAAGTTGACAAAAGCCCCATACATCAATCCCCTTCACCCATCGCAGAGATCCCGAACTCTCCACTCCATCCGTTCCTCACTCCGGCCAAATCCTCAAACCAGCGGCCCGGGTCTGGTGAACACAATAACGCTCAAGCTCGGCAAATCTCTCTGCTGTAAAAACCACCAGCCATGGTCCTCCGCCTACATGGCTACGGCGCATGGATCGAATCAGACGGTAAACCCCTCGAAGAGTACGCTGTCGAGATCAAAGACAACGTCATCTCGTGTCATGTTTGTAGCGAGGAGGGAAAGGTGAGAGCTGAGTCACACCAAGTCTCCTGTGTAATCCGAGTTCCCGGCTGACCAGACACGTTCATCAGACTTTCATTCTGTACTTTGATGACGATGGTTCTCACTGTTCCGGAAACTCCCCTTCACCACACGATCATGGCCGAAGTCTCAGGATTGAGATGGATGGAACACAGATAGAATCCAGGTGGGGCAGGTTCATGAATACAATAAAAGCTGACGGGGTACACGTGGGAGATTTTGTCCGGCCCTACGTTTTCGCCCCTGTAGATACCACGGGTTTGTCAGTGGCTTGTTCATATGGTAACCCATTTGACCCCCCTTCACATACAGACGACGACGATGCTGTGGCCGGGGACGACGGAAAGAATGAACATATCGGGACGATCCAGGTGGAGCTCAAAAGAAGCACCAAGATCGGCCTTTCCGGCTATTACAATTCTACCGAACCAAGGACTGGGCCGGTTCACGAGAAGTCCAAGAAGGCCGGGTCGCACCGTGTTGCGTGAGTTTTTCGGTTTCCGAAGCGAACACATTTAACCCAGCTGGCTAGACTTGGAGAGGGCGTCTATAGGCGTCAGAGTGGTAAGGTCGATGTAAACCATATCGACGACACCCCTTTGGTGACCTTCCGCTTCCTGTATCGCAAACGAGGTACGTTGTTTGGTCTGATACGTGCACCGGTTGCATCGAGCTCTGTATCGCAGATTTGCTGAAAGCGCGAGGGATTGTGCCCCAATCCCCAATCCCATCTCCCCCTCCCAATGGCTCATCTGGTCCCTCGGTGAATACAGATGGTGGGAAAAAGAAAGGGAAGGGGGTCAAGCGAGAACGAGATGAGAGCGGGATCGATGATGTGATTGAAATCTCCTCTGACGACGGGGACCTTGGATCTCTAAAGGTGACACGCACAACCCTTCACACTCTCTACACTTCTAACCGCGTCTGAACCCAGGGCGAGCTCAAACAGCTTCAGCATGGGGTCAGGCAACTTCAGGAACGGATTTCAAGGAAAAAGGCGAAGAAATCCGTGAAGCGGGAGGCCATCCCTTCTGCTGACAATACCATAGATCTTACATGACCACTCATCTTGCAGCTGGGGGTTAACGATGCGTACGGTGTATAGTATTTTTTGTCTTGTACGCATTTTGCCCCTTTCCCCCTTCTCTATGTTGTGAGTACCCCTGATATTACATCGCTCCTGCTACGCTACACCGCACCTCGGCCATCCACCCTCTGCGGTATTGATACTCGCGAGGACCTTCCACTTCGCCTAGCAGGGGGGGGGGTGCCATGAATCTTCCTCCGCAGACCCCCAATCGAACCCTTGATAGCAGCGTTGGATGCCCCGTTTGTTGTCTAGCGGCCCGACCGTTAGCTTCGTTGGCCTTCGATACATCAGGCGTTAGTCGTTTGTCGTGTGTGGGAGCCCATCCAAGAAGTCGAGAGCGCGCTTTGCGGATCCATTCTCAATCCGTCGTTGAAATCCGTTCCGAGCACTCAAGCGGAGGCAAGTGGAAATTTATGGTGGCGTCCACCGTCACGGTGTGCCCTACCCACCGAATGTGGTCCTTGTCTAAATTTCTATATACTCTTCGTGAAATGTCTGATATCATACGTAGATACTCGAAACCACACCGTCAAGTTCTTCAATCCTCCTTACGGACCCCCGCCCGAGGTACGCGACACTCCACCAGCGTTCCGGCCATCAAACTCTCCCCCAACGCGCAAATTCCCGCAGACCACACGAGCAACAGAGAAGTGATACAGAAGAAACTGATGGATTGACCGATCTCCAACCACGACCCTACATAAAACAACAGCAAGCGAGGAGCGGTCAGAGTTTGGTGAAAGATAGTGGACTCAGCACCTTACCTGTATCAGTGACTTTGAAAAAGAAAGTGACGGTCATGCCTATACCAAGTGGGTTGGGCGACATTCAACATAACAGGGATAATCGAGTGAAGAGAGTCTTCCACTCACCATCTGTAAGGGTGAGAGCCACGAGGAACAGCGAGAACGGCGGGAGGTGAAGCCTCGCGTTCAACGTAGCGAACACCGAAGCGAGGATAACAAACGGCGCGACGATTTTGAACATCTATAGAAAACGCGGGGCCCTTCTATTAGCACTAGCGCGAAGGGAGGGAAATACGGATGGAACTCACCAGTAACGCCGCCATAGAAAACGGACTGAATATCGGAATCAGCCGATAGACTGGATCCAAGTAGAATGATCTAAAGATCAACCCAGCAGAGTTAGCGAATACGCAATGCCAGGGCGACCTAACAACCAACTCACGAGATCGAAGCTACATTTCCGGTCCCAAAAAACGCGGCTTGGACGAAAAACAAAAAGAACAACGCGATCCGCAGATCATCCGCCCTGGGCCGATACCCGGCTACCATCGCCGCTGCTCCACTCGCTCCTCCGTCCGTAGGATTTCCCGTCGGTTTGTTTTGGAGGGATGGAGAGGGCTGTATGGCAACCTCAACCTCAACCCACACAACCAACAGCGCTGAATACGAAACGAAAAACAGCCCTTCAACACTGATCGAAAGTATCACGAAACAGGCTGAGAACGCGAGGAAGTACGAGAGGATCTTCGAATGTGGCGTCTGGTGTTTGACCGAGCACACGAACGGGAACAGTGAGGCGGATACTATCGAAAGGAAAGGTTCAAGACATGGAGGGTGAGCGATACAGTCAATGGTCAGCAAGGGAGAGGGAGCGAGGGAGAGTGCCTTACCTAAAGCGACCCAACCGAGGACCTGGTTCGTGAGGGGTAACCCCCGTTTCGACCGTAAATTGTACACGGAACTTGCGGTGATGACCATCGTAAGCACCAACAACAGAATCTAAGTTAGGGGTTAGCAACCTCAACCGGAAGCTCAGCCTACCCATGTACCTGTACAGTAAATGGGCCACAGGCCCGCTCCTTGCCACCGCGTCCATATCCAAGCACCCAGGAAGCCAAACACCCAACTCCCACCATTGAGAGCCCTCCAAACATTCTAATCAATGATGACCATCCCGTTCAGCGTTAACAACTTCATTGTAAACCGCACGCGTCCAGGCCAGAAAACTCACATTAGACCTAAACTCTCCGATTGGTTCACGTCCAACATCGGAAACACGGCGGTGGTCAAACAAAGCACGATCCACGCCAAACACGTCATGGGGTGCTCTTCTAAGATTTTCTCTGGCCAGTGCCACGCTGGCCATACGAACCCGAGTGCGAGGAATCCAACGCTCCAGACACCGCGGTGGGTGTAACCAACCTGTTCATGGAAGTTAGCCGAGGTTACTCTATCCTCATGATGTATAGGAGTACGGGCCCACGTACCACCATGGTCTGCAAAGCCGCAATAACGAAGACTGAGCGGAACAAGAGTTTCGCACTACCCCGTAATTTATCGGAGCGGTACATCTCGAGCAAAGGGCCAGAACACTTGACCAAGATCTCTCTCCAGAAGTAACAAGGGAACACAGCGTAGACGGAGAACGTCAAAGGGTACTTTTGAACCGCAAACAAGGACCAGGAAGTCCCAAGTACAACCAAAGCTACAGCCGAGATTTCCTTGTTGAACGTAGGCGGGTGATTATGAAATAGGATCGTGGTGGCCCCGTAAGCGGCCCATCCTAGATATGCTATTACAACCATAACTCTGATGAGCGTCTGGTCATACCTAGAGGTTTTGAGGGAAATGAAACGAAAGGAGGGAGGGACGGGCTCACGTTTGGAGATATCGCAGTCCGGCTAAGGATGTTTGGATTAGTCGACCGGATGCCTGCCGCGCTTCGTACCACTTCCCAGCAGCGATGAGGGATTCTATGGTTCTGACTTCGACTTCTCCTGGGTGTGCATTCCCTTCCTGAGAGAACGGTCCGAAGGGGCGGTAGAAGAGAGAGCTATGTTTCTTCAAATCTAGAGGGTGATTTAGCGAGGTAGCCTTCAGAGACACAACGAATCCACCCTACAGTGTTTTCGTCTGAAATGTTCCAGCACGACCTAAGGAACCATGTGTTATCACAAATACAGGCGAAAGTGGAGGGATACCAACAAACCTTCGCGTTCACAAGAGCAAGCTTCGCTTCCGACATTCCTCCATCGCCACTCTCCAAAAATCCGGGTCTTGTAGGATCAACATCCGGCAACACACCGACAGAATTGATCGGCCAATCGATGCCAATAAGTGCAGACATCAATGCCGCGATGTCGGCCTGCTCAACGTCCCGGCGGTAAACATCGTTAAAATCCCAGGGTAGCGAGTATCCGTCGTGTGAGGATGGGTTTGAGTCTGGCAGTGGACCTCTAATGCCTTTACCCCAGGCGATCAGAGGGGTTCGAGTGCTGTCCGGGTCTGCGAAGCTTGGCGATGAGTCCGCTGGATGAACGTCGTTCCGAGCCTCCCATACCTCCATCACCGTGGTTGCCAATCTTGGACATCCCATGATCAGCTGTAAAGACGAAAACCGTTTCCTCGTCCCCATAGAACTGCGAAACGAGACGCTCGGTCCGATTCACGATGTGGTCTACAACTTTGATGTTTTCCATGTACTCCTGACCGGTAGAGAGGCGACATGAGTTCCGAAAGTTGACGAGGGTGGGAAGGTGAGATTCTCACTTGCGAGTGCGGCCGGTGTGAATGACCAGTAACATCCAAACCCAGGAGGTGGAGGAAGAAGACGGTCTTTTCCTGGCGTAGTTGCGCGTTTAATGGAGGATCCGAAGTGGCGTTTTGGAAAAGGATCTCTAAGTGTTCTAGGACCCATGTATCTAGGGTAGACGCCTCTGCAAACAACAAAATCTCAGACGTTAGAAGACTCCTTCAAGCGTGTCCGATCGGTTTGTAGCACCTTTCGTAAAATCTTCATCACTCTCGTCGTAGGACCATGTATGGATCCTACCAGGTATAGCGCCGTGGGCAAATATCGGAAGGATGTCAGGGGAGCCAAACGAGAACGTTGTGCTCGATTGGTTGAACACTGAATCAAAATCCACAGGATTCGTTTTCCACCCCTAAAATCAACCTCCAGATCTACGCTTGAACAATAACCAGGGAAGAATCACCTTGGTGACGGCAGATACATCTTCATACATCCCACCTGATACGCGATACGATGAATGAATGAGAGGAATTCGATTGTCCTGCCAAAAGAACGCACCGATGAGCGCAACGTGTCCCGGTCTACTCTCAGTTGGAACATGTGTATGTGAGACTCCGAACGCTCCACGTTCCCGAATAATTGACCTCAAATGCGGCGCGACGGGTTCCGTAGAGTTATGATATGCAGGGAAGGCGTTATACGACAAGACCGAATCCGCTCTCAATCCGTCAGCTAACCTTCCATTGCATACCGGTCAGCCCCTTCTTCTACCACTGAACCGCCCCAATCGGCCACGTACCAACAATCAGAACGAGTCTCTTCGCCAAAGAAAATCCAGCATTAAACGGTTGCATTCCATGGACGACGGGGCTCTTGAAGTAGCAGTCGAAAACGGTTCCGATGTAAACGAGGTGGAAGAGCAACCCGATGACGAGGAGCCGCATGATTGGTTTGGTTGTTGCCCCCATAGCATCGCCGGAGTGAGAATTCGTGCAGTCCGCTGGCGAGGGGGTGGGAGCGCCTGTGGCGGGAGATGATGGTTGGGTTCGGAAGAAACGAGTTGGGTCGAATGATCCGAGGTCTGATGACGGACGGGAATCACTCAGGACGGAATGAGGGAACAATGGACGGTATCATTTATCGCAGGCGCGCATGGTTGCTCAATTGGTACATACAATGAGTAGGTGGGTGGGTGTGGGTATTGCTGTTAGTCCAAAAAGTTAATCTATAATTCAACATGAGGGTGTACAACGACGCAAAGGGCGGGGTACAAATGTCGTCCCAAAGACGACGCAAGGATAGCGAAGAACGAAAGCGATTAATTGGTGGAAAGCGAAAAACGACGAGATAGGGATAGATTGATCGGTGGGTGTGCTTAGGCCTTGCTGGTTCGCTTGGACCTTCGGTTCTCGGCGTAGCACAATCCAGCGACCAAGACGAAGAGAACAACCGGCCAGGGTTGTAAGCCCGTGGATTGGGCGAATTCGGACCATTGGTACCGCATCTCGACAACTTCTGGAAGACCGAAGAGGCAGCGGGAGTTGTCGACCTCACGCTTCGTGATCGCGGGTTTGGAGGATGAAGAGGCTTCACGAGCATAGGTGTAGCTGGTAGCGTTTTGGAAGATATCGAGCTGTTGCTCAGGAATTGGTCGGTTGCAGACATCGGCGTATGCTGAAGAGAGAGATGGAAGTCAATTTCACATGTAAAATGCGACGATATGCAGGCGAACGTACCTCGTAGCCTGGAAGGGATCAAAGAGAGGACCTCAGGGAGATGATCCTGAGAGACCTGGTCAACCGAGCACTGGATGCACGATTGAAGGATATCGGGGAGAACTGCTGAACAAGTGCACGACGCGTCGCGTCTGCAGTGCTTTTGAGCATCAACGACTGCCTGGCAGACCGCTTGGCACTAAACGCATTGCGGTCAGAACGGTTGGGAGGGAGATAGAGAAAGTTTTAGGGTTTCTCACCTGTTGCGGTAAGAGCGTGTTGGATGTTTCTGGAGTCATTCCGCAAGCGGAGAGCTCGACGACGACCTTGGAGGTCGGCATGGCGTGGGTGGACCGGAGCGAGGTCCAGGTGAGGATGAGGGAGAGAATCAAAGAGTTGAGATGCATCCTGAGGGTCGAGATGGGGAGAAGGAGGTGAGTGAGGGACGGTCATGGCTTATCCTGTCCTATAAATCTGGCGGAGGTTAGTTTGATCGAGGAGGTCAAAGACAATAAGGACGGGGTTTGTTACGTAAACGCTCTTTTGTCTTTGCGACTCTGCCACCGACTTCTCGTCGCTAACCCGCCCTTTTTGTTCTGGTCCAGGCACCCGTCTTCGGTCCCGGTTGTCCCCCACCTGAGCACCTGCCGTCACCGCGTGGCATAGGATCCGCTCGTCCCACTGCCGAGATGAGCCTCCCTAGTGAGTTGCTCGACGAGATAATCGGCTATCTACCCCTAGACGACAGGAAATCGCTGCGAGCGCTCTCGTTGGTGGCGAAGTCGTGGGTATCCCCCGCTCAGAGTCGACTATTTTCCCTCGTAGTAATTACCGAGCGTAACCACCAGTCATGGAAGGACACTATTTCGCCTGCCAACAAAGAGCTCCTCAGCCACGTCCGTTGGCTCTGTTATTCCATCGATTCGCGGATTCCGAGCGGGAACACCCGCCTCATTGACGAATCCTTCGACTTCTTCCCCTCGTTCCATCGCCTTCGATGTCTCTTCCTGCACAGCACCTACATCAAGTCAGACATTTCCAAGCGGCTCAAGGTTTTCTCAACATTCCGGCACACCCTCTCGTCCCTACTCCTCCACAACCTCACTCTCTTGTGGTCCGCGTTCATCGTGATCGTCGACTATTTTCCTCATGTCAGGAACCTGGAGGTTTCGCAACCCAGATGGGGGATCGATTATGAACAAACACCCCCTCTTTCTAGACCTCTGCGTGGGAGACTTTCTATCGACATGTCCGAGAGTCTTGCCCTCCGATCCTTCGCTGATAGGTTTTCTGGCCTGGAGGTGGAATATGATGAACTCTCGATCGTCGGGGAGCGCAAACCCAGATTATCCACTCAGCACTACCAGCGCATCATTGACACTTGTGGAAAGAGCCTCAAGCGCCTGAGGTTAGGTCCTTTTACCTGTGCGTTTCGATGCACTCAAGATCTCACCCTGAGCATCAGCTGACGCAACTTTCTGATTCTCCAGTTATTAACACCTTGACCCTCGAACATTGTCCAGGGCTCTGTCGCCTCGAGTTTCGCAAGACTTCCCGAATAACAAAGGAATGCGTTGTTATTTCCTCCTCCACCTCCACGAATCTTCGTACGGTCGTATTTTCGCTGGACTCCTGTTGCAATCGGTCGCTTGTTTTTGCGGCCCCCTACATTTTGAACCCTATGGATAATACCATGCGTAGACTTGTCGACAAGCTGTGCACGTTTGGTTACGAACACACCTTGGAACTCGAGCTTCGGTTTGCCTCTGTGAAGCTCGTACCCGACACAGATTTTAGAGGTTTTCTGCCAAGGTTTAGAGAGAGAGGTCGCGTGAGGATTTCGAATGCATCGGGTTGGGAGGTTCTCGATCTTGTTGTTTGTTTCTTTTTCGCGATCCAACCATGTCGTGACATCTGACATCACGTCTTAGTGAACTAGATAACCCTCAGGGCCGTTTATAGGCGGGTGGGAACAAAAAACCGTTTTCAGGTGTGTGCGTCGACAGGGATGCATTGGGTCGAGATCTCAGTGCACAGGCGCGTAACACTAAGCAACAACTTTGTGCAGTAACCGAGATTTCCTACTGGTGTATAGTTGGTGTGACGCGCACTTTATGGATCCAACGACATGTCCGCAGATACTGGAGGTATGGTAGCAATAACACAACCTCCTGCTCTCGCCATGTAAAACAGAGGTACATACGTGGGTGGAGGTGTTTGGGAATGATCAGTGGTCCCTTGGCTATCTTAGAAGCGTAGTGGCTCGCATTCGACAACGTTAGATTTCGAACATCCGGGGAACAGTGGGGGGTGTCGACGAGGATCGGACGCGAGGAGTGTGACGATGATAGGGGTGTCAACGAGGGTCGTTGAAACTTACAACTTCAAGTTTTAGTCAACCTACCTCGAGGAGGGACGCTGGTTGATCCAAGGGAGAAAGTTGAAACAGATAGCACCTCCAGCGAAAGGCATTCACAACCAGACTGGGATCACAGCCGAAAAATCGGTACACCGGTTGCAAACCCTCGCTCGGAAATACATATTCTATTGATCACCCCATTCCTCGAAGTTGCTTCGCCTAATCCAATCACCAGTCACTGTCATGATACTCACCCACAAGCGTGCCGAGGATTGCACCCTTCTCATAAGACCTTGGTAGGCACTTCCTAAAACCCTGCTCCCCACACCACCATGTCTTTCTCCTGAAAGCTCGAAGGTCCAGTTCCAACCGAAGCCCGCACTCCAGTCGGTCAACTATTCGACACAGAGAATTGTCAAGTTCGGTCCAAGTTTCAGGAGATACCGCATGTGGTGCGGCTTGGTACGTGAGTTCGGCGAATGTTATCTTCTCGATCTTTCTCGAGGTGATGGATGAAATGAGGTCTAGTTCGAAGTACCCCGGGCGCCACGCGTCGATCTCGAGCTCGCGGAGCTCTCCACAATTCGAGAGTGTCAAAGGGACTCCTACTTCTGTAACAGATTCCAGCGCTACATTCAGCCATTCTCGCTATAGTTTTAAAACGTTGGACACACCCCCGAGCCTGGACTCTAGGACCAGGTGCTTTATGCTGGACTCCACGCCATTGATGACACACTGAGTGAGTGATGGGCACGGAAGCTGTAGTACTCCAATTGTGCTCTTGTTACACTGTGGGTGCAGTCCCATCAACTGATCAAGAAGAGGCAGGCCATCCGTGGTGAACCCGTAGATGGTCAGTTCTCGCAACGGCCGGGAAAAGTGGGGGATCGGTCGACCATCCACCTTATGGGAGAGTGAGCGGAGGTGAAGGTGTGCGAGGTTAGGGAAGTAGTTGACGAGTGTGACGACCACGTTGGCTGTGACGCCGAGCGACCGTAGGCAGAGGTAAGAGAGTGTGTGTTGGAACGCTGTGAACTTCTCAATCCAAGCGAGTGATGAGGGGAGTCCTGAGTCAAAGGTTAAGCGTTTGAGCCGACAGAGCGAGGAAGAGTAGTCATGGAAGAGGTCGACGGGTCTATGAGGTGAGACGATGGTGTCGTCGATACAGTAGGTCATCGAACAGACACGTTGCAATAACATCCTGGCGTTCGTTGGCGAAATTTCCTTCAGCCACCACTCCAAGCACCTTCCCGATACGTTAGCGGTTTCGAAAAGTCGTCTCTGGGCAGGGTGTACCCATGATTTTGCGACCAGGGTGCAACTGCGGAGCGACCTACGGTCGTCTGGGGGAACGTAGGTAAAGACTTCGTCGAACAATTCTTGCGGAAGGTCCATTGTGTTGGAGAGTCTGGGATGTGTCGAGGGGAGACTTTCGGGCCTCAGGCCTCAGGGGGAGAGTCAAGGGATCCGAACGGTCGTGGTCTCCCACGATGACGATCCGAGTCACCTGGCACGATCGCCTCCGAGTCCGAGGCTTCGTTGGACGCCCCCCGCTCGCCGTCGCTCTGCCCTGCAAGTTCGGGGTGAGTATCCCTCATACTCGAGGAGATCTTCGGTCATCTAAACAGGAGATCGCTGCGGGTGTGTTCGCTGTGGCAAGCTCGTGGGTATTTCCCGCTCGGGGAAGACTCTTTCCCTCCGTCGTGATTATCGGGAATGACTACCAGTTATCGAAGGAAAAGGATTTTACTTGCAAACACCGAGTTGCTTAGCCGCGTCCGTTCGTTCTGGTACTTTAGTTGGGGTCGCAATTTTGCGAACCGGGATCTTCTAACCTCCAGATGACTACCATGTCGAAACGCGAGCTGCAGAAGAACCTCAACGCTATTGACCTTAAACTGTGTCGATATGTAGTCGTCGCCACCCATACTAAGATCTGCAGCAGTGACTAGAAGATATACTTATCCTAGTCGGTTTCCACATGCAGAACACACGTTAAATTTGCCACTAAGGGTCATCAAGTGGCGGAGAGGGCTTCCGTCGCGATCCAGCCATGGATGGTGAGTATAATGTAAGTCTGAGCGAGAATATCGATATACCTAAGGTTAAGGGTCGGGTTCCACAATGTTCAAGAATTCAAACGTTCGCGGAACAGTGGGAGACGAGGATTTGGCGGGGGTACGGAAGGCGGAGACGATCGTCGAGATTGCTCCAAGCCGGAGTCAAGCGATCTGAAGACTCCGATGCCAGCTGATTCGCGAAGGAACAGCGAAGCGGATGGCACTTCCGCGAAAGGTAGTCGCAACATTACAGCTGTTTGTAACGTCTTGGAACGGAGTCGCAACTAAACGATTAGCACATCACACCAGTTGCGAATCCTCGCTTGGAAGTACAAATTCTATACCTCCTTCATTATGGCTGCTTCGCCTAATCACAACACCAAACGATGATCTCACTATCATCCACCACGGGTCACACCCTTCTCATAAGACTTCGGCAAGTGCTTCTTAAAACCATGCTTCCCACCCCACCACGCTTGCGCATTGAGCGCCCGAAACTCAACTTCCAGCCGGGTTCCACGCTCCAGTCGGTCGACTAACTTGCATAGAGACTCGTCAAGTTGGGGCCAGATGTGTGAATAATCCACGCCCCGCTCTCGGACCGGAGGTTGGGTGAACGTTATCCTTTGAATCTTTGTAGAAGTTATAGATGAGATGAGGTTCAGTTCCAACTCCTTCGGGCGTGCCGCGTAGATCTCGAGCTCGCGAAGCTCTCGACAATCTGAGAGTGTCAAAGGGTCCCCGATATCTGTACCAGAATTCCAGCGTCGCATTCAGCCATCCTCGCTACAGTATTTTCGAAACGTCGGACGTACCTATGAGCTCGCATTTCAGGTCCAGGTGTTTTACGCTGGCCTCCACACCCTCGACGACGCGCCGGGCGAACGATGGGCACGAAATCCATATCCATTTGATGGTGACTTTGTCACACCGTGGGCGCAGTCCCATCAACTCATCAAGAAAAGGCAGGCCATCAGAGGTGAACTCAGCAACAGTCAATTCTCGCAACGGCCGTGAAAAGGGGAGCAACCGATAATGATCCGCCTTACGAGAGAGTCCACTGAGATTGAGATGCACCAGATTAGGGAAGTAGTCGACGAGAGCGACGACCACGTTGACTGTGACGCTGAACGACCGTAGGCAGAGGTACGAGAGGGAGTCTTGGAACGCCGTGAACGTCTCGATCCGAGCGAGCGATGGGGGGCGTCCTGAGCTAAATGTCAAGCGTTCGAGCTGGTGGAACGAGGACGAGTAGTCGCGGAGGAGGTCGACGGATCCATGAGGTGAGTCGGGAGTGTCGGCAATATAGCAGGTTATCGAACGGACGTGTTGTAATAACATCCCAGCATTCGTCGGCGAAATCTTGTCCAGCCTCGCCCCAAGCGTGCGCTTCCCGAGACGTTGATGGTTTCGAAGAGGCCTTTCTGAGCAAAGTATACCCATGATTTCGCGACGAGCGAGCAACTGCGGAGTGATTTATGGTCGTCTAGGGGAATATGGCCGATGATTTTGTCCAGCAATTCTTGTGGAATGTCCATCGCGTGAGAGAGCCTGGGGTGATGGGTCAAAGACGGTCAAACCGAGTGAAACGGGTGTGCGAGGAAGTGCGGTCGAATCCCAATGTTACTCACCAGTTGTTGTGGCACCAAGTTGAGACGGTCAGGGGTTGCCTGAGTGGGAGGGATCGAACCACGATTGCGGGCCGACGTCATCGATCGATCGGAAGCTCGGATAAATCTTCCCCATGAGTTGGAGTCCTTGACGAGATTTCCGCTTATCTATATACATAAGAGGAGATTGCTGCAAGCACGTCCCGAGAAAATTATTTCCGTCGTTCGCTTCCAGAACGTGACGTTCGCCAAGAGCCGCTTTCTGTTCTTTGAGGTGTTCTATTCCCTTATCCAGCCGTTTGATGAGAACTTCCCGACGACGCTCCATCCCGATTCCACAAAAGTCTTCCCTAATCGAGATCTTCATTTCGGTGAAACCAATCCAGGAAATGAGATCCCACTCCGACCAGACGTGAAGGAAGTATGAGTCGAGAATTTCGATATCCCCGAGTTCTCGAACCCTGCGAACGACAGGTTGCTCGGTCCCTATCTCCCGTCCGCTGCACGTTGGTGGGAGAGATGGTTGCTTCTTCAACCATGCCCAAACGCCAACAGGAATACACGGCCGCAGGGAGTTGCTGGACGCAATTTGCAACAGTGCGTCAACCACACTCTGAGCAGCTTCTTCCGTACAAGATCACTAGGATAACTACGTGGAAGGGCAGCGATTTGCAGGCCGACACCAAGTTACTCGCAAGGCACGTCCGCGCCTGGGCTACGTAGGCAGTCGCTGCATTAAGGTCTGGAGCGATGATTAGATCATCTGCGCTCGGAAGCACAAACCATGTCAATCACCTCCTTCCTCTGGGCGCCTCGCCCCGCCCAAATGTCAAAAAATAATCTGCCCACCATCGACGCGACCCTTCTCGAAAACCCTCGGGAGGTACTTCTCGAAGTCTAGCTCCCCACTCCACCACGGTCTGTCGAGTGCTTGAAACACCACTTCCAGCCGAACCCCACGCTCCAATCGGCCAACCAACTGACACAGACAATTGTCAAGTTTGGTCCAGTCGGGGCGATCTGGAACTGATTGTCTCTTGTGTGAGAGTGGCGGGGTGAATGTTATCCTTTGGATATTTGTGGAAGTGATAGATGAAATAAGGTTCGACTCCTCAGCCATCGGATGCAAAACACAGATTTCGAGCTCACGGAGCTCTCGGCAATTCGAGAGCGTCAAAGGGACCCCTAAATCTGTGATAGAGTTCCAGAATTACATTCAGACACCATCACTATATGTCTTTTTGGAGCGCTGAACGCACCTTCAAGGTGGGACTCTAGGTTCAGGCGTTGTATGCTGGCCTCCACACCGTTGATAACGTGCTGGGCGAGCGACGGGCACGAATCCCGGAACACGCCAATGGAAACTTCATCACACTGGGGGCGCAGACCCATGAGCTGATCGAGAAAATCCAGGCCATCTTCGGTGCAAAATTCAGTGATCGTCAATTTTTGCAACGGCCGGAAAAATGGAGGGGTCGGTTGACCGTCTACCATACAGGAAAGGTCGGCGAGCTCAAGGTGTGTGAGGTTAGGGAAGTAGTTGACGAGGATGACGAGCCCGGTAGCTGTGACACTGCAACACCATAGGGAGAGGTGCGAGAGGGTGTGTTGAAAAGCGGAGTATGTACCGATCTGTGCGGGTGATGGGAGAATCCCTGTGAAGAAGGTTAAGCGTTCGAGTTGGCGGAACGAGGGCGAGTAGTCACGGAGGAGATCGATAGGTGGATGAAGTGAGTCAAGGGTGCTGGGGATTTTGCAGGTCAGTGAGCAGACGTGTCGTAATACATCGACGTTTGTTGGCGAGATAGCCTCCAGCCATGATTTTAGATGCGAGTTTCTCCAAATGTCAATGACCTTGAAAATGCGTTTCTGGCTGGGGTATACCCATGGTCTTGCAACCAGCGAGCAATTCCGGAGTGTTTTGTCATTCGAGGGAACGTGGCTGATGATTTCGTCGAGTAGTTCTGGTGGAAGGTCCATCGTGTTTCGTGTTGAAAAACCTGGATGTGGGGTCAGATCGAAGGGAAGGGATCCATGAGGAGACACGGTGGACTGCCAACCCTACTTACTGGTTGCCGTCGTTGAAGCGGTCGCCGGAGGCGTGTCAGAAGCCACGGGACGGCGGGGTCGTCTCATGGTTTCTCACGATCACTCCCACCTCCGAGTTTAACGTGAGCTGCCCAACGAGACCCTCGGCTATCTGCTTTCTAATGGCAGGAAACCGTCGCGAGCGCACTCGTTGGTAATAAAGCCGTGGGTATCGCTTCATCAGTCATTGCCAACACCGACTGCTCAGCCACATCCGTTCACACCGCATCTGAGTACTCAGCACCATCGGTCTTGAGTTATATAGAATTGATTTATGTCGTTTCCATCCGGATCCGAAGCAAGAGCCAGATTATCTACGCTCTGAAATACGTTGCCTCCTCAGGGCTGTTTTGCCCCGTCTGAACGGCCAGAAATAACATCACTTTCCTCGCCCACCACCGGCCCCACCCCTCTCACGAAACTTTGGTAGGCACGCCCGAAACCCCAGCTCGCTCCACCACTCCTGTATGGTGAGATCTTGGAACTCCACTTCCAGACAAAGTCCGCACTTCAATCGGTCAACCAACCGACAAAGGGAGTCATCGAGTGGGGCCCAGTTGCATCACCGGGACACCGGGATCATTGGAATACTGGTTGGACATTGCCACCGGTTACAATGGGTGCCTGATCATTTCAGCCGAATGTCAGTCCAGGGTCCATCATTGTAATCTGACGCTGGCATTGTAATACCAGGCCATGACCTTGTCATTTGTTTGCTGGTGGCGC
>Ga0307511_10002106_pt1 | contig 20844 bp, 18 predicted proteins | sample 13_EM_MG_FD_200266 | JGI IMG/M metagenome (GOLD analysis project Ga0307511, IMG submission 200266) | Populus trichocarpa ectomycorrhiza microbial communities from riparian zone in the Pacific Northwest, United States - 13_EM | ecosystem: Host-associated > Plants > Roots > Unclassified | place...
ACTAAAATATTAATATATTTCTAAGAAAATAGGTTAATCCTGTTTTTTTTAATACATATACCTATTTATACATCTTCTTAATATAATTCTTACAAAATAAGTTAATCCTGTTTTTTAATATATATACCTATTTATATATCACATAAAACCTTATATAATATAGAATAAGATTTTTAAATTACCCCTTACCTATATACTACTTTATTTTAACTTTATTTTGACTATTAAAACTCTAAAAAAATGTTTTAAAATAGGTCAATAAAAGACAATAATTGAAATTTAAAAAATCATCAAATTATATATGAAATCATCAAAATACTATATCAAATCCTTGATTTTTTATATAAGATATAGGGTTGTTTTATGTCAACTTTTTATTTCTCTAGATGAAAAGGTTGGTAAAATCTTTGCTATTTTTTTCACTATCGCTATTGATATTAAAAAAGACTCCTTTAAATAAGATGATTCATAAAATTTATGTTCATGTGTATATTTTTAATTTTTACATGTAAAATTAAAATAATAAAATTATATCAAAATTTAATAAATATTTAATTGGATCTTTGTTATTTTTCTTGTAGGGAGCCATTGGTAATTTTTTTTTATTTTACTTTTGACTAAAACAAAATGATTTATATCTTTTGATAAATTCTATTAATATTAAAAGGACCCTTAGTTTAAAAGGTATAACAAAATCTTTATTCGTATCTACATTTTTAAATCATCTATTTAAAATAAAAGTAATTTTTTAGTATTAATTTAATTATGTTAAAAATCAGTGGAGATGTGAAAAAAAAAATTATCCACATATACCTTATGTATATGTGCTAAATATGGATGATTTTATTCAAATATTATTTCTACTCGGTATTGTATTGGATTTTAAACTCTTGATTTTTTTTTTCTCAGACTTAATTTTAATATATTTATATAAATTTTACGGATATACATGCAATACCTGTGCTAAAAATACTGTATCTATAAATCTATCTATCTAACAAAAATCAAGAATACATTAGTTTATACTTATCTGGTCAAGCAACGTGTTTCTTTTATGCGAAAACTTATTTGATGATATATTTATCATTGAAGAAAAATATAAAATTAGATTCCAAATAAGATTAATTGGTATGACTATTAAATTTAGGTAAATTTTATTAAGTTTAAGACTTCAATTTACAATTTTAAATAAAATCACTGGAGGCTTTGTCATGTAATAAACGGGTATGTTTCTACCTTAACATTCAAAATTACTAATTAACAAAAATTATTAATCATTGGAGTTCTCATAGGAATATTTTTTTATTTGATTTTTTTTTTCAATTTTAATTATATGCTTCAACCTTAGGTTTATTAGGGATTAAATTTTATATATTTTTTCAATTTATTTTTATGAGGTTACTCAATCTTATGATTTGGACCACAAGTTTGACACGTTAATTCGATTGACTTGAGGTTTTTTTTATTTTTTCTAAATGGTTTTTTCTTTTAATTTTGTCCTTCAATATTTGTTTGGTTGAGAATTAGACTTCATGATTTTATTTCAATTTATTTTTTATGAGATTATTCATGTCTCATAATTCGGGTCACGGGTTTGATGGGTCATTAACAAAAAAAACTAAAAGAGAATATGATTTTACTGAACTCCTCCTCTCATAACATTATTCATTATAATACTATTTTTTTTTTCAACCTCAATTTCATCATTTATCATTAAAATTATTAGGAATTGAACTTCATATTTTTTCAATTTACTTCTTATCCCAGTCTTATGACCCGGACCGCGGGTTTGACAGGTTAATTCGGTTGACTCAAATTTACATTTCCTTTTTTTAATTGATTTTTTTTTCTCAATTTCATCTTTCAATACTTGTTTGATTGAAAATTAGATTTCATAATTTGTTTCAATTTGCTTTCTATAAGGTTATCCCCATCTTATAACTCTGGTCATGAGTTTGGCTGGTTATTAACAAAAAAAAATTAAAAGAGAAGAAGATTTCAAATTAATTTAATAATACAATAAAAAAAGAAGATAATGAACAATTTTTTTTTTATCTCGGGCAGAGCTGGGTTAACACATGAAACCCGTAAACTGGACATAAGATATGTCCAGATGACATGTTTATCGTGCGTCATAAGTTATGAGATTGAGATATTTCGATAAAAAAATTGACAATAAATAAAAACAAAACTAGAAAAATTAAGAGAAAAATATAGATTAAGATATTTAATCTCACAACACAAGTCATTTAACCAGTTATTTTTAATGAAATTGATTATTAAAATTAATTTGTAATAGAAATCGACACACACATAAAATTTATTAAATAAAATAAAATGAAAAAAATATTATGCAAGGGTGCATATATTAGAAATATTATAAAAAATCAATATTTTTAATTTTTAAAAATAAATTTAATTTATATAAAATAAAAACAATTACAGATAAATCATAACTCTTCAAAAATTAAACACACTCAATATAATTAAAAAATAATTGTTATTTAAAAAAGGCTAAATAAACCAAAAAAATCACAAAGAAATGTATTAATAAAATATAAACTTAAAAATTAATTAAAAAAAACATATAAAAAGGTATTTATTAAAAAAAAGAATGAGGCAAAATATTATTAGGCCGGGTAAGCCAGCCCCATCAAGGTTAGGCCTATGCATGCAGGCCTTTAATCTCTTTTAAGTTAATGAGGGTGGATGACATGTCGTCTGTTCTAATTTGTTTTGGAAAAAATAGATAATGCGTTGTTTAAATTCCCTAAATTCTGACCACTATAGTGACAAAAAAAATAGAGTTAATAATTTTTTTACCTAAAAACCTATTTGCAACTCATTTTGGCTCAAAACATTTAGAAAACACTCTAGGAATCTTGTTAAATCAATCTATGACCTCAAAAAACACTAAAAACACCTCAAGACCTGAAATCAACTCGAAACAAAAAAACTTTCCAAGTTTAGATCTATTTTTAGGCACTTTCAAGATAGAAAAGACACTTAATTCGAACTCATTCCATTATAGAATCATTTGACACTAAAATCTATCATTTTGGTGGCTGAAATCGTCGCCAATGACAAATTTCCCTCTCTATATTGGAATCTGGCAAATCCCTCTCTCTCACCCCACCAAAAAAAAAATTGAAAAATGAGGAAAATAAAGTTTGGTATCAAAATTAAATTTTTAAAAATTAAAAGGACTGGTTACGCAAGAGCTAAAAAAAATAAGAGACTAAAATGAACTTTTCAGATAAATTTCAATATCACCATCTATTTTATCTATTTTTTTCACTTCAGTCATCTATCTTTTAATTCAACTCTTTCTCCCAGAAAATATGCAATTAGATGTTAATTTGGGATTAAAATGGTTAAATTATAAAAAATAAAAGTTTAAGAATAAAATTAAAAATTTTAAAAAATCACTACTCTAATCCATAATATATAATATATGTGAGATAATGAATAATAACGTGGCTATAGAGCTATTTTAGTTTCTTTTAATGTTTGTAAATGACCATGGTCCCTTAATCAAGATTGCTCACGTAGACAACACTTTAAATGGTTACGCTAAGAAGATTGGCGGCGATCATGTCCGTTAATGCATCTTTTCTCAAAGATAAGCTGCTGCTTATACCGTGTTTGGTATAATAGTAGAAATTATTTTTTTAAATAATTTTTATTTAAAATTATATTAAAATAATATTATTTTTATTTTTTAAAATTTATTTTTGATATTAATATATTAAAACAATTTAAAAATATAAAAAAATTATAAATTAAGGAAACAGTAATGGAACTGCTACGCTAAACTGTCCCTGAAATAAACTCTTATGAAAATTATTTTATATATATTTCACAATACATTAAATTTAAATTCACTGTTCCATTCAAATTAAATACAAATGTCAATGTTTGAACAGGAACACTTTCAATACAAGGACATTATTTTTTTTTATTAATAGAAAAAGAAAGACGAACCAACTAAATAAAAATTATTGTAAATTATTAGGTGTGGACTATAAACGGAAGCAACAGAGACGCCCACAGGCTGAGGCAGTACAGATTACAAAACCACCAACCATGCAAGTACAGAGGGCAATTATGTACTTACACAACTTCTTTTTTCCAAGTAGTAGTTAAAAAAAAGTCGCTGTTCCAACCAATAAATCTTCCCTCGTAGCCCTCTCCCCTCTTCCCATCTTTCTGGCCTCTCTCTCTCTCCCAAAATCTCTCATTCTTCCGTTTTAATTACTTCAGCTCTGCCTGATATACCGAGAGAGAAATAGATTGGCTCTGCTTTTGACCCCAATTGACGTCACCTAACATGAGAGACCTACAGTTGACCCAGGCTGCTGGAACCCGGAAATCCCCTCCGGCCATGATTTCTGCCGGCGAAGAAGATGCCGATGACATGAAGGAGGATGTTAGGCTTCTTGATTCTTATGAAAGCCTTGGAGATAATGATAATTCGCATAGAATTGTGATCGAGGAAGATGGGTTTAAGAGAATTCAAGTGAGAGTTACAGGGATGACTTGTGCAGCTTGTTCCAATTCTGTTGAATCAGCATTGAAGAGTGTTGATGGGGTTTTCAGAGCTTCTGTTGCTTTGCTTCAAAATAAAGCTGATGTTGTATTTGACCCTGCTTTGGTTAAGGTAGGTTGGTATTCTTGGCGGTGGCTAAATTGAAAAATATTACAATTGAATTTTGATTTTTTTGTGGCGTTTGATTGTTAAGTAGGAGATGAGTTATTGTTAGTTCTTTGAGATTCTTAGCTTTTCATTAGTTAGTAGCTTTGATTTTATCTCGGTTATTTTGAAATTTTGTTTTGCTGAATTGGATCATATTTTAGTGCTCGATGTGAAATAGTTTTAGATTTTCAGTTTGGGTTTGGTTATAGATGATGGTGGAATGGGAGTTGTTTTTATAGCATAGTGTTTTGAACTGAATGTTCCAAGTTTCAAAGCCGAGCTGAATATCATACTTTTGACTTTTAAGCTCTAGGTTGGCTTCCTTATTGCTATTGAGTTCATATCTTTTCAACCACGGCTTAATTTTTTTTTTAATGTACATTCATGGATCATATATCATATAGACTTGATTGAGGAACTTCTTTGTGGTTACAGTACTTCTGATGTTAGAAAAGATCTAAGATGACATATTAGTCCTAAATGATGAGAAAGGTATGATTTGACATTGCTATTGATAAAGCAGAACAACAGGACATCCTATATAACTTACCCTGGATGCATTCAGGTTAAAGATTTCTTGCTCCGACATTTTCCTTTTTGAATACACTCAGAAAGTTCGACTTTGAAATTCTAGGTCCCCATTTTCTGAATACATTTCTTGCTATGGGTGGGGGTTTGGTAAATTGAAATATCCAGGTACTCTAAAAAATTGTAAATTGTATGTTTTATAGATTGATTGCAATGCTTCAAGTGAATCTCAAGGTTATATATTTGTGGCTTATGAAAGAGGGTTTCCACAGTTGTTGAAAGACACCTAGATAACAGGATCACTGAGATGTTTATATAACTGTGAGAGATTTATGTCACATGGTTTCTTTCTCTGAATGGCTTAAGTGAACTGCATGGGCTTTTACTTTGTGTGGCTTAACCGCTGTTAACGTAAATGTACTGAAGTATTTTATAAATGCCTCTGAATTCAGGATGACGATATCAAGAATGCAATTGAGGATGCAGGCTTTGAAGCAGAGATTCTATCTGAACCCATTAAATTAAAAACAAAGCCAAATGGAACCCTTTTGGGGCAGTTCACAATTGGAGGTATGACCTGTGCTGCCTGTGTAAACTCTGTTGAAGGCATTTTGAGAGATCTTCCTGGTGTCAAAAGGGCTGTGGTGGCTTTAGCTACTTCTTTAGGGGAAGTTGAGTATGACCCTATTGTCATTAGCAAAGATGATATAGTGAATGCTATTGAAGATGCAGGCTTTGACGCGTCTCTTGTACAGAGTAGTCAACATGATAAAATTGTACTTGGAGTTGCTGGGATATTCAGTGAGGTGGATGTACAGCTTTTAGAGGGAATACTGAGCATGCTTAAAGGAGTAAGACAATTCCGTTACCACTGGATATCCAGTGAACTAGAAGTTCTCTTTGACCCTGAAGTTCTAGGTTCTAGATCCTTGGTTGATGGGGTTGAGGGAGGGAGCAATGGGAAATTTAAATTACATCCCATTAACCCTTACTCAAGAATGACTTCTAAAGATGTTGGAGAGACCTCTGTTATGTTTCGACTTTTCCTTTCCAGTCTGTTTCTTAGTGTGAGTATTTCTTAACATGCTAATGGTTTTGATTATCTCTTCAATAGTGTACCTCTAATGTTTTTTCTTTCTTTCTTTATGTTTATGTGTGTGTGTGTGTGTGTGTGTGTGTGTGTGTGTGTTGGGGTTGGTTGGTTGGTGAGTATGTTGAGGTTAGTTTACAGTTGGTATCATTGTCTACCTGCTTTCATACACAAGTGTGCACTATATCTCCTGGTTTCTTCTAAGGACCGAGGATAATTGAGAAGGCATTATATGTTAATACATTCTTCTGGGAATCTCGCTATGGTGACATCTTCTCTTTGAACACTTGGAAAGCCCATATAGGCATCTGTTTGTTTCTTTGTTGGTCTGTTTTTATTTTTTACTGTTGTATTAATTATTGGCATTTGATGAATTGTATCCAGATTCCCATCTTCTTCATGCGAGTAATTTGCCCTTATGTACCACTGTTGTCTTCCTTGCTGCTCTGGCGCTGTGGACCCTTCTTAATGGGTGATTGGTTGAAGTGGGCATTGGTGAGTGTTGTTCAATTTGTAATTGGGAAGCGCTTCTACGTGGCAGCTGGTAGAGCCCTTCGAAATGGTTCAACCAATATGGATGTTTTAGTTGCATTGGGAACTTCAGCCTCATACTTCTACTCTGTTTGTGCACTACTATATGGTGCAGTCACTGGCTTTTGGTCTCCAACATATTTTGAGACAAGTTCCATGCTGATTACATTTGTATTGTTGGGGAAGTATTTGGAGTGCCTTGCCAAGGGGAAAACGTCAGATGCTATCAAGAAGTTGGTAGAACTTGCTCCAGCAACAGCACTGCTGGTTGTCAAAGACAAAGGTATTTTTTCGATCTTTCCTTTTTAATTTTTTGCACTTGAGATATGGTTTGAAATTATCTCATTAAAATTTTTTCACAATGAGCTATAGACTATCGAAACACAGATAAATTCCCCTCAATCTTAATCAGGCTAAAAATAATAAAAATGAAGAGCTAAGTAAATTTTGGTTCATTTTCTAGGTGGAAGGTGCATTGGAGAAAGGGAAATAGATTCATTACTTATTCAGCCTAGTGACACATTAAAAGTTCTTCCTGGTACCAAAGTTCCTGCTGACGGTGTGGTTGTATGGGGTTCAAGTTACATTAATGAAAGCATGGTGACTGGTGAATCTGTGCCTGTTTTGAAAGAAGTTAGCTCATCAGTTATTGGAGGTACGATGAATTTACACGGCGCTCTTCACATAAAAGCTACTAAAGTAGGATCAGATGCTGTTTTGAGCCAGATAATTAGTTTGGTTGAGACAGCCCAGATGTCCAAAGCTCCAATTCAGAAATTTGCAGATTATGTAAGTACCCCTTAAGTGGCTTCGGCTTGGCTCTATTTTACCACTATTGTCCTTCTGGTAGAAATTTTTATGGAATATGTCATCTGCTTTGGGAAGAATTGCAGTTCCTGTTGCTTGCCTATCTGTAGTAACTGAATGAGTTTTCATGCACTAAGTAAACCGTACCTTTGTTAAACACTTGTTAGCTGTTGCCAAACATGTCCTTGCTAAATTGCCAATCCATATTCTTATGTGCCAAATATATGCTATGCATTAGCTTAATTGTCTCTTATTTTGATGTAAAAAGGTCCAATTTCAGTTGTATTAATGTTAATTTGAGCTAGTTTTATTGGGATGAGGGAGACACTGCTAAGATCAGAATAAAAACTGGCTTTAAGACTGCCAGTTTTGTCTTTCTGGAATATTTTATAGTTCATGTTGCTGTTGGCTGTTTTTACAAATAAATTGTCAAAGGGATTATGTATTACTTGATATACAAGTTCAGTCAATTTTTAAAATCTCGTAATCCAGTTTTTCTTTGTCTGTTCCCCTCCACTGAATTACCGGTATTGCTAGATCTCAGATAGAAGGAAACCAATAGGATATTTTATCTTGTTTGGACATTACTTGCTAAAACCATCTGACTTGTGTCTTGTTTTATATACATATCTGGTTGTTCATTTCTTTCTGGCCACTCTTTTTTCCATTGGCAATCATTGGTGTTATTATGCATATAGACAGATATGTACTCAGATTGTCTTACTCTTTAATATTCTTCTTATATTAGATGTCTCTATGAATTGCAGGTGGCAAGCATTTTTGTTCCTATAGTTGTTGGATTGTCTTTGGTGACATTCTTTAGCTGGTAAGTTCATTGCTTGTTTTGCTTTGTTGATGTGGCATCTTATTTTTTTTAATGGTTGTATTCATAAATTCTTTTGATTAAATATTTTCTGTAATCTTTTGCAGGTACATTAGTGGAATTTTGGGAGCTTACCCAGAAGAATGGCTTCCAGAAAATGGCACTTACTTTGTCTTTTCCCTTATGTTTTCAATCTCAGTTGTGGTAATTGCATGCCCATGTGCACTTGGCCTGGCAACACCAACCGCTGTCATGGTTGCTACTGGGGTTGGGGCTAACAATGGTGTGCTGATAAAAGGAGGAGAAGCTTTGGAAAGGGCCCAGAAGATTAAGTACGTGATATTTGATAAAACAGGTACTCTAACCCAGGGAAAAGCCAGTGTTACTGATGCAAAAGTTTTCACTGGAATGGGCCGTGGAGAATTTCTCAGATGGGTGGCCTCTGCAGAGGTGATTTTTTGCTTGTCAAATGTATCTTTGCATGTGTTTGCATGTGATGATTATGATATGTGTGCATACACAGCCTACCAGAGCTTGGTTATGGCTTGGTGTCCCATTTAAGGTTTCAAAGTTAGTGCCTTGAGTGTTGGTACAGAGGATACCCATAATTTAAAACTACAGGAAAATAAGCCTTAATGCATTTTGTGACATGCTATGAGTAATTAGGCACTGAAGGGAATCAACCACCCCTTCTTTGTTACAGATTATTCAAAAATATAAAAACAATCTCTGATTCTCCATTACCTTGTTTACATGTCTCAGGCTAGCAGTGAACATCCACTGGCAAAAGCAATAGTGGAATATGCTCGTCATTTCCATTTCTTTGATGAACCTTCTGCAACCAGCCAAACCCCCAGCAGAGAGTCTACAATCTCTGGGTGGCTTCTTGATGTCTCAGACTTCTTGGCTCTTCCTGGAAGAGGTGTGAAGTGCTTTGTAGATGGAAAACAAGTTTTGGTGAGTTCCTTGGCATAATAAATATGTAACATATTACAGCTTGAATCTCGAGAAAAATGTTCAATCACTTCCGGGAATACTCATAGGACTGTATTCTTAACAGGTTGGTAACCGGAAACTTATGACTGAGAGTGGAATTGCCATTCCAGACCAAGTAGAACATTTTGTAGTAGAGCTTGAAGAAAGTGCAAAGACAGGCGTCCTTGTTGCGTTTGATGACAAAATAATTGGTGTTTTGGGGATTGCAGATCCATTAAAGAGAGAAGCTGCTGTAGTGATAGAGGGCCTTCTGAAAATGGGTGTCAAACCAGTCATGGTGACAGGGGATAATTGGAGGACAGCACGTGCAGTTGCTAAGGAGGTTAGTATATTTTCTATAATACCATGCCCATAATTTTTTTCCGGAAACTTTGACCTACTTTCACAAAGAAAATCTATTTTCACGCAATTTTGAACAGTTTGTAGATCCATGACTGAATTGAATGAAACAATCACTTTGTTGTTATCCCCTCTTTCGTGAAACTAGATACCAACGTTGTGGAAATATGATCTCCCTATTTATGCATCCTGGTTCTGATCAATCTTTACCATTTCTCTTGATCCCACAAGACAATAGAATCCAAAGTCCTTCCTTAATTGATGTCTGATTTTTTGCTGTGGCAGAATTATTATCATTTTAATCTTCACCAATATGATTTTTTTCAATACTTCACATGAAGTGAAAATTTTGCACTACAACGTGTTTTCAAACAGTTCTAGTAGTGATTTAGGAACCCACATGAAACCATTATAGTTTCCTAGTTTTGCTGAATAAATAACTGTTGATTGCTGGCATCATTGGCTCATTCCCTCTCATTTGTGCTGTTATTAATAGGCCTCTTTTTAAACCCAAGTGCTCCATCACCAGCTTCATGTTGGTCATTGTTATTATGCTATATGGCTCTTTATATGCTGATTTTAGCTGCACTTTGCCTACTAACTTGGAGGCTAAAACCAAACTTAAGCTATTTTCTGTGTGAAAACAAAAAATCGATTTACATTGGGTGGGCTTTATATTTTGGCTGTAATGTAAATAACTTCTAGTTTTTCTTGTATTGTTTAGAAAGGAATTTTTTTCTTTGTTCATTTTTCTTTTCAAGTAAGCCTAAAGACTTTTTGCTGAGCAGGTGGGCATTCAAGATGTCAGGGCTGAAGTAATGCCAGCTGGCAAAGCTGATGTTATCCACTCATTTCAAAAGGATGGAAGCATCGTATCAATGGTGGGTGACGGCATCAATGACTCGCCTGCTCTAGCTGCTGCAGATATTGGTATGGCAATTGGGGCAGGGACGGATATTGCCATAGAAGCTGCTGACTACGTGTTGATGAGGAATAACTTGGAGGATGTAATCACAGCCATTGATCTCTCAAGAAAAACCTTCACTCGCATTAGACTGAATTATATTTTTGCCATGGCTTACAATGTGATCGCAATACCTATTGCTGCCGGGGCTCTATTCCCTTCTCTAGGGATCATGTTGCCACCATGGGTAGCCGGTGCTTGCATGGCTCTCTCATCTGTAAGTGTTGTGTGCTCTTCTTTGCTTCTTCGAAGATACAGAAAACCCAGACTTACCACCATCTTGGAAATAACCGCGGAGTAGAAAGAGAGAAAAACAAGAACTCTAGTTGTCAGATCCCTTCTCTAGGGATCATGTTGCCATCATGGGTAGCCGGTGCTTGCATGGCTCTCTCATCAGTAAGTGTTGTGTGCTCTTCTTTGCTTCTTCGAAGATACAGAAAACCCAGACTTACCACCATCTTGGAAATAACCGCGGAGTAGAAAGAGAGAAAAGCAAGAACTCTAGGTGTCAGATCTGCAGGGAAAAAAAAAGAAGAAAACGGAGATGAAGAGGAGGATGGGACATAAAATTCTCAATTTTGTATCTATTTCTCTTTCTTTCGCACACTTGTTATACGCCGAGGGGATGCAATTCATCACCCGAAATGTAGATGTACTTGTATAATGTCATCATTGTTGTATTTTCTTGTTGTCTTCCCCATTCAATGAAAAGGGTTTGGTTCGTTCTCTCTCTCTCGTTTATTGTACCCTGTGACAGTTGATTGATTTTAAAATAATCTTAGTTTCTGGACATTGAAAGAATTCGTGGAAACTACTGTTGGGGTGGCTTGGTTCACATTTTCCTTCTGGAATTTCCTTCTATAAAACTCGGCTAGCGATGCTGTATTGCTGGAAAACGTAAACCTAGGGTTTTAAAGCTGAAGCCACCTGGACCTCCTTACGGCGCAATAGGCTTGTCAACTGGCTTTCAGAACGGGACTCTCTCTTTAAGTGAGTTCCGGTTCGTGTGGAACTGACTCTAGGAAGATATAGCTGCAGGTTTTGTTTTTCCTTCAAACAATAAATTAAGATCACAGCACCAAAACTGCCACAGTAGCAGCAAGGTGGGAAGTGAGCACATCAAGTCAATATTTACTTATTTTTTATATTTTGAATAGCTGAGACAAGGAACCCACATGAACCATGTGGGCTTTGACACAGGCAATATTATAGATAAAATTCAAGAACAAATGCAATGGCTATGTGGGAGAAGCAAGAGATCGAAGTATAAAATCATTGATTGATGCTGGTAGAATGGTGAAGGCGCAGCAATCTTCACATCAGTCCAAGGTGCCACACCCGCAAAGTGATCAAATCAAATTTCTTTATGTATGGGATGAAACATGTACAGTATATTATATAGACCAAGTCAAGTCTAAAAAAGTTTTTTTGGCAATAAATCCGTTCATATAATTCAACTGTGATCGGAGAGATGATAAGTTTGATCTGGAAAATTGTTTATCTCACCGGTCCTTGTCATGCACCTACCGCTGTTGTCCAAGTCAACACTAGCACTTGAAGCTTGCTTTCACACAACACTTGACGAAAGAAAAGTAGTATGCCACAGCTGTTTCTACTCTCTAGAAAGATGTGCTTTCAACTTTCAACCTTCAACTTTCTGTTTTATTTATTTATTTCGTAATTGAGTAAGGCCATCTAAAACAAAAGGCTTTTTCACTACTAGCCATGTAGTTTAAAATCTTCCAATGTTATCCTTCTATTTCCCACAACTTCCAATCTTGCACCTAAATATTCAATAGCTTACCTTTTAAATTTGTTTTTTGAGTTTTTTTTTAAGGTTTTATGACATATTATATATTTCCAGAGTTTCAGATAAACTAAAACAAAATATAAACAAGCTAAAAATCAACTCTTATTTGGTAGTAAATTAGCTCAGATGCTCGTGTTGGTCAGATGTCTCTTTCTTTTCCCTCCCCTTCTCTCTTGGGACAAGCCTTCATTAGGATTGAGTGAAATGAAATTCGAGATTAAATCTAAAAGTTATTAGAGAATCACGGACTAGATAGAAAAAAAAAGGCTTGAACTTGGGTGAGATGAAATTCAAGACTAAATTGAAGAGTTATTAGAGAATCAAGAACTAAATTATACAAACAGAGTAAAAAGTGTCTAGCGTGTGTGTTAAATGTTCTAGCATATGAAAGGAGCTGCCATATTAGGGTGGTACTGCTCGCGACTTTCTCTGATCTTTGATGTCAGCCTTTATTGATGTTGTTAGTATTGTCTTGGTGAGACCTTCCTTCCAAGACGTCGCGTGGTGTTGATGGAGCCTAAGTGTGGCCACGACAACCAACTTTTTTTCTCTTCCTTTTATTTTTATTTGTCTCTCCTTCCCTTTGTTTCCATGTCTAGTTTCTTCTCATTCATAAAATAGGACTGTATTTTTTTCTTAATGACAATTCCAGTCCCTCTATCTTTAGTCCTTTGTAAAACAAAACATTCAAATTGATTTTTATTGTAAAATCAAGCGCCAACTTGACATCAAGATTTTTTTGGACACTGCAAGGACTTTATATCAAGCCAATTAAATTAAATTATAGAGCCTAATATCGATTAAACACGTTGAGTAAGGATTGAATTAAATGACCAAAAAACTACGGAAAAAAAGACAAACAATGAATGAATTGAACTAATAGAAGAAACAATGAAAAAACCCTAGCTATTTGATTTTTTTACTTAATTAATAATGGCAAATTCATTTTTGTTTTTAATAATTAGAGGGGCAACATTGGGAAAAACCGAACTAGGGGGATAGAAGTGGAGCGTTGAAGAATCTACGAGGGCAAAAACAGGAAATTGGTAAATAATCATGCCAAGTCTTGGATAACGATCAGGGTGGTGTGTGTATTCAATTTCTGAAGCAATCACTTTGAATGGGATTATAATAGAATTGACTTGTAAGAGGATCAATTAATGAAGTTGCCTTCCTGGTTAAACTACACATCGACTCCCTGCCCTACAAACGTGGCCTTCGGTAAGGACGTCAAAGTTGATAGTCAACTAATTAATCAATACATGCCTATCAGACATTATTGTGGACCTGGAAAATGACCTTTGGTCAAAACCACATCTCTTCCACCTGCTTGCTTTGCAAGCTAACTAGTGGCTAAACCTTGTTGGAATCATAGAATTTCCAGGCAGTTTCCTGAATGCCCAACTAATCCTTAATCTTAGAACACGATCCTAGCTAATCCATAAAATAAACACCACTGCCTACTTCATAATCCTAGCCAATCCTTAAAAAAACCCAGAATATACATCAATGCCTACGTCAAAGCCTCGATACCATCACCAGCTTTATGTGAAACGAGAGAATTGATTATTCTGCTGATACCATTTTGTGGGAGAGTGACGGCACAAAACATCAATCTGTAGCAAATTCGAATACTGAATATAGGGCATATATGTCGTTTTCAACCCTATCTTGCATTAGCTAGCAGCCTTCATTAATTCATTAGATGTTCATATTGATAATTCTAAGAGCTGGAATTCCCAAGAAATTTACATGGTGGATATATTCCGTCGAAAACAAGATCATGACATTAATGAATTGTTGATCGTGTACATGCACATATATATACTTCAATTTCATGTAAAAGAAATTCAAGAAACACATTTATGACAGTAGAAAAATACCAATCAATGCCGTGCGCTGATGAATGACTAAGTACATTAATTGCCAAAGTCAAATGGGGAAATCATCCATTGGTCCATTCTGATCGACGACGAAACATATTCCTAACGAATAAATACAGAAGAAGAAAAAAAGGAAAAAAACAAAAACAAAAACGAAGGGAAATTAATGGAACGTCGTCTTTACTTCTCTTGCATTGAATTGAATCTGAAGGTACAAGAGTACATTCAACCCACTAGGATGTTTGATTCTAGTCAAAAGAGACTAAGGGTGGTCATTCTTAGACGCTTGAATATTCAACAATGTCTTTGGTTGAATAATTATTATTTTCAACATATGTTATTCTGTGTAGGCTATAGAACTGTTTCGAAAATTAAGGCATTGCTTTTGGTTTCTCAAAACAAAGGGCCAGGTGTTTGATATCGACGAGGAGAATTGACGCAGAAGAAACTAATAAGGGAGAGGTGGTGGTTTGGGATTGCAAATCACGGTAATAAAAAACAGTGCTGCATTATTTTGATGAATCTATATTAATTTAAGCAAGATTTTCTGACCAAGAAGCTAAGACCATCTCGAATGAACCCGAAGATAACCTACTATAAGTCTAAAGGTGATTTTAACTCTCTGGTATTGTGATCTCATTGACAAAAACAGCTGTTGCTTCCAGGAAACTACACTCGCTTCGGCCTTAGTGGCCCAGTTTGTCTCTCTCCCAAGGAATAGTCAAGAGTAAACACAATTACTTTGACTGAAGATGGTCTTCTCAGTATATATATGACTCGAGGTTTACATTTGTATTTGTTTGCTTTCCATACTAAATAACACGGCTTAATACAGTGCCAGACAGGCAATTTAAGATTACCATCAGAGCCACCTTGAGTGACACTATGGCTAGTTCGTCGAGTGATTGGGTGCAACTCTATGAACAAGCCAATATTCATGGACAGGCAACACCTTCCTTTGGATTCTCAGATGCCACCAATGTTGCAACCAGTGGTGCATCGCATATCATAAATCCAAGCAGTTCAATTACATCAAGTGCTGGTGATCAGACGTTGACCCCTAAAGGTTGTGGGTCGAAGCCAATCAAAAGGAGATCTAGAGCTTCTAAGAAGACACCAAGCACCCTGCTCACTGCCACCACCGCAAATTTCAGAGCCTTGGTGCAACAATTCACTGGCTGTCCTAGTAATCCCATTTCAATCGGGAACCAAAAGGGTCCAATCACCTTGAATTTTGGACTCGGGAGTGCACAAGATCATAGCTACGCGACTGCAGAAATGGCACCTTTTGACAACATTTATTATCATGGGCAATCTCAGATGCAAGGACGACAGCAACCGAGGGAAAACGCACAGCAACTGCACCAGGACCAAGGATTACTTGATCATCTTCCTAATAGTAATGCTTACTTCTCGTTGTCTAGTGACCTTGGACCTAATTTAGACAGGCCAGCTGATGATGGGCTTTTCAATATGGACGATATTGCTTTGCAGGAGCTTGCTAAGGAGTCTTTCTCCGATGAAAATATGAATAATATTGATTGCTTTTAGGGATAGTTAACCATATATATCCAGGTGCGGTTTTGTTCGTAGAATCTCCTCTTAGAGCTATATTGTATGTTTATCCATCTATTCCACAGGCATGTATGCTATTTGCTATTTATTAATTCCTCATCCAAATAACATAGGAAAAGGAATTAAGACTAAGACTATATACTATATATTAAATTTTCATTTTTTTTATCAAACAGAGTGGGATAGAGCTGAATCTTAGTGAACAGTGACACCATAGACCAAAGTTATGATTAACTGCAGGCTATTTGGTAAGAGAAAAAACAAATCACTGGAGTTTTGATCAATTGAAACCTAACCTTTCATTTATCTGATTTTGATTCCTAGCCCACGAATTTTTTTTCAATTCATTTTTGTATTGTTGTATTGAAACTGCTGGCATGGCAAACAAATTTTAAGCTAATTTATGATGATTTGGTTGGGATTTCATTCTTATGCCAGGGGCGAGAATGCATATCCTACTGCTCATCAATGGGATGGTGATGATGACTTCCTTTAAAATTGAACGTTTTTACTTGGTTATTTTTCTGGCATATGCTCGCTTCTTTTGCATGCCCAACTCAGATTATACTGAAGTGTTTGGATTTTCTTGATTTACGGGGGAGTTGGCACACAGAAAACAACGATTCTTTTCTGATGCTATTGATGGAAAATTAGAAATGGGATGTGTATATTTATATATATTTTCTAATCCCCATGGCACTTTGAATAATCCTCTAATATCCATACATCAATTAAACCACCTTGCACATGCCTTAAGGTAATTGTTCATCCATCTTTCGGAGACTCATTTCATCTCTACTTTGCCGCAAGCAATCGCCGGACTCTGGGTGTGGCATGTCATCAAATTCTCCAGTTACCATATCAAACCTCGAAATTGAGTTTGAACATGGTGTATCGTCAAATTCTCTATTTCTTGGTGGCAGGTTTTGAGAGAAAGATATTTTGACTTTGATGCAGAGACCATCCAATGCAGAGCTCCATCTACAACAACAGGGGTAGCAGAACGCGGATGACAGTAAGAAAGAGAAGCTCGTTAGGTGTCAGGCTAAACATCATATACATAAAGCATTCATGTTCCTCAAGAACAGAAAGCACCCTAACACCTCTTGTCAAAGAATGGAAGAAAAATCCACAGATAAAACCAACTCCTTGTCCCGCTGGTGTTTGGACAGTCATAAGTTCTTGTGCCATCGGATTCCAAATGAAAAACACCCTCTTTGCTCAAGTGTTTTGAAAAGTACTAACGAAGAACAGAAAGGTGAACAATTAAGCAGTCGCAATGGACGCGTGGGGGCTTGCTCATTTGCCGTACTAGAATCTGTGAGTGAATAATCAAGCAGTGGCATTTGAATTTGATGCCTGACACCTAGTTTGCTTGCTATGTACTAATCTCGGGCCGTTCATTATAAGAACCGAAACTTGTTGAGTTTCAAACCAAATCAGTGGATCGAAAGGTTAAAATAGAATTACACCTGCAAGCATTCTGATATAAATCCTTCGACAGCCACATCTTCATCGACTGATTTAGAATTCTCGCCTTTTGAAGACAACATATATTATTTCCCATCTGCATCCGCCACTATCTTCTACTGGAACCTTTAAAATATGAGTATGACTCTCCGTGAAGATCAATTCCAAGAATAGAACAATTCCCACGCCAAGATTTGTTTCCGGTCAATAAATAACCCCTTATTTATCGATCAAGGCTCTAGCCACTGAACCCCATTTGTAACGAGAGATAAATTATTTTCTCAACAACGTGAGATCCCCTAATCTAAGCATCCAAAACAAACTACCAAACATACAACAAAGAAAAATAATCCAGGGATCAAAATAAAAAAAGCAAAAGGACTAACTTTTTTTTTATAAAAAAAATAGAGAAAACATTATGGAATACCATTACAATTCATAATGTTTTCTCCCTACCTCCATAGTAAATCTACCATACCTTTAAGTTTTTTCTTTTTTTGTAATTGTAATGTAATAGGATTCTTATTTGAGTGAGAGGTGTAAAAGGAGTATTTTATTTTTTTCAACTTCTATTATTACCTCCTAATTTCTCAATTCAGTACATACTATTTTCTCAACAAAAAATAATGTACTAATTTCATTATCTTTTTCCACGTGGAAATGAAGGTAATTTTTTTTTTATTTAAGGAAAATGGTTCATCGACAAACAATTAAGCAACTGGCTTGTAAGTTTAAACTCCCAATGCTTGTATTTGTTGTTCAAGTCGTTCCAACACCTGTGAGGGGAAAAGAATGATTAGATAAACAAAACTTGATGAGATCTAAATTGGCAGCAGTACACCACAAACATTTCTAGGCTCACCGCCTTCGTGCTGTCAAGAGCAGTTTTCAGTGCTTGGATTTCCTGCAACACAACCGATTTATTCAGCATCACTACTTCCTGTCCGAAGCAAGTTATGTGAATATCACTCACTTTGTTGGTGTCCACAAGTGCACGTTCTAGTGCCTGGATATTCTGCGCCTCGGTTTTTCCAGCAACTTTGGTATCCTCGTGTTCTCTGTGTTCTTCTCGTGTGAGGCAAGCATCACCGGAATCTTCATTTTGGCCAGTACCCTGCATTATTCAGCGAGTAAAATGTTGGCTGATAGGTTGGAATTTTATCATATCATATTAAAAGCACCAAACCAGAAGCCCGCAGGCAATGAATTGATCAGTATTGCAAGTGTCATAAGAAAGGTTGAATAATTTGTTGATTAATTACCATAGCCTCCTCTGAAGCGACACCTCTGTTTGATTCAGTATTGTAAATCTCCTCTGTTATAGAAGTTGACTGCAGGGAACAAGTTAAATATTCACAGGAAGGAATCGCTACTACGATAATAAACACTACCCTAAAGAAAGTATTTCACGGTAGTTAAGAAGATAACCTGAAGCATTTCTACAACTTCTGGGTTCTGCCAGGGTCCTTTATCACTAAACAGGCAACCACCATAATCAGAACATGTGCAGTTCCCTCCAAGAAAACTTGGCAAATTACTGTGAAAGAAAATAGGAAAACTTAGTGGTGCTAACAAGTGTAAGGAACATTCAGATCCAAAAGCAGCATGCACATGCTTTTCAGAACAGTAATACAAGTGCCAAAAACTTGCCACCTTTGATCAATAACTTCGAGCAGGCTGCTCAGATAGTTACATCCCAAAACCTGCAATTGAAACAAACACTCGATTCATGCAGTTTGAGAAGGGACCTGCAATTGTGTTTTTCAATGGGAGAAAAATCCTTACATGAATCTTCGCTAATGTGCGTGCATCAAGAAAAGCCCTGAGTGCTTTCCACAGCATCCTGAACCCATTTCCAGCATTGACTATAAAGAGCCGATTCAGAGTCTGGAGATTTCCATAGCAAAAGATTATTAATTAATATTAATTCATAGAATGAGGAACATGCCAAGCTTGACAACAGCACCACTTGGTCTTCCTAGACAGAAGCATAACCCCCATCCTGCTTTGCACAAACAGAACAATGGGAAAACAATTTTTTTGATATCAATGCATTAATATATATTTAAAAAATTAATATTTTAGGATTTGTAATTCATGGTATTCATTTGTAGTTTTCAATAAGGCTTTATTAATCTTCAACACTCACAAATTGCGAAACTTACTATCCATCTTAGCTTAACTTACAAATCATATTAGAGGGACCACACATGATTAATTAGTTAATGCAAGTTTAAGATATATTATGCCCAGTTTCATAATAATAGAGGAACACATTTGATCAAAAAGTCAAATTAGAAGGAACATGGGCCATAACCCAAAAGGTTAGGCATGCATGGCCCTACAAAACAAGACCCGTTCACCCATCTATTCAAATAAAACTAGGCAACGTGTCGTCATTGGTGAGCCCCCGACCACCTCTAATAGCATGCTCAGCGTCCATAACCTAGAAAATCTTGTTTTCCATGCTTTTTTATTATATATCTGTCAAACTAAAGGGACCACAAAAGATTTTGACAAAAAAATGAAGGCATAATTCTTCAAAAAGGTTGCCTCCACGGTGGTCTGCATGTTTTTTTTCCCTCAAATTCAGTTTGAGTCCCTTTACTTTTAATTTTTCAAAATAAAAAAATTCAAGCAACTTTTTCACAAAATCGAGGGCTTACCAAACTTTGATTGGGTTTAAAATAGAGTTAGCTGAAAGATGTATACTTCAAAATAAATATAATGCTTATTGGAAAAAAAAAAATTAAAACTGAACAAGAAGTCCTGGACTTGTTATAATATCACAGTATCATTTTCTTTTCATTTCTCCTTAATTTTAGAAGATTGTACCTCTTCTTCTACATTAAGTAAGTGTTTATTTTTTTATTTTTTGGTAAAAACCACGTTTTATAAAATTTTAAAAAATTTTTTGTTTAATTTATTTTTATTTTAATATACTGATGTTAAAAATAAATTTTAAAAAATAATAATAAAATATTATTTTATATATTGTTTCAAAAAAAAAAAAAAACAATTTAAAATATTACAGTTACTGTAATATTAAAACACTACCTAGAACGTTTACCAATCTAGAACTTTAAACAAAAATATTACCTCTGGGTAGTAGTTGCTATCGATTTTCAAAATATCCATGAAGAGACATCTCGCAGGCTTTGAGAAATTGGACATGCCCTAAGCAAAGGCAAGAATCAAACTATTGATCAGGACATGCCACAGAAAAGCTTGGAACTAAAATTAGTATCAAGAAAACTTTATGGTTTTCCCCGACATCAACAGAAACGAGAGAGGGAATGACTTAAAAGGTAAAGTAACTCTTAATTCTCAGT
>Ga0307511_10002107_pt1 | contig 20830 bp, 21 predicted proteins | sample 13_EM_MG_FD_200266 | JGI IMG/M metagenome (GOLD analysis project Ga0307511, IMG submission 200266) | Populus trichocarpa ectomycorrhiza microbial communities from riparian zone in the Pacific Northwest, United States - 13_EM | ecosystem: Host-associated > Plants > Roots > Unclassified | place...
GCTATGTCGAGGCCGTGGGCCCGGACACCAGTCACGCCGCCGAGGAGTACCTGCCCGGCGTCGCGACGGGGAGGCGGTGAGCATGCCGGAAACCACGCCGGACCCGCTGCACCCCGTGCACGACGCCGTCCCCGTTCACCCGCTTCCTGTCACCGTGGTGGCCGAGTGGGAAACCGGCACATTCCTGGAAAACCTCGCCCACGCCCCCGATGGGGGCTGGTGGGTGACCAGCCCCCATCATTGCCGGGTCGACGAGGTAGGCGCCGATGGCGTTGTCCGCCACAGCATCCGGTTCCCCGGTCCGGTCACCGGCATCGTGGCCGACCTGGCCGACGAGCGCCGGGCACTGGTGGCGTGTGGAAGTCCCGATCGAAGCACATGGTCGCTGCACCAGATCGTCGACGGCGTGGCCACGTCGGTGTGCCCAGTGCCCGGTGTCGCCTTCGCCAATGGCATGACGTGGCACGGTGCCCAGCTGGTCATCGCCGACTCCACCAGGGGAGCCCTGGTCGCGGTCGACCCACGGTCGGGGCGAGTGGACATCGTCCGGGAGGACGAACTGCTGGCCCCGGCCAGTCCGGAGCTGCCGTTGCCCGGTGTCAACGGACTGACCGTCGACCCCTCCGGCGACCTGCTGCTGACCAACACCAGCAGGTCCCAACTGCTCAGGCTGCGCGGAGATCTGGCGGACGGCGCGCTCACCGTGGTGGCAGACCGGCTCGTGGGCGACGACCTCGTCGCACATCCGGACGGCAGTGTCTACATTGCCACGCACACCTATCACTCCGTGCTGCGGCTGGACGCCGACCTTAACCGCAGTGACGTCGCGACGCACGCCCACGGGGTCGCCGGTCCGACCGCCGTGGCCTTGGCCCCGGACCAGCTAAGCCTGTTCGTGTGCACGACCGGCGGTCTGCTCAGCCCGGCAGGAGACGCGCCGGAGCCCGCTCGCCTGCTGCGCATCGACCTTCGCACCACCTGACATACCGCGAAGTCGTCGACGGGCGTGGTCACCGCGCCGTCGAAGTCAGCCACGCACGGGCATTTCGCTGGACGAAGTCGGAGAAGGTGGCCGGCCGGTGACCTTCTCGACTTCGTCGTTGGCGGGAGCCATGGCCGGAGATGATGGCGCCGGTCAGCCAGCGCAGCACCCCGGCAGCCTCGGCGAGGTCCAGGAAGCCGGCCACCAGCCGATGCCACCGACCCAGCCACACATCCCTTGCCACGGAGGAGATTCCCACGCTCCCGTGGTGAATGCGCGTCCTGCGGCTAGGCCGGACCGAACCAGGTCTCCAGCGCGGAGACCAGGGTCGCCGCGTCGGGCCGGGTGCGTGGTTCGGCCGCCCAGACCACGACGCCGTCGGGGCGGATCAGCGCCGCGGAGATCACGGGACTGCTCAGGTTGATCGCCTGGTGGATGTGAACGCGGTCGGACCAAGGCCGCGCGACGGCGGCAGCCTCGGCCGCCGACATGTGGTGGATCAGCAACGGCCGACCGTCCGTCATCAGGCCGTAGAGGGTGGTGTCGTCGACGACGCAGTCGCCGACGTGTCCGCCCAGCAGCGGGTGATTCCCGGTGGGGTGGGGCAGCGGGTAGCGGATGGCGGTGCCGCTCATCATTTCACTGAAGTAGGTCTTGACCTCGTCGATGTCGAGCAAGTCGTCGACGATCTGGCGGATCGCGCGCGCGTGGGGCGTGAAGTCCAGCAACGCGGACTGGGCGAGGATGTTGCGGAGCGTGCCGGCACCGACCGGATGCCGTTCCCTGGTGTAGCTGTCGAGCAGGTGTTCGGCATTGACCGCGCCGCGGACTGCGGCAGCGAGTTTCCAGCCCAGGTTGACCGCGTCCATCAAGCCGAGGTTGAGTCCCTGGCCGCCGATCGGAGAGTGCACGTGCGCGGCGTCGCCGGCCAGGAATACCCGGCCGGTTCGGTAGGTGGTGGCTTGGCGGGCGTGGTCGTATCCGCGTCGCGGCCCGTCGAGGGTGGCGATGGCGACATCGGCACCGGTGATGCGCCGGATCGCTGCCTGCATCTCCTCCACGGACACCGGAGTGGATGTGCCGCGCTCGTCCTCCGAGACAGGTTCGAACGCCCGCACGTACACCCATCCGTCGACCACGTTGGCGGTGAAACTGCCGCGCGGACCTTCCACGTCGGCCGGAAGTGTCGTGATGTCCTCGACTTTCATTCGCCCGATGCGGCCCACGCTGGTCGGTGGGACGCCCGGAAAGTCGAAATGACCCAGTGCGCGGACAGCCGAACGGCCTCCGTCGCAACCGACGACGTAGCGCGACCTGAATGTCCGCCTCCCCTGCGGCGTTTGGGCCGACGTGCGCACCGAACCGTCGCCGGAGATGAGTTCATCCACAGTGTGGCCGCGATACACCGGTATGCCGAGCCCTTCGACCTGTTCGGACAGCAGTGCTTCCAGCTCTGGCTGGGCGATCGGCGCGGGATTGCGACCAGGTTCGGCCCGGGAACCGAAATCGAGTTTCGGTATCCACGCGAAGTGCGGGCGAAACGGAATCGCAGGTTGGCCTGCGCCTGCGCCGGGGGCGAGCGGCATACGCAGCCGCGTGCTCAGTCCGCGCCTGCGCAGGGCCTCTGCCGCCAACGTACCCACACCGCGGGCCTTCTCTTGGTCGATACGGTGCGGGGTCGCCTCCAGAATCACCACGTGGACACCGGCCAGCGCCAATTCCGTCGCCAGCGTCATCCCGACCGGACCGGCTCCGACGATCACCACGTCCGGCGTGGTATCGACGTCGTTGTCAATGGATTCTGCGGCGTGGACCGTAGTCGTCAACTTTCGCTCTCCTGCGTGGTCTGTCGGATGGTGTGCCAGCGGGAACCACTCGCCGGCGGGTGGTTCGAGGTCAGGAATCAACTGACGGCCGCACGATTCAGTGGGTCACCGGGTGATCGTCGCGGCGCGGTAGGGCCGCGAGGTACCGCAGGGACAGGACCGTGCCCAGCACGACGCTGGGAACAGCGACCGACAGCGAGGCGACGACCGCGACCCACCCGGGCAGCGTGAGCAGGGCGATCCCGCGGACGAGTCCCTCGACGATCGCCACGATTCCGAACGCCCGGGTCAGCATGTTGTGGCAGCGGCGGGCGGCGGGATCCTCCTCGTACTGCCGCCGCAACTGCTCGGCACGGCGCGGCCGCAGCCGGCACAAGATCTCCAGCGAGTACGAGCGCTGCCTGCCCTTGTCGGTGACCAGGATGCCCGCACCGAGGATCAGATCGGCCACTACGGACTTGAGCAGAAACAACCAGCGATTGCCGGTCAGGGTCACCACGACCGCCGTCAGCACGAACGTCGCCGAGGACAGCAGTGAGGCGCGAGCGAGGAGGTTGTGCGCGGCCAGCCAGCCGAGACGAGCGATGACGACGACGGTACTGCCGGCCAGCGCGATCCACGGCGAGGCACCGACCAGATCCAGCGCGAAGTAGGCGATCAACGGGAGCACCACATCGACCAACGCGCGCAGCGCTCGGTTGTCAGCAGCCATCGACAATGTCCTGACCGGGCAGAAAACTGTCGATGTGGTGGTCCACCGTGGCCGCGTGTGCGTCGGCGCTCTCCCGTATGACGGCGAGGGCGTGACCTGTCGGCGCGGCACCGATGACCCGGAGGTCGATGGTTCGCATACTGTGGTTCTCCTCTGTGAGGTCACCGCCCACATAGGAAACCATAGTTTCTTATAGCTGGGATGTGATCTCAGCCACGACGAGGACAAGATGACCGATACGACTCAGCACAACCCCACCGGCGGCCGTCGCCGCGGCCTCGCGTTGGAACAGGCGATCTTCGAAGCCGTGGCGGAGTTGCTGGTCGAGTCCGGCTACGACCAGCTGAGTATGGGTGCGGTCGCGGCACGGGCTGGCACCAGCAAGCCCGTTCTCTACCGCCGATGGGCGAACCGGGCGGAGCTGGTCATCGCCGCCATGCGCGCCACGGTCCCGGCGCTGGAGGGTCCACTAGCTGATCAGGGCAGTCTGCGCGCGGACCTCATCGCGATGCTGCGGCAGCTGTCCAACCGCATGGTCGGCACGCCGCCGGAGGTCGTGCGCGCGGTGCGGGCCGGACTGCTCGGCAATCCCGAGTTGAGAGCGGTCGCGCAGCGGGAGATGGGCCTGGTCGACATCCGCACCGACATGGTGGCCGTGCTGGCACGTGCCGTCGAACGCGGCGAGATCAGCGCGGAACCCATGGAGGAACGCGTCATCCGGCTGCCACTGGACCTGATGCGCATCGAGAGCTTTCGCGCGATGCCGGTGCCCGATGAGGCCGTCATCGAGATCGTCGACCGGATCCTGTTGCCCGTGCTCACCCGGTAGACCCAATGGGGTCCACGCGCGACTGACGACTCCCGACAAAAACGATCTTGGAGTGTCGTGATCATCGCGACTGTTGATCACGACATGAAGGGCGGTCAGCGGCCGCCATGGCAGGTTGCGGACGGTCTGGGGCACCAGGCATGCGTGGGGTGCGCGGTGACGCCGAAACGCGTACGCGCCGGCCAGCGTGGTGGATGGCGGCGAGGATGTACTGGCGCGTCCTGTGATGGGGCCGGTCTCGATGAAGCCCATGGCCGGGATCGCCTCGGATTGCGCACGCGAGAAGGTGGCCCGAGTGATGGTCGGTCCGACCGGTCCGGTGCGGGGCCGGGTCGACACCCTCTGTTTTAAGGATCTCCGTACGGCGGAGGGAGCGACCTTGATGCCGAGGAGAGCGAGTCGCTGTGGCGACGGGGGCGACGCTGTTGCTGTGTAGCAGCGTCGATGAGAGGGGAGTATGCTGTGACACAAGGAAGTTCTGCTAGGCATCCGGTTTTCACACCGGATGGGCTGGAGCAAAACTGGAGCAGGGATGTGTGTTGAACCTGCATTGAACTGCACTGTACGGCACTCAAGTGCAGTGGCGGCAACGGGTCTGACGTCGTGATTCTCTGTTTTCGCAGGTCAGGGCGACTGTCCAAACCAGACTGGCAGTGTGAGGGTCAGGGGTTCGAGTCCCCTCAGCTCCACAATTCAATGCAGTTACAGATACGCCCCCTGACCTGGGAAAACTAGGTTTGGGGGCGATCTTCGTTTTCCGTCCCAAGTGGACAGTGGATGACATAACTGGAGCAAAACTGGAGCAGGGGTCTGACCCTATGCGAAATGGGGTCAGGGTTTTGCTCCAGTTCCATGTCACCCGACCGGGGATTCTTCGCCACGGATCTCCTGCATGCCGGCTGACGCATCCAACGGGCCTTCCGGGACCCGTCTACCGTCGCGACGGGTTTTGACGCCGCTACGGCCAAACCAGCGCGCAAACGGCGTGGAGCTGATCATCGTGCGGACGCGCCACCGTCCGGTCACGGCATCGCTACCTGAGCCAGGTCCACATACCTACGGCGAGCTTCGGCTGCTGACAGATCTGTCGGTCGCAGCTCGGAACGAAACGCGCCGCGACTGTCGTGACAGAGGTATGACTCAGATCCACGACCGGACAACTCGGCGACCGGAGGAACGGATGACAGGGACCGGCGGGGACGAGGAGCCGGTGGCGCCGAGCTCACCATGGGGGCCGCACGACGTGTTCCTGCCCGCGCACGAGGCAACACCGGATATGTTCCCCGAACTGACCAACCTCTCGACCGGGATGCTGTACGAAGGCGTCGTCCGACCGCTCGACCCAGCTCTGCCGGAATACGTCGCCATCCCGATGTGCCCGACGAAATGAAGCTCGTCGGCGCGGTCGGGCAGTGGAACCTGCTCTGGGAGTCGGCCCAGTTCCGCCGGCGGTTCTTCGACGAGGGCGACCTGCCGGAGCCGTTGGGCGCAATCGCGGACCTCGGCGACGTCAACGTCAGCTACGTGCCCCGCACGCGGTCTCGGTACTTCGAGTACGCCCCTCTCCTGCATCTGTTCCCCAAGCGTGTTCTCGACATGTTCGGGCTGCCGGTGATGCGCCGGGGGCAGTGGCCGTTCATGGCCGACTACGCCGGCATCGACGACTTCCTGCCGTCCGACTTCGCCGTCCGCCTCGGCCGGGCATGGGCGTGCCTGGTGTGGCCACATCTGGTGTCCGGCTCGAAGATCAAGGCGTTCTCGCCGGACGATCCGATCCGATTGCTGGCGCACAACCGCGCCCAGGGCGTGCCGTTCTCGTTCGTGCGGGTCGATCGCGCCCGCAACATGTCCAAACGCCAGTCCGCCACTGGTTTCCACTTCTCCCGCACCGGCGGCACCTGTCCACTGTGGAACGTCTACGAGGCATTCGGCACTCCCGGCCGGCTGATCACCCAGGTCGCCCGTATGCCTGACGGCTCCGAGCACTTCTGGCTGGCCCGCACCGTCACCCGCCGACCCGGCGGCTGGGGCCGCCCCACCGCCACCTTCGCCGTCGGCCTGGGCTGCGAACTCCGCCACGCCTCCCGCCTCGTCTACTCCGACGGCCTCGACCTCGGCCCCGGCCGCGCCGTCGTCCCCATCGGCATGGGCTTGCAAGGTGTGCGAACGCCCGTCCTGCCCCCAACGAGCCTTCCCCGCCGCCGGCCGGCCACTGCTCGTCGATGAGGACGCCAGCGCTACCACCCTGTACGCGGCCGGTCGGTGAGTGTTGTCGCGTGCGGGTGGCCGTCGGCTATTCGGTTGTGTCGTCTCCCCGTCCGAGCGCGCCGTGCGAGGTGCACCAGGTGCACTCCGGTTTCTGTGCCGGGTCGACCAGCTCCCGACCTCGGTGCTGCGGCAGGTGAATCACGGACCCGAAATCCATGTCGTCGTCGTGGAGACCGGTGACGGCCAGCATGAAGTGGTTGACGGCTTCACCGGCAGCCAGGGTGTTGAGCGAGATGACACTCGGCGCGGGCACGCCTTCGACATAGCGGGCGGCGTCGCGTTCGTGGGCGGGGTGCATGTCGATCGCGAGCTCCGTCGCGTCGATGAGGCCGCCGCACCACATGCAGCCTGCGCCTGGCAGGGTGAGCCTGGTGACCGTGTGGATCTGGTCCACATTGCCGCCGGAATCGACGGGGACCTTCACGCCCGCTGAGGTGGCGGGGACAAGGTATTGGTTGACGACGGCGTTGACCCAGTGTCGGGCCGCGTGGCCGTCGGCGACCAGGAAGATCCAGTCGCATGTGGTCAGCGACTGACGAGCTGCCGGGTGCTCGACACGGGTGCTGTGGACCTCGAGGCGGATCTCCGGGTTGGCGCGGCGGGCGTTGCGGGCGGCGAGTTCGGTCTTGAGCTTGCCCAGGTCGTCGGGCTCGGCGGCGATCAGACGGGACAGGTTGGTGCCGTCGCGGTCCACGGTGTCGTCGTCGATGAGCACGAGCTCGCCGACGCCGAGCCGGGCGAGGAGCTCGACGACGATGCTGCCGACACCGCCGAGCCCGACGACGGCGACCCGGAGCCGGCCGAGGGTTTCTTGCCCCAGGTCACCGAAAAGCCGGGCCTGCCGGTCATGGTGCATGTCATGCCCCGTGGCGCTGGCCGGTGTCGGCCGCAGCCGGAGGAGATTGTTGCCGGGGATGACGAGCTCGGTGAGGTCGGCGCGGCTGCCGTCGGGGAGCCAGAGGTCTCCCGCGGCGGCGTGGGGTGTGAGGACGAGTCCGCCTGCCAAGCGGCTGGTCAGCTGCCGCAGCGCCGGATAGCCGCGCTCGTGGCTGGCCAGATCGGTAGACGAGAAACCGACCCGGTCGAGGCCGAAATGGTTGTGGACGGCGAGGTAGGCGAGCTTCTCCTGGTAGGCGCTCTCGGCGGCGTCGCGGACGAAGTCCGCAGTCAGGGCGCGATACCCGACCTTGCCGGGGACGTAATCGACGCCGTCTGTGGCCAAGATGAGGTCGCGGCCCAAGAGACGCGGACCACGTGGACCGTCCGAGCGGCCAGCCAGGATGACAGCGCCGTGCTCGTCGCCGTCATCCTGGAACAGGTGCGACGCCAGCTCCTGCCACATCCTGGGCGGCAGCGTCAGGCTCCAGCCAGGAGCTGGTGGATTCACTGGTCGACGAGCCACTGCAAGATCCTTTCGGCCTTATTGGCGGCGTTGTCGATCTTCGGGTTCCACTGGTTCGACTTGCGGGACAGCTGAAGGGCGGACCGGCCCTGCCAGGTTGTCGGAGTGACCGGAGGCTGGTGCTGGGCGCCGTCGACCCGGGCGACGGAACCGATGTAGTGCGGGTAGATGTCGGCATCGGGGTAGGCGCTGCTGATCTGGAAGCCCAGCCAGGTTCGTGATGGGGTGTAGCGAGGTCCGACCTCGACGTCATCGACGATGACGTAGGCGCCGCCGGCGCCGTCTGGGATCACTTGAACCGAGGTGTCGGTGAAGTTGGCCCGGACGGCACCGATGGCATCGGAGACCGCGCTGGTCGGAGACGTCACGAGTTCTCGTCCGGGTCGACGGCCAGGAACTCTTCGCCGGCATGTACCTCGATCGTCTTGTTGTCGGGGACCGGCTTGTGGCGGCCGTCGACCTTGACCGACAACGAGAAGTTGAGCGCGATGTGGACGCCCTGGGCGATCGCGGCCTCCTTGATCTCGAGGCCGGTCAGCTTCTCCTTCGGCAGGAGTACCGCCTGGTGGTTGACCGTCACCCGGACCTGGCGAGGGTGACGGTCGGAGGCGTGGACGTCTTGGTCGGGGCTGGTGTCGACGGTCATGGCTGACCTCCTGGTTCGGGGCGCCGGAGGCCGGCGCGGGGTGCTAGCGTGTCGCGTGTTCGACATGGCGTTTGACTTCTCGAACAAAATTCACGCTAGCAGCGGTCGTTCGAGATGTCAAACACTGGTAGAAAGGTCGTACCGCCCATGCCCCTGGAGGCCCCGCCATGCCGCGAATACGCGTCGACGTGTCCAAGCTGTACGCCACCCTCGACGCGGCACGACGAGGTCGAGACCTGTCCTGGCGCCAGCTCGCCGGCGCGGTCGGTGTGAGCCCGTCGACGATGACGCGGCTGGCCAACGGCCACCGACCTGATGTCGATGCCTTCGTGGCTCTGGTGCGCTGGCTGGGCATGCCGGCCGAGGACTTCATGGTCGGCGACGAGGCGGACGAACAAGAGAAGCCGGAGGTCCTCGCGGAGGTGACGGCGCTGCTGCGTGCTCGCCCCGAGCTCGACAACGACGAGGTCAAACACCTGCAAGAGGTTCTAGAGGTCGCTATGCGGCGATTCGCCGACGAGCGCGCGGCACGGGCACGGTGACCGATGGGCCAGCGTTGGACCAAGAAGGCGCTGGGAGACCTCGCACTCGAGGTGAGGGGAGAGCTCGGGCTGTGTCCGAACGAGCCCTTGGACCCGTATGCGCTGGCGGAGGAGTACGGCATTTCCGTGTACCAGGTCGGTGACCTCGTCGCCGACGGATGCTCAGCCGAGTCAATCGACTTCTTCACCGTGTACCGACCGGACCGATGGTCGGCAGCGTTGGTTCCCTGCGGGCCGGGACGCTTCATCGTGGAGAACTCCGCCCATTGCTCCGAGCGTCGACGGTCCAATGTGGCCCACGAGATGGCGCACCTGCTGCTCGAGCACGAATTCGACGGTATCCTCTTCACCGACGGCGGCTGCCGGAGCGACGACGTGATCGTGAAGGCCAGGGAGCAGGAAGCCGCCGATCTCTCGGGCGAGCTCCTCATACCTACGACCGCCGCGCAGTCGGCCGCGTGGAACGACATGACCAACGAGGCCGTGGCGCAGAGGTTCGAGGTGAGCATCGAGTTCGCCCGCTGGCGCATGAACCTCTCCGGTGCGCGGAAGATCGTCGAGAGGGCTCGGGCCAAGCGGCGGTGAGCCTGCCGGCCTGCGAGGTCGACGTGGTCGAGGCGGATCTCGAGGGCGGTGCGCGATGACGGAAATAGGAGCCGACCGTGCGGTCGCCCAGCTGTGCGACGATAGACGCGCAGATCGTCGCGCAGCTGGCGTGTGTAGACCTGGATGCCGCGACCGCCGCGCCCGGCGCAGCCATCACGACGCCCATCCACGTTCAACTGCGATGGCGTACAGGGAACATGGGCTATCTTCGTTCAGTGACTTTTCCTTTGTGCGCCAACGTAGGCCCGGACGATGATGGAGACCGTCAGCAGAATCCGTGACTTGCTCACTTGTTTGCCGGACGCAGCCCACCGAGAAGGACCGGACGTTGGGCCTTGGACGGCCGCACACTGTTCTCGTGCACGACGCATCGGACGAGGAACTGGTCCGGGGACTGCCGGCGGCGGTCATCGGCCGTCTCCGCGCGGAGACGGCCGATGCCGCCAGGATCATCCGTTGTCTGCGCACCGCAGCCACGCTGATCGACCTGGCGGACGCCGACGAGCAGGACCTGCGGCTGGCCGAGAGCGCCGCCTACAACCTTCGGGAAGCCCTGGACTCCGTGGTCGAGGGGGTCGATCCGGCCGAGGGCGGCCTGAAGGCGGTGCTGGCGGCTTGGCGCCGGCTGGACCACGCGCGGGCACAGGCGTCCCCGGATGAACAGGCCGCTCGCGACGAGCTGGACGCCGTGTTGCGAAAGATCGCCGCCAACGAGGACCGGTCCTCAAAGCGGGCCCTCCAGCTCCTGGCCTACTTGGAGAAGAGGGCAGGGATCAGCCCCGTCAGCGGGCGGAACGACCCTGTCTCGGAGCATAGCCGCCTGTACCAGGCGACCAGCAACGCGCTGCACGCCAGCCGGGACCTGATGACCGTCAAGTCCTTCTACACCCAGGTCGTGGCCTGGTTCGTCCGCATGTTCACGCCGCCGGACGAGACCGTCGAGTCCATCCGGAGCCTGGCCGCCCAGCCGTGGCGGGGACCGGAGCAGGTCGCCGAGCTGGAACGCTTGGCCACTAACGGCCATCACCTGTACTTGTTCTTCAGCGAGGTCGCTGATCCCGGCTGGCTCGCACCGCTGCGGGCGGCCGATGTGCTGAAGCTGCCTCCGGTCAGCGGATACTGGCCGGGGTCGGGGTTGTTGATGGGACTCGGGCAGAGCCATCCCCAGCACGTCGGCCAGCTCCTCCGCGACTTGTTCCGCGCGACGAAACACATTCCGAAGGAGAACCGGCTGGTCGTCCGCTTCGAGTTGCTGCGAGTGGCCAGTGACCTGGGCCCGGGCGGATATGACGTCGTAGGGGACGTCGTGGAGCGGCATGGCGGGGAGACAGGCATCCGTTTGCTCAGTACCACCGTCGCGAAGCAGGCCGACCCGGCCGATCCGGTGGTGTACCGCGTGGCCCGGGCGGTCCTGAACGACTTGCAGCTGTACCGGGACGGCGACAACTACTACGCGACGACGTTGCTGAACCAGCTCCAGGCGGGCCTGACCGAGACCACCATTGAGCAACGCGGCCGCATGCTGGCCGGAAAGGTCCGCAACCTGGCCGAGGCCCCCGAGGCGAGCTACATCCTGCGCGGGCCGTCGTCCCTACTGGCCGAGCCCGGCGATCGCCTGGAGCCGTTCCTGCTGCTCGCCCACCACCTCGCACGTCTGCTGGTCAAGGCGCGCGAACTGGGCGTGTCGACCGTCGTACAGTCCAGTTGGCTCGGCGATATTCCCGGTGAGGTAGGCCAGCGCGTTCATGGCGTGCTGCTGACGGGAGCCGACGACGTCCCGCTGGCGGACAAGATCGCCCACATCGCCGTGCGGCTCCGGTCGAAGACCCCCACCGGCGACGATCTCGCTCTGATCGACGACATCCTGTCGGCCGCTCCGGCGCCGGCGGAGCTCCGTCCGTGGGCCGACGCACTCGGCACCCCGTCGCCGGAGCCGACAGAAGACGATCCTGCTTTTCCCTCGGACTGGCGTCGCGCCTGGCGTTGGTCGGCCGTGCTGCCGGCCGATGTCCTCACCGACTGGCAGGACTCGATCGCGCGCGTCAACACAGTGCTCGGCACTTCCGACCGGGCCCGCTTGACGGAGCCGCGGCCGACGATGGAGTCCGGCGTCGTCACCTCTCCTTACAGCGCCGGCCAACTGGCGGCGCTTCCGATGGGGCAGGCCGCGGCGCTGGTGGCGAGTTGGCAGCCGGCGGACGACTTCCATGGCTTCGTCGGACCGCTCGAACTCGCGCGCGCTCTGCAGGAGGCCGTCTCGGCCGACCCTGTTCGCTGGAGCGAGGACCCGTCGGCCGTTGTCGCGACGCTGCGCGACCCGATCTACGTGGAGCACTACTTCCTTGCCCTGGCGGAAAAAGCCGCCGACATCCTGCCGCACGCCGCCGGCGTGCTGACAGCCGTGCGGCGTGTTCTCCCCGACGCCGGATCCGCTTCGCTCGCCGTCCCCGAGGAGCCGACCGGGCTCGTCAGCGCGATCCTCGGCGTCATCACGGCATTCGCGAACCGCGACGCGGACCTCGCCGCCGACCTGGACGCACTGTGGGCATGGGCGGTCTCAGTGGTCGACGACGTCCCGGATCAGGACGGTGGTCTGCTCTTCGACGGGCGCGACGCGCTCGACAGTGCCATCAACCGGACCTGGGGCCAGGGACTGGAGGCGGTGCTCGCCCTCGCCGCGTGGGAGGTCCGGGCGACCGGCGCGGCCCGCCCTGCCTTCGAAGACGTCCTCGACGAAACCATCACTAGGGCGGGCTCCGTCGGCCTGGAGTTCCGCGCGATCCTGGTCCGGTATCTTCCCCAGCTCGAAGCGATCGCGGGAGCATGGCTCGAGTCACGCACCGACCAGCTGTTCCGCGCCGGCGAGCACGCTGCCGCCACGGTGGACCTGACAGCCAGGTGGGCGCAGCAGACCACCTGGCTCTACGAAAATCTCGAACAGGAGCTGTTCGCCGCCGCCCGGCGCGGCGCCGACGGTGCTGCGAGGAAGATCGTCGTCGCCATGATCAACGATCTCGCCGGGTACGACGCCGACACTGTGATCAACAAGCTGCGCGGGAACGTGGCCGCGCTCGCGCGAGTCGCCGAGGAGTCGGCCTACCTGGTCCAGGATGCGGAAGCGGACTCGCCGCTGCTCGCGAAGGCTCAGCAGTTCTGGGCGCGGCTGCTCGAGGCCGATCGGAAGGTCGTGCCCGGCGACGCCCTGGTCACGCTCGGCCGTTGGGCGTTCGTCGGCGCCGTCGACGACAACACCTGGGTCGACCTCACCATGCGCACGCTCAACGCCGCTGGCCGCATCGACAACGTGTTCTCCGTCGCCGATCGCGCCGCCGAACTCCCGCCGGGCGCGGCCCGACACGAGCTGCTGCTGCGGCTACTGGGCGCCAAGGAACCGTGGGAGCGCCAGCACGTGGCCCGCAAGGCGATCGAGGTGCTGCGCCGTTCCGCCGGGCACACTGCGGACGATTCCCTGCGGCGGCTGCGCACCCGGCTGATCGAGCTCGGCTACCACGAGGCCCAGGCGATTACATTCGACCCGCCTTCCGAAAAATAAGCGGCGTCCCGAAGCGCACTGCAGTCCCGCTGCGGTGAGCCGGCGGGCCTCGACCACGGCGGCGACGTGCGCGTAGGTCTCGTGGACGCGGCCTTCCATGATGTGGCCGAGTCGGAGGCCTGGGCGATTTCAGGGATGGCGTCTTCGACCATCCAAGCTTTGTGGCTGTGGCGGAGGCCATGGAAGGTCAGGCCGAGGGTGGTCGCGACGCGCTTCAGCACTGCCTTCTTGAGGTTGAGGATGCCATCGGCGGCGGGGCGAGAGAAGTTGCTGCGGGGTTGCAGCGCACCGTCGGTGGTGGTGAAGGCGTGGAGGTGGTTGCGGGTGCCGAGGTGGGCACGGAGCAGTCGGACGAGGAACATTGGGACTGGGCGCGCAAAGACGTCTCGGACGGCTTCAAGTCGAGACCTCCAAAGCGAGGTCCACGACGCGGGGGCGATACTTAGGTCGTGTTTGATTTCGGAACCTGGGTGGTCACGTTGCTCGCCGAGTCGAGCCGCAAGAAGCTGTTCTCGCTCGTCCTCGGTTCCGAGCATGAACGGGCCCTGCGCTCCGCTGCGACCGAGGCTGTCCGCGTAACCGCCCAGGAGGTCCACCCAACCAACGAAGATGAAGCAGACCAGTTGGCCCTAGTGATCGACCAGGTCTTCAGCACGCCCGTGGCGGACGACCTGCTCGGTGAGCACTCGACTCTGTTGGAAGCGTTCCGCGTTGGTATCAACAGGCAGCTCGCCGTGCTGGACGACGCGGAGCTGACTGGCCAGGAGCAATCGTCGGCGGACGTCCTTGGGGTGCCCGGTGCCGCGCTGGCCGAGAACCTGCTCGCCCACCTCGAACGTGAACTCACCATCAGGGGTGCTCGGGGTGGCCCGCTCACAGCGTTGGTCGGGCAGCTGAACCATGATGTGACCCACCTGCAAGTGCGGCAAACTCACCAGGCCGTACTCGCGATCGCTGACGCAGTGCGGGCGAACTCCGAGCGCTCAAGCGGAGGCGGCCATCCTGCCCTTCCCGCCCCGCCCATCACGATCACCGACGTCGCGCTGCACATCGAGCAGCTTCTGGAAGGCCTCGACATCGGTGAGCATGACGAAGCCGAACGTCGCGTGAACCGGCTGTTCCTGCCGCTGTTGAGAGCCCAACAGCGTGCGGTGATCGAGGCGCTCATTCGGACAGCAACCGCAACGAACGACGACACGACTCAGCTGGTCGCCTGTTCACTTCTTGAAGCCGCTAATCGGCTTGATCCGACACTCGTGGCCGTCGAAGAGGTGGAAGGCCTCGCCAGGTCGGACAACTTCTCCCTGCGCAGCAGCTCGGCTGTTCTGATGTGGGAGTGGGCGATCTCCTTTCCAGGCCGTGTACCGGTTCCCCTGCTGGGCCGGCTTACTCAGCCCAGCAGGGAGGACTGGTATGTCCACGCCGCAGCACGGGCTGGGGCCAAACAGCTATTGCTGACGCGTCAGGCGGCCCGTGCGATCTTCGACCGGATGGCAGCCAGCCAAGACGGCGACGATCGCAGCTATGCGGCAGCGGACTTGCTGGAGGTCGCCAGGGTCGATTCGCGTGTCGTACCAATTGATCTTGCGCGGCGGCTCGCCCACGACCGCGACAAGGCTGTCGCGAAGCGAGGTGCCGAGCTGCTCCATGTGCTTGAAGGGATCAAGCCGAGCGAACGTATGCGGGCACATGGCATGTTCGGCATGTGACAATCGCTCACGTGATGCCTGCCAAGTTGCTTCGAAAGGTGCGGTACCGCAACGCCGTTAGAATCGGTCTCACTGCTCTGTGAAACGCGGGTTGTCTAGGCGGCGACTCGCCAAGCGCTGTCGAATTCGTTGGCGGAGTTGAGGACGGCCTTGTCCCAGCGGTCTTGGAGGTGCTGGAGGAGGCGGGCTTCGACGGTGGCGGCGACGTGGGAGTAGGTCTCGCGTACGCGGTCTTCCATGATGTGGCCGAGGCGGAGGGCTTGGGCGATTTCGGGGATGGCGTCTTCGATCATCCAGGTTTTGTGGCTGTGGCGTAGGCCGTGGAAGGTGAGTCCGAGGGCGATGGCGGCGAGCTTGAGGATCGGGGTGTTGCGGTGGAGGGTGCCGTCGGCGGCGGGGCGCATGGCGCGGCGGGAGAAGTTGCTGCGGCGGTGCAAGGCCCCATCGGGGGTGGTGAAGACGTGGGGGTGGTCGTGGGTGGTGAGGTGAGCGCGGAGTAGGCGTACGAGGAACGGGGGCATGCTGATGGTGCGGGCGGATTCGTCGGTCTTGGGTGGGCCGAGCCAGAGTTTGCCGCCGGCGGATTCGTGCAGGGAGCCGGTGTCGGGGTCGATGACGATGTAGCCGGTGTCGTCGTCGAAGAGGTGGAGGTTGTGTCGTTGGAGGCCGGTGAGTTCGCCCCAGCGGGCGCCGGTCCAGGCGGCGGTGATGACGAGGAGGGCGCCGATCGCGCCGTAGAGGGTGGCGATGCGGTCGGCGAGGCGGAGGATGACGTCGGACTGGGCCCAGATCTTTTCCTTGCGGCGTTCGGAGCGGCGACGTCGGCCGCGGCGGGTGGTACGGATGGGGTTGGCGGTGATGAGTTTTTCGTCGGCGGCGTCGGACAGGATCATGGAGAGGACTTTGACGATGCCGTCGACGGTGACGCGGGCGAGGCTCTGGGCGCGGAGTTTCTTCTTCCAGGACTGGACCTTGAGGTTGGTGATGTCTTCGAGCGCGGTGTCGCCCCAGCGGTCGCGGACGTGGTTTTTGATGATGCTGCGGTAATTGTCCTCGGTGCGGGAGTCGATGTCTTGGGCGTCGAGCCATTCGTGGGTGTCGAGGAACTCGCCGAGGGTGGTCTTGCCGGCGGCGGGGTCGCGCCATTGGCCGCGCCGTTGGTCGGACTCGATGTCGTCGGCTTGGTCCTTGGCGGAGTCGTAATCGACGAACCCGTTGATCGAGCCGATGGTGTTGTCGGCGCGGCGGTAGCGGACGCGCCAGGTGTTGTCGCCGGACTGTTCGACCCAGGCCATCGTGAACTCCTTCGACATCGTGTGGGGGTCACGGGGGTGACGGACGAATGGACGCTCCGTTCACGGGTGGATGGCCAGCGGTGCTCCACAAAGGACGCCCTGTCGGGTTACCGCCTCGGCGCGCGGGGCCGGCACGATCGCGGGCCGGGGGTGCGTGCGGGTCGTGCGTGGGCAGCGATGATGGCGTGCAGGTCCTCGTCGGAGAAGCGGAGATGGCGGCCGAGATAGGTGGCAACGATCCGTCGTTGGCCGGCTTGCCGGCGGAGCCACGACTCTCGGACGGTGAGCAGTCGTGCGGCCTCGGCCGGTGTGTGCAGGCGCGGTGATGTCGGCTCAACGACTTCCGCTTGGCCGGTGTTGGGTTCGATGCTCATGCTGGTCTCCAACTTGTTGCTGTGTGGTCGAAGCGCGCTCGGCTCGGGTGAGACCGAGCCGAGCGCGGATGCCGTCACGCCGCCGCGGCGCCGTGTCCTTGTCCGGCGTCGAGGAGTGGGGCGAGGTCGTTGAGGAGCAGCGTCACGGCGCGGGCGGCCTGCTGCGGGACGACGCCGTTGCCGAGTGCGCGGAGTTGGGCGGTGCGGGGTAGCGGGAGGTCGGTGATCCAGCCGGGTGGGAGGCCTTGCAGCCACTCGACGAATGTCGGTGCCAGCACGGGGCCGCCGTGTTGACCGATCTCGGTGGGATGCGGTGCGGCCCGGCCGAAGAGCTGTTCCCAGCGGCGGATGGCGGCCGAGTAAACGCTCCAGTCCACGGTGGAGGAAGCCGGCCGCGTGGCGCCGGTTACGCGGCGACGTCGTCCTGCTGGTCGGTCAGGTGCATGACGGCTGAGGGCAGCATGAGGTCGCCCTTCGAGCCGCGCTGGGCCGGGCAGCCCTTCGTGCCGTCCGTCGCCCGCGGCGTCGGGAGCAAGACGTTCGGGTCTGCCAGCGGGAGCACCTGCTGCGACAGCGGCGGCCGGAATCCGGCGCCCGCTCGACGGCCGGCGGTCCCGGTGTCCGACGCCCGAGGCGTCGGCAGCAGGCGCGCTTCGTCCGGCAGCGACGCCCCGCCCCGTTGCGTTCGATGGGTGCAGTTCTTCGCGTCTGAGGCCGTCGGTGTCGGCAGCAGCCGGATCTGGTCGAGCAACGTGGGACCACCGAGCCGCTTCGGTGCGCTGGTGCCGTTGGACGAGCCGTCGTGTGCGGTCGGGGTGGGCAGCATGTTGGGGCCAGGCGAGCAGGAACACACGTTCGCGGCGGTGGGCGGCGCCGACGTCGGAGGCGCGGAGGCTACGCCAGAGCGTGTCGTACCCTGCGGCGGCCAGGTCGCCGAGTACACGGTGGAGGCCGCCTTGCTTCCAGCGAAGCGCAGCGACGTTCTCCACGACGAGCAGCGCCGGTCGTAGTACGCGAACGGCGGCCACGATGTCGGACCACAGGCCACTGCGCGCTCCGTTCTCGATGCCCGCGCGCCGTCCGGCGGCGGAAATATCCTGGCAAGGGAACCCGGCAGTGAGGACGTCGATCGGCTCGACGGCCGCCCAACTGACGGAGCGGATGTCGCCGAGGTTGGGCACGCCGGGGAACCGCGCCGAGAGGATCTGCGTGACGTGCGGGTCGGGATCGGCACACCAGGCGAGGCGGCCGCCGTTGAACGCGGCGAGCACGCCGAGGTCCAATCCGCCGTAGCCGGTGCACATGGAGCCGAGGACCGGGTCGGTGTTCATGCCGCGCGGCTTTGCGGTTGCTCGGTGGCGTTTCGGGAGAGTGCTGTCGGCCGGAGCGGGGTGCGGAAGACGAGCACGTCCTCGTGGGAGATGAGGTGCAGGGGCAGGCCGGCGTCGCGTTGCTTGCGGAGGAAGTCGCGCTGGAAGAAGCTGCCGCGGGCGACGAGGTTGTGCTCCGCGACGCGGGCGAGCAGGGCGACGCAGCGCTCGACGGGGATCAGCCCGGCGTCCCGGCCGCAGGCCAGGATCTGCGACGGCAGGTCGATCAGCTCGGCGTGTTCGCGCCAGGGGCGGATGGTGACGGCGACGTAGCCGCCGGGCCGCAGGAACGGCGTGACATTGACGAGGATCCGGGTGAACGCGGCGAGCAGCCGGTGGTGCCCGACGTTGGCGAGGTTGCCGCGGTCGAGGGTGCTGCCGTAGCGGTGGAAGTACTTCTGGATGCCTTCGCCAGGACCGACAGCGACGCGCCCGTGGGTGGACGGCCCGTAAGGGGGAGAGGTGACGACGAGCGCGACCTGCCCGACGAACTCGGCCGGCAGCAGGGACGTGAGCTGGCGGGCGTCGCCGGGAAACACCCGGGCGTCGTGCTCGACGCCGTGCTCGCGGGCGAGGTGCAGGTTCGCGCGGGCGATGTCGACCCAGTGCGGCTCGTACTCGATGCCGGCGGCGCGGCGACCGGTGCGCACCGCCTCGACGAGGGTGGTGCCGATGCCGCACATCGGGTCGAGCACGAGGTCGCCGGGCGCGGTGTAGTGCTCGATGGCGTAGCGGGCGATGGCCGGCAGCATCTTCGCCGGGTGGGCCGTCGACTCGGGCACGTAGCGGTTCTTCCGCTGGACCGCGGGCGATGTCTGGGCGGTCCGCCACACCGACACCGGAAGGTCTCCACGAGCGCCCGGTCGAGCCGGGTCGAGCTCGTCGATGACCGACTGCGGGATCGGCTGCGTCGCGTCGCTGGAGTCGTCGAAGTTCGTGCTCATCGGACAACTCCCGTCGCGACGGCCGAGGCAACGGATGCCGGCTCCGGAGTGTGCGGCTGGGCGAACACGAGCAGATCGGTGTGGATGCGCAGGTGCGGGGTCGGCAGACCGCGAACAGCGGCACGATGGTCGGCGAGGGCGTGCTCGCCGCGGGCCGGCTCGCCGGGATCGACGACGAACTCGCCGTCCCGGATCGGCCTGTGTAGGGCGACGACGTGCTGTAGGTAGAGCAGGTCCGCGTTCTGCGCCGCCGCGACGATGCCACCGGACGGATCCGTCAGCTCGCCTCGTGTCCAGTCACTGCGTGTGAGCACGACGAGGATGCCTCCGACACGTAGCAACCGAGCCGCCTGCACGGCCATCGCGTCGCTGTCGCCCACGTCGCTGCCGTTCGACAGCAGGCTGGTGATGACCAAGTCGCACTTGGCCGACGTGTTCACCTCGGTGCCGCTCGCGGTTACGGAGCCGGTCGCCGTGAACAGCTCCGCGTTGTTCACCGAGGTCGATTCGGCCGGTCGAATGCCGGCGCGCCGCCGAGCTCGCGCCGCATGTGCCGCTGCGCAGGCATGCACGATCCGGCAGCGCCGGCCGTGGTGCTCGACCAAGACGAGAGCGTCGGCGAGTTCGGCATCCGACTCGTCGCCCGGAGCGTGTGCGAGCACGCCGTCGGGGCCGACCAGTTCGGTGGCGGTGTTGGACCCCGGCCAGGACATGAGGACGACGCTCTCGGCGGGCTTGCTGAACGAGTCGACGGCCTTCGCCACGATCGCCGGCGGCCACGCGGAGCCGAGGTCGGCGGCCTCCGGGCCGGCCGTCCACACGGTGGAGGGCGTCGGGGCCCCGTCGTTGGCGTTGGATCGCGACCCGGCGCGGGCGGAGCCGGGCCTCGGCAGGCTCACTTTGGTCGTCGTCGAGGCGGTCGGGTACGGGCGCCGGACCACAGCCTGGCGGGCTGGTGGCGCGGTCGAGTCGGACCGACGACGCGGCCCGCGAGATGCCGGATGAGCGGGCTGGGGCACGGTGTCCTCCAGAGCCGGGGAGCTGCGCCCCGTCGAGGTGCGGGGCTGATGACACCTCTGAACTCCGGAATACAACGCGCCGTGGGACACGAGGAACGCGACTTCATTCGGAAACGGCCGTGAACCACTACGGCGAGAACCTTGATGATTGTTCTTCGCATATCTCCAGTGGCCCCGGGCGGTTGTCTCGAGGGCTGACCGGACTGGTACCGACCTAGTACCGCGCTGGCCGGAGGGTACACGTCTGGCCTGGTGGGGGGCACTCTGGCCAGCTCTCCGGGAGCCGTGACGAGCCTGACCGGTGGTGTCCTCGGCGGCGGTGACAATTCGGTATGCGGTTGGTGCCTGATCGGCGAGAAATCGGTGACAGCCGGTCTGGCGTCCTGGCGGAGTCGTATTTCCCGACTCACACAAGGACCCTCCAATGGCTGCGAACACCTCCTTTCCGCACCCGTCGGCCGACCGCGACTCGATGCCGCTGGACACCGCCCGCACGGCCTTCCACTGGCTCGTGGCGGGGCCGAACCCGGCCGCGGTGGACGGCCGACTGTTCGCCGGCTTGCCGGCGCGCCCGGTGCCGCTCGACGAGCTACGCGACCACCTGCTCCAGCGCGATTGCCCGCAGGCTCTGCGCGATGCGGTGTGGACGCACCTAGTCCTGCTCGCCCGCACCGAAGGCGGCGCCTGGACGATCGCCGCCACCGGTGTCGCGCTGCCGGCGCTGACTACCATCGCGGCGAAGTTGTCGAGCCG
>Ga0307511_10002108_pt1 | contig 20827 bp, 24 predicted proteins | sample 13_EM_MG_FD_200266 | JGI IMG/M metagenome (GOLD analysis project Ga0307511, IMG submission 200266) | Populus trichocarpa ectomycorrhiza microbial communities from riparian zone in the Pacific Northwest, United States - 13_EM | ecosystem: Host-associated > Plants > Roots > Unclassified | place...
GCATGGAGAAGGGCATCGAGACGCTCTCCAAGGCGTTCGCGCTGCCGAACAAGGTGACGCAGGGCGACGTGTTCTCGGCCGAGTACCTGCCGGCGGCGGACGTGCGCAAGCTGCCCTGAGCGAGACGATAGACCCTTCCACCTAAAGGCACGTCAAGCCGCCATGCAATCGACGCCATTGGAAAAGGCCATGCCCTGGCTGTTCGTCATCGGCATCCTGATCCTCTGGCAGCTGGTGTGCGTGGCGTTTTCGCTGCCGGCCTTCATCCTGCCCAGCCCCTATGCGGTGGGCGCCTCGATCGTGCAGTGGGGCAAGCCGATCCTGGACAACGCCTGGTCGACACTGGTCTCCACCCTGCTGGGCTTCCTGCTGGCGGTGATCCTCGGCGTGTTCCTGGGCGCGGCGATCGGCGCTTCGCGCCTGGTGTACCGCGGGCTGTTCCCGGTGCTGGTGGGCTTCAACAGCGTGCCGAAGGTGGCGGTGGTGCCGGTATTCGTGATCTGGTTCGGCGCGGGCACGGTGCCGGCGGTGCTCACGGCCTTCATGGTCTCCTTCTTCCCCATCGCGGTGAACGTGGCGACCGGGCTGGCGACAGTGGAGCCCGAGCTGCTCGACGTGCTGCGCGCGCTGGGCGCGACCAAGAAGGACATTCTCGTCAAGGTGGGCCTGCCGCGTTCGCTGCCCTACTTCTTTGCTTCACTGAAAGTGGCGGTAACCCTGGCCTTTGTCGGCGCGATCATTGCGGAGACGGTGGCGGGCAAGAGCGGCATCGGCTACCTGATGATGGCGGCGACTTCCAATTTCGATACCGCGCTGGTGTTCGCCGGGCTGGCGATCACCGGGATGATGGGCATCGTGATGTATGCCCTGTTCGCGATCATCGAGCGGCGCACCACGCCGTGGGCGCAGCGCGAGGGCGGGATGCTCTCCTGATCTGCCGCCTCCAAGACACGATGAACGACTTTGACCTGGTGATACGCGGCGGCACGGTGGTAACCGCTGCCGAGGCTTCGCGCTGCGACGTCGGCGTGAAGAGTGGCCGCGTGGTGGCGCTGGCCGAGAAGCTGCCGGCCGGTCGCCGCACGGTGGACGCGGGCGGCAAGCTGGTGCTGCCCGGCGGCATCGACGCGCATTGCCACCTCGACCAGCCGCGCGCGCAGGGCCTGGCTTCGGCGGGCGCGGTAATGGCGGACGACTTTCGCTCCGGCACACTCTCGGCCGCTTTTGGGGGCACCACCACCATCATTCCTTTCGCCGTGCAGCACCGCGGCCAGTCGGTCAAGGCGGCGGTGGCGGACTACCACCAGCGCGCGGCGGGCAAGGCGTATATCGATTACGGCTTTCACCTGATCGTCTCCGACCCCAGCGAGGCGATCCTCACGGAGGAATTGCCGGAACTGCTGCCGGCCGGCTATGCCTCGGTGAAGGTCTACATGACCTACGAGGCGATGCGCATCTCGGACCGGCAGATACTCGACGTGCTGGACACCTGCCGGCGTTTTGGGGCGCTGACCATGATCCACGCCGAGAACTTCGAGTGCCTGATGTGGCTTACCGAGAGGCTCGAAGCGCAGGGCCGGATTGAGCCGAAGTACCACGCAGTGTCGCGCCCCATGCCGCTCGAACGCGAAGCCACGCACCGCGCGGCGATGCTGGCGGAAGTCGCGCAGGCGCGCCTCTTGATCGTGCATGTGTCGGGCGCGCAGGCACTGGACGAGATACGCCGGGCACGCGGCCGGGGTGTGAAGATATTCGCCGAGACCTGCCCGCAATACCTGTTCCTCTCCGAGGCCGACCTGGACCTGCCGGACTTCGAGGGCGCCAAGTGCATGTGCAGCCCGCCGCCACGCGAGGCGGGCAACCAGGAACTGATCTGGCAGGGGATTGCCGACGGCAGCTTCGACATCTTCTCTTCCGACCATGCGCCCTACCGCTTTGATGCGATGGGCAAGCTGCTCAACGGCCGCATTGCGCCGTTCCGCAAGGTGGCCAACGGTATTCCCGGGCTGGAGACGCGCGCGCCGCTCTTGTTTTCCGAAGGCGTGATGGGCGGGCGCATCAGCCTGCAGCGCTTCGTCGAACTGAACAGCGCCAACGCGGCGCGGCTCTACGGCCTGTATCCGCGCAAGGGGACGATTGCGGTCGGCTCGGATGCCGACATCGCCCTGTGGGACCCGGAGAAAAAAGTCACCCTGAGCAACGCGATGCTGCATCACAATGTCGACTACACGCCCTACGAGGGCCGCACCCTCACCGGCTGGCCGGTCAGCGTGTTTTCGCGCGGTGAGCTGGTCTGCCACGAGGGCCAGCTGATGGGCGCACCGGGGCGCGGGGTGTTCCTCAAACGTGAAGTACAGGCACCAGACAGGCAAGGAGAGCAGCAATGGACTTAGGCATCGCCGGCAAACGCGCCCTGGTACTGGGCGGCAACCGCGGCATCGGCTTCGGCATCGCCCGTGAGCTGGCGCGTGAAGGCGCGAGCGTCTGCATCGCCGCGCGCGATCAGGTGAAGCTCGATGAGGCCTGCGGCCTGCTGCGCGCCGCCGGCCCGGGCGAGATGCAGGGCATCACTATCGACCTGGAGCAGGTGGACGGCCTGGCGGCGTTCGCGGAGCGCGTGACACAGGAATTCGGCGCCATCGACATCCTGGTCAACAACACCGGGGGGCCGGGCTACGGCGGCGTCTCGCAGCGCGGCGCGGCCGAGTGGCGCAGCCATTTCGAGGACATGATCCTCTCGGTCATCACCCTGACCGATGCGTTCGTGCCCGGCATGCGGGCGCGCAAGTGGGGCCGGGTGCTGACGGTGATCTCTTCCGGCGTGACCCAGCCGATCCCGATCCTCGGTGTCTCCAACACCCTGCGCGGCGCGCTGGTGGGCTGGTCGAAAACGCTCTCCGGCGAAGTCGCGAAGGACGGCGTGACCTCCAACGTGCTGGTGCCGGGGCGCATCGACACCGAGCGGGTGCGCAAGACCGACGAGGCGGTGGCGGCCAAGGAGGGCATCAGCGGGGACGAAGCGAAGGCCCGCTCCACCGCCATCATCCCGCTGGGGCGCTATGGCGATATCGAGGAGTTCGGCGCGCTTGCCGCTTTTGTGGCCTCGAATCGCGCCGGCTACATCACCGGCTCGACCCTGCGCTGCGACGGCGGGATCATCCGCTCGATCTGACTCCATGCTGGACAGTGGCGCGCCGGCCGATACCGCAATGACCAAGGCCGCAACAACAGGTGCCGCGATGAACGGCGGCGGCATCACCAACGGCGCGATCAGCCGCCTGCTGATCCGCGCCGGCAGGCACCGGGGACTGACCACCGGCATGGCGCCGGGTTTTGTGCAGGCGAACATCGCCATCCTTCCGGCCAGGTACGCGGACGACTTCGTCGGCTTCTGCGAAGCCAATGCCGCCGCTTGCCCTCTGCTGGCGGTCGGCAAGCCGGGCGAGACCGGGTTGCCGGCGCTGGGACACGATATCGACATCCGCCGCGACCTGCCGGAGTATCACGTCAACTGCGCGGGTACGCTACGGAAAGTCCAGGACATCGCCGCGCTCTGGCAGGATGATTTCGTCAGCGTCGCGATCGGCTGCTGGTTCTCGATGGAAGGCGCCTTGCTGCGCGCGGGCGTGCGCCTGCGCCACCTGGAACTGGGCATCCAGGGCCCGCTGTTCCGCACCGCGCGGGCCGCGCAATCTCGCGGCATGTTCCACGGGCCGCTGGTGGTGTCGATGCGCCCGTTCCGCGATGAACAGGTCGGGACAGTGGCGAAAATCACCGCGCGCTTTCCGCGCGTGCACGGTGCGCCGCTGCACGCCGGCGACCCGGCGGTGCTCGGCATCCGCGACGTTGCCACGCCCGACTGGGGCGAGGTACTGGTGCCCGAAGCAGGCGAGACGCCGCTGTTCTGGGGCTGCGGGTTGACTGCCCTGGCCGCGCTGGAAGCCTCCGGCATTCCGCTGTTCATCACCCACGCGCCGGGCAAGATGCTGATCACCGACCTGCGCAACGAGGCCTTCGAGCAGGCGCCCTAGCCTTTCGCGGTTGCCGGGTCCACGGCGAGCGACTCGTCGGCGCTGTCGTCGGCCTGCATGGCGCGGTCGATCATCGCGCGGGTCCAGGTGCCGGAGAGCATGCCCACGAAATCGGTGACGTAGCCGCGCAGGTAGTGGTGGCGGTGCACCCATACGTAGCTGATCGAGGCGTCGAACAGGTGGCGCGCGTTGATGGTGGTAAGGCCCGTGTCGCGCCGCGTATTGAAGGCGATCTCGGGCAGGGTGGCGATACCCATGCCGGAGGCGACATAGGCCTTGATCACGTCCGCATCCGTCGCGCTCAGCACCACGTTGGGGGCGATCTTGCGCGCGGCGAAGGCGCTCATCACCGCGACCCCGCCGGCGAAGGAATTGTCCAGGTTGATCATCGGGTAGTTCGCCAGGTCGGCCAGGGTGATGCGCTTTTTCCGCAGCAGCGGATGACGCCGCGGCACCAGCACGCAGCGGCGGATGCGGTAGCAGGGCAGGCGCGCCAGCTCGGGGGTGGCGATAGTGGGCGCGGTGCACACGCCGATGTCGGCCTGGCCGGATTCGACCAGTTGCACGATCTGGTCGGGGTTGCCCTGGCGCAGGCTCAGGTTGACGTCCGGGAAGCGCTGCTTGAAGCGCTGCACCACCGGCAGCAGGATGTAGCGCGCGTGCACGTGGGTGGTGGCCACGGTGAGCGAGCCGCTGGTCTCGCTGGCGTAATCCGCGCCCACGCTTTTCAGGTTGTCCAGTTCGCGCAGGATGCGCCTGGCGATCTGCACGGCGCTGCGCCCCGGCTCGGTAAGCGCGGCGATGCGGTTGCCCTGGCGCACCAATAGCTCGGTCGCCAGCTCGTCCTCGAACAGGCGGATCTGCCGGCTGATGCCGGGCTGGGAGGTGTGCAGGGCCTTGGCCGCTTTGGAGAGGTTCAGGTCCTGTTCGGCGATCTCGCACAGGTAGCGCAGCTGTTGCAGGTTCATGGCGTTTCCACTATATCCACAGGTTATCGCTCGATAATAAACAATTACTATTATTGTGGCTGAAACCTTTCTACACTGCCTGCAACAGGCACCCTTTTTGTGAAGAGGGTCGAGGAGACAGCATGCAGATGCGGCAACTGGGCGCTTCCGCGCTCAAGGTTTCGGCCATCGGGCTGGGCCACAGCATGGGCGCGAGTGATTTTTCAGCGGCCGGCCAGAAGGAGTTCAACACCCTGATCGCGCGCGCGCTCGAACTGGGGGTGAATTTCTTCGACAGTTCGGACGCCTACTGGAACGGCAGGCACGAGGAGTGGCTGGCCGCGGCCCTCGGTGATGTACGTCGCGCGGTAGTCACCTCCAAGTTCGGCAACATCACCCTGCCCGACGGCAGCAAGGCGACCAACGCCCGGCCGGAGTACGTGCAGGCCTGCTGCGAGGCAAGCCTGAAGCGCCTGGATACCGATTGCATCGACCTGTATTACCTGCACCGCGTCGACCCGGCCACGCCGATCGAGGAGACGGTGGGCGCGATGGCCCGGCTGGTGGAGCAGGGCAAGGTCAAATACCTGGGCATCTGCGAGGCGGGCGTTTCCACCCTGGAGCGCGCGCACCGCGTGCACCCGATCACCGCGCTGCAGACCGAGTATTCGCTGTGGTGCCGCGATGCGGAGGATGACGTGATCCCGGCCTGCCGCAAGCTGGGCATTGCCTTTGTCGGCTACTCGCCGCTGGGCCGTGGCCTGCTCACCGGCAATATCCATTCGTTCGACGACCTGGCGCCGAACGATCGCCGCCGCATCCACCCGCGCTTCCATGAAGAGAACCTGAAGCGCAACCTCGAACTGGTGGCGCGCATGCGGCAGGTGGCGGACCGGCTGGGTCTCACCAACGCGCAACTGGCGCTCGCCTGGGCGACCTCGCGGGGTGAGGACATCGTGCCGATCACCGGCACCCAGCGCGCCGGCTACCTGGAGCAAAGCGCCGCCGCCGCGCAGGTGCAGCTCTCGCCCGAGGACCGCGCCCTGCTCGAATCGATTTTCACCCGCGAGGCACGCGCCGGCACGCGCTACCCCGAGGAAATGCTGCCCGGGCTGGGCATCTGAATCCGCCCGCAATCCGCTCGCATTCCGCCCGCAACCCTCAACCACCGAGACAAGAGGACCCATGAGCAAAGACCCAAGAGTTGAATCGGCGATTTCCCACTGGGCGCCGCGCTTCGTTTCCAACGGCGTGCTGCTGACCGACTTCCAGGAAGTGACCAGCGCCATCGAGCGCTGGGAAGACTGGACCGCGGCCTGGTGCAAGCGCGGCGCCATGCACGAAGCCCTGGGCCGCGAGGCGCTGGCGGGCCAGTACCACCTCACCGCCGCCGAGCACCTGTCGCGCGCGGCGGTCTACTACCACTTCTCGAAATTCGTCTCGGTGCATGACATCGGCGAGATGCGCGCCGCGCACGAAAAGGCGATCGCCTGCAAGCAGCTCGCCCTGCCCTTCATGCGCCCGCCGGCGCAGCGCGTCGAGATCCCGTACCAGAACGGCACCCTCGCCGGCTTCCTGCGCCTGCCCGCCAGTGCGGCGCAATCCGCCAGCAAGCCGCCGGTGATGATCATGGTGCCGGGGCTGGACTCGGCCAAGGAGGAGCTGGAAGCCTATGAAGGCCCGTTCCTGGCGCGCGGCATTGCGACCCTGATGGTCGACGGCCCCGGCCAGGGCGAGGCGGAGTACGACTACCCGATCCGCGGCGACTATGAAGTGCCGGTCAAGGCGATGGTCGACTACGCGCTGACCCGCCCCGAGGTGGACGGCACGCGCATCGGCCTGTGGGGCGTGAGCCTGGGCGGATATTACGCGCCGCGCGCCGCCGCGTTCGAGAAGCGCATCAAGGCCTGCATCGGCCTGGCCGGTCCCTACGATTTCGGCGATACCTGGGACAAGCTGCCCGAACTGACGCGCGAGGCCTTCCGCGTGCGCGCGCATTTGAAGACGGATACCGAAGCACGCGCGCATGCCCATACCCTGAGCCTGAAGAACGGCGTCGCCAGGCAGATCGAGTGCCCGCTGTTCCTGGTCACCGGCAAGCTGGACCGGCTGATTCCGTGGCAGGATGCGCAGCGCATGGCCGACGAGGCCAGCGGCCCGGTGGAACTGATGATCGTCGAAGACGGCAACCACATCGCCAACAACCGGCCCTACCGCTACCGCCACCGCAGCGCCGACTGGATGGCCGAGCAGCTCGGCCTGCCGCGCCAGTAGGCCCGCCTCAAACCTGCAAGGAAAAAACATAATGAAAAGACAAACCGCGCGCAGCGGCGCTGCGCAAACCCTCCTGGCCGCCGGCCTGCTGCTCGCGGGTGCATGGTGCAATACCGCGCAGGCCCAGGCCTATCCGAACAAGACCATCAAGCTGCTCTCCGGTGCCTCCGCCGGCTCGGCCTCCGACATCATCGGCCGCGCGGTCGGCGAGAAGCTGCAAAGCGAATTCGGCGTCTCCGTGGTGATGGAGAACAAGGCCGGGGCCTCGGGCACCATCGCCGCGCAGAGCACCCTCGCCTCCCCGCCGGACGGCTACACCATCTTCGTCTACACCGCCGCGCACACCGTCACCCCGCTGATCAGCAAAGTGCCGTACGACCCGCTGAAGGACTTCGCCGCCGTCACCCCGCTGGCCGTGGTACCCAATGTGATGGTGGTCGCGCCTTCCAAGGGCTACAAATCGGTGAAGGACGTGATCGACGCCGCCCGCGCCAACCCCGGCAAGCTCAACTACGCCTCGGTGGGCGTGGGCACCGCCACCTACATGAACGCGGAGAAATTCCGCATCGCCACCGGCATCAACGCCGTGCACGTGCCCTACAAGGGCTCTCCCGAGGCGATCACCGAAACCCTGGCCGGGCGCGTCGACTACTTCTTCGCCCCGCTCGTCTCCGCCCTGCCGATGATCAAGGCAGGCAAGCTGGTGCCCCTCGCCGTGGGCACCACCAAGCGCTCGGCGCTGCTGCCGGACGTGCCGACCCTGGCCGAGACCGGGGTGCAGAAGTCCGAATACCTGTTCTGGATCGGCATGCTGGTATCAAGCAAGACCCCGCGCGACGTGGTGCAGAAGATCAACCAGGTGACCCTCAAGGCCCTGCAGTCGCCCGAAGTGAAGGAACGGCTGGCCAGCCTGGGCGCCGACCCGCTGCCGATGAGCCCGGAGGGTTTTGATGCGCTGATCAAGGAAGAGATGGCGGCGAACGGCGAGATCATCCGCGCTGCCGGCATCAAGCCGGAATAGATACGCAGGCGCACCGCGGTTTGTAGTCACAACGGCCCGTCGCGAGCCCTTGCAATGTGCCGGGGCGCGGCTATTCGATGATCAGCCCCACCGTCTTGATCACCTCGCGCCACATCGCGTAATCGCCGCGGATCGCCTCGCCGAACTCCTGCGGCGAGCCCGGCACCGGGTCCAGGCCCAGGCGCGCGAGCTTGTCGAGGAACACCGGGTCCTTGAAGGCTTTCGCCATCTCCTGCGCCAGGCGGTCGATCACCGCGGGCGGGGTGCCGGCAGGGGCAAGCAGGCCGTTCCAGGTGGTGGCCTTGAAGCCGGGCAGGGTTTCGGCAATCGTCGGCACGTCCGGCAGTTGCGGGTTGCGCGCCGGGCTGGAGAGGCCGAGCAGGTGCAGCTTGCCGGTCTTGGCATGCGGGATCAGCTCCGACGGGCTGCCCGCGTACATCTGCACCTGGCCGGCGAGGGTGTCGGCCAGCGCGGGCGCGCCGCCCTTGTAGGGCACGTGGACCATCTGGATGCCGGCGCGCTGCAGGAACAGGGCGGCGGCCAGGTGGGTCAGGCTGCCGTTGCCGCCCGAGCCGTAGTTGAGCTGGTTGGGGCGCGCCTTCACGTAGTCGATGAACTCCTTCAGGTTCTTCACCGGCACGCTGTTGTGCACGGCGATCACGAAGCCGTTGGCGCCGATGTTGGAGATCGGCGCGAAGTCCTTCAAGGCGTTGTAATTGACCTTCTGGGTCAGCGGCACCGGGCCGAACTGCGAGAGCGCCGCGACAAAAAGCGTGTAACCGTCAGCCGGCGCCTTGGAGACGAACTCGGCGGCGATCGCCCCGCCCGCGCCCGCGCGGTTGTCGACGATGAACTGGGTGCCGAAGGCATTGGTCAGGCGCTCGGAGGCCAGGCGCGCGATCGCGTCGGTATTGCCGCCCGCCGCGTAAGGCACGACGATGCGCACCGGCCGCTCGGGCCACTTGGCCTGCGCCAATGCGGACAGGGGAGCCAGCGCGATGGCAAACGAGAGCAGGCGACAACACAGACGGGAGATGGCGGGCGGCACGGGCACGGTGGATTTCCTGGGAGGTCGGAGGTGAAATCTGGGGCAGGTCTATTTTTTGCCGGACTTGGCATCGATCACCGCTTGCGGCGGCGGCACCACGAAGCGCTCGAAACGCCAGCGGTCGAAGGACTCGACATTGCGTTCCCACACCTGCGGCTGGTGCTCGGCATCCAGCGCAATCTGCTGCATCTCGCAATAGATCTCGACGTTGTTGCCGTCCGGGTCCTTGAAGACAAGAAAGCAGTTCTCGCCCGGGCCGTGCTTGCCGATGCCGCGCACGATCTCGATGCCCTTCTCCTGCAGGAAGCGCGCCGCCTCCTCCATCGCTTCCAGGCTGTCGACCAGATAGGAGAAATGCTCCAGGCCGGGGCGCGAGTAGCGCGGCAGGTCGTCGGCGTCCGCCGAGCCGGGCGGGATCTGCGACAGCGCCAGGTCGTGGTGGTCCTCGCCGGCGCGCAAGAAGCACATCTGGTCGCCGATGTAATCGGAGACTTTCAGGCCGAGGATGTCGGTGTAGAACGCGACCGACTTTTTCAGGTCGCGCACCATCAGCACCATATGGCCGAGCTTGCGCGGGGCGATGCCGCGAACGGGATGGCTCATCGCATTACTCCTCGGCAATCACGGGGTTGGTGATGCCGCCGATACCCGCGATCGCGGCATGCATCACATCGCCCGGCTTCAGGTAGAGATTGCGGCCCATGCCCACGCCGGTGGGCGTGCCGGTGGCGAGCAGGTCGCCGGGTTTGAGCGTGAGTATGCGCGACAGGTAGGCGATCTGCTCGGCGATGTTGAAGATCATCTCGGAGGTGTTGCCGTCCTGCATGCGCTCGCCGTTCAGGTCGAGGGTCATGCGCAAATTCATCGGGTCGGCAATGCAGGAGGCCGGCACCAGCCAGGGGCCCATCGGCCCGAAGGTGTCGAAACTCTTGCCGCGGAACCAGTCGTGGGTGAAGGGGTAGTCGGTACGGCGGTTCAGGTCGCGCGCGCTGATGTCGTTGAACACCACGTAACCGGCGATGTGCGAGAGCGCGTCTTCCACGCTGATGTGCCGCCCGCCCCTGCCGATCACCACGCCCAGTTCGACCTCCCAATCCAGGCGCGCGGTTTCGCGCGGCATTACCACGGCGGCGCCGCTGGCGACTACCGACGTCTCCGCTTTCATGAACACATAGGGCTGGCTCTCGGAGCGCTCGGCCAGCTTGGTGCCCATCTCCTTGGCGTGTTCGCGGAAATTGGAGGCAGCGGCAAAAATGCGCGGCGGCGCGTAGGGGGCGAGCAGGCGCCAGGCACTCGCATCTACACCCGCACCCAGAGGCGCGATCTTGCCGGCGGCGTAGGCGCTGCGCGCCTGTTCCGCGAGAACCTGCAGGGCCCAAGCGTTCCGCGTCCAGTCCGCCAGCCAGGCTTCCAGGCTCTCGACCGGCAGCGTCATGCCGGCAGCAGTCAGGTCGAACACCTTGTTCTCTTCCAGCACCAGGCACAGGCGGCGCGCGTTGCCGATTTCGCAAAAGGCCCAGGCAAACCAGGGAGTCGTCGTTTGAGTCATTCAGGCTTCCATCCGAAGTCCGGTCTCCACCGGCATTGCCCCAAAAAGCGGCGCAATGCACTGTTTTTGTGTATACCTATTAATTTATATGTATACACATGGTAGGATGAGTATATACTTGTGTCAACTGCTGATTTGCCGAAAATTGGCGTCACGCCCGAAATTTCCCCAGGAGGACCTGCCCATGACCAGCAAGCTGCGCCACATCGCCATCGCCGTGAACGACCCGGAAGCCGCCGCCAGATTCTTCGAGACCGCCTTCGGCATGACCCGCGCCGGCAACGCCCAGCGCGGCGTGTACATGACCGACGGGGTGATGAACGTTGCCCTCCTGCACTTCAAGGACGAGCCGGTGCCCGGCTTCGAGAAGCAGCCCGGCTACCAGGGCCTGATCCATTTCGGCATGTGGGTCGACAACCTGGAAGAAAGCGAAGCGCGGGTGAAAGCCGCCGGTGGCCGCTACATGACCGGCCGCAAGGAGACCGGGCCGAACGTCTATTACGAAGTGAAGTACAGGACGCCCGAAGGCTTCGTGTTCGACATCACCGAGAGCGGCTGGAAGGGTGCGGTCAAGGAAGTCGCGCCGGTCTAGAACCGATTGATGACGCCGCCGCTGCTGCAACTGATCCCGCTCACCGCCGCCGTCGAAAACCGGCTCGCGGCCTCCTATACGGTGCATCGCGCCTGGCCGGCGGCGGGTGAACTCGCGCGCATCGGCGCGGTGGTGACCAACGGCTCGGCGGGGCTCTCCGCGCAAGAGATGGCGCGCCTGCCCGCGCTGCGGCTGGTGCACGCGTTCGGCGCGGGGGTCGAGAACGTGGATGTGGCCGCCGCCCATGCGCGCGGCATCGCCGTCACGCACGCGCCCGGGATGAACGACGCCACGGTAGCCGACCATGCGTTGGGTTTGATGCTCGCGCTCGCCCGTGGCTACGGCGCGCTCGATGCAGCGGTGCGCGCGGGACGCTGGCAGCAGGTGCGCAACGAACGGCCGACGCTCTCGGGCGCGCGCGCCGGCGTCATCGGCCTGGGCAACATCGGCGCGAAAATCGCCGCGCGCTGCGCCGCCTTCGACATGCGGGTGAGTTACCACACCCGCATGTCGAAGGCGGAAGTGCCGTGGCAGCACGCGCCGGACCTGCTGGCGATGGCGCGCGAGTCCGATTTCCTGATCGTCGCCTGCCCGGGCGGCCCGGCGACGCGCCACCTGGTGAACGCCGCCGTGCTCGAAGCGCTGGGGCCGCAAGGCTACCTGGTGAACATCGCGCGCGGCTCGGTGGTCGATACCGGCGCGCTGACAAGCGCGCTGCTCGAAGGCCGCATCGCGGGCGCGGGGCTGGACGTGATCGAGAACGAACCGGAGATCCCGCCGGCGCTATTGGAAAGCGAACGCGTGCTCTTCACCCCGCATATCGCCGGCCGCTCGCCCGCCGCGATCGCGGCACAAAGCGACCTGCTGCTTGCCAACCTCGCCGCCTGCTTCGCGGGCCGGGACCTGCGCCATGCAATCGCCGCCTGATGGGCGGCCCGCCGGTCCGCTTTACTTTAGACTTACGGCCATGCCGACTATAGCGATACAAATCTACAAGGCGCTGGCCGAACAAATCATCAACGGCGAATTCGCCCCCGGGGACAAGCTGGAAGAAAAGGTGCTGGCGGAGCGCTTCAACGCTTCGCGCACCCCGGTGCGCGAAGCGCTGCGCGAGTTGGCCGCCAAGGGGCTGGTGGACCTGGTGCCCAGGCGCGGCGGCGTGGTCGCCAGCATCGGAGTGGAAGAACTGGCCGATATGCTGGAAGCCGAGGCGGAACTGGAAGCGCTGTGCGCGCGCATGGCGGCGCAGCGCATGAGCATGCTCGAGAAAAAGCAGCTCGAGCAATTGCACCTCGATGCCACTACCCTCGCCAAGAGCGGCGACGAGGCCGGTTACCTGGAGGCGAACCAGCGCTTTCACGACCTGATTTGCGCCGGCACCCGCAACATCACCCTGGCGCAGACCGTGCGCCGCCTGCGCGAGCGCCTGGCGCCGTTCCGCCAGACCCAGAGCGGCGTGGAGCGGCGCTTCGAGGTCTCGCACGACGAGCACCAGGCGGTGGTCGGCGCGATCCTCGCCGGCAATGGCGACGCGGCCGCCGCGGCCATGCTCAACCACAACGTGCGCCTGTCCACCAATGCCCTGCGCCGGGTGCGCGAGGGCAAGCACTGATGCTGGCGCTTTCCAATCCCGATTTGCGCGGCGATCCGCAAGCCGCCACCTATGTGAAAGACGAAACCGTGCAGGTGGCCTTCGCCGCGACGCCGGGCGAGTTGATCAGCCGCGAGGGGCCGAACCGCTATGCGGTGGACGACGCGCTGATCGAGAGCGGTGCCGGGGAGCGCTGGAGCGTCTCGCGCGACCGCTTCGAGGCAAAGTACGAGGCGGTGCCGCCCACGGCGGCGGGCAGCGACGGCGCCTACCGCGCGCGGCCGGTGCCGGTATTGGCCAGGCAGATCAGCGAGCCCTTCACCCTGGCGCGCAGCGCCGGGGGCGACCTGCTGACCGGCGAAGCGGGCGACTGGGTGCTGCAATACGCGCCGGGCGATTACGGGGTGATCGTGAAAGACCGCTTCGCGCGCGTTTACCGGCCCTACCGGCCGGCGTAGCGGCCGCCCAGGCTTTCGGCGCGATCCCGGAACATGTCGTACAGCGCCTGCGCCGCCGGCGAGAGCCGCGTGCCCTTGCGCGCCACCAGCACCAGGCTGCGCGTGATCATCGGCTCCACCAGCGGGATGACGCGGAGGCGCGGATAAGCGCCCCTTTGCATCGCCAGGCGCGGCACCACGGCGGCGGCCACGCCCTCTTCCACCAGGCCGACGGCGGTGGAGCTGCGCTGCACTTCGTAGTTGAAATTGAGCGCCAGACCGTCGTTGGCCAGGGCCGCGTCGAGCAGCACGCGGTTGCCGCTCACCTGGCCGGCGAAGATCAGCGCGTGCGGCTCAAGCTGGCGCCAGGTGACGCGGCGCTTGCGCGCCAGCGGGTGGTCGTCGCGGCAGATCAGGACGAACTGGTCTTCCAGCAGCGGCAGGCTGACGAGATCCGGCGCATGGCCGCCGGCGATATTGATGCCGAACTCGGCTTCGCGGCGCAGCACCGCCTCGGCCACGCCGGAGGAGGCGTGGTCCAGCACCTTGACGCGGTTCTCCGGATAGCGCGCCGCGTATTCCTGCAGGATGCGCGGCAGGTACTGCACGCCGACGGTGGGCACGCAGGCGATCGACACGTCGCCGCGCGCCGCGCGCCCGGTCTCGCGGATCTCGGTGAGCGCGGCGGACAGCTCGGCGAGCAGGCGCCGCGCCTGCGGCAGGAAATCACGGCCGATGCGCGTCAGCCCCACCGAGCGCGTGGTGCGCTCGATCAGGGTCACCCCAAGGGAGTTTTCCAGGTTGCGCAGGCGCTGGGTCACCGCCGTCTGGGTGATATGCAGCACATCGGCGGCCTTCTGGAAGCCGCCCTGCTCGGCCACCGCGACAAAGGCTTGCACACCCAGGGTGTCGATTTTCATGCGGCGCTTTTATCAGCTGAATTGATCAATGGCGGGGATGGATTCATTCTACTGAAGATGCCGGGGCCGCGCGCAAGTACACCACGCTCAGGCGGGCGCCGCATCGGCGCGCGGCGTCCCCGGCCACCACTCGTGGAAGCCCATGCCGGCCAGCATCGCGATGGTGAACACGATGGCTTTCGGCTCGCCGGTGCCCAGCGAAACCAGGGCCGGACCGGGACAGAAGCCGCCCAGGCCCCAGCCCACGCCGAAGGCGAGGCTGCCGATCACCAGGCGCCGGTCGAGGTCGCGGGCGGTGGGCAGGTGCATGGCGCCGCCGAGCAGCGTACGGACGCGCAGATGCGCGACACGAAAGCCAGCCAGGCCGATGGCAATCGCCCCGCCCATCACCAGGGCAAGCGACGGGTCCCAGCGCCCGGCCAGATCGAGAAAGCCCTGCACCTTGCCGGGGTCGGTCATCCCGGAAAGGATCAGGCCGGTGCCGAACAGCAGTCCGGCGGCAAACGACATCCAGCTTTGCATGGCCTTACGCTCCCAGGAGATGACGCAGGACGAACACGGTGACAAAACCGGCGGCCATGAAGCTCAGGGTCGCCACCAGCGAACGCGGCGACAGGCGCGACAGGCCGCACACGCCGTGGCCGCTGGTGCAGCCCCCACCCAGGCGGGTACCGGCGCCCACCAGCAGGCCGGCGGCGACCAGGGCGGCATAGCCTGCGTCGATGCGCACCGCCGGCAGTTGCGCGAACGTACGCCAGGCGAAAGGCGCGACGATCAGGCCGAGCAGGAAAGCGGCACGCCAGCCGATGTCGCCGCGGCGCGGCCGCAGCAGGCCGCCGGCGATGCCGCTGATGCCGGCGATGCGCCCGTTAAGCAGGGCGAACATGACGGCCGATGCGCCGATCAGCAGGCCGCCGATCAGCGAGGCCCAGGGGGTGAAGTGATTCCAGGCGATGCTCATGCGCGTTCTCCTTCGGCCTTTTTTCGGCCTTTTTTCCGGCCATTGCCGATGCGCCGCCGTCAGGCGGGGCAATACATCTTGTAGAGCAGTTTCAACAGGGCCAGCGCTTCCGGGCTGGCCACGCTGTAATGGATCTGCGTGCCTTCGCGGCGCGTGCTCACCAGCCCGCGCTCGCGCAGTACGCCGAGCTGTTGCGACAGGGTGGGCTGGCGAATTTCCAGCAGTTCCTCCAGTTCGCTCACGCAATGCTCGCCCTGACTGAGCTGGCACAGCAGCAGCAGGCGCTCCGGGTGCGACAGGGCCTTGAGCAGCTCGCTCGCGGCGCCCGCCGCCCGGCGCATCGCTTGCGGATCGATGGCGGTCTTCAAGCCGGGCTCCATGCCTTATTAATTATTAATTTTTATATTATATATTTTAATATATTATTTGGCGAGACTTTCTTCATCCCGGCAGGAAAGCCGTCATGAGTGGCGATCGCGGCAGCTACGCCGGTAAGGACCGCGCCTGGCAGTTTGTTGCAAATGGGGGCAAGCCCCCCTCACTTGCGTTTTGCGAACCCCCGATATTGGAGGCTGTTGCCACAAAGTGGCAATGCATCAATCAACATTCTTCAGGGACTTTGATCGAATTTCAACGGCCTGCTAGTCGGCCAATTCGCCCTTGACCTTGCGGCAGCTTTCGGCGAAGCCGCTCTCCAGCAGGTCGAGGAACACGCGGGTCTTGGCCGGCATCAGGCGCCGGCCCGGAAACACCGCCCAGCCTTCCGCCTCCGGCAGGCACCAGTCGGGCAGCACGCGCTGCAACTGGCCGCTGGCGACGAAGCCCTTGGCATAGTGATCGGCAACGGCGGTGATGCCGGCGCCGTCGCGCGCCAGGCGCAGCAGGAACTCGGGCGAGTTGACCAGCGCGCGCGGCATCAGCCGCTCGGCCCACACGGTCTTGCCGCGCAGCAGTTTCCAGGGCAGCGGGCCGCCGTTGCGCGCCAGCACGTGCAGCAGGTCGTGGCCGACCAGATCGTCGGGCTGGGCCGGCCGGCCGCGCCGGCGCAGGTAGTCGGGCGCGGCGTACAGGCCCATCGAGAAATTGGCGATGCGCCGCGCGGCGAGCGTGGCGTCGTCCGGCAGGTCGCCCATGCGGATGGCGACGTCGTAGCGCTCGCCGATCAGGTCGACGCGGCGCGGCGAGAGGTCGAGCTCCAGTTCAACCGCCGGGTAGCGCAGCATATAGTCGGCGAACAGGTGCTCGATGCCGCCGGCCAGGTCCGGCGGCATCGACACGCGCAGGCGCCCGCTGGGCTGCACTTGGCGGTGCTGCACCAGGGCGGCGGCGGCCTCGGTCTGCTCGACCACGCCGCGCGCATGTTCCAGCAGGCTCAGGCCCATTTCGGTGAGCACCAGCTTGCGCGTGGTGCGGGTGAGCAGGCGTTCGCCAAGTTGCTCTTCGAGGATGGAGATGCGCCGCGACAGGGTGGACTTGGGCAGGCCGACACCCTCGGCGGCGCGGGTGAAGCTGCCGGCCTCGGCGATGCGGGCGAACAGCAGCAGGTCGTTGGGATCGATGACGCCGTTCATTGATGAGTAATGGTGAATTGTTCCATGAGTCGAACAATCATATCCGTTCCGGGGTCTTCCGTACCACTGCGCGTAGCAATACATTCCCTCCATCGCTTCAACGAACCGACTTTCCGGAGGAACACCATGAACATCCTGCAAATCAATTCCAGCGCGCGCGCCGACGGCTCGCAATCGACCTTGCTGGCCAACGACATTTCCGCGCGCCTTTCCGCCGCCAACCCGGGCGCGACCCTGACCGTGCGCGACTTCGCCAGCGCGCCGCATCCGGCATTGGACGAGCCGACGCTGCAAGCCCTGTTCACCCCGGCCGAGCAGCACACGCCCGAACAGGCCGCGCGCGTCGCCCTGGACGACGCCTTGATCGCCGAACTGCAGGCGGCTGACGCCGTGGTGCTGGGCGTGCCGATGTACAACTTCGCCATCAGCACGCAATTGAAGAACTGGATCGACGCGGTGTGTCGGGTGCGCGTCACCTTCCGCTATACCGAAAAGGGACCGGAAGGCCTGCTCAAGGGCAAGAAGGTATATGCCGCGCTGGCACGCGGCGGCATCTACCGGGATGCACCGGCCGATTCGCAAGTGCCGTATCTGAAGACCGTGCTGGGCTTTCTGGGCATGACCGACGTGCAGTTCTTTTACGCCGAGGGCCTGTCGATCAGCCCGGAAAACGCGCAAAAAGCATTGGCCCAGGCGCGCAGCGAGATCGAAACCGCGCTGGCTTGATCAAGCCTGCAGCGGATTGCGCAGCCACAAAGCCAGCTTGCATGGTGTCGGCAAAACGGGAATCACCATCCCTGTGAACGGGACAATGCGCGCGCACCACTTGCGTGCGGCGGGCTGCGCCATTTGATTTACTCGGATTTTGCCACACGCTTTTTCTGGGCCTTTTCGAGGGACTGCATGACGCCGGTCAGCCCTTCCAAATGCTCCTGCAGGGGCTGCAGGTCGCGTGCCGGCATCTGGCGCAGCGCATAGGGCAGCAGGCCTTCGAGCGGCTTGGGCGCGCCGGCCACCAGGCGCTTGCCGGCGGCGGTGAGATGCAGGCGCACCACCCGCTGGTCGGCATCGGAGCGCTCGCGCCTGAGCAGACGCGCGCTCTCCAGGCGCTCGACCAGATTGCTGGCGGTGGACTGGTGGATCGCCAACTCGCGCGCCAGTTCGGTGACGCGGATGCCGGGACGCTCCTCGACCTGCCCGAGCAAGCACATCTGCGCGGCGGATACGCCGGTCTGCGCCTCGACCCACTGGAAGTGCCGGCGCACCGCCTTGAAGATCAGGCGGAACTCCTCAAGCACCGATTGCGCCAGGTCGCACTGGTCCGGGGCAGCCGCCACTTTGGCGGCCGCGCGCCGGGCCGTGGCGCCCTTGCCGGACCGCACGGCGGATTTTTGCTCGGATTTTGTCTCCATGTCTTTTTCCATCTTTCGATGTTGCGAGCAATGATTCCGTAACATTGTAGGTTCAGGATGCGTTTCCTGCCTGCCAATCGGCTCAGCCGTTTGGCATGTGCCGCTTGACTAACTGCATTTGCGCAAATACTCTTTCCCCGGAGCATGAAATGCGGGCTGCCGGAGCACGAGCAGTCGAGCGCGCATCGGTGCCACGGCCGGCGGAGTTTTTCCGCGCCGGCGGTGGATGCCGGTGATATGCAAGCAAGAGCCGGGCGACCGGACTCATGCGAAGAGGAGCCAAAGCGTTCATTGCGGTAAATGGCGGCACGAGTGTGCGCCATTCACGTGCATGCACGCATCAGAAACCGCCGCCGATGGCACAGCTTCCCAAAAGGAAGCCGGAGCCGGATGCGGCAGTCATTCAAGAACAGGCGATCCCTTGGCATGAAATATCCGCAACCGCTTCCCTCCTTCAATCCCCTTTTCCAGCCGGCCGCCGGCATGTACCGCGACCCGGCGGACCCCGACAATACGGTCTACCTGATCGACGCCGACCCGGCGGTGCGCGATGCGCTCGGCCTGCTGTTCGGCCTGCGCGGCTATCGAGCCGCCCTGTTCGGCAGCGCCGAGGACTTCATTTCCGCCTGGCGCGCCGAGTGGAGCGGCTGTGTGGTAATGGACATGCAACTGCCCGGCATGGACGGGCTGAGCCTGCAGCGCAAACTCGCCGAAATGGGCTGCGACCTGCCGGTGATCGTGATCGGCGGCGACGCCGATTTCCACGCGGCGCGCGCGGCATTTCGCGCGCATGCGGTCGATTTCATCGACAAGCCGCTCGACCAGGGCCGCCTGGTGGCCGCCATCGAGGAAGCGTTCTCCCGCGCCGGCGCCCTGCGCGCGCACAAGCTGCGCTATGAAGAAGCGATGGCGCGCCTGCGCGAGCTGGCGCGCACCGAACGCGAGATGCTGGAACTGGGCATGGGCGGCGCCGATCAGGCCGCCACGCATTTCTCGGCGCCTCCGTTACCGCAGCTCGCCCCCCGTTTCGCCGATGTGGGTGCCGCGCGGGCCGGCGCCGTGCTGATATTCGAGCAGCATCCGCTCATGCGGGTGGGGCTGGCCGCGGTGCTGCGCGACATGAGCATGCACGATACTTCCCTGGCCGCCTCCCTGGAAGAGGGCCTGCCGCTGTTGCGCGCCCGCGCGGTGCAGCTGGTGATCACCGATCTGGACCTGGCCGATTCCTCCGGCCTGGCCACCCTGCACGCGATCCGTGCGGCCGCGCCGGGCGTGCCCATCATGGTGACGTCGCAGAAGATGCCGGTGGCACTGGCCCACAGTTGCTTCCTGGCGGGCGCGCGCGGCTTCCTGGAAAAGGGCGTCGCCCCCGACCAGATGGCCTGGACCATCGAGGTGATGCTGCGCGGCGGCCAATTTCTCCCCGAGGCGCTGAGCGAGCGCCTGGCGGCGCGTGCCGGTGGGGCCGATGTGCCGCCCGATGTGCCGCCCATTGTGCCCCCGGTCGCCGCCGGCGCGGCGGCCACCCAGTCCGACGATGTGGCCCGTGCGGTGCCGCCATCCGGCGCAATCGACTGTTCACGCATTACCGGGCGCCAGCGCGACGTGGCGCGCCTGATCGCCGCCGGCCTGTCGAACAAGGAGATCGCCCGCGATCTCAACATCTCGCTGGGCACGGCGAAGAATTACGTGGCGCAGATCCTCAGCATCCTGGGCGCCAAGTCGCGTTCGCGCGCCGCCACCTTGATGCTAAGCCAGAAAGACATGGGCGCGCACGCCGCGGAATACATGCAATAGCCCGGCGCGGCTCGTACCTTGTACCTTGTACCTTGTACCCGCCTGCCGCCGATTTCCATCCTTGAAAAAAAAACAGCCTCCCGGTTTCCGGGAGGCTGTTCAACGGGTCATGACTCTTGCGAGCCCAACCACGAAAATCCTGCACTCCGGCCCGCGAGGACCGGAGCTTGATGCCTTGCGATACAGCTTAGAACGTGTGCTTCAGGTTCACGCCGTAGTACTTCGGATCGGCACCAGCGGCGGTCGAGATACCGGAGAAGGTGATACCGGAGTTGGACGCGTTGGTGTCGTTGATGATGCCGACGTAGTAGGCGGTCACCGAAGTACGCTTGGAGAACGCGTAGTTGTAGGTCAGCATCCAGGCGCTGGACTTGGTGCCCGAGCCGTCGAAGCCGCGCAGGCCGGTGGCTGCGGTAGCCGCGCCGGCGACGGAGGAGATGCTGCCTTCCAGCTTGTTCGAGCGAGCGTACTCCAGGCCGAAGAAGTGGCTGCCGGTGGTGTAGTTACCCTGCAGACGCCAGCCGGTCTTCTTCAGTTGGGTCAGGTCGCCAGCGTTGAAACCAGCGTAGTTGAGGTCCCACTTCAGGCTTTCCCACATGGCGCCGACGCCGATCGCGTTGCCGCCACCGAGGTCAAACGCGTACTTGCCGCCCAGGCGATGGCCTTGGCCCTTGGA
>Ga0307511_10002109_pt1 | contig 20826 bp, 12 predicted proteins | sample 13_EM_MG_FD_200266 | JGI IMG/M metagenome (GOLD analysis project Ga0307511, IMG submission 200266) | Populus trichocarpa ectomycorrhiza microbial communities from riparian zone in the Pacific Northwest, United States - 13_EM | ecosystem: Host-associated > Plants > Roots > Unclassified | place...
GCGATGGCGATAGGATCAACGCCGTCTATTTGTCCCTTCTTTCGGGCTTTTTCGAACTTCTGGTACGTAAGGTGGATCGGAAAGTTGTGATGGCGCTCGATGGTTCCTCCGGCTGCGAGAACAAGCTGACACAGAAGGATATCGAGAGCGCTTCGCAAGTTGTGCGCGGCGTCCCCGATGATGAGGCCGAACCTTTCAGGGATGGCTTCGTGGATGCGGATGCGTCCGACGTTCTCTCCGCGATCAGCATCGAACTCACGTGCGATGAGGTAAGGCTCGCGTTCGCGAAATCTTTCGATTTCGAGCCTTAGATTCTCGATGTGCTGATCGGCCCTTTCAACTTTTCTCCGGCAGTCTTCTAGCGACAGAACGGCGGTCATTGCTTGAAATCTCCGTCAAATTGAACCACTACCCACTGTTCCTGACCGGAGTGCGAAGTGTAGCGACGCCCGTATAATCCCGCCACCCGTGCCTTTCTCTCGCAAGTACGTCGTCTGGCTGCTCGTTCCGCCCGCGGTCGTGACTGGGCCGCTGTCGTACGTTTTCCTCAGCCAGGTCATCGAGATGTCGTTCGGCGCGGTCCGATCGCTCGTCGCTCTCTTCGTACTCCTTTTTCTCCTCGGCGCCGTGGCCATGCGCATCGTGCTGGCTCCGCTTGCGGATGCCGTCGACGATGCCGTTCGCCACGGCCGGGACGCCTCGGAGTCCGCATCGCGCTGTCTGGAGCGAACGGAAACGCTGGTCCTTCTGCTGTGGGCCGCCGGCTGCGTTCTCTTTCCGATTGTCGCGTCGTTGCTGGTGATGCCGACTCTGCTCGGCTTCGGCTCCTTCCTCGTTGCGGCCCTCATCGCTGCGTTTCCGTCGGTGATCTGGGCCTACGCCGCCGGCAAGCGCCTCCTCTCCGAGCGCGCGACGCATGGCGGTGCGCTGCACTACACGGGACGGCGATTCACACTGCGCCGCAAGATCGCCATCGTTTTCATCGGCTCGTTCCTGATCTCGTTCGCCGCGCTGGTGGCACTCATCTCCTCGAAGGTGTCGACGTCGCTCGAAGGCCTGGCCCTCGCCTCGGCATCGGACCGGTTTCAGCGCGTCTTCGACAGCGCGAATCTGGCCGCGAAAATCGACCCGGCCATCGTCGACACGCTGCGCTTGTACGTCCCCTCAGACTACGCCGTGGCGATCATCACCAAGCGTGGCGAAGTGCGATCGAGCATTCCCGATGCGATCACGCCCGCCGAGGTCGACGCCATCCGGCGCATTGGCACCGGCGACAGCTCCGCGTTCACGTCGCCGCACGTGGCCCACTTCGCCAAACTGAAGGACGGCTCCATCCTCGTCCTGGCCATTCCGTGGGCGCCGTACAAGGGCATCCCGCTGCAGATCACCTTCTACACGATCATCATCGCCCTCTTCACGATGGCCGCATTCATCGCCGCGGCGCTCTTCCTTTCGCGCGACGTCGTCCGTCCCGTGCACGTTCTTCGCGCGCTGGCGGCGGACATGGCCCAGGGCAACTTCAACACCACGGCCCGCGTGTTTTCCGACGATGAGATCGGCGAGCTGGCCAGCAGTTTCGGCGAGACGCGCTCCAACCTGCGCCGGCTTCTCGGGCGCGTCGGCGGCAGCGGCTCGACCATCACCGAAGGCGTTCGCGTCATCACCGGCGGAACGGAATCGCTGCTGCTTCGCGCGCGCGACCAGTCGACGTTGACGGAAAGCTCTTCGCGCGCCGTCGAGAACGTCCGCGGCGGCATCGGCGGCGTCCTCGGCGCGGCCGACACCGTCACGGGACTCACGCAGGACGCATCGAGCCGCGCTCTCGAGCTCCAGGCATCGTCGGAAGAAGTGGCGCGCAGCATGGACTATCTCTTCCAGTCGGTCGAGAAAACATCCTCGTCGACGACGGAGATGAACGCCTCGATGAACGAGATGTCGCAACGCACCGAGGTGCTGTCGAGCATCGGCGAGGAAGTGCTCTCGTTCGTGTCGCAAATGGATTCGACGATCGCCGAGCTGCGCGCCAACGCCCAATCGACGGCCGACATTTCGCGCCAGGTTCGCGAAGACGCCGAAGCGGGCGGCGGAGCCGTTGCGAAAACTGTCGACGGCATCAACACCTCGCGCGACGTCACCAACAGCACCGCGGAAACGCTCGACGATCTGCAGCGCAGCGTCGGACAGATCAGCCAGATCATCAACGTCATCGAAGAGATCACCAATCGGACGAACCTCCTGGCGCTCAACGCCGCCATCATCGCCGCGCAGGCCGGCGTGCACGGCCGCGGATTCACGGTCGTTGCCGACGAGATCCGCGAGCTCGCCGAGCGGACCCGCGGATCGACGACGGAGATCAGCGCCATCGTGAAAGCCGTACAGAGCGGATCGAAGCAGGCCGCCTCCAAGATGCAGGAGGGCGTGAAGCGCGTCGAAGCCAACGTCCGCCTGGCCGACGATGCCTCGGCGTCGCTGGCCAAGATCGTCGGCAGCGCGGCGCATTCGTACGAGATGGCCACGAAGATTTCGCGCGCGCTCGAAGATCAGGCTCAGGCCAGCCGGCATCTGCACGAAGTGGCGTCGCGCATGTCCGATCACATCGCCGAGATCAACCGCGCCTCGCGCGAGCAGGCGCGCGGGACGCAGTTGCTGGCCCAGGAAGCCGAGCGCGTGCGCGAGATCGCCGCGCAGGTACGCAACGCCACCGACGAACAGTCGCTGGCCGGTCGCGGTATCACCGCCGCCATGGAAAAAATCGCCGAAGACACGCGAGCGATGCGCGACTCCCTCGACCGCCAGCTCCGCGAAACCGACAGCATCGCCGACGCCTCGAAGACGATGCTCGACATCGCCCAGGCCAACGACGCCATCGCCCGCGAGTTCAACACCACGGTGCAGAGCCTCGTCACCAGCGGACGCGATTTTGAGGCCGAGGTCTCGAAGTTCCGGTTTGGCGGCGAGAGCTAAGCCTGGGAGCGCGGACGTCCCGTCCGCAGTTGAGCAGGATTTTGCCAAGTACGGCCGGCGGGACGCCCGCGCTCCCAGGAGGGCTACTTCTTTTTCTTCGCCGCAGGCGCCGTCTGCGAAATGTACTCCGTCACCTTCGCGCGGAACTCTTTCGCGGCGGCCAGCAGCTCCGGCTCGGTGATCTTCGGCAGGAGCGCGTCGATGATCGAGAGTGCTTCGGTGAATTTGCCGTCGTTTGCTTTTTCCACGGCTCGCTGAAAATCGCCGGCCTGGCTGTTGGCGGCATCGACGCGGTCCATCGAGGCCAGTTGTTCCGCGATCTGGGCTTTCAACTGTTCGTTGGTCGTCTTTGCGGCGACGCTCTTCATGATTGCGGCAGCCTCGGCGTGCTTGCCGTTGCGGCCGAGGTCGACGGCGTGATTGAGATCGGCGAGGTAGAGATTCTCGCGCGCCTCGCGGACGGTCTCGGGATCGGCCACGCGAGCAAGCGAATCGATCCGCTTCGTTGCTTCTTCGCTCCGTCCGGCGCGCGCTTCGAGGAGGATGAGGTTGTAGAGCGCATCGACCTCGGACGGCGCCAGTGCCAAGCTCTTTTCGAGCGCGGCGATGCCGGGCGCTGGATTGTCGGCCGACATCGTGTACGTCGCGCCGAGGCCGGAGAACGCGGTTGCAGAGGAAGGATTGAGCTCCGTCGCCTTGCGAAAAAGATCGCGCGCTTTGGCGATGTCGGGTGCGGGCGCACCGGCGTTGTGGCGGATGCTCGCATCCAGACGGCGCAGGATCGAATCGCCGTAGAGAACGTACGGCAATGAATCGCGGCTGCCGAGCTGCACGGCTTTTTCGAAATAGGCCTCGGCCTCGGTGTGCTGGCGCTGCCACGATTTGGCCACGCCCATCTCCGCGTTTGCATCGGCGCTCGATGGATTCACTTTCAGCGCCGCGTTGAGAAATGCTTCGGCATCGTCGAAATGCGGTGTGCGTGTGTGCAGGAGCAGATCCGCCAGACCGACCAGCATCGCATCGCGCGTGGCAGGCTGCGGCGCCGGCACGTCGTGCGGTTTCAAATCGGCCAGCGTGTAGCGGACATACGTCATCGTGAACGAACGAATGTACTTGCGCAGCTCGCGCTCGAGCTCGTCGTACGACGCGTGAAATGCCGACTGGAACGCATCATCGATCGTCTTGCCGCTGGCGATGAGGCCAACGTACGTGCCGAGCTGCGCGCGCCGTTCCGGATTGCCGATCATCAGGTAGTGCACAAGCGCCCACGACTCGGCGTAGAAAACTCCCTGCCGGTTGCCTTCGTGGTACTCCTTCGAGTCGTGGTTGACGGCGAAGAGGTCCCTGAGCGGGATGAGCGGCTGCGTCCGCAGCCAGGCCATGTGCTCCGGGACGGGGAGTCCGACGTCGACGGAGTCGTTGCGCGACGCGAACGTCGAGTAGAACTCGGCCATCCCTTCGTTGAACCAGAGCGGTACCTCCGTGGAGATCGTGTTGCGGAGAAAGTAGTGCGTGAGCTCGTGATAGACGACGCGATCGACGCCTTGCGCGCTGCCATCGATGAGGACGTGGTTGCCGTCGCGATGCGAGAGAAAAACGCCGGAGATGTATTCCGAACGCCCCATGACCGCGTCGCAATACGGCATGAAGCTCTTGCGGTCGCTGAAGACGTAAACCCGCGTCGGCAGCGGCGAACGGACTTTGAGTTTCGTCACCACCGACAGCACGTCGCGAAGGCGGATCAACTCGGAGGCGACGCTGCGGGTGGTCGAATCGTTCGCGCTGCTGTAGATCGTCAGCTCGTCGATGGCCAGCGTCGTCCAGCGTTCCTTCTCCCGAGGGGGCTCGATGGCAAACGCGGAAGTCGTGAGCAGGAAAAAAGCGAGGAACGCGAGCGAACGGCGCATGGGGGCTCCGGAGTGTTCGATGCCTCCGGAGCCTAGCACGTCAGACTACGGTGCCGACCCGGGAAGATTCGCCCCGAGCGTCGTCCAGGCATCGCCGGTCGTATTGTCGACCGACGAGGCGAAGGCAACGAACGTCGTCGTGCGCGGAGTGGAACTGAGGTTCTGCACCTGGATCTGCAGTGGAGTCAAGCTGGCCGCGCCGGTGATGGGTACGAGGGCCATCGACATCGCAGCGATGTCGACCGAGCGCACCTCGGTGCCGGCAGAGCTGAACACGGCGATCTGGAACGTCTGCAGTTCGGGACTCAGATTGACGATGCCGGCGTTCGTCCGAAAGCGCGTGTCGCGGCGCGCCCCCTGGATGGCCAGATTGGTGCTGACGATGTCGGGAACAGCCATCGATGGCAGCGACTGCGACGTGGTTCCGACGCCATTCGGCAGAGTCGTCCAGATGCGCGACGTGGCCACGAGCTGTGCCCCCGAGTCCGGCGTGCCGTTGGCGGTGATGCCCGTGACGAGGATCGCGCCAAGCCCCGACTTCTGCATGACGTTCGTCACGAAGTCTTCGCTGGCGATCCCGGTAGCGCCGCCGATGGTGATGATGACCGGCGGGATGCCGTTCCCGGACGCGTCCTGCGGCAGCCACTGCAGGCTGACGCGCTGATCCGCCGACCGGTAGTTGATGATGGTGATGTCGCTCCGAAAGAACGTCCCGCCGTTACCCACTACCGCGCCCGCCGCGGGAATCAGTTGTTGTGGTGCCGACGAACGGGTGGCAACGATTTGCCCGCTGGCGATCGTGGCGGTGAGAATGACGATGAGGGTGATGATGGTGTTTCGCATTGCAAGATCTCCTGTTGAGGGAGCTGCTACGCAAAACGCGGTCCTGTTCGGAGGACGGAGGGTTGGCGGTCGATGAATGCGATGCGTTCTCGCGCGGATACTGGAGGACTACCAGCCACCGGAGGCGGCTGACCGCCGGCTTCCGCTTCCGGCGTTCTTCGATGCGAGGCGCTCGCGCTGGGAAGACATCAATCCATCACTCGCAGTAGACTCCCTCCATGCAAACCATCAAGGTAGGAATCCTCGGATCGGGCGATGTTGGCAAATCATTCGCGCATGCGTTTGGTGCTCTCGGGCACGAAGTCAAAATCGGATCGCGAACGCCAGAGAAGTTGAGTGAATTTGTCAGTGGCGAGGGGGATCGCGTCTCTGCAGGGACGTTCGAAGATGCGGCCCGGTTCGGCGATCTCATCGCTCTTGCGACGCATGGCGTCGCTACGCATGAGGCCATCAGTCTGGCTGGCAAGAGGAACTTCAATCACAAGGTCGTCATCGACGCCACCAATCCGCTTGAATTCAGCACCGGCGCGCCGCGGCTTTCGGTTGGATTCGATGACTCCCTCGGCGAACAGATTCAGCGTGCCATCCCCGAGGCGCGCGTAGTCAAAGCATTCAACACCGCCGGCAACGGGCTCTTTTTCAAACCGCAGTTGCCGGGAGGGCCGCCTGACATGTTCATCGGCGGCAATGATGCCGAGGCCAAGAAAGTCGTCTCGCAGGTCTGCGATGCCTTCGGCTGGGGTGTGATCGACCTCGGCGGAATCGAAGCCTCGCGATACCTCGAGCCGATGTGCATGGCCTGGGTCGTCCACGGGGTTCTGTCGGGCTCATGGGTGCATGCCTTCAAGATGCTGCACAAATAAACTCGGGATAAAGTCACCCGTTCACCTCTTCGCAACAGAGCGCGGCGCCGCTGGGAGTAGCATTGCGCCTGCCGGACGGGGCAGCGTGTTTGCAAAGCGGCCAGCCGAGCAGAAGTTTTCAACGGAGAGGTACCTAACGATGCGCAAATTCGCAGTGGCCTTCCTCTTTCTTCTTTTCGTCGCCACATCACTCAACGCGCAGTACTTCGGCCGCAACAAGGTCCAGTGGGAGCACTTCGACTTCAAGGTTCTGAAGACGGAGCACTTCGACATTTATTACTACGACCGTGAAGCGGACGTGGTGAACGACGTCGGCCGGCAGGCGGAGCGCTGGTACACGCGCCTCTCGCGCACGTTCAATCACACCTTCACCCGCAAGCCGATCGTCCTCTACGCGAACTCCGCCGACTTCCAGCAGACGACCACCACGCCGGAGTTGATCGGCGAGGGGACGGGCGGTTTCACCGATCCGTTCATGAATCGCGTCGTGCTGCCGCTGACTGGCGACTACGCCGAGAACGATCACGTCATCGGCCACGAAATGGTGCACGTCTTCCAGTTCGACATCGCCGCCAGCATCACCAGCAATCGCCGGCGTTTCAATCTGGAGATGATGCCGCTGTGGATCGTGGAAGGAATGGCCGAGTACTTCTCCAAGGGCCGCATCGATCCGCTGACGGCGATGTGGATTCGCGACGCCGAGGTGCACAACCACCTCCCGACCCTCCGCCAGTTGGAGCGCGATCCCTACTACTTCCCGTACCGCTACGGACAGGCGATCCTGGCTTACATCGGCGGCCGCTTCGGTGATGACGCCGTCGTCCGCTACTTCCTGGCGGCGGGCATGACCAACCCCGAGGGCGCGTTCGATCGCGCGCTGGGCGTGCCAGCCAAACAGCTCTTCAACGACTGGCAGGAAGCGGCGCATGAGCTCTACGCGCCGATCGTCTCCGATCGTCCCGCCCAGCCCGGCTCGCCGCTCATCGGAAGCAAAGAAGGGACGCGCGGCAATCTCAATGTCGGTCCGGCCTACAGTCCGGACGGCCGCTACATCGCCTTCCTTTCCACGCGCGCCATCTTCGACATCGATCTTTTCCTGGCCGATGCCACGACCGGCAAGGTGATTCGCAAACTGGCCTCGACCGATCGCAACGGCCACTACGAAGCGTTGCGTTTCGTCGATTCCGCCGGCAGTTGGTCCGCCGATTCGCGGCGGCTGGCGTTCGTCACCTTCGAGAAGGGCGACAACTACCTCGGCATCGTCGACGCCGAGACAGCCAAGTTCGAGAGCGTGCGCGTCCCCGGCATCGACGCCATCACCAACCTCTCCTGGTCCCCCGACAACAAGACCATCGTCATCTCCGGCCAGTCCACCGGCGTCTCCGATCTCTTCCTCTTCGACACGGAGTCGAAGGAAGTGCATCGCCTGACGAACGACAAGTACGCCGACCTGCAGCCGGCTTTCTCGCCCGACGGTCGGACGATCGCGTTCGTCTCCGATCGCGGTACCGGCCCGGAGGCCAGTCTGGAACAGCTCTACTTCCAGGGCATGCGCATTTCGACGATCGAGATCTCCAGCGGCACGGTCAGAACGCTTCCGCTCTTCTCGAACGCCAAGAACATCAACCCGCAGTACGGACCGGACGGCAGCATCTACTTCATCGCCAATCCGGAAGGGCTGGCCGACATCTATCGCTACACGCCGGACGGACGCGTTAATCGCATCACCCGCGTGCAGACCGGCGTCTCCGGCATCACTGATATGTCGCCCGCGCTCTCTGTGGCGCTGAAGACCGGCGACATCGCTTTCTCGCTGTACGAGGGCGACAACTACAACATCTACAAGCTGTCGGCGAACCCGCCCACGATCACGGTGGCTACGACGAATACCGTTCCATCGTCCGCGCGCGCCGGCCAGCTTCCGCCGCTGCGCGGAACCGGCTCGACGATCACCGCGTACCTGCAGAATCCCGCCGAAGGGTTGCTGCCCCCCAATACCGTCTTCACGCCGGCCACGTATCACCCGGCGCTGCACATCGCCTACCTCGGGCCGCCGACGATCGGCGTCGGTGTGAGCTCGTTCGGAACCGGCGTGGGCGGCAGTATCAGTGCCTACTACAGCGACATCCTCGGCTATCACAACGTCGGAATCACGTTCCAGGGCGGCGGCACGTCAGGCGTCGGAACGGTCGGCGATCAGCTCGCCGGCGAGGTCTTCTATCTCAACCAGCAGCATCGTTTTAACTGGGGCGTCGACACGACGCACTTGCCGTACGTCAGCGCTTTCACCCAGGTCGGTCAGGCGCCGGTCATCATCAATGGCCAGACCGTCGTCGCCGACATCGTGCAGCAGGAGCGCGACATCCAGCGCTTCGATGACGCTTCCCTCATCCTGCAGTATCCGTTCAGCCAGACACGGCGCGTCGAGTTCACCGGCGGCTTCCAGCGCCAGGCGCTCAAGTCGGAGATCGAGACGGTGGTCATCGTCAACAACACGATCATCGACGACACGGTGGAGCGCTCGCCGTTCAACTATTCGTTCAGCCTCGGCCATGCCGCCGCAGCGTTCGTCGGCGACAGTTCGGTCTTCGGCTTCCTCTCGCCGGTCCGCGGTACGCGCTATCGCTACGAGATCTCGGGACTGAGCGGCGATCTGAAGTTCGAGACGGCGCTCGCTGACTGGCGCAAGTACTTCTTCTTCAATCCGGTCACCGTCGCGGTTCGCGGCATCTACTACGGCCGCTACGGCACCGACTCGGAGAGCGGCAAAATCTCGCCGCTCTACATCGGTCAGGACACGCTGATTCACGGCTACAACATCGATTCGATCGGACTCGATGAGTGCGTCCGCACGCCGGGATCCAATGCCTGCCCGGTCTTCGATCGACTGGTCGGCTCGAAGATCGGCGTGGCCAACCTCGAGGTTCGCGTCCCGCTCTTCGGCAACAAGCAGTTCGGCCTGGCCAGCGGCTTCATCCCCACCGAGCTGTTCGGCTTCGTGGACGCCGGCGCGGCATGGACCAGCGATTCAAAACTGAAGGTTCGTTTCGCCCGCAACAACGACACCGATCGCGTGCCTGTGGTCAGCGCCGGCGCCGGCGTGCGGCTGCTGCTCGCCTACATTCCTCTCGAGTTCTATGCGGCGAAGCCGTTCCAGCGGCCGCAGCGCGGATGGGTGACCGGATTCAACATCATCCCGGGCTGGTAGTGTCGATCGATCCACTCGAGTTCGAGCGCCTCGCCTCAGAGGCGCTCGACTCGCTCCCGGCCCGCTTCGCCAGGCTGCTCGACAACGTGGTCGTCGTGGTCGAAGAGGAGCCCAGCTCCTCCGATCTCGACATCCTCGACGACGAACACGGCGAGCTCCTCGGCATCTATCGCGGCGTTCCGATGACCCGTCGAACGTACGATTCCTTCCGCATGCCCGACCAGATCGCCATCTTCCGCGGCCCGATTCTTCGCGTCACGCGCAACGCGCGCGAAGCGCAACGCCAGATCCGCGAGACCGTCATCCACGAGCTTGGCCACTACTTCGGGCTGAGCGACGAGGAGATGGTGTTTTAGGTCACCGGTCGTGCCGCTTCCGCAGCAGCCCAACAAGGAGTGCGATCCCGCCGGCGATGCCTGCAGCTTTCCAGACCGCCTTCTTGTTCATCCTCGCCGGTTTCTCCTCGTAACCGCGCTCCGGCAGGTCGACGGACGCCGTCCGCTGCATGGCCATGTGGAGCACTTCGGCGAGGTGAAGCGCCTTCCGTCCCGTTCCCTGCGCGATTTGTTCGCGGCAACTGAAACCATCGGCGACGATGATCGTGTCCCCAGCAGCCTCGCGAACCGCCGGAAGCAGGACGCGCTCTCCGATGCGCATCGACAGCTCGTACTTGTCCGGCTCGAATCCGAATGCGCCGGCCATCCCGCAGCAACCGGAATCGGGATGATCGACGTCGAGTCCGAGTTTCCTCAACACCTGTTCCTCATCATCGAATCGCAGAATGGCCTTGTGGTGGCAGTGCGCTTGAACGAGCGCTTTGCCCCGCAGCTTCGGCAATGCGACGTTCTCCTGCAGAAGGAACTCGGGCAATGTCTTCACAGCTCTCGAAAGCCGCATCGCATCTTCGTCCGCAGGGAAAAGATTCGGCAGCTCGTCGCGGAAAACCGAAACACAGCTCGGCTCCAGTCCGACGATCGGGATGCCTTCGTCCAGCTCCGGCTTGAGAGCCTCGATCGTTTCGCGCAACAGACTCTTGGCCATGCCGAGGAAGCCCCAATCGTAGAGAGGCCGTCCGCAGCAGAGGCGTTTGCGCGGGATGATCACTTCATATCCCGCCGCTCCCAGCACCTCGGCGGCCGCATTGGCAGTGCCGGGATGGAAGTGATTGTTGAACGTATCCGGCCAGAGGAGGACACGCTTTGAACGTAGATCGGACTCTCCAGTCCGACCGTCGGACTGAGAGTCCGACCTACGTGAAAACTGCTCGATGAATGTCTTCTTCGCGAACTTCGGCATCTTTCGCTCGGGCGCTACGCCGCCCAATCTCTTCATGAACGGCAGCGACATCACCGCGTTCGCCACCCCCGGCGCCATCTCCGCGATGCGCGCCCACCAATAGATCCACCCCATCGAGTACGCCGCCACCGGCCGCAGCTTCCGCTCGTAGTAGTGCGACAGAAACTCCGCCTTGTACGTGGCCATGTCGACATTGACGGGGCATTCGCCTTTGCATCCCTTGCAGGCCAGGCAGAGATCGAGCGAGTCCTTGACCGCCTCGTTGTTCCAGTCGGCCGGAATTGCCTTCCCTTCGAACATTTCGAAGAGAAGCCGCGCTCGTCCTCGGGTGGAGTGCTCCTCTTCGCGCGTGACCATGAAGCTCGGACACATCGTGCCGCCGTCCATGCGCCGGCATTTGCCGACGCCGACGCAGCGCATGGCGGCGCGATCGATCCGCCCGTCATCGTGCGGAAACTGGAAATGCGTCTTCGGCGACCACGGCCGGAAGTCGCTGCCCAGCCGCAGATTCTCGGTGACGTGGTACGGCATCACCACCTTGCCGGGATTCATCTTCCACTCCGGATCCCAGAGCGACTTGAACTCGCTAAAGGCCTGCACCAGCTCGGGCCCGAACATCTTCGGCAGCAATTCCGCGCGCGACTGCCCGTCGCCATGCTCGCCGGAAAGCGAGCCGTTGTACTTCACGCACAGATCGGCGGCTTCATCGAGATACGCGCGAAACTTCGCAATCCCAGGAGCCGACTCGAGATCGAAATCATTGCGCGTATGGACGCAGGCCTGGCCGAAGTGGCCATACAGATCGCCGCGATACCCGTACTTGTCGAGCAGCACGCGCATCTCGCGAAGGTACTTGCCGAGGTGCTTGGGATCGACCGCCGAATCCTCCCAGCCCTCCCACGTATGACCCTTGCCGGGAACGAACGCAGTTGCGCCGAGGCCCGACTCGCGGATCGCCCAGACCGCTTTCTCTTCCTTCTTGTTGTCATAGAGACGGTGCGATGGTTTGAATGGAGACGCAGCCAGTGACGCGATCATCGTTCGCGCGTAACCGTCCGATGCCTCCTTCGTCTCGCCGCCGAACTCGACGAGCAGCCAGCCTTTGCCTTCCGGGAGCAGGCCGATCTTGTCGACGTTCAGCCCCTTCGCTCGCATGTCGTCGATGAGGCGATCGTCGATCCCTTCCAGCCCGATCGGTTTGAATTCGAGCAGACGCGGCACATCGTCGGCCGCGAGGTAGATGTCGTCGTACCCGAGGACCACGAGCGTGCGCGACGGCGGCGAGTAAACGAGCCGGCACTTCGCTTCGAGCACAACCACGCACGTGCACTCGCTGCCAACCAGCGCGCGCGCCACGTTGAAGCCGTTCTCCGGCAGCAGCTCGTCCAGGTTGTAGCCGGAGACGCGACGCGGAATCTTCGGAAACTTCGCGCGAATGAGATCGCCGTAGGTATCGCGAATCCGCTTCATCCCCGCGTAGATCTCGCCCTTCCTTCCACCCTCGGCGATGATGCGCAGTAATTCCTCTTCGCTTGTCGCTCCCACCCGCATCCGCACGCCGTCGTACGTCAGAATCTCCAGCTCCTCGATGTTGTCGACGGTTTTCCCCGCCATCAGCCCATGAACGCCGCAGGAGTTGTTGCCGATCATCCCCCCAAGCGTGCAGTGCGTATGCGTGGCCGGATCGGGCCCGAACGTGAGCGTCTTTTTCTCAGCCGCATTGCGCAGATCATCCAGCACGATCCCCGGCTCAACCCTCGCGAACCTCTCCTCGGCATTGAGCTCGCGGATGTTGTGCATGTACTTCGAGAAGTCGAGGACGACCGCCACGTTGCAGCACTGCCCCGCCAGCGATGTCCCACCCCCACGAGCAAGAATCGGCGCACCATGCTTGCGCGCCAACGCGACAGCAGCAATAACGTCATCCGCGTCGCGCGGAACAACGACTCCGATCGGTACCTGGCGATAGTTCGAAGCATCGGTTGCGTAAAGCGCGCGGGCTCCATCATCGAAACGAACTTCCCCTTTGATCGCTCTTCTCAGCTCAGATGCCAGGATCTCCGCATCGATGTTCAGCGTCTGGATGCGGTCGTGATGCTCGATACGCGTGCGAACCGGACGGTCATGCGCGAATTCGATCGGATCGAAATGATTGACTTCATCGCGCATCTTCGGCGATGTGGAAGCGAGATCCTCAGGGTGGGTGTCAGGCATCGATGACATCGTATGCCAACGCCCGAGGTGTCACTGAGATAGCCGGGCGACTAGGGGCTCCGTTGGTCTGAACGTACCCTCTGGCTGACACGGCTCGGCTGATATGAGGGTTTAGCCTACTGTGACACTCGTTGTAATCGCGCCCTTACTGCGGCGCTCGCCGACTGCGACGCTTCGCGAAGCGATGGGTGTTGACTACGAGTCCACTTATTGAGCGCCGAGAGCGCTTCGGGAGACGCCGCATGACCGAGCGCCCTCAGAGTTGCCTCGACGTTCACCGTTTGATCGGAATCGGCCATCTCGTAATAGGACGCCGCTTTTGAAAGCAGCACGTCCGTCATCTCACGTTTCTCACCCGTCGAGAAGCGCTCCTCGGCAGGATCAATCCAATAACCCAGCACCAGGATCGCCTGGGTGTATGCCGAATGATGACCGGCGCCGACCGTACTCGGATCGGCGACATGGACCGTTCGAAGCACATCGTATTTCGCATCCGGCCCAAGCCGGCTGATGGCCAGGGCATTGGCCGTCTTCAGAATGACCGCTTTAAACTCGATGTCCCGCTCGTTCACTACGCGATCCATGTATTGAAGGAGGTCGTACTCATACTGGTTCGCCGACTCCCATGCGGCCTCTGACCTGTCCCGATCGCCTGCACGATTAGTATTTTCACCGGCCTTGAATACCGCGTCGACCAATTGAAAGAAAATCACCCGCGACGCGCCGCTGGCCCTGTATCGAGCTCGGACTGCATCGCTGCCAGACCGTCTACCAGCCCCTGATCGACAATTACATAGTCATTACCGGCCGCCTTGAAGGCGTCAAATGAAAAATAGTTCGCTAAACCGCTTGCATTGTACGCGGAGCGGTCAAGAAACTGGCTCGCATCGGGAACCGGACTGCAGCCGTTGCTGACATAGAGGTTTCGCTGCTGCTGCTGGGGTGTTTGTGTCGACCCTCCACCATTCCCACCACCGGTATCGGGCGGTGGTGGTGGCGGCGGGTCAGGGGAGTTGCAATACTGATCCTGCCACCAGCAGGTATAGCCGGCAGTCGGGTCGTCGTAGCACGAGTAATAGGCACCGCACTGCCACATCATCAATGAGTGAATGGTTCCGGCTCTTGGCGGCATTTCTAGGACGAAGTGCTGGTAGGTTACACCTCGGAGAGCCATGTCCGGCGACCACATGACCGACGTAATCGCACTTGGCCGCGGCGCAGGAAGCGCTAGTTGCATTCGCCGCGTACGTGACACGATCAACCGCGTCGGTACTCCGCCACTCTGAGCATCCGGGACGCTGACCGGAAGCCGGAGATCATAGAAGAGTGGTTCACCCGTAGCGCTGAAGCCGATCCGGACGTCATCGGATAATTGTCGCACTCGCAAGATGGTCGAACCACTCAGGTCCACAATGTCGCAACCTGCGCCAACGGCATGAACCGTCGTCGTCCTCTGCCAGACCTCGGGAAGTCCAAGCTCGTCGTGGACCGTGTCGAGGAATACAGGATGTTCGCTCCCCAACTGCGGCGCATCCATCGGAACATCGCTGTCGTACTGCGCATGGCCGCCGACAACGGACAAACGATGGTGCAAGTTGCGACCACCTATGACAAAGCTCCAGGACCACCGGCCGGGAGCCTCGATCGATTGGATCGCACCGTCGGGCGATATCACGACGAGCAGGGCCACGTGACCGTCAACGCGCACCGCGGACAGGCGCGATTGGATCACATCGTACGTAACCGTCGGAAGGTTGTGAAAGGCGATCGTGCGTACGGCAGACGCGTTCGCGAGCGGGTCTAATGCAAACGCTGGCACATGGCAAAAGAGCAGTAGAAGGAATGTAGCAGCGAGGAACTTGTCCCTTCGATTCATAAGGGATGTCTCCCCTCATTACTTGTTTCCGGGAGCGAAATTCATGATCGCGAGCTGATATGCCCAACTTATGCCAGACCTTAAGGGGCATGTAGTCGAATGCGCAGGCTGTAGGACCGCCTTCGGCTGTGCTCGTTAAAAGCCGGGAGGCCTTCGCGGAAGGCGGTCCTAACAAAAGCACGCTCGCTAGAACTTCACGCCGAGGATTACTCTCCTACGTGGCGACGCATACCCCACAACCTCCTCATACTTTGCATTCGCCAGGTTTTCCACCTTCACAAACGGAATGAAGCGCGATAGCCGGTACTGCACGTTGGCGTCGATCGTCGTGTAGGCCTTGTTGGTCGTGCGCGAGAAGGGGAAGACGGCGAGGGAATCTTCGCGCTCGCCGATGCGGAGGATGGCGATGTTTGTGTCGATGGCGCCGCTGCGCCAGCCGGTGGAGATCGATCCGGAGTGTTTGGGGCGGCGCGCCAGGCGTTGTCCTGTTTTCGCGTCTTCGTCGCGATGGAGGTAGGTGTAGCTGAAGGCGGTGTAGGCGTTGGCGCTCAGGTGCTGTGTGGCGCCGGCTTCGATGCCGTCGCTGCGAACGCGGCCGATGTTTTGCGAGATGAACGAGGCCGGGTCGAACGTGATCAGGTTGCGGTAGCTGGTGTTGAAGTAGGTCAACGAGAAGAGGCCGTCGTGCCCGAGGGCGTGGTCGAAACCGGCCTCGATGCTGCGGTTGCTCTCGGCGCTGAGGTTCGGGTTGCCGAAGAATGGGTAGTACAGCTCGCCGAGGGAGGGGGCGCGGAAACCGCGGCCGAACGCGGCGCGCCACTTGGTTGCTCCGTTCACGATCGCTGCGGCTACTCGCGGCGACGTCTGCGAGCCGAACACGTCGAAGTGATCGTTGCGGAGGCCGGCGCTCAGCTCGAAACGCGAAGTCGCGCTTAGTTCGTGGGAGTAGCGATCCTCGACGAAGAACGATCGATCGGTGCGGCGCTTGCCGAGGAAGTTCGGGCCGAAGTTGGTGACATCGCTGACCAGATCGCGCTGGTACTCGCCGCCGGCCACGATCGTTCCGGCCGGAGTTGCCACGCGCGTCGTCAGGCGTGCACGGCGCGTCTTGGCATCGGTCGACGTCGACGTCGTGAAGGGATCGGCGGGATCGTTGAACTCATCGCGGCGGTGATTCTCAGACAGCGTCACATCGCTGATGAAACGGCCCAGCGTGAATGTGGCTGGAATCGCGATCTGCGTCTCGGTTCCGCTCTGGCGGCGATCGAGACTCGGCACCAGCGCTGTCCCGGCCGCATTCGTGTTGAACGGAATGCCGAGATTGAACGACGTGTGACGGCCGGCGATGCCGAGGGCGAAACCGGCCGACGGAGTCCACCGGGCCATGGCGCTGCCGCTGTTCTGGTGGAAGTCGTCATTCGGATCTTCACCATCATCCGAACGATGTTCGTAGCTGGCGCTGGCTGAAGTCGTGTCGCCGGCCAGCGAGGCGGTCACGGACGCGTTGCGCAGACTGTGGCTGCCGCTTTCGAAGTTGCCGTGCACGCCGCTCGTTTTCGGCGCGGTCAGCACGTTGATGACGCCGGCCATGGCTTCCGAGCCGTACAGCGCCGAGAACGGTCCGCGCACGACTTCGATCTGTTCAACGCCCGAGGTCGAGAAGCGGCCCCAGTCGTAGCCGGAAAAATAGGGATTGTTGAGAACGATCCCGTTCCACATCACCAATGTCTGCGTCGATGCCGCGCCGCGCATGAAGAGCGACGTCGTCTTGCCGGGCGATCCGGTACGGGCCAGCACGATGCCGGGAACTTCGCGCAGCAGTTCGGCAACGTCGAGCGCGGCATGGTCGTCGATCTCTTTGCGCGAGATGACGGTCACCGCGGCCGGCGTCGATTCGATGGTCTCCGGCAGAGACGAGGCCGTGACGATGATCTCATCGCTGACAGTTTGTGGTTGTTGTGGGGTGGACTGAGCGAATGTGGAGATGGCGGCGAAAAAAAGGATGGCGAATGCGGAAACACGCTTCATGACGACTCCTTCCCTCCGAAGAAGGCCGATCAAAAGTGGGTTCCGAGCCAGCCGGTCTCCTGGCTTCCGGGTCATCCTCGTCGCGCCGCCTTCCCGCATCGGTCGATGCAGTGGCTTTTGTGGTGCGAGTCGTCGCCGGTCACAGTGGCGGGGGCCGCGCCGGCATCACACCGGCTTCCCGTTCACTGACTCAGAGGAAATTGGGAAAGAACTGGGTTGATTATATGCGCGCTTCGTATGCGTTGTCGGTTTGCGTTTCGCGCGGTCGACCTCTCGCGCTGTAGTCGCCGCGTCAGCGGCTTTAGACGATAGCCAGGGGTGCGAAGACGCGAAGCGCGAGCACCCCTGGAGAGAGAGCGGCGTGGAGGCTTGTGCCGCGTCAGCGGCACCGGACGCGCGGCACTTCCTGAGCCGCTGACGCGGCACAAAAGCAAACCATCCTTGTGTCCAGGGGTGTTCGCTTCGCTCTCACCCCTGGCTATCCTCTAAAGCCGCTCCGCGGCATCGGACGACAACGCGCGAAGCGCAATCAACCGACAACCGACAACGCGGCGAAGCCGCAGTTATGGCCTCGCCTTGAACTTTTCGTACAACAACGTCTGATTCGTATCCAACGTAATCTCTTCTCCTCCGATGAACAGACGCTTCACGTGCGTCACGATCTCCAGCGGGTCGCCGTCGGTGACGATGATGTTGGCCAGCTTGCCGGTCTCGAGTGAGCCGATCTTGTCCGCGACTCCGAAGATCTGGGCCGGCGCCAGTGTCACTGCGCGCAGCGCGACCTCCTTCGGCAAGCCGAACGCGGCGCACGCGGCGGCCTGATACGGCAGGTTGCGGGCGTTGTGCGCGTCTCCTGACTGGATAGCGAAAGGGATGCCGGCGTCGTACAGCGTTTTGGCGTTCGTGAAATCGAGATCGTACGGATCGTCTTCGCGCGGTGGGAGGGAGAGGATCGGTCCCAGGATCACCGGGATGTTGCGCGACTTCAGCTCCGGGATCACGCGCGCCACATCCTCGGCGTCGGCAAGGATCACTTTCAGTTTGAACTCGTCGGCGAACTTGAGCGCGGCGCGAATGTCGCGCTCCAGGTTGGCGTGCATGACCACCGGCTCGCGTCCTTCGATCACCGGCACGAGCGCTTCGAGGATCAGATCGCGGTCGATGCGCTTGATGTCCGGATGATTCGTGCGCGCCGCGGATGCCTTCGCGTACGCCTGCGCGTCACGAAGGATGTCGCGCAGCTTGTCGATCTGCTTGGTGTAGGCCTTCGTCGCTTCCTTGGCTGCTTCCTCGTCCTGCGGAGTTTCGTCGAACGGATTGTTGCGAAGGCGCGGGAAGCGGATGTGCATCGCCAGCGGAGCCTTCAGCGTCATCTCCTGCGGCGTCCAGCCGGCGAGCTGAATCATGGCGGACGATCCGGAGATGATGCCGCCTTCGGGCTCGGTGACGACGCTGGTGATGCCGTTGACGCGCGTGACGGGAATGACGTTGCTGTGCGGATTGACCGCAACTTCGGCGCGCGCATTGGGGTTGATGTCGCCCAGCTCCGCCGTGTCGACGGTGCCGGGAACGGCGCTGATCTCTTCCAGCCCCACATGCGAGCCGGCGTCGATGAGGCCTGGATAAACAAAGAGGCCGGTGCCGTCGATGACCGTGGCGTTGGGTGGAATCGAAACGCTGGCGCCGACGGCGGTGATGAGGCCCTGATTGAAAACGATCGTTCCGTTCGGAATGGTCGGCGAGGAGACCGGAACGATCGTGGCGTTGCGGATGGCGATCGCCGGCTTCTTGCCGGGGCTGTTGGGAATGACGGATTGGGCGAAGGCCGATGTGGCGACGAAGCACGCGAGTAAACCGCCGGCGAGCCGTCGGCGGTCCAGCCGGCGAGCCGCCGGCGCTACGCTGCGAAGCGCTGCGCTAATCATTGGTCACCTCCGGCTTTGGCTCGTCGTCGCTCTTGCCCGGCTTTGCGGACTTCTTGTTTTTCGCTTCCTCGTCAGCCTCTTTTTTCAGGCGATCCTTTTTCTCCGTTGCCATTTGCTGGCGCATGGCCAGATCTTTCTGGCGATCGAAGAGGATCTCGCCGTCGACCAGCGTGGTTTCGACGCGCGAGTAAGTCGAGAAGGGATGGCCGGTCCAGATGACCAGATCGGCGTCCTTGCCGGCGTCGATCGAGCCGATTCGATGATCGAGACGAAGCTGCTTCGCGCCATTCAGCGTGCAGAGCTTCAGCGCTTCCTCTTCGGTCAGGCCGCCGTACTTCATGGCCTTGGCCGCATCCTGGTTGAGATGACGGGCCAGTTCTGCAGAGTCAGAATTCACCGAGGTCAGCACGCCGGCGCGATTCATCAGCGCGACGTTGTACGGAATGGCGTCATAGGCCTCGGCTTTGAATCCCCACCAGTCGATGAACGTGCCACCGCCCACGCCGTGCGCAGCGATCTCTTTGGCCACCTTGTAGCCTTCGAGCACGTGCTGCAGCTCGCGGATTTTGAAGCCCTGCTCGTCGGAAACGTTGAGCAGCATCATGATCTCGTCGGCGCGGTAGCAGTGCGAATGGACGTCGATCTTTCCCTTCAGGATGTCGACCATCGTCTCCATCAGGATGTCGTGCCGCGGCGGAATCGGATTCTCGCCGCGCTTCTTCCGCGCCTCGTATTCGTCCCAGCGCGCCATGTAGTCCTTGGCGTCGGTGAACGACTGCCGGATCACTTCCTCCACGCCCATGCGCGTCTGCGGATACTGCGCGGGGATGCCCGGCGGCGGCCGGAAGTTGGATGACTTCGGATTCTCGCCGAGGGCGAATTTGATCGTGCGCGGGGCATCGGAGATTGGCCATTCCGAGACCGGATGACCCCATTTCCATTTCACAATCTGCGACTGTCCGCCGATCGGATTGGCCGAGCCGTGCAGCACGAGCGCCGTTGTCGTCCCGCCGGCAAGCTGGCGATAGACGTCGATGTCCTCATTGGTCAGCACGTCGCGGATGCGCACCATGCCGGTGTTCGGCAGCGAGATCTCGTTGACGCTGCCTTCGACCGCGGTGTGGCTATGCGTGTCGATGATGCCCGGTAACACGAACTTGCCGGCGGCATCGATGACCTGAGCGTTTGATGGAGCAGAAACCTGATCATTGGCACCGACCGCGGCGATCTTGCCCGCATGAATGAGGATCGATCCATGCTCGATCTTGCCGTGCGAAACGGTGAGGATGGTGGCATCGCGGATGACGATGTCCTGGGCGCTTGCGGCCGTCGCGAAGAGAAAAATCAGGGCGAGGATTGGTTTTCGGTTGTCGGTTGTCAGTTGGTGTAGGACGGAGCGAAGCACCGACCACCGACAACCGACAACGTTCTTAAGCTTCTTCATTTCTTGCTCCCGGTGAACGGGAACGTGCCGAGCGTCGTCGACACCGTCCCTTCCATGTTCGAGCCGCGCAGCGTGCCGTGGAACACCCAATCGCCCGTCTCTTCCTTGCCGCGGACGGCGATCGAGAACTGCACGGTCGTGCCGTCGAGAGTCCCGGTTCCGATGTCGCCGGAGCCGCGATCGCCGGAGAACGTACCGGTGATCTGGCCGTTCTCGGAGTGCAGCGTGGCCGAGATGCTGACGTCGCCCGCGCTCGAC
>Ga0307511_10002110_pt1 | contig 20826 bp, 19 predicted proteins | sample 13_EM_MG_FD_200266 | JGI IMG/M metagenome (GOLD analysis project Ga0307511, IMG submission 200266) | Populus trichocarpa ectomycorrhiza microbial communities from riparian zone in the Pacific Northwest, United States - 13_EM | ecosystem: Host-associated > Plants > Roots > Unclassified | place...
GGGGGCTGGGGGGGGGGGGGGGGGGGGGCAGTCACGGTAAGCATGGCCTTGGCGTCGCCGGTACAACCCAGGGTGCTGCCGTCGCGGCCGCCCTTGGCGATGATGGTGAAGGTGCCCGCCTGGTTGTAGGTGTGCATGAAGCTGCGCGGGAAATTGTCTTTGTCCTTGGCCATCTTGGTAACGTCGACGTCGCCGGTGCCGTATTCGACGCGCAGGCCGCAGATGCCCTCATCTTCGCCGTCGACGGTCACCTTGACCTGGCCGCCGGCCTGGATGGTCGCCGGTTCCACGCGTACCGCGCCGATCTTGCCGGCATGGGCCGCTCCGGCCAGACCGAAAAGAAGCGCCGCAAGTGCCAGACTGAGCTTATTCGTCTTGTTCATGATGTTCTCCCGTGTCGCTGTTCTTGAGGACCCGCGGAACCTGCTGCGGGCTTGTTGCATTGTAGCCCCGACCAGAAAGGGCTGCCCAGAAAGGGCTACCGGCAGCGCGGCACGTGCTGGCGGGGCTACGCCGACCAGAGCGCCGGGCCCTTGGCGTCCTTGGCGACGGCCGTCAGTACCTTGGCGTGCTCGGCCTCCTCGTCGGCCGAAGCGGTGAGCACGAAGGTGGAAAGAGGCGCGGAAAAATCGATGTCGCCGCTGCCGCCGCCATCCTCGGAGTCCATATCCATGCCCAGCGCATCCTGGCCCCGCGTCATGGCGAGGTAAACCTCGGCAAGCAGCTGGCCGTCGAGCAGCGCGCCGTGCAGGGTGCGGTGCGCGTTGGAGATCGCGTAGCGCTCGCACAGCGCGTCCAGGTTGTTGCGCTTGCCGGGGTGCAATTCCTTGGCACGCACCAGCGAATCGATCACCCCGCTGACGTGCTTGACGAAGATCGGGCGCTTGACGCGCGCCAGTTCGGCGTTCAGGAATGCCAGATCGAAAGGCGCGTTGTGGATGATGATCTCGGCGCCGTTCACAAAGGCCAGAAGTTCATCGACGATATCGGGAAAGCGCGGCTTGTCGGAGAGAAATTCGGTGGTCAGGCCATGCACCTCGAGCGCGGCCTCGTCGCTGTGGCGGTCGGGATTGAGGTAACAGTGAAAGTTGTTGCCGGTCAGGCGCCGGTTGAACATTTCCACGCAACCGATTTCAACCACCCGGTGGCCAAGCGCCGGCTCCAGGCCGGTGGTTTCGGTATCGAGAACAATCTGGCGGCTCATTGTGGGCAGTGCTTGCGTAGTCTGGGCCGCATTATACCCAGCGCATGCCAGTGCCCGCGCCGGCGCCGGCGCCAGCCACTATGCCGGACTGGCACGCACGATCGGCTTCTCGTTGATCGGCAGATGCACCAGGCCGGCAAAGATGCCCAGGGCGGCGGCGGTGACCCAGGCCCAGAAATAGGTGCCGGTCTTGTCGAACAGGTAGCCGCCCATCCACACGCCGGCGAACGAGCCGATCTGGTGGCCGAAGAACACGATGCCGGAAAGCATCGACAAATAGGCGACGCCGTAGCGCGAAGCCACCAACCCGTTGGTCAGGGGCACGGTGGAGAGCCACAGGGAACCGATCATGGCGGCGAAGATGTAGACCGTCATTTCCGTCTTGGGGGCGAGCAGGAACAGCACGATCACCGCCGCGCGCAGGAAGTAGATTGCCGAAAGCAGCAGCCGCTTGGGATACTTGCCGCCTTGCATGCCCCAGAGATAGGTGCCGACGATGTTGCCGATCGCGATGATGGCCAGCGCGCGCGAGCCGACCTGCGCCGACATGCCCAGGTCGCGCAGGTAGGTGGGCAGGTGCACGCCGATGAACACCACCTGGAAGCCGCAGACGAAATAGCCCATCGACAGCAGCAGGAAGCTGCGGTCGCGGATCGCCTCGTTGAACGCCTCCTTCAGGCCGCCCTTTTTCAAGGTCGAGCGATCAATGTAAGGTTCGGTCATCGCCAGCGACATCGGGATCACCAGCAGCATCAGCGCGGCCGACACCAGCAAGGCCTGGTGCCATGTGGCCTGGTCGATCATCTGCTGCAGCAGCGGCACCAGGTAGAACTGCCCGAAGGCGCCGAGCGCGCCGGAAACGGCGAGCGCCTGGGCACGCTGCTCGGGCGGGTAGGCGCGCCCGATCACGCCGGTGATCACGCCCACCGTCGCCCCGCCCTGCGCGAAGCCGATTGCCACGCCGGCGGTCAGGGTCAGCATCAGCGACGTGGTGGAGGCGCTCATGCCCCACAGGCCGAGCGCGTAGACGATCAGCGAGACCACCATCACGCGCGCCGCGCCGTAGCGGTCCGCCACGCCGCCGAGAATGGGGGTGAACAGGCCCCAGGCCAGGTTCTGCAGGGCAATCGCAAAGGAGTAAGCCTCGCGCGACAGTCCCAGCTCGGTGGTCATCGGGTAGAGGAACAGGCCCATGCCGTGGCGCACGCCCATGGTCATGTTCACCACCATCGCCCCGGCAAAAAGAATCACCAAGGGGGTGCGCCAGCCGCGCGCATTCAATGCTGCGTTCATGTCTCTGTCTTCTTTTGGTTGGGCTGCGGCTACGCTGCCGCGGCCATGCGCTGACCCGGCTCTTCGCGGATCGGCAAGTTTATCAAGGCGGCGCACCCGGCCAGGATGGCCATCACGGTCCCGCGTTCCCGTTTTGCACCGGCGCGTCCTGCCCTCGCCCGAAGCTGTGGATCGATTCCTTGAGCAGTTGATGCAGGCCGCGCTGGCGCTCGGCACCCAGTTGTTCATTGATCTTTGCCTGCGCCGCGTGCCAGCGGGGAAAGGCTTCGCGCAGCTTGGCCTCGCCCGCATCGGTGAGGGTAAGAAGGCGGGCACGTCCGGCAGTGCCGCCGGAGGCGACCCAACCTGCCGCTTCCAGGGGCGCGAGATTGCGGGTCAGGGTGGTACGGTCCATCGACATACGCTCGGCGAACGCCGAGACCGAGAGGCCGCCGTGGCGCGACAGCCGCGAGAGCAGCGAATACTGGTTCAGCGAAACGCCCGCGGCCTTCAACTCTTCGTCGTACACCTGGGTGATGCGCCGGGTCGCGCTGCGCAGGTAAAAACAGGTGCAGCCGGGCGCGAAGTCGTCCGCCGTCGCCGGATACACCACTTCATGGGAGGCCGGTTGCGCCGTTGATTTTGCGGGCCTGCTCACCTAGAATCAACCTATCGTGTAATTACACATGTGCAATTACACATTAGAAAGCCATCATGCGTCAAGCGCGTTTGCGGGCACGGCCTTGTCACGCCTTGCGCTCATTATTTCCAGGTATCAAAAACTCCAGGAGTCACTCATGAATACCTCGTCCAAAGTCGTCCGTGCCGATGGCCCGATCGAAGGCCACGGCACCATCGACCCGCGCGAAATCGCGCACCTCTCCGGCCTGGAATTTTTCGCCGCCATTCTCGAAGGCAAGGTGCCGCCGCCGCCGATCGGCAAGACGCTCAATTTCTGGCCGGTCGAATTCGAATACGGCCGCGCCGTGTTCGAGGGCGAACCGACACGCGACTTCTACAACCCGATCGGCTCGATCCACGGCAGCTACGCCGCCGCCCTGCTCGACTCGTGCATGAGCTGCGCGGTGCACACCACCCTGGCGGCCTTCCAGGCGTACACCACCCTGGAGTACAAGATCAACCTGACGCGCGGCATGAGCGACAAGACCGGGCGCATCCACGCCGAAGGCAAGATCGTGCAGGTAGGCAAGCGCATCGGCACCGCCGAGGGCCGCATCGTCGATTCGCAAGGCCGGGTGCTGGCGCACGGCAATACGACCTGCCTGATTTTCGAAACCGGCGCGGCCTGACCGGGCAGGCCGGCGCGGCTGCGGGCTAGAATGACCATTCCGCGACTTGCGCCCCTGCCCTGTGAACACCGTCACCACCGCGCCAAAAAACTGGCTGGAGCGCAACTGGAAGTGGGCCGTGCCCACCGGCTGCCTGGGCATGCTGGTGCTGTTCGCCGCCGGCCTCGCGCTGCTGGCCTACCTGGCCTTCGGCATGATCAGGAACTCGGAAGTCTGCAAGGAGGCGATCGCGCGGGCGCGCAGCAGCCAGGTCCTGGTCGATGCCCTGGGTACGCCGATCGAAATTGGCTGGTTGGTCAGCGGCAGCATCAATACCAACGGCCCTTCCGGCCGCGCCGAGCTGGCGGCGCCGCTGTCCGGGCCGAAAGGTTCGGGCACCCTTTACCTCAAGGCAGTCAGGCAGGCTGGTGAATGGACCTTCTCCGTCCTGGTGGTCGAACTGGAGGACAAGCGGCGCGTCGACCTTCTTACCGGCCAGGTCCGGCCCGGGCCCGGGAGCGCCTGGGGCGGAAGCAGTCCCGCGCGGCCCCGCATGGCATCAAGGGATGCTATTGTGTCGCGAGAGAAGAAGGGGCGAGAGTCCTAAGGAAGCGCTGATCAAGTTCCCAAAACCGTGCGATGCGACAACGGCCTCGCTCTGGAGTTGGGGGTTGTTAAGGGGGCGTAGCCCACTTAATTAGTGCTTCCCTAACCCAAGAAGGAGACAGCAATGAAACCCAGCCTCAAAATGTCGTTGGCCCTCTGTGCGCTCGCGGCAACGGGCGTGAGCATGCAGGCGCAGGCGCAGCAGGCCTCAAAGAAGACCAGCTTTTTTGTCACCAGCGCCGGTTCGGGCAACGGTGCCGACCTGGGTGGCCTGGCCGGCGCGGACAAGATCTGCCAGGCACGCGCCGACAGCGCTGGCCTGGGCAAGCGCAGCTGGCACGCGTATCTGAGCACTTCGGGCCAGGGGTCGGTGAATGCGCGCGACCGCATCGGCAAGGGCCCCTGGTTCAACACCAAGGGCGAGGTGGTCGCCCAGGATGTGGACGACCTGCATACCGGCAACAAGCTCTCCAAGCAGACCGCGCTGAACGAAAAAGGCGAGGTGATCAACGGCGTCGGCGACAAGCCGAACCGCCACGACATTCTCACCGGTTCGGACTCCCAAGGCCGCGCCCACCCGACCAGCGCCGACACCACCTGCGGCAACTGGACCAAGAGCGGCGCCGGCGCGGCGCAGGTTGGCCACTCCGACCGCACCGGCCTGGCTGATACCCTGCCGGCGCATTCCTGGAACATGTCGCACCTGTCGCGCGGTTGCAGCCAGGACAATCTGCGCAGTTCCGGCGGCGACGGCCTGTTCTACTGCTTCGCCACCAAGTAAGCTTCAGGCAACGCCGCGCCGCGCTCGGCAGCAGGGCGCCGCGCGGCGTTTTCCATTGTTGAGTTACCCATCAAGTCGAATACAAGCGCAGGAGAATCAACGTGTGGCAGCCCGCTGAACATTACCCCGACCCCGCCATCGAGACCATCGATCCTTCGTTTGCCTCTTATCGCCTGTTCAACGCGGCGATCGAGCGCCTGGCGACCGGCTTTCGCTGGTGCGAAGGACCGGTGTGGTTCGGCGACGGGCGTTATCTCTTGTGGAGCGACATCCCGAACAACCGCATCATGCGCTGGGACGAAGAGACCGGCGCGACCAGTATTTTCCGCAAGCCCTCCGACAACGCCAACGGCAACACCCGCGACCGCCAGGGCCGCCTGGTGACCTGCGAGCATGGCGAGCGCCGCGTCACCCGGACCGGGTACGACGGCACCATCACCGTACTGGCCGACAGCTTCAACGGCAAGCGCCTGAATTCGCCGAACGACGTGGTGGTCAAGTCCGACGGCTCGGTGTGGTTCAGCGACCCGCCGTTCGGCATCGGCGGCAATTACGAAGGCACCAAGGCGACGCCGGAGTCGCCGCAGAACGTCTATCGCATCGACGGGGTGACCGGCGAACTGACGGTCGCACTGGCCGACATCCGCGGCCCCAACGGCCTGGCGTTCTCGCCGGACGAGAGCATCCTCTACCTGGTCGAGTCGCGCGCCGCGCCGAACCGCCTGATCCGCGCCTACGACGTGAAGGACGGCAAGACGCTCACCAACGACCGCGTGTTCATCGACGCCGGCGCCGGCACGCCGGACGGTTTTCGCGTCGACGTGGATGGCAACCTGTGGTGCGGCTGGGGCATGACCCCGGAGCTCAACGGCGTGGCCGTGTTCGACCCAAAAGGCAAGATGATCGGCCTGATCCACCTGCCGGAGCGCTGCGCCAACCTGTGTTTCGGCGGCAAGCTGCGCAACCGCCTGTTCATGGCGGCCAGCCAGTCGATCTACTCGCTGTACGTCAATACGCAGGGCGTGGCGGGAGGCTGAGGCCGCCTCGCCGCGCGCGCCGGAAGACGCGCGCAGCCGCAGTCGCAACCAGGCTGCTTGATACCTGCCGGCGCTCCCTACCGCCCTGCCCGCCCGGAACCGCTATCCGGGCGGCTTCACATCAGACTGTCGCCCTGAGTACCAGCGCCGCCCAATAGCAAAACACCACGCCCGGCAGGCCCCAGCGCACCAAGCCGCTGAGTTCAAGGAAGATGTTGGGGTGGCGCTTCGCCCAGGCCAGCTCCTTGTTGAGCAGCAGCATGCTCAGGATCAGCACGGAGACGACGTAGAGATAGCCGGTCGACAATATCTTGGCGATCGGCGTGCCCGTCGACATCGAACCGGGGAAGTTCGATTCGAAGGTGAAGCTGAGCGCGACCAAGGCCAGCAGGGTGGTGAAGGCAAGGGCTCCCTTGGGCGCGAGCGGCATGGTCGTATCCGGCGTCCACAGGATCACCAGGGTGCTCGACATCAGCATCAGGAAGGGAATGAAGATGCGGATCAGGTACTGCCCGTACAGGCGCTCGGTCACCACGGAGACCGACATGCGGCTGTGCGGCTCGCCGTTCCAGCCGATGTAGTTGGCGTTGCGGAAGTTCAGCATGGTGATATTCCACAGCGGCGTCTGCACCTTGGAGGCGAAGGAGGAATGCGCCGCGTCACCCTGCGTATGGACCAGCAGTACCTCGCGCAGGCTGTAGCGGTTGGAGGTGAGGTCGATATCCAGGGTCTGCACGTCGAAGGGAAAGGACGACATGTCGACGCTGACCCTGAAGGTCGCGTCGAGGCGGCGCACCAGAGTGATGTCACCGTCCGATTCGATGATCAGGCCGGGCTGATCCTGCCGCGGCGCGCCGGACAGGTTCTCGATCTCGATCGCCGGGGTCCACATCTGGCGCAACCGCGCGGTCGCCGCTTCACCGAAATAGTCCTTGTGTGAAACCGCGTCCTTCACCGGATCGAAGGCCTGGCGCCGGTCGGTCCAGCGATAGGTCAGCTCGACGCGCGCGCTGAGCTGACCGGTGGTTTCCTGGATCTGCGCGATGTCGAGCACGCGGATCGCGGTCGAAACGCGCACCGGCAATTGACCTCCGGACGGCAGGTCAGTCAGCTCGGCCGCATGCGCGCCCGGCACCGAAAAAAGCAAGGCGCCAGCCAACAGGCACGCGAACCTGGACATCAGGGCGAACAGGCGCCTCATGCCTGCCCCCCGGAAGTGGCGAGCTTCTCGCGCAGCCGCTTGACCGCGGCGATCAGGGTATTGATTTCCTCCACCGTGCCGGGCTTGGGCAATTCCGCCGCCGCCCCGCCCGCCAGTCCGTCCACCGTCTTCACGACAGCTGCGACCGGGCGCAGTACCATGCCGCGGAACACGAGAATGATGACCGCCACGATGCAAATTTCCGCGATGATGCCGCCGGAAATCAGCCCGATCGCCAGGCGTTTGAGCGAGCGGCCGTCGGCGTTGAAGGATTTGGCGGCCACGATCACGCCGATCTCTGAACCGCTGTAGTCGAGCAGGGGCACGGTCACGGTGCCATAGGAAACGCCTTCCAGCGTGGCCGAACTGAAGTTTGGCTCCTTGACCAGGGCGATCTTGCCCAGGTCGTTGAGCCTGGCCACCAGCGGCCAGTTGGTGCCGCTATCCCCCTTCAGGTTGCCGAATACGTTCGATTCGGCGGTCCCCGGCTTCACGTTCAGCAAGCGGCGATCGATGATCACCGCGAAATCCGCATTGCTGCGCGCCTTCAGCGCCTCAAGCAGCGGCCGCAACTCCATGCCGAACTCGATGCTGCCGGCCAGCGTGCCCTCGCTCAAGACCGGCGATGCGCCGCGCACCCGCACGCCCGACGAACCGATCTCGATGCCGCTTTGCGGCTGCTTGGTGGCATGAGCCGCAACGATGATCTTGCGCGAGCCGGTGAAATTGTCGCCATGCTCTTCCGGCTGGTGGAAGCGGTAGAGCACGGTGTTGTTGGCGCCATTGATCTGTCCGACGGCGAAGCCATATTTCTTTTTCAGGATGCCATAGCCTTCGCCCAGGAGGCCGACGAATTGTTCCTGGCTGCCCGCCTGCACCGCCTTTTGCAGAGGAGGCAATTGCGCCGCCATCTCCGCCTCGGCCGCCAGGTACCTGGCGGTGGTGTTGATTTCCTCGCCGACCTGGCTGACCAGGCCGCGCAAGGTCTCCTGTTCGTCCAGCTTCAGGGTATCGGCGACGTGCGTATAAACAAAAGCAATGAATATTGCGATGACCGCTGATGTTGCCAGGATCGTAAAGCTAAAGGCGCGACTTCTCATGAATTCTATTTTTCCTTGCTGAGCGATGCCAAATTCGGCGGGCAATTATATGGACAACACCTAGGGGAGTAACGGCAGGCACGCAGAAAAATTTTACAAATATTGTTAATTCGATGGGCCGCGCCGAGCGGAGTAACGCAGGTGTTAAAAAGTCAACATGTTGCTACAAAATCGAAACGAAATGCCATGCACCATCCTCGAACAACGGGATCCACGCAAACAAAAAAAAACGAGCCCGCCGTTCGGGAAAACGGCGGGCTTTCGCAAGGGATGCTCGAAAGAAGTGCAACTTGCGCGACCACGCACCGCCGCGCGCCTGTCAGACCTTGTCCGCTACGGACGGCCCAAACACCGCTGCGATTTCTTCACTGCCTATCCTGCTTGCGCGGCCATGCCGCTCTTAAGCAAAGCACTCACGCGAACGCGATCGAGACGCGCCGGTTCTGTTTGCCCTTGCTCTCGATCTTCGTCACCACGATAACCCCGATCTCGGCGATGTTGGCCACATGCGTGCCGCCGCAGGCCTGCAGGTCGATGCCTTCGATACGCAGCAGGCGTACCTTGCCGTTTCCCATCGGCGGCTTCACCGACATGGTCTTGACCAGTTCGGGGCGCGAGAGCAATTCCTCGTCGCTGACCCACTCGGTGGTCACGGCGGCGCCGCGCGCCAGCAGCTCGTTGAGTCTGGCCTCGATCTCGGCCTTGTCCAGGCGCTCGCCCTGCAGATCGAAATCGAGCCGCCCGCTGTCCTCGCGCACGCTGCCGCCGTTCACCGGACCCGGCACCACCGCCGTGAGCACATGCAGGCAGGTATGCATGCGCATCAGGCGGTGGCGCCGCGCCCAGTCGACCTCCATCGTGACGGACGCACCAATCGCGGGCAGCACGGCGCCGGGTGCAAGCAGATGCACGATCTCGCCCGGCACGGCCCCGCGCCGCGTATCGGCCACCGCCAGCGTGGCCCCATCAGCCAGACGCAGCACGCCGGTATCGCCGGGCTGGCCGCCGCCCATGGCGTAGAAGATCGTCGCGTCCAGCACCACGCCCGCTTCACCGGCCTGGAGCACTGTCGCATTCGCGGTCCTCAGATAGGCGTCTTCGCGGAACAGCTCGCGAGTGGCGGTGCTCATCGTTCAACACCCAAGCTGCTTGGCCAGATCGCCAAAATCCTTGGCGTTGTAATCAAAGCGCTTTTCGAACTTGAGGTCATACTTGCCGGCCTCGAAAAACGCCTTGCCGTATTCCAGCGGGCGGATCACGAAGGCGGTCTTCAAGCCGTGCTTGGCGGCGCCGTCCAGGTCGCTCTTGTGCGCGGCGACCAGCATCACCTCCTCCGGCTTGATGCCGAGCATTTTCGGCGCCGACAGGTAGGTCTCGCGGTCCGGCTTGTAGTGCTGCACCCATTCGGCGGAGAACACCAGGTCCCAGGGCAGGCCGGCGAATTTGGCCATGTTGGTGAGCAGGCCGACGTTGCCGTTCGACATGGTCCCGATGATGAAGCCGCTCTTCAGGCGCTTCAGGCCGCGCACTGCGTCGGGCCAGCCATGCAGGCGGTGCCACATGCGGCAGATGTGATCCAGCTCGGCCGCTTTGATCGCCTTTTTCGGCGTCGCGCCCATGTAGGCCGGCAGCAGATTCTTCAGCGCCATCATGTGCAGAGCGTCCAGATTCATCCACGGCAGCGTGCCCTTGCGTACCTTGGCCATGTTGGGCTGGTAATCACCGCGCCAGGCATCGACCAATCCTGCCCAGTCGATGTCCCAGCCGCGCTCGCGATTAAGCTGTTTGCCCTCGCGGATGATCGAACCACGCCAGTCCACGCAGGTACCGAACACATCGAACACCAGGGCCTTGGGAAGCACACGCGCCATTTTTTCATCTCCACATATTTGTTGTCGCGGAGATTATAGGACGCCGCGCCCGACCTGCGTCGGCTTACCTCTTTCCTGACTCGATGGCGTCCAGCCATTCGCCCAGCACCTCGGTGCTCGCGCGCGGATTGCCGCCTGGCAGTTTCATCAGGTAGGGCTTGCCGCTGGTGGAGGACTGGCTGGCACAGGCGGTGATGAACTCGCGCGCGCTCGCCAGCTTGTCCCATTGCTTGGCGCACTTGCGGCGCAGGAACTCGGCGGCGTTGGCGCTGGTGTACTCGGTGCCGTTACGCACGAACACGACATCGCGGCTTGCCTCGACACGCGCCAGCAGCGCCTTGGCTTTCGCGTCTTCGGCGGGCGGCATCGCCAGTGCCACGCTGCTCATCGCAAGCAACGCGACCCCGCTCCATCTCTCATATGCACGCATGCGCTTGCTCCTTTTACGGCGCCGACGGGAAACGCAGCATGCCGCCGTGCATCAGCGCGACAAACTCGTTCTCCGGTAAGCCGGCCTTTTTCGCTTCTTCCGCCAGCTTTTTCGGCGGCTCATCGAGGGACTCGTCGGTCAGCTCGAAAGTTCCCCAGTGGATGCCGATCGACTTTTTCGCGTGCACGTCGCGGTGGATCATCACGCTCTGCGCGGGGTCGACGTGCTGGTCGTGCATGAACCAGCGCGGCGCGTAGGCACCGATCGGGATCAGCCCGAGGTCCACGCCACCAAAGCGCCTGCCGATCTCGGCGAAGTCTTTCGAATAGCCGGTGTCGCCGGCGAAGAAAAAACTGAACCTGGGCGACTTCACCAGCCAGCCGCCCCAGAGCGTGCGGTTCGCATCCGTCAGGGTCCGCTTGGACCAGTGCTGCACCGGTGTGAAGTTGAACTCCAGGCCCATGTAGCTGCTCTTGTCCCACCAGTCCATCTCGGTCACGTTGTCGATGCCGAGATCGGCGAACCAAGCCTTCAGGCCGAGCCCGACGAAGAACTTCGGCGCACCGCCCGCCTGCGCGGCCAGGCGCTTCACCGTGCCGATATCGAGATGATCATAGTGATTGTGCGAGATCAGCACCGCGTCGATATGGGGCAGGTCCTCGAAAGCAATGCCAGCCGGCACCAGCCGCTTCGGCCCCGCGAAGCCGACCGGCGAGGCACGGTCGCCGAAATGCGGGTCGGTGAGGATATTGACGCCGTTCACCTGCACCAGCGTGGTCGCATGGCCGATCCAGGTGGCCGTGGTCTCGGTGCGATTGGCCTTGAGCCAGGCAACGTCCGGCTTGGCCTGCGGGAACTGATAGTTGTTTGCCGGCGGTTTGGGAACCCCGGCGCGAATGCGTTCAGCCTGCCAGGTCCAGAAGCCTTTCGGATCCAGCACCCCGATATCGTTGTTGCGGAAGCCCTCTGGAGTATGGTGCGGCTTGTCCCTGTTGTAGTAGGCGTTGGTGGCCGCCGCGCACGCGGCGGCCAGGAGGATCAGGGCGACGAACAACAGCGGCCGGCGGGGACTGGTCTTCATGCCGCCACCTTAGCATGCGCTTGTTGCTGTTTGGTTGCACGCGGGCCGCGACCCGCGTGCCCGGCACTTAACCTACGCCTGCGGCTTCACGGCGGACAAGCCCGCCACTTCACCGATGCGGTCAGTCACCAGCTTGCCCTTGCGGGCCCGCTTGGCGACAAAGGTCGCCAGGTCGCGGGCGGTGTAGGTGATGTTGTACTCCCGGCCGGTGTTGCCCGCGCCTTCGATCACCACACCGGGCTGGCCGACCACCGCCACCGCCTTGAGCCTGTCCTTCAGTTCCATTTCCTGCAGGATCACGCCACGCCCGCCCGAGAGTGTATTGACTTCGTCCAGCGCGAAGGCCAGCAGGCGTTTTTTCTCGGTGATGGTGACCACGCGAGTCATCCCCGCACCGATCAGCGCCGGGCGCAGCGGCTCGTCCTTCTCGCCCAGCTTCATGAAGGACTTGCCGCCCTTCACGCGCGAGAGCATGTCGCCGATCTTGCAGACAAAGCCGTAGCTCGCCGAGGAGGCCACCAGCACGCCCTGCTCGGCCGGGCCCGCCAGCATGTGCACGATGCGCGTGCCCGGCTCCAGGTCGACCAGGGTGGTGACCGGCACGCCGTCGCCGCGCGCGCCCGGCAGTTGCGCCACCGGGACCGAATACACACGGCCGTTCGAGCCGAACAGGATCGCGTTGTCCACCGTACGGCATTCGAAGGTGCCGTAAAAGCTGTCGCTTTCCTTGAAGTTGAACAGGCTGGCGTCGTGGCCATGGCCGCTGCGCGCGCGCACCCAGCCCTTGCCGGAGAAGATCACCGTCACCGGCTCGTCGACCACCACCTGCGTCACCACCGACTTGCCGGCTTCCTCGATGATGGTGCGGCGGTCGTCGCCGTAGGTCTTGGTGTCAAGCTCGATCTCCTTGATCACCAGCTTTTTCATCGAGCCTTCATCGGACAGCAGGTGTTCGAGATCCTTCTTCTCGTTGCGCAGCTCCTCGAGTTCCTTCTCCAGCTTGAAGCCTTCCAGGCGCGCCAGCTGGCGCAGGCGCAGTTCCAGGATGTCCTCGGCCTGGATCTCGGTGAGGTTGAAATTCTTCATCAGCGCCGGCTTGGGCTCGTCCGACTCGCGGATCACCTTGATCACCTTGTCGATGCTCAGGTAGGCGATCATCCGGCCATCGAGGATGTGGATGCGCGCATCCACCTTGCCGAGCCGGAACTCGGTACGCCGGCGCACGGTGACAAAGCGGAAGTCGGCCCACTCGGAGAGCACGTCACGCAGCGACTTCTGGCGCGGCCGGCCGTCCAGGCCGATCATCACCATGTTGAGCGGCGCGGAGGACTCCATGCTGGTATGCGCCAGCAGGGTGGTCATGAATTCCTGCTGGTCGATTTTTGACGTCTTCGGTTCCAGCACCAGGCGTACCGGCGCGTCCTTGCCCGATTCGTCAGTGACGCGGTCGAGCACCGAAAGGACCAGTGCCTTCAGGTTCTGCTGCTCGGTCGAGAGCGCCTTCTTGCCGGGGCGCACCTTGGGATTGGTGATTTCCTCGATCTCTTCGAGCACCTTCTGCGTCGAGGCACCCGGCGGCAGCTCGGTCACCACCACCTGCCACTGGCCGCGCGCCAGTTCCTCGATCTTCCAGCGCGCGCGCACCTTGATGGAGCCGCGCCCGGATTCGTAGGCGTCCTGGATATCCTTCTGCGAGGAGATGATCTGCCCGCCGCCGGGGAAGTCCGGCCCGGCGATGTGCTCCATCAGCTCGGCGACGGTGATCTTCGGCTTGCGGATCAGCGCAACGGCAGCCTTGGCCACTTCACGCAGGTTGTGCGGCGGGATTTCGGTGGCCATGCCGACCGCGATGCCCGAGGCGCCATTGAGCAGCACCATCGGCAGGCGCGCCGGCATCTGCTTCGGTTCCTTGTACTCGCCGTCGTAGTTGGGCATGAAGTCCACCGTGCCCATGTCGATCTCGTCGAGCAGCAGCTTGGCGATCGGCGTCAGGCGCGCTTCCGTGTAGCGCATCGCCGCGGCATTGTCGCCGTCGCGCGAGCCGAAATTGCCCTGGCCGTCGACCAGCGGGTAGCGCATCGAGAACGATTGCGCCAGGCGCACCATCGCGTCGTACGCGGACTGGTCACCGTGCGGGTGGTACTTGCCCAGCACCTCGCCGACCACGCGGGCCGACTTCACCGGCTTGGCGGCCGCGCCCAGGCCCATCTCGTTCATCGCGTAGATGATGCGGCGCTGCACCGGCTTCTGGCCGTCGGTCACGTCCGGCAAGGCGCGGCCCTTGACCACCGAGACCGCGTAATCGAGATAGGCACGCTCGGCGTACAAGGCCAGCGGCAGGAACTCGGCATCGCCCGGGATCGGCGGCAAGGAGCCGCCGGAAGGAGGCTCGTCCCCTCCCCCGGCACCGCCGGCGCCACCGACACCGCTCATATCACCAGGCGGCGGCTCGCCGGCGTCGCCGCCGCCCGCCGCCATGCGCGCATCCGTATTTTCGTTCGCGCCCCCATTGGCATCATCATCCGCGCCTGCGCTTGCCGCGTCGGCCGCGGTCAGCAGGTCTTGTTGGGTTTGTTCCTGATCGGTCAATTGCGTAGTTTCCAACTCGTTCTCTTCTTGGTTTGAGGCAAACAAATCGTCTTGCACCACATGCGCCTGGGCCCGCGATTTTGCGTGGCCCCTGGCGAGGGTGTGATTCCGGGTGGCGGCACCCTTGACCGAGGCCGCCGCCTTGCGGGGCGCGGCGGTCTTGGTCTTAGCGGTCTTGGCCTTGGTCTTGGTCGGAGCAGCAGCCTTGCGTACGGTCGCTACCTTTTTCGACGTGGCCTTCGGCACCGCTTTCGCCACGGCAGCGGCTTTCTTCGTCACCGCCTTTTTTGTCGCGGCAGCATTCTTCACCACAGCCGCTTTTTTGGCAGCCGGCGCCTTTTTCGCCTCGACAGCCTTCGCTACCGGCTTTTTCACCGGTACAGCTTTCTTGACCGGTGCGGTTGTCTTCGCCGATGCGGGCGCTTTCTTCACCGCCGCCTTGCCGCGCGAGGCACTCATCGCACGGCCTCCGCGGCTGGCGCAGCCTTGAGCAGTTCCTGCGCACGCGGGTCACGCGCCAACTGGTCCATCGTGCCCTCACCCAGCCCCGGCGGCAGGTTGCGCCGGCCCGGCAGGGTCAGGCGGATGCGCCCGTCAGGGCCGCGCGAATATTTGCCGGCGCGGCCGCCGAAGTATTCGTAGAACTGCAGCACCAGCTTGACATACTGCTGGGTCTCTGGAAACGGCGGGATCGCGTTCTTGTACTGGCGCACCGCCCCCTCGCCGGCGTTGTAGCCGGCCAGCGCGAGGGAAAGGTTGCCGCCGAACATGTCGATCAGGTCCTTGAGGTAGCGGGTACCGCCGCCGATGTTGCTCTTCGGGTCCGCGATGGTCTTGATGCCGTAGCGCTCGGCGGTCTCCGGGATCAGCTGCATCAGGCCGATCGCGCCCTTGGGGGAGATTGCGGCCGGATCATACGCCGACTCGACCGCGATCACCGCCTTGACCAGGGCCGGGTCGAGCTGCTGGCGCCTCGCCTCGGTCAGCACCATGGCTTCGTACTTCTTGACGTTCGGGGTCTTCTGGATCCGCTTGTAGATGATGTGGTCTTCCAGCTTGCTGGTCGCCGGCAGGTACTTGAGTTCAGTGGACATGGCCATCCCGGGCCGGGTTTCCCCCTTGACGAACAGCTCGTAGCGCTCGTCGAGCTTTTCCTGGGCGAAGTGCATCTGCCCCGCCTCATCCACATAGGCGTACAGGTCGGCGCGGGCCGTGCCCGGAAACAGCGATGCAAGGGCCAGCCCCAGGCTCAAAAGAAAAGCGGGGAGAACTTGGTTCACCCCGCTATTTTACCCCGGCCCGCCGGGCGGACTGTCCTTTGCCCGGCGATATCTTTGTAACTATTTGTTTTTATTGTACTTTACATAACTTCCTGTAATTTAGACGGTCTTGCTGTCTTCGCGCTTGGTGAACATCGCCTTGAGCTCGTCACGGGATAGGCGGCCGTCCTTGTTGGTGTCCAGTTGCTCGAAGCGGGCTGCCACCGCAGGGTTGCGCTTGGCTTCTTCGCGGCTCACCGTGCCGTCGCCGTCTTCGTCCAGGCTGTCGAGCAGCTCGTTCGGGTTGTTGTCGCGGATGGTCTTGGCCAGGGTGAAGGCGGTGGTCACCACGAACAGCAGGGCGATCGCGGCGTAGCCCTGCACCCAGAATTCCACCTTCAGGTTCCAGATGCCGGTGCCGGTCAGGATCGCCGATGCCAGGAAAGAAGCCCACACCTGGAAGGTCCAGGCACCGGTATCGACGCGGCGAAAACGGTTGTCGCGGATCGTCTTGGCCAGGCTGAAGGTCGAACCCAGGGTGAAGAACAGGCCCATGGTCAGGTAGCCCTTTTGCCAGATGTCGATCGGCAGGTTGATCAGGCCGTAGGCGGCCACGACGGCGGCGATGGCGAAGGAAAGCCAGGTTTGCATGATCCAGGCGGAAGTGTCTTTTTGCTTCAGGTTGTCGGGGTTGCTCATGTTTCGCTCCTTGGTTATCCGTTTGGTCGGGTTTCGTTTACCTCACCACGGGAGCTACTGTATTTTTCGCTTCAAGGCGCGGCAAGCGCGCCAAGGCAAGCCGCGCCGGTTGCGCCCAAAAGTAGCGCCACCTGCAACCCCAAGGCAGCGGCGAGGCGCCGCCAGAGGCGCAGCGCCCCGGCATAGCGCCCGCCCAAGGGGCCCGGCGGGTCGGCGCGGCCCATGAGGCAGGCGCGGAAGGCGTCGATACCCGCGGCGAAATCCGTGTCGGTCACCGGGCCGGGCGCCTCCAGCAGGGTGAACAGATCCGCATCGAGCCGGACGCGAAAGCCGTAATAAAGCGCCGCGAGCCCGGTCGCCAGCGAACCAAACAACAAGCCGCCGGCAACCGGCAGGCGCGGCGCCAGCCACCCGGCCCAGAGCCAAAGCAGCACAGCGCCGGTGAGCGTGGCGCCGCCGGAAAAGCGCACCAGGCCGCCAGATGCCGCCAGCAAGCGCTGGCAGGCGGCCCGGGTGACGCTGTCGATCGACTCGCTCATGCATTGGCTCCGGCCAGGCGGCGCAAGGCGGCGACATGCACCTCACGCAGCACCACGCGCGGCTGCGCCCGCCGCAGTTGTTCGACCGCGGCATCGGCCGTGCTGCCGCGCGCCACTTCGGCCGCCGCCACCGCGCAAGCGCTGCGGGAAAGCCCGAGGGCGCAATGCACCAGCACCTGCCCGCCGCGTTCGCGCTCCGCGTTGATGTAGGCGGCGGCGCGCTGCAACTGGGAAGCGGTGGGGGCGATGAGGTCGAGCACCGGGAGGTTCAGGTAGGTCAGGCCCGCTGTTGCCGTGGCACGCGGGAACTCCGCCGTCAGATCGAGTACGGCGGTGATGCCGGCTGCGCGCAGCGCGGCCTCTTCGCCCTTGCGCGGCAGTCGGCCAAGATAAAGGCCATCGGACACCTGATGCATAAGCGCGGTATTGCGGTTGTGTAGCCTGGCGGAAAGCCACGCACCGAGAAGGTAAGGCGCCAGCACCAACCGTGCGGGCCAGGCCATCACGCCGTCGCGCTTTTGCAGCACTTGGGCGCCGATACGGACATAACCCAGGGCAAGGATGGCCAGCGACAACGCGGTCCACGCGAACGGCAGGCCGAGCCAGGGCGCGCCATTGCCGACAAGCGCAGCCCAGATCAAGCCGCTTGCGATGGCGCCGGCGGCGTAAAAGAAGGCAATGCGCTTGCGATTCGGGTCGAGGCTATGGCGGCTGTCGGCCAGTCCGGCATCAGGCACCAGGTACAGGCAGAGCACGCCGGCGATCAAACCGCCGTACACGTCGATCATGTGATGCTGCCAGGTGCCGATCACCGACACGCCGATCAGCGCGAACCAGGCCGACAGCAGCCACTTCCACTTGCCGCGCAGGATGCCGAGGTAGTGGGCCCAAAGGACCACCAGCAGGCCAATGTGCAATGAAGGCGCCTGGTTGAAGGGCTTGTCGAAATCCGTCAGGCGTGCCAGCAGCCAGCCATTGAAGCCGGCCACCTCAGGACGCTCGAAGGCAAAGCGCAACGGGAACAGCAGGAAGCCGATGCACGAGATCAGGGTAGCCAGGGCCAGGCGTTTGCCCAGCACGTCGAGTTCATCGCGATTGCGCGCGGTGAACAGCGAGGCGGCGTAGAAGCCATCGATGGTCCAGTACGGCAGCAACAGCCAGGGCAGGAAAGGAATGGCGCGCTCCCAGCCGGCGTGGTAGCTGGGTACGAAATCCAGGCGCGCGGCGAACTGGTTGCACAGACCGTAGGTAAGAAAAAACCAGGGGCCGAGGAACAGCAGCCAGAGGGCGGCGCGTTTCCCAGGCCGCGCGGTGTGCAGCGCTAAACCCCGTGCGGTTTGCATGGCAGCAAGCATCTTCCCTGCCCCCTTTACGCCTTGCGCGCAATCGACACACCGAAGATGCCCCAGCTGTCCATCAGCTGCTGCTCCTTCACGAAGCCGGCTACGGCGACCAGTTGATCCATCTCGGCCTGGCTGCGGCGGCGCATGATCCACGGTTGCCCGTTGCGATGGCTGGAGAGGGCGCGGGCGATCAGCTCAACCTGCGGGTGCCAGGGCTGGCTGGTGTAGATCAGCAAGGCACCCGGGGCCATCGCCTGCGACAGGCCGGCGAGGGACTCGCGCACCGGCGCGTTTGCGGGGAACAGTTCATACAGGCCGGAGACGATCGCGATGGTCGGGCGCGGCGTCAATTGCGCCAGCGCCTGCCGGTTGAAAGCGTCACCTTGCTGGTAGGCGACGTTGCCCACGCCCAATTGCGCGGCCAGGCGTTGGCCCTCCTCGATATTGAGCGGGCTGTAGTCGCGCAGCAGCGCGGTGGCTTTGGCTCGCGGCAGGTCCTTGAGCACTTCGAGCACATAGCGGCCGTGGCCGGTGGCGATATCGACAATGTGCGGCTGCATGCCGCTTGCGGTTTGCTCGGCGATGGCGCCGCGCAGCAGTTGCTGCAGGTGGGCGCGGCGGATGCGGATGCCGCGCCAGCCGATGCTGTCCAGGTAATTGCGGTCCACCAGCTTGCCGTAGCCCAGGCTGCCTTGCGCCTGATTGCGGTAGACATAGTCCAGGGTGCTGCCCGAGTCGAAGCCGGTGGCCAGGCCCAGGCGTATGCCTTTGGAGGCGCGGCCCAGGGTACGCATCGACAGCCGGGTCATCGCGTATTTGAGCTGGGTGGGCGAGAGCAGCGGCAGCGGGCGCGACAGCGCGTCGAACTCCTGCTTTGTGTAACCGTGCTCGTCGGCGTCGCGCAGATCAGGGATGCTCACCGGCGCGTTGAAAGCCTTGAGCACGAAGGCGCGGGCGCGGGCGATCGGCAGGTGGGCGTCGCGCTCGCCGAACGTATCGTGATGGAAGCCGTCGTAGATCTGCTCGGCTTTCACCGCGGAACCCAGGTTCCTGAAGTATCGGCGCTGCGGCTCACCACGCACCACATAATCCTTGCCGGAAGAAAGGATCAGGGTGGGCGTGTGGATCGCCGCCGCGTCTTCCACCACGCGCTGCGCGGTATCGAACAAGCCGATCAGGATGTTTACCGCAATCTGCTTGGTGACCAGCGGGTCGCTGTCGTAAGAAGCAGCGCGGGCCGCATCATGAGTCAGCAGCTTGCCTTTGACGTAAGAGGAAATAAAGCTGTTCGGCTTGAGCTTGTCGAGCAGGCGCAAGCCCGGCAAGGCGAACGGCACGTAGAGCTTGATCGACAGCGCCGGGCTGGCCAGCACCATGGCGCGAATGTTGGGCGCGTAGTCATGCACCCAGGCGGCGGTAAGCACGCTGGCCACGCTCATGGCGACCACTGCCTGCTCGGCGCGTGCGATGCCGTGGTGCTTCGCTACATGCATGGAAAAGCGGTCGAGGTCGCCGATCAACGCCCCGAAATTCTCCGCATGCCCGCGCGCGCCGGGCGATTTGCCATGGCCGCGCGCATCCCAGGCAAACACGTCGAACTCGGGCAAGCCAAGGCCATCGACAATGTGCTGCACCCGGCCCGAATGCTCATGGCCGCGATGCAGCACCAGGATCGCGCCGCGGCTCACGCCCTGCGCCGGCCAGTGGCGGTAGAAGAGTTCCACGCCGTCGTGGCTGGCGAAATGCGCTTCGCGCGCGACGCGCGCGGTACCGGTGATCAGGCTGGGGATGTTCAGGTTGGACATGGCCGCTCCGTGGTCGTTGTGCATGGAGGCCATGTTGCCGGGGCGGCTGGGGATAAGCACGCGCGGTGCGCCGCGTCTTGCGCGGCGGGCCGGCGGGTAGCGCGGAATGCTACTTTGGGCAGCGAACGCGGGCAGAATGCCCGCGCCGCTCATTCGTACTCGGGGCGCTCGTGCTTTTCCGAGAGCAGGCGCATCGAGGACTCGATCGTGCCCATGAAGGCCTTTTTGTCGCCGCCCAGGGAGTCTTCCGTCCAGGTAAGCGGCTGGCCGACGTAGACGTCGACAAAAAACGGCACCGGCACGAAGGCGCCCTTGGGCATCGACTTGCCCAGGCCATGCATGAAAATCGGCACCACCGGCACTTCCGGATACTTGGAGGCCAGCACGCCGACACCGGATTTGAGCTGCTGCATGCGCTCGGGCTCGCCGCGCGTGCCTTCGGGGAAGATGATCAGGATCTCGCCGCGCTCCAGCGCCTCGTAGCAAGGCAGCAGGGGATCGTCATCCGGATTCTCGCGCTTGCGCACGATCGGGATGATGCCGACGAAATTGAGCGAGAACCAGCCCATCAGGCCTGTCTTCATGAAGTAGTCAGCCGCCGCCACCGGGCGCACCTTGGGGATGCTGCGCAAGGGGAACAGCGTGAGCATCGCCAGGGTGTCGAGGTGGCTGTTGTGGTTCGGCGTGACGATCGCCGGGCCCTTGCGGGGCAGGCGGTTG
>Ga0307511_10002112_pt1 | contig 20818 bp, 14 predicted proteins | sample 13_EM_MG_FD_200266 | JGI IMG/M metagenome (GOLD analysis project Ga0307511, IMG submission 200266) | Populus trichocarpa ectomycorrhiza microbial communities from riparian zone in the Pacific Northwest, United States - 13_EM | ecosystem: Host-associated > Plants > Roots > Unclassified | place...
ATGTGCATTACTAGTACTACTATCAGTGCGGGAAGTTGATAAGATTGAAAAAGGAGGTGAGGTGAGGTTGAGGTTGAGGTAAACAAAATCCGGACTAGGCAGTTTTTGAATTTTTGTAAGAGAGTGTGGGGAGGGGGGGGTACCAATCAAGACGAACTAAAAAAGAAACGGGGGGGGGGGAAATCAATGCCCTAAGTACATAGTTACCCTGAATCTAATGCCTATATAGAACTAAGTATTCCCTAAGAGAACGAACGAGAGGAATATTGCCCTGCTCGTTAATAAATACAGAAATTACCCGTGGATTAACAACAATCCATCTCCTTCGCTGCCAGCGCTTGCATAAGAAATTATATTACTATTAAAATATCTAGAGGGCACCTTACCAACTTTCAACACAAATCTTACCATGAGAAATTCTAGTAAAATTAAGCTTATGTAGTTTCTTCCCTACCACACCCCCCGCCCCTCCCCTGGCTCCCATTGCCACGAAGCTGCCCTGAACCATAAAAGCTGCATATGAAGGGAATAATTTCGACTTATTTTCAACTCCCATCATCACTCTGTATATAAGTTGAGGACAGAGAACACGAAAATACACGATGATCATAAATCTTCTTCCATATACAGACCAGACCTACCAGTGTGAATTATGTACAAGGCATAAGTTTTTACATAAACCCCCCAAGGTGAAGCTTTTGAATTGTTTTGGGGGGGGGGGGGCTTCACCTTATGGGGATTGTGTACCTCCAATCGCTTAGGGCTATTGAGCCTGAAACTCAAGTACTATGCACAAATGTATACGGTGGTGTTCTCCCGTGATAGAAACCTACCCGCTCCTCAATCTTATATAAAATTCCCCTACTACCTACGACAGGAAAAGGAAGAAAAAAAAGAAAAATCATTGTCACAAACGACCAAAAATGAGTTGGCCCGCAGCTCTTACCAAGCTATCCTCTCTCCCTGCCAGCTTATCGGATCGAGGGCCTCGGTGGAGCCCACCTTATTTATTAAGTGAGCGCCAAACCTGGGACCCGAAACTCTGGCAAGTACTCCCCAACCTTTTCGCGAAGATCATCAAGAGAGGGTGTAAATCCCCCCCTCCTTACGCTACCGAGGCTAGGCATATGTTGAGGGGGAAAGTAGTTGGTAGGATTATGAAGAGGTTGGGAAGGGAAGCTGCGGCCTGCAAGGCAGCACACCTGCTGAATCATCTCCCCGGCTTTCTCGTGCCTAGCCTCTTATCTACTGTAACCTGTGCTCAAGCCTCCCCACATGGCATGAACTCTAGATAGCCTGTAGGTGAATTGCCCCAATCAGTTCACCCCATCTACTCAAAGTACATTAGCTCAAAGTACTGAATACTAGCTCCCGGTCAGCGTTTCTCTTATTCTCAAGTTACCCTGAACTTCCTCTTTCCACTTACCCTCAGCCACTCATCTCTCGGCCTACCCAGCGCCCGCAATTAGGAGTTCCTATGACTTTTGATAGTGGCCCAAATGTATATATCGATTTAAACATGTTTACTATAGGTAGGTAGTACCAGCAAATCCCTCACCCTATCTCAGGGAGAGGGTTTTTTGTCCCCCCCCAATACAGAGCTAGAGACTAGAGTTAAAACAATCAGAATCTATATTCCAAATCTTACTAGCCCAGAAATCAACTTGAAGCCAGGGGGTCTTTTTTTCTTATGATAGTTTTTTTTTTTTTGGAGGGGGGGTTTCTGTGACTGGAAGAGTTATCTCAACCTTCAGATTCGGAAATTAATGTTATATATATAATATCGATTGCAGATAGAAAAAAGAGGTATAGGTCTATGTCTCACTTTAACGTACACTACACTCCGTAGTGGGGTGGGGGGGCTCCCATATTGCTGCTCAGGTCCTTGGGAAAAAAAAGGGGTGTGTGGAGGCTTTCACCTACACATTGTATATACTTCGGACTTGGAAATCCTCATTCTAATCTCTAAACCTAGAAGTGCATCCAAAAGTACTCCCCCAAGAATACTTGAGCGGGTTTGTTTGCCCCATTAAATTTAGTAGCCGCTTTCGGAGTAATAGGGTCGGATCATATTCCCCAGTATCCAGTACATATCTAACTAGATATTTACTATTACTTGGAACTGTAACTTACAACAAGTAGCCCCAAAGCGTAAACATTTATCACATAATTCAATCGGACAATATGATTTTGACGGCGACAAGGACTTATAGCAAGGGGCGAATTTCAGAACAAGGAATAGCTCCGGTAAGCAAGGTACGCTTTGCGATTAAGCCTGATTTTCAACTAGACTGCCTACAAACCAACGACCACTCAGATACCCATGAGTAAATCAGGGTAATAATTCCCCCTTATCTGCGTCCTTCTTCTTTCCACCACAATACGACACTCCACCCCCCGTCTGCACGTACACCCCATCTACCTCCCAGAGGGTATGGGCACGTGACCGCCCTGCTCCCTTTCCCACCCGAACGCTTTCCTCCGAATCCTCCCGAACTCTGTCTTTTTTTATCCATCCCTTTCTCCACACTCCAATAAGTCCTCTGCACCCCGGAACGGCAGTACCCTTAGTCCCGCCGAGGTGCCTCTAATGCACCCACCCCTCCAAGGGTCGCTCCCCACACTATGCACACTCTTCGATTGACGCCGCTGCTACCACCCCTCAGAAAAACGTGCAATCCAGAACCCTGAACCAGAAACGTGGAAATAAGCATCAGGTCAAAGAGGCCAGGGAGGTCAGCGAGGGAGGCCAGCTAAGGGCTAGGGTAGTGGCAGTGGATGTCCAGGAGAAGGCAGGGGGTCTATGTCGGCTGTAAGATGGAGTATCAACAAATTCCCGCAAATAGCATAAGAAAAAAGATACAATTGCCTATTATGGTCATGATTACCTGAAAACCCCCGGCTATTGCTGTTCCTATCAAACTATCGTGGGTAGCTCATCGCCGCTTTGTTTCCACCCCCAGCAGCTCGCCGCTCCATATGCAGGGCAGAGGGTGTGGGCAGGCAAGGGGCCGAAGGATAGGCAGTCCCAGGGAACTTCCCCCCTGTTTACCACACCACACCACCCTTACCTGTTGATCAGACAGTTCGCTAACGGCTTCGCAGACTCAAGTTTTCACTGGACCATTGGGGCTAGTCAGCCCACCATGGGCTGAGGAGCTGAGGTTCCTTTTGCGGACTATTGACCTCGAGGCTCCCTCCCATTCCCCTTCCACCAGTAATCAGTCCCCAGTGTCAAGTCCCGAGACAACCAGCAAAAGAACCCTAGGTTTTCCAGGTGTGGGAGATTTTGCACCGTCCAAGGGTATGAGTCTGACAGGCAGTTATCTCTAGCGAATAGGCTTGAAGTAGGAACTCTGTTAGGGACAACAGAAGTGAGATAAACAAGGGTAACGCCGAGGGATGGACCCTGACTAGACCCTGACGGAAATGCAATGCAGGTTAGGACCCTGCGCCTTTTTTTTCGTATACATATTAACTGACGAAAATTGACCTCTGAACCCCCGCAATATTCTGGGGTATGTATTTGTAGCTTACCCCAGACCCGCTAAAATCCGGGGTAAGTCGAGGAATAGGAAATAGAAGCTAGGATATCATGTGTATAGCTAATACAACGGCCTGGGTATTTTGAATGAAGTGGTCGTCTGACAATATAGCTTAAACGCCAATATATATCAAAGAGCCTTTCGAGTTCGTCATCCCCACATTGTGATATGTACGTTGTCTCAGTTACAGATACTGCCACTTCGCCCGATTGGACCCCGATTACCCTATTGGTGTTTGTATTACTGCCTAAATCAGTAGTGTATTGAGTTGTATGGAACATAGTACCTGCGCAGTGCTGCTGTTCCTGTAGAATTGATCTCAGCTTAGGGTTTTGAAAATGTAGATTAGGGCTTCGGCATCATGTCGTGTTTGTTTGCTTTTCTGTTGCGCGCATAATATAAATGATGGGCCTAAAAATCAATGCAATGTAGAAACAAAAACTGAAAAAGGAATGATTTAATATGGAATAAAAAACACAATTGGTCGTAGGGAAATTCTGGGTATTAGGAGAGATTCTTTTAATATCACTGACGACGTTTGGTCGCTGAAATAAAATCTTGTTGTCCCAGTGACAGGGTACTTTCGCAAGGTAGAGTGGGGGGTGACAACGCGTGGGGGGTCAGCGTATCATCGAGGACGCCTACCACCTCGCTTACCATCCCCAGATACATGATACTCTCAATTCAGTGGCCGGTGGAAGCACCAGTCAACGAAATTTAGACGCTGTTCCAGGATGCTTGGTGTCTAATCTACCCAAGTGACATCTGTCAGTGGCTTTTCGCAGAATTCTACTCGACGTAGGCTCGAACCACGAATCTCACCTACAGCATCGGACCCCTCGATGGGACAGGACAGCTGAACCAGTGTTGGTTGTGATACTGCCCACACGCGCACTAATATTTTTCGATGTGAATTTTAGCGTGTCCCATCGACCAGTCTGTTCGACCATAGGTAGCAATGCTGGAAATAGAATAGAATACGCCGCGCACCGGCACATGGCATCTTTTCCTGTCAATGCTACCTCCGGTATACGTGATGTCTATCGTGTCTCCAACGGCTACTAATAATATATAGAACACCGCCTACTTCCACGGAACATCAATATAATTGACAGTTGAATCTGTGCGTCCATACGAAAGGGGATAAGCTTGACGCTCGGAATTTGTCAAAGTTGAATCAGCAGAAAGCCTAGAATAGTCAAAGCTAGGATAGATAGTTGAAAGACAAGTTGTTAGATGCATGGTGTGCAGTGCTGTAAGCTGCGCCTCGTACCTAGACCTTGCTTATTCTATAGCATCCACCGAGAAAAGCTATTTCCGAGATCGATAGGAGAATTGGTACTCTCTTCGTGCATGCGACATACTGAACGTACGCCTTACTTTAATGAATCAAGCACAAAAGAACCAAACAAACTTGTACACGGACCCTCTTGTACTATAGCTTTGCTCCTTGTTGTACTTGCTCGTGCTTTAGCTATGCATAAAGGTAATAGGAACCTACATATGCATTAGCGCCTACCAGTACATATGGGCCTGGAGACAAGTGTTCACGGTCCGAGCACCTGCGCAGGTAATTACATATGTATATAATTACTTAAACTAGTCAAATGTATGCAGACAGTCCCTTCGCAAATAAATCGCACTGTGCTACTGGTGCTGGTTTTGTGGCCAATGGGCTTTAATATATCCTAGATATGAGAACTTGAAGGACCCACAGCCATCACTTTATATATACTGAAGATACGATTTACCCTGAGCCCCAGCAAGAATAGGATGGTACGGGTACCGCAAGAGGTTACAATAGGTGGATTTGCGGCCTAATGCAATAAATAATTAAGTATGCAGAAAGCAATAACAGAATATTTAACCAGACAGGTACTGTTATTTCCAATTGTGCGGAGAAGGTGTTCTGGGCTAGCCTGGTACCGGTAGGTAAACGTGGCAGCTCATTCTCATGTAGTCTTCTTAGCACAGGATTCTCATGGTATAAAAGCTGGTACCCACGGTAATTAACTCACCACCAATAGAGCAATTAGTATGTACATCACCTGTAGAGTGGCGATGGCTAAAGTAGCCAGAGATGCTTTCCCGGATGGAGAAATTACTGTAGCGAGTAAGATGGCACACTCACATTGCAGTGCTATCCGATCTTCACAGCTGCAATCCCCTGGAGTGCCTCTCGATGCGAACGTAAGAAGTAACCAGTATCGCAGCTGATGACATGGTTCGAACATTCAGGTTCAGGTAAACGTTATTTCAAAACCATCGATCCATACACAGTTTTTGCCATAATCATAGCATGATTTGTTTTTCGTGGATTTTCGGTCTCTAGTCTGGTTCATCGTCTCAAGACTATGTACGAGCCAAGGTCATTGAGATACCATCGTACCATCACTGCCCGATCATCAACAGGCCATTCCGCACCATTCCGTAATGATAAGGGCATGCATCTCCACTCTGTTGGCGTTGTTTGTCCAACCCTTCCCCGACCTATGAAGGAGGAGCTGCAAGTGGAGGCGGGGGCGAAAATGCCCGGACCCGAACAGCCTCAGACGAACAAAGGTTTCCCATTCCTGCTGCTGCTTCTATCACAAACCCCCGAGCCGGCTGCCTAGCATCAAGCTTCACAAAAACAGCGTTTTGTGTCTCTAGCAGTACAATGGAAATACTTCATTTTTCTCGTTGATCAACTCTCTCAGCCAAACAAAACCACAGAGTGTCCCCTGCTGGGTTTATGCATGTATGAATGCATGTGGGCAACATGCTAGCAGCCCAATTGCTAATCGCTCACATTTCCTTAATGGCATGGTCCCATTGAAGAGACTATGCCAGTTCCAAAACATTTCTCTTCGTATTCTGCATTCATGACTAGCACCTTCGGGTATGCATCCCACTATGAGGGGCGGTGGTATCTTTGCATGCTGTTCTGTGCCGCCTAACTCCTATCTTGCGGGCCGGTCCTCGGACAGGAGAAATGTATATCGGTCAAGTTGAGTCTTCCCGTAACTAGCTGTCGAGATGCTACTGCCACCAGATTACTCCACAACAATTCCGACCCACGTGGACCAATCCCTCGCACCCAGCGCCTCGAGCCTCCATATTTTGCCGGACATTGAAATTATTTCCAGGGCGAAGGGCAATTAAATGAGGGCAAAGATCTTGTATTTCTGAAGTACATGAGCACGTACCTGTACGGTATGTACCGTATATATCGTCAAGTACCGAACAGGTATCAGAAGAGGCTTACGTAGCAGGTAGAAAGTTTTCCCAGAGCCGTAGCTACTCCACCTTCGTCCTCAACTGCAAACCATGCCACCCTTTGATCTCTTCGTCCAGAATTCCCTGCACCAAACGGTGCTGCTTCATCATTGTCAAGCCTTTGAACTTCGGTGAGGCAATCTCAATTGCATACATGGATCCACATCCGCCGGACACGTCTTGTACCTGCGTTTTGTATTTTATTTTCCGTTAGCGGATGGAAGAAAGAAGATACTTAACCCTCTTCTCATCGTCAACCTCCTGCTGGCTAGGTTTCATTTGCAATAAGACTGCGTGAATTTAAGCAGAAAGGAAGGGAAGGTAAAAGAAAGGCAATGGGTTCAAGTTATTTTTTTTATAAGTGCATGCATTATTGCATATGCGGCCCAATCCCCAATAGCGAAGTCATGCCGCCCAGAGTCAACTCTCCAGTAATAAATCGAAAGGAGAGAGCCAAGTGCTGAAAACAAGGCAATGCGAGTATCAAAGCAAGAAAACCTACAGCGAACAAGATGAAATCTCGGAAATATGAACTTTTTGGCATGGAAAGATAGAAGATAAAAAATATCTATATCGAAAAAGAAATATAGAGCATACAAAATCGAGCGATGCTCATCAGGCTAGGGAAGTACCTTCTTCACTCCTACAAAAGAACAATGCAGGGAGTGATAGGTGCAGAGTGCGTAAGATATAGGGTTATCTGATAAAATAACAGGAAACAACTTATAGACAAAAACGTACCTCCAACCTACTTGGCTCAAGTTGAGCTACAAGCTTATCAAAGATGTGACGTTCTTTATCATCCAGATGATCTGGTGGCTGAACCCCTCCGGGCGGTGCAGCTGATGTAGAGTAAAAGCACTGGGGGCCAGAATATTTGTGACGTATCTTAGCCACAGGGCCAGATGTTGATGTCGCTATTGGCCTAGTCGCTGTGTAGGAACGGCGCTCGGGGGACAGGTGGTTGCTTTGTTGGAGACTCATGGGCTGTCTGGCGACCATCCTCGCCACTGCACGTATCGTAAATGATTGCGACATTGCCTCTTGCCTTCTTGATTGGTGTGCTTTGTGCGCTTGATCGGTTCGATACGAATACTGGTGGAGGAGCTTTCGGACTTTCGGGGTGGTTTGTGGGGTAGTGAGCACGGACGGACAAATTGCCGAGGAGAGCGGCCGAACAAATAACGATAATTGAAGGCTCTACACAGTGACAAATTCCGATTGGCAAATCAGCACGATATCGAATGGGCGTGTGTAATGGACGTGCGTTTTGAGACAAGTGACGTTTGTTGGCTCACCACATCATTCTCTCGTGCTGGGTTTAGGTTTAGTGGAGGTCGGTTACCAGCTACACAAGGGCTTCAGTGTCACACAATTGGTTCACACCCCTGAAGCCTCTTCAGCCAATAATTGCAATTTTCGAAAACCGCCGCTATTTGAGGCGCCAGCCCCTTGGATCCACGCTCATTGGCTCTGCTAACGACACCCGCTGTGAGATGAGGGAAGCTAAGCTGCCATGACCCCCTGGCTCAGCCCTAAGCTAACGTTAACGGTCATGTGAGTTCTCCTCTTCGTGTAAAACTCGTGCCAAACTCGCGCCAATACCAACAGGCCATATATTCGTTGAATCCGGGGAAAGTAGGGCCCACATGCTGTAAGCTGCTGAAGGCAAATACGGTAAATATTGAATATTAATGTAGTCTAGAGGATCCATAGCCGAGCCGTGCTAACAAACATCAAGCTTTTTGGGCTTCGGTCAGTTGGTGAGGTTGCAAGCCTCGGCACCATGAAGTTGCAAGGGCCTTGTTCCCAGGCCAGTGGAACTAGAAATTAAAATGAGGACCAGACTACGGCGCTGCTAGTATGTAGCGAGATCAACCAGACTAGGCGAAATCAAACGCACTGGCTTGCCTACTGAGCTTTGGTAATTCCAACGAGCTAGCAGCTGTTCCGTCAAATTTCATCTCATCGATCATCTCGAAGATGGCGAAAAAAAAATGTTGAGGTTTCAATTTGCGTGCACATGCTTTTTTTTTTCATCGCTGCTTTAACAGCGGCAATTGGTGCGCCAAGATTAACAACTTCTGGCTTCGCAATGTCTCGCATCCTTGGCCATCAACTAAACTTCACCCAACCTTGTCTCAGGCCATTTCTCAACTTCACAACCGCACCCCCTTTCACTCCCATACTTTCCCAATCGTTGCTTTTTTTCTATCCTGTGTACTCCCTATCCCAAGCTTTGCATCTTTCCTGGTCCTGACTGAGGCTGACAATACCTCTTTCTGTTGGCACTGATGGACAAACCTGTGGCTCCGTGTTAGAACTATCTGAAAATATCTACGAATGCATGCTTGCCGTTGGATTTCTGTGCAACATCGGGTATACACATCCCCCATCGAGGAAAAATTCTTTTTCACTTCTATCTTGCTCTAACCTTATAATTGGTGGTCAATACCTACCAAGGAATAGGGATGAACTGAAAGTAGCATACCTCAGGACACCGTCATCTGCTCGCAAGGCCTCGTAACCACTCGGAGAGCAAGGCTACCTACCAATGCACACAGTACAGCACCGATACCTGCTGGCAAGTATCAAATACCCAACAAGAAATGAGGCGGGAAGTATGCATTTCGGTACTTCCCCTGCCTACGGTGGGGCGGCGAAGACGCTTACTGCATCTCGGGTCCCCACTTTCGAAAAAGACAAGGGAGCAAAAAAGGAAAAAACCCCAGCAGTACTTGTGCCTTCCCATGGTCATTCTCCCTGACAGAGGGATTGTATGGGTTCGTCTCAAGTAAGTGGTCAGTCAATGGTTACTTGTCACCAGTCACAATTCGGAGGCTGTTCGACATGCCTGGTTGTGAGGTGTATTCCTCACGTGGCAGGACGGGCCTGCTCTCTCTACAGTCTCGTGCACACTTCACCCCCTTGATTCATAAATTTCTTTTATAAAGGACTGCTTTCCCCGGGCCAAGTCCCCTTCAAAATTCGACCCGGTAATTAAAATACTCTGGAGTACCACGCCAGTATGAAGGCCTTGGAAATACCCTTGTTCCCAGTATTTCTTCCTTGCTAGAGAGTAACAATGACCTTACCTCATTAAAAATTCAACTAACACCGGGGGAACAGTCATGATTGTTAGTGTTTCGTTGATCATTTGTTTCGAGATTTGGGGTAGGGGACATTAGTATATGTTCAGTTTAGCCCAGGAAATAGCAGTATCTTGATGAAAAAAAAAGGTTCACGATACGAGACGGGCTTGTGCCATTCTATTGGCATCATTACTTTTTTCGTGCAGTTGAGGCATATATCAGATCTCATTATACCACATCTAGGAAAAGGAATTCTCTGTTTCCATTTACTCCATTCACTTCGAGGCCACCAAGTTGGGCCTACGGCGAGTGTAGCGTAGCCCAAGGCCTCTGGAGCGAGGCGAGTCAAATGCTTCTTGCCTCTCAATATATAGTGGGTAGGGAACTTGTGGAGCAACCTACAAGCTTAATTAGGCGAAGATAATAGATATACTTTTGCCTGCAAACTACATTATAATAGTAAAACCCACTAAAGACGGGAATTGTTTAATATCATGGGGAACGGAAAATTCACTTGTGGGTTCCATATTTGTACATGGGAAATCCTAATATGGTTGCGGTGATGGTACTGAGTCCCGCCTTGCGACGTCGTCCACCCCGATCACGAAGCTACATAAATAGGTCTTCCCATTAAAACCTATGTAGGATAAATGTCGTGTGGATTTTAAATACGTATGTCCGTTGATAATGAGCCGATTCCCGGTGATCACCGTCACAGTGCAGTCTCAGCTTCCGCCGCCTCCGGTAGCTTCCGAACAACCACTAATTTGTTGTGCGTTTGGAGGGTTAGATAGGACATATCCTCATCCGCAGATGTTGTGAAAATGATAACAAGCATGTCCGATAGAAAAACATGCGAGGGAAAAAGATATTCTCCTGGCCGGGATTGAACCGGCGACTTTCGCATTCCCTAGAAGGCATACTTGGTTCCGAAGAATCCAACGTATAAGAACGACACGCTAACCACTGCGTCACAGGAGATGTTTGTTGTCCGGCTTTCCAAAAATTGAAGTATGTACCATTTATTAGACGCTAGAACCTTAAATATTAACTGAGCCATGGACTACCGGTACTGGTAGGAGTGATCCCGTACCAGTGGGAGATAACAGATTGGGAACTGGTCAAGGGCGTTTGGTTTATTGAGCTCATATATAATAGTATAACAAAGATAAAAGAAAAAAAGGGAAAAAAAACTCCTATAAAACAAAGCTCAATTTTCATAAAAAGATTTCAATAGCACAACAACAGAACTTAGAAAAATTGGTCATCGAATTTTGTGAGTACTCTCATCAATATCGAACCCATAAGTCATAACGATCGCAGACCAAAGAGCGGAGAAGCAAAAACAAGCTAAAATGAGATAACTGAAATGAAGACATTTTCCTGAACAAACAAGTATGTAAAAAGCATGTCCCTTTTTTTTTTGTGTCCATGACCATACCCAACCAATCCATACCACCAAACCCACTCACTTTCCACTCCGCCCACCGCTGTCAGGATGTAACCCTTCTCCACCGACCTGAGGAATTTCCAACAGGATGCTTTCGCAGCAGCTGAAAACAGCTGATACCTGCGTCCACCATGCCATCATACGTATCATATGCAGTCTCGCCCCATATATCCCTAAGCCAGGCATGCCACAAGCAATCAGCAGTAAAGGCCTGTGCCCCAACTTGACGCCTGCTAACTCGCTTCTCAAACCTCTATTGCCATAACCGTCAACACCAGTCCAACTGGCCCAGATGATAGGATATTATTCGTATCCATATATCGAGCATGTGACTGAGAAAGACAGAAGGGCATCATCAGTTTGCGAAGAGAAATGGAACAGGCGTGTTTAGGAACAGGATACTAAGTGCCCATAGTGATAAGGAATAACCGAAATAAGCCAGAAACATATAACAAATCATAATAATAACACTGTGACACCAATAATCCACCTGTTTCTTGGAAGGAAGACTCTAAGACGTAAAGGGAAATAAATGCGGAGGTATGGTTAGGCTGGGGTGTTTCTATCTTCGCATAGGTAAAGGTCCTAGAGAAGTGAATACAGCTCGACAGAAGCCTAGCCACCTCGAAAACGCTACCTCCCAAAAAATCCAACCACCGAGAGAAGGCAAGTCAACAAATTATAGGACAACGAAGAGAAGGCGAGAACCTTGTTGAAAAGGTATCAGAAAAGCCAATAAAACAAATGACCGCAAACGCTCAATCTGATTCAGGGAACAAAGCAAAAGCCCATAAAACACCATCCATCACCCTATTCCACCTAATAAACCCATCCCTATTTTTTTCCTAGCCCGTCCATCAATCCTGTTATTCCCACCGATTTTGTTTTTGAATTTTGGTTGCAGACTCCCTTTAGAAATAGACCGTACCGGAGACAAAAAGAAATGAACCAACCAGCGGAAACAAGAACCACTAAAAACACACCACTGCTGCGCGTATGATAGCAGTGTAGAAGCAAAGTGAAAGAGACCTGACGATGCAAGAAACTATAAAAGGGCAAACAGAGGAAAGCGCAGCCGAAACGAGAAGGGAAAGGAGTTAGGGGCCGCTCCATTCAAGTGTACAATCTTTTTGCGGGTGAGGCATCTTTAGCTATTAATCCACTACCCACGAATGGCAGTGGCCTGGGGGGTATCAAAAGCAAACCCTCCATGGCTGCGTCTCGGTTGGTACTTGTAAGCACCAAATGGAATAGGTGAAGCAGTAGCTGAACTCCTTTGAGATCCAGAGAGAGATGGAGGGGAACCACTTGGAGGTGTGTATCTGGGGCTTTGACCATCCAAGAGAGGAGAGCCGTTGAGTGAGGGTGTGGGAGATGGCGAGTGAGACTCCGTGACCGTGCTCCCTAGGGTATAAGCCGAGAGCAGAGTTTGATCGGGGGGGTAAATGTCCTTGGTTTGTGTCTCTTCAAGAGTAACTTGGTTAAGCTGAGGAGACCCTCTTGCGGACCCGAACTAATCACCGGTTAGTATACACAGTACAATTTATGTGACGAGGGGAAGGGTTACTTACAAAACAATACGTTTCCAGCAACTCTCGGTAAGAGAGAGAACCGATGGATGGCTTCTCACCAGCGACGATGACCTCCGGGGGCCCTGCTCCGGTCCTGGATGGACTCTGCGGAGGTGTCGTCGAAGTGACCTTGGGGGTCTGGGCTGCGGGCGTGGAGGCGACTGGTAGAGCAGGTGGTAGCTCGGGCTTCTTCGGTACCGACTCACCAGAAGTGAATTTGAAGTATGGGTTCTCCTCTGGCTTGCTGACCACAGGCTCGTTCTTCTCCAACACCCCCATCCTAGGGCTAGAAGTGTTGCCAGCAATAGCTGCACTCAGGGAAGCTGTAAAGTCATATCTATTTGAGAATGCATTGCCAGATGTATTTGCCCGACGCACTGGTTCAGCGCCCTCGCTAATCAAGACTGACTGCCTTGGTACGGGTTTATCCACTTGGATAGTGAGACTCTCAAGGTCGTCAAAGGCGTCCAAGCTCGGCAACTTCCGGGGAAGCGTTGACGCAGCCGGCCTAGAGCGCGGCAATGCCATCTTTCCTGGCTTCCCATTTTGTGGCAAGTATTTCTTCTTGAAGTCGACCTGGAAGTTCATGTCGTTGTTGTTATCCCAAAGCTCCTGTCCCCCAACACAATACCGGATACAGAAGAATAGGGTCTTCGTTTCGAGATTGGCAAGGTCATGTAGTTTGATCTTGAAGGTGAACCTGTCGACATTTTCCCCCCGTTCCTTCTTGCGTACGTCGCCATTGTATTCGGCTGTAACTTCGGAGACGGTTTGCCAGTAATCCAATGTAAACCTAACAATCACCTTCTTCTGGAAGGAAATATTATGAACAGCGACCGCTCCGAGGAGATTCTGTTTATCAGCAGATAGATAGGCACGCTCCAGCCTTACTGGCAAATGTTTGCGTGAATTAGGGTCCTTGGGGAAATTTGGAAGCTCAATCTCCCACTCAAAGGGGGGAGACAACTGATACTCGTCTTCACCATCGAAGGGAAATTCATCTCCGTCAAATGACTCCACTGGTGAAGATCCAGCACTAACTGCTGTCGGCTTCTCTGTGTTCAAGAAATGGCGAACATGTTCGAGGTGAGAGTCAAAATGAACTGCTTTCGGGAAAGTGGGTGTTGATGGTACACTTGATGGGCGAGACCTGTTTGGAGTTTTCAAGGAAGACTTAACGAGTTCTCCACTCTTCTTGCGAACCATAGCTGGTGCTATCCGGTAACCCTCATCCTCTACATCGCTATCGGGGTTAGACTTGTTGAAGTGCTTAAGAAATGACGAATCGGATGTTGCCCTCTGATGTCCAAATTTTCTAGGTGAGGTGGCAAGGTCAGCTGGCGAGTTTCGTTTCGCCAAATTGACTGGTGATGGGACTCTCCTCTGTGGAAGGATCTTGATGGCCTCTTTTAATTCATCCAAGTTGTCGATTTGTCGTCCCCTCCGCATTTCCAGTGGCTCGTCTGCCTCATCATCGTCTGTCCCTGAGTCTGGGGGAGAGACTATTGCTCCTGTTGGAATGAATGAGCTATTATTCACAGGAGCTGGTGACTGATGAAGACTACCACTTCTACTACTGGGTGATGACTGACGACTGAGCTGTGGACGGTTAGTTGAAGTATTTGACGATCGTCGGTGGTGGTTCCTGAGGTATGCGGACGATCGTGGTGGTGCATTGGTAGTTAATGTGACATTGGACGGTCGGTCGTGTAGAGAGATGGAGGCTGAGCGGCTTTGGGCCGGCGAGGCAGCTGGCGATTGACAAGGAGGAGTGTAGGGCATTGTTGGATCCTTTGTGATGCTGAGATGGTGTTGTTATAGCAATGAAGGTCTGGTGTGTGTATTGAGAGCCAGAGAATCGTCGAGATGTCGTCGAGGCTTCAATGGGTCATAAAAGAAAAAGGGAAATAAGAAATCGAATAAACAAGCCGTAAACCCCAGAAAATATTAACAGATATTAAGCCCACTGTAGCGTACCGCACCCAATTAGTAAAATTTCATCCCAACGATGCTGAGTAGCTATGAGGTAGCCTCACAGTGAGCAGCTTACCAATGGAGGTGAGCAAGTGTTGACCTTTTGACCCTAGACAAGTGGTCGAACACTTTATAGACGTGAGGAGGGTATGAGGGAAACAGGTAGCCTGGCCTACTACGGCACAAGGGTCACTGTCTTTCTCAATGCACTCAACTGAACAACGATCACAGCTCTTGAGCGGACCGTTCTTGTTGCAGGAGCGAGAGGGTTTTTGAGCTGCGAGGGAAGGGGGGAGGTCGTATCGATGATGAAGGAGTGAGAGAAGAAATCACTCGCAGGCTACTGCAGTCAGGAAGGACACAGCAGCAGTAGATCCTGGAGGATATATTAGGGGGGGGAGATAGGCAGGCGGCAAGCCTCTTCTCGTTCGCGGGCGGCGAGAGGTGAGTGGTTGGTTTCGAGGAAGAAGACGTGGGTTGGTCAAGTTCTGTTGAATGGAGGAATGGCGGCGGGGGGCGGGAGAGTATGTAAGTAGTGGTCTCGCACGCAGCACCAGCACGAGTAGCTCCGGTCGCTCCTAGGAGCGTGAAATTCTGGGATGGGGGCAAGAAAAAAGCCCCCAAGAGGCAGGGATCTATGCCCAAAGGAAGGAAAGAACGAATGCAACAAAATGCAAACCGCCCCCAGCAACCCCAGCAAGGAATATCTCTCGACCCCCAGTGCAGGAAACCCATGGACAGACTGACAGACAAGCGTAAGCAGTGAGTGAGCAGCCTGGCCACGGCGGGCAGGGCCTATCCACTAGGAACAGCACCACGAACACTCTGCCGACTGCCCGCCCACCACCAAAACCCTCCCCTCCAGCGTAGGCGATCAGCACAAGCCTGACAAGGATATCTGGCATGCCGCCGCTCTATCTCTAAAGCAGCGCAACAACCAGGTTATTTTGCACCTCCGGGAGCAATTGCAAGGTACGTACACAAGCACTCGCACACCCACACCACCACCCATCCAACGACAAGGTTTCCACACCAGAACACACCGATGTCTCTTGCAGCCGGAAACTGGCATTTCTTCCCACCCCAAGGTACGAGAACGGGAGAGCGGTAGTCGCTAGTGCCTCCACGGCCCTGAATAATTTGTGTTTTCTTTGCGGGAATGGCTGTAGAACTACCAAGGTAGGTCACTGCCACAGCGGTAAGAGAAGCAGGTTCCAAAATAATCAGGTATGCCGAAGCTGGGTGGCGAATAAAAATTGGACGAAAAAAAAATTGTATGAGGAACATGAACTAGCGAAGGAATGAATAATGATACCTCTAGGCCACTCCACAGAAGAGAACTCAAGACCCTAGGAATTAACGTTAGGTTTCACTCCGTCAAATCATCTAATCTGTCCACCCTGGATTGAGCCAAAGATTAGTCTGGTTAGCTAAAGATAAGAAATACTAGTTTGTCGTTTGGCTTTGCCTCCTGATTACAAATGTCATACCATCCTATCCCCATCTCCATGTTCCTTAAAATGAAATACCAACTTTTCATGGGGTCAAAACATTACAACAACAGGGGCTGTAAACAAAGTGTTGACATGGTGGAGAGACTTTTGGTGATCTAGCATAGCCCCCTGCCAAAAACACAATAATATCAGCTTGGCCCAGATCATCATTGCGTGCTGGTAGGTATTCTTCCATGCCCAAGGACAGTTTAGCTTTTTATAGGGTTAGCATGCATGGGAATGTGGCTCACTTGCATGTCTACTGCATGCAGGCAGTCGATGCGCTCAAAGGTACTCCGTACGCCGGTCTGCAACGACCCTATCACTGAACCCCGCGGATTCTACTCTGCGCCGCAGAAGGTCCCCTATCTTGTCTCATATTCTGCGATCATCATTCGTCGCAACCAGGAGGGCTACAGACGAGAGACAACGGATTAACACTGGTGACAATGGCGGAGAAATCGGAAAAAAAATTGCCGAATGAAACGGTAATCTCCTCTTTTGCAATATCAGACAGCAATTCAGACTTGGGGATATTGATGTGTACTCGATTATACATAACCTTATGGACAGCTCCAAACAATCATAGGGGAAACCCCGCCTGGCATGTTCCCCATTTAGGCATGTCCCCCATTTACCAGACGATGCGGAAACATCTCCAGCTCATCCTGCACACGCATTGATATCCTGCTGAGCTAGCTGAACGCTTGCTATGTCTTCCAGGTAGCTTATCCACATTGCTCCCTTACCGCAATGGAAGAGAGATGCCAATCAAAACGCACCATACTAATTGAAGGTTTATATTCGTTGCTATATAAGCAAAGCTTGCAGGTTTGCTCAATCACCAGCAGCTCAAAGTCAACGATGGGCACATTTGTAAGTCCTGGGCATTCATTCCCACAGCACAAGTGATGCGACTCTTCAGAGTTCGAATTTTCAACGCCAGCAGACTGAAACTAAACAAGCGAGTGGCCAAACGTTTAAACATCCGAGACATGCCTTGCGCCACATGAGAATCGAACTATTATTACACTGGAGCCGCCACAATCGCTATCTCTCGTGGAAGGACTATCCCTTTGTGAACATCCAGGTTTCCAACCCTGGCAACCAGGGACCCGTCCATAGGATTATATATATATACGTTGGACACTAGTACTGATACATTTTCTCCGACACCACCTCTGTTAGAAGTCAGATAAGGGAAGTATTCCAAGAGTTTCCTCTAGCCGAATGTTTCAATTAGGATACAACCAATCAAAGATGGTGTGCTAATAACTCTGGATGCCCAATTATTCTCATTGACGAATACTACTGGGAAGAGTTATCCGCGTTATCCGTTACCTCCGGGTTTTCTAGAAATCCTTCATGTATAATGGTATGTAGGGGCTTCAAGCTTTCATTCCACATTAATCACACTTCAGTCCGATTGGTAGGAAAGTGCAAAAGTTGACTGGACAATGCGGCAACGTTAACAATCGAGGTTCCCTCTCCCTGCGCACCGAGAGCCGATCACAAACCGAGTATGAGCGGGAAGAGTACGTTTTAGAAAAATAAGGTTATCGGAATTTTCAAAGACGAGGCTGATCTTCTGCGGCTTTCCTCATCAGCTGTCAGCTGTCGCTGCTGATATCTCGAAGCAAGCTATCACCTCCACAACGCATAGGGCCTGCAGCATCATTGATTTCTTACCCTGAAAGACATCGCAAGTACTTCGATCTTCCTCATCATATATGCCTCTTGAGATATATCACAAGCCTCAAGATCTCGAGATTAACACATGATGTATTCAGTACAGATCCTGCTGAGTATTCACCTCAAAATAACACCGCAATATGGGACCGTAAGGCCGTGCTGGGGTCAATGTACCAAGTACCCACTAAGTTCTAGTGGACTATCATGGAGGGAAAATCCTGGTCACGTTGATCGACAAGTACGCTGTTTCTCATACCAGCTGGTTCAAGAGAGCTTTGCATGCTTCTTGCTTCGCATCGTGAGACATTTATCCATATCTCTCTCGCGCACCAAACATTGGCAATACCTTTCTGTAGAATATTAACTCTGTGGCCTGGGAGTATATCTTCGCCTCGAAGCAACCCCCATGTGGCCATGCTTCATTTCTTGTGCTTGTTCATTTAACTCTACATCTCGCCTATATCTTTCACTTTGTTTCGGGGATTCGGTACTAACGCCCCCACAATCTTTTAATTTCGAACAGTCTAGAGTATAGGTAGGTATATACCCCCATGGCATATTTTTCTGAGAGTGCGACCCCAAAGCTTCAATGAAACAGCTTACCTGCGCATTGACTCCATATTCCTCTGCATCCCCATATTATCCATACGCCAGCAAATTTGTTTATCAGCTCATTCGCTTCAGGCAGAGCGAACACATCTCAACATGAGTAACAACACGGCCACATGCCCTCATATATATACTATATTTATATATATTGAGCTTGCATATCCAACCTCAATGAGGCTCAAAGAAGCTAGCTTGAGGAGCTTATCATTCGCTAAGAATGTTTCGTACGGCAGAAAGAAACGAACCCCACCCTGCCAAAAAGGGCAGATCCATAGTCTAGTTGGCACCCCCTAGCGAAGCATTTAAGGTTCCCGCTCTTTCTCAGGGGTTGGCGGTGGAACCTTGGCATGCTACTGTTGGCGCCAATATAACTCTAGTGATGCAATTAGGTCTAGCAGTTCGACTTCACTCTTCTATGCAAACAATCGCTCGCTTTTCTTCGGCTGGTAAGGAGCTCGCACCGTCCTCCTTATCACGTTTTCAGATGATAATGCCGATCACGAGCACATGAGTGGACGGCCACCTGAACTTACGCCTGGTGGCGCTTTTTTCTGGATTATTTGAGCGATTTCCTGCAGACTTCTCTCATACATTTACGTAAATGGGAGACCACTTTCGAGAGTGGTACGTTTCCGTTTCATGTGGAGAAGGGAGGTAAAGTGGAATAAGTAAGGAAATCAAAGACGCCACTCGTATGATCGACAAGGAAAAAATACCGAACTATCAACGGCTTGTTAACACCAATTAATTAATGCTTAGTGTCTGTCATGAGTGTCTTGGTGCTAAGTTTCAGGTGACCAGGGTGCCACTTCACATCACAAGCGAACCTGAACCCCTAAACCCTGAATCACGCAATTAGCTTGCGCCGCCGTCTGCTAACCACGGTTATGGAATGAATTGATAAACGTAACTATTTTTGAAATCCATTGTGCAATTTTTTTGATGTTTATTTTATCAGGGGGCTGTGGGGCTAGCCGAGCTAGAACGAGCTTGATAAGGTCAAGGGACAGCGCTTGTGATCTCCTTGAATTACGGAGTATTCATCGCGAAAAGGCTGACTTTGGCATCGCTTCCACTTTTTGCTGCTCACCTCATTTCATTTGTGCAGGGGGCCTACCTTCGGAGATCATTCCAGCCAGCACTGAAACTTAGTCTGGTTACTGAAACGGCGTGAAAAAAAAAGGCGTCATGATAGGCACCATTGTGGGTGTACACGGACCTGATAAGCACGGATTATCTATACGACTCCTGTCCTCACACCCTGCAGCCAATAAGCTTTGTCTCTCAGCCAATGAATCAGGCACGGCCGCAGGATCACCTAGTCCAGATAGCAATAGGGTCTTGTTTCTTGAGTCACAAACGGAACAGATGTCAAAGATCCAAACGTCACACGATTATTCTACCAATATGGCTTCCTAGATCATAATGAACAAGTTTTTTGTTTTTTTTTGGTATCAACTAGCTAATGTGGAGGCTTGTCGACGGCTGGAATCCTGCTTACAATTGTCAGTTATGTACCCCGCAAAATGCAAAATTTGTCTTAAATTTTAATCTGAACCAGGTTCTGTCACCACCTCGCTCACCAGCTTCCGCAGTTGTTTGATCTTCCGTATGGTATGGTGTGACAGGCGAGGGCTGATTGTAGATTTATTACGTGTGACAGGCGAGGGGACAAGCTTTTGTTTATTGGTTGGTGCTTCATCATTTCTACTATAGCCAAGATAATTTGTTTCAGCAGTAGTCAAGACAACATGATCGCGTCCATGTACTCCCCCTCAGCAAGCAAAATACCACTTCATTATTTAAATTTTCAGGGAGGAACTGGAACAGAGAAAGTGCTGAAGGTTGAATGGGTATTCTGCATCGCACGTCCAACGTTCCACAATCTGAATTTGAACACTTCACCAATCAACCACAATTGGCTCAACAGCGAGAGTCGTCAACGGGTACAGGCACACAACTCTAGCGTGTCAGTCATGCAGATGCGCACTCTCCATATTTCCAATAAGCCTTACGATGGCATGACGGAATGCATGGCCGGTGCTCGATTGAGAATGCCTTCTACCGATGAGGAGAATTTGTTTTATGGCAATCAGGACTGCGGTTCGGCAATGGCGTCTGACATTCTAATGGT
>Ga0307511_10002113_pt1 | contig 20814 bp, 31 predicted proteins | sample 13_EM_MG_FD_200266 | JGI IMG/M metagenome (GOLD analysis project Ga0307511, IMG submission 200266) | Populus trichocarpa ectomycorrhiza microbial communities from riparian zone in the Pacific Northwest, United States - 13_EM | ecosystem: Host-associated > Plants > Roots > Unclassified | place...
AGTACCTGTCTTGAAACTCCCTCTAGCCATGGTGGTTTGAGAGTAAAAGCCCTGGTCTAAAGCATTAAGAACACAACACCGGTATATTTATGGTATTATGTTTCTCATTACTTTCAACATCCATGCTCCAAAGGTTCCAAAACCATCATTAAACTGATTAATCCTATGCACCTCTACTTTGCTCCCAACCCACCCTCTGCCCTACTGACGATTCTTTTGACAGCACCCCACTCCTCCCTCCCAACACCCTCTCCCCAGCCCACCTCGAACACAGTTACCATCCCGTCTAGCCCTCCCACGGCCACCCTGCGCCCATCATGTTCCTCCCAAGCCAACTTATTCAAACTCCTCGTCAAGCTTGTTGCCCCAACTCTTGGGCTCGGAGTAGCCTTACAAACTGGCACCTCGGTATCTACGGTAACATCCCACACCTCAAGTTGCCCAGCTCCATCCACCAACCCAAACATCCCTGGCTTGACGGGGTTCCATTTTGCATCGTAGACAACATCTTCACGGGAAAATTCCAAGATCGGCGTGACATGTGCGGAGGCGGCAGAGGCTGCTGAAGCAGCAGCAGCAGCAGCAGCCGCCGCAGCCGGGTTAGATGCTGTGGCAGCGGCGGTTGCTGCGGAGGCAGTTGCGGCAGGTGCCCGAGCTTTCCAGAGCTTGACGGACCAGTCGAGGGAACTGGAGAGTACAAGGTCACCAAGATCTACTGGGCCTCGCACCGGGTGGAAGTCGAGTGACATAACGGGTCCGGCGTGGCCCCTGTATGCAAAACGGGATTCGACGCCCGCCTTCGCTCCAGCACGATCGTATCTATGACATGGGTAAATCGTTCCTTCTTCCGTTCCAACGAGGAAGTACGTTGGATCCGAGTGCGGGAACGCAATACACGTGGGTGCAAGATCATCGGATTTTGATGGTGGGGGGGTAGTGAGTTCAAGGAGTTCTTGTGGTTGGGCCAGCATGTCCACCGTCCAGGAGCAGACTACACCGTCCGTAGAGCATGACAGGATGTTGTTCGCATTTTGAGTACCAACAATGGCAACGGAATACACTGGGTGAGTATGCCCCGAACCAGTCAATGGTGTGCGGAGGATGGGTTGCGATTTAGCACGGGTGTCCCATAGCATGACTTGTCCACTGTACGCACCACCAACAATTAGGTTGGGATGGAAGGGAGAGAAGCGAGCCGTGAGAACATCACTCTGCAAGACCATCAGCGGCTTTCAAGGAGCACGAAAAGAGGCATGATGTTTACCTGTGCATGAAAAACAAATTCTGGCCTGTCATGAAGATGCATATTCCATACTTGAACCAATCCGTCTGGGTCATGCGGAGCAGACGGATTCTTGGTATACGACGCCAGTACTAGTTCCGGAAACTGTGACACCAGGGTCTGCAATCAGCATCACCTCCCAGTCGCTCAACTACAACACGAACCTTCGGCGAAAAATGCAAATCACTGATCATCCTCTTTTTCGACCACCTCTCATCATAAAACCTCGCTACCTCCTTTATCCTCCTCCCAGACTGCGTCTCTTCATCTCCATTAACCCCCTGTCCATAGTCCGCAAGGATATCATACTCCATGTCTAAATCTAGTGCCCTTTCCACCACTTTAGAACTTCTTTCCAAGAAGTCGACAAAGTCCTCCGACTTCAGGACTGCACCCTTCTCCTCATCCGTGAGTTCTCGAGCAAAGATACTCCCATTTGCACCAATGCCTGCGGTTAGGGCTTTGCCATTCGTCTCCGCATTGTCTTGAATCAGCAGCAACTCCTCCTCAATCTCCTTCCGTAATTGCTCCCTAAGTGCCTCATCTGTAATTTTGCTATGCCGTCGGGTGTCTGTTTGCACTCCGTCTTCCACGTCGGCTTCGGGTGGGGACCAGTCATCCATCGTCTGTACCTCCTTGCTGTATGTGACTATCTCCCTTACAGGTGATGGTGGGGCATCGTATACAATAGTGAGGGGTGCCGTTGAGAGTGTCTGTAGTGATATTGAGGGGATCTCTGTTGTGCCGCTGGAAAACCCAACCTTTAGCTTTGTACAGACAGGAATATAGCGCGAGTACTCACGATGTCGGCGACTGAGCTTCAGACAACCCACTCTCTCCAGCCGACACAACAGAGCCAGGCCTGCTTCCTATTCCCGAACGGCCTGTGCCGACTAGACTCTGTAGCAGGTCATCTATCTCCTGTCTCCTAGCTTCAGGGGATTTACTCGTGCTCGGGGAGCCCAGTCCTAGCTATTGCAGGCCATCCTCGTCATCAACACCATTCTTCAGTTTCTCTTTTGTATGGAATTACTACATACATCAACAGCATCTGCACTATTCCTGCTAACATTGTACTGGTTCTGTCGAGCTTCTCTTGCACGCTTTAAGGCCTCGAGCCGTATTCGCTTCTGGGCTATAGCGTCCCGAATTTCTTCCTTGTTCATCGTGGCGGCCACACCAAGAGTGGGGAGATATATTGTGCGATGCCGGGAGCAGTGGGGTTGTTTGTATAGGGTGTGAATGCTTGGAGATGCCAGGGGCTCACGGGAGCTTGAACCACAGCAACAGACTGGGTTAGCCTTTCAAGCGACCAATCCGCAAAAATGTAAAATCCGTCTTAGGATAGGATGAGCCTAAATGGAATTGTTCGATATTTTTGATTCTGCGTAAATTCATTATGCTCAGAATAAGAATAGAGTGCGAATTGCCATGCATCGACAATACTTAGGTAGAGGGAACCCGAGAGACCCATCCCCGTTCCGCAAAAACAGCGCCATTGCCGGCGCCGAAACGAAACACCACCAAAATTCTTATTTTCACTCGTAATCCCGCACTGCACAACAACCCATAGCCCCCCCACCCCCGACAATCCTCTCCACTCTATCGCCGCTGTACCCCGCTAGCTCGCATTGTCACCTCTACCCTAGCGGAAGCATCTCTCGTTGAAATATATTCGCAATGGTTTCGCCAGCTGTCAATGTACGTTGCAAGAGCATGTCGCTTATCGTCCTTCGCCCGGTGGACACCTGTCGGAGGACACCTTGCTCCCAGACCGAGCACCCCAATTCCTCCGCAAACCTCACAGATGTTTATCTCAAGCTGCTTCATGACACATAAGCTGATAGGGCGTACTGACTTCCATGGACAGGTCCTCCGCTACACTGCCCTCGTCGCAGGTATCCTGTACGGTTTCCAGCACCAACGTACCCTCTACAAGAAGCAGCAGGACCACAAGGACTCAGAAGAATATGCCCACAAAGAGGCTTTGATCCGAAAGGCAAAGGAAGAATATAGGAAGAAGACGTCCCCACCATCTGGAGGTACATATATTACCCACCACCCTCCTCATTTCCTTTCCCCTTCGCGTGGATTGGCTGACGATGGATCTATCACAGTTATCACCGACCCCGAAGACTCCCGATTTGATCTCGAGAAGTTTCTACAATACGTAACGGAGCAGAAACACTAAGTTCGATAAGCGAGGCGAGGGGTTCTGGGTTGTGGGAATATATACATATTTCCTTTTGCTGCGTTTACATATATACATTCGGGGCTGAGGCGCGGTGTGGCGGAGGGAGCTCCCAGAAGAGAGGGGAGATGGAAAGGTGTTATAATGCTATTATCCACGGTTACGGAGTGTTGATGTGTGAGGGTGTTGCGGTAGCGGATTCCAAATTTGTATGCTTATCTACAGCGTCGCGAACTGAGCAGTTAGACTGGAACAGGGGACAGGAAAAGTTGTTTGACAATAGACTTTTGACAAGTTAATTCTGAGAGGCCTTTGTTTGTGCAACCGCTACCTAGCCACATTAGAAGCTCTACAAGAACGATTGCAAAAGCCCGAGTCTATGGAAATAAAGATATGCAATAAAAGTATGACCGCTCAAAGAGTACCAGCAAAAATGGAACCGCCCAGTTTCAAGAATTGATACCATTCCGTTACAGCTGCCAAATTGCCATTACTATACCTCCGTGAGATGGGTAACCAAACCAGTCAACCTCTCTATCCGCCCGTCCTTCCCACCCTTCGCCTGTGATATCACGCCCCCTACGCCCTCGTCCTCGTCTTCCTTCGCCACTGTCTTCAGGAGCCCTTGATCTGCATCCCATATCCATCCTTCAGCTATCAATTTCTCCAATACCACCTGCTCACTCTCATTCTCAAACCCTAGATAGGTAGCTGCTTGGGATGGTGTGATAGTGGTGTATGCGTATGACAATAGCTTGAATATCTTCCGGCGGAAGTGCTCTAGAAACACACTTGCAAGGGGTTGGAGCTCTGGGCTCCATGGAGTGCTCAGCAAAGTGTTGTATATAGAGCTGTATGAACGAGTGTAGACAGCCTTTAGAAGGTTATATGTCGATGGAATGAGGGGATAAGCTGTCAAATCGGAGACAGGGGTCGGCGGTTGAGATGGTAGGGTGGGTGCCAGATGTGAGGAGATCCGTTTCGACAAAAAGCGAGCTTCATTACTATTGTAGGTGAATGTTAAGTTGGTGTATATTTTCGTGGCGCGAAGGACAATATGCACTTACACATCATCTACCAACAGTAGAGCCAAGAGGAAAGCGCTGTAGTATGTCGAGATGAGCTCGGTGGTTTGCTCGGTGAGAGAAGTGGTAATTGCAGATGCCTCCAGGTCTGCCAGAAGCTCCACTAGTATGTGTGGTGTGAGCTTAGTGCTTGTTGTCAGGGTAGCAATGTATTCAACGGAGAAAGTCGGATTCGACGCCATGGTAGCTGCTCGTGTGAGTTGTATGGGGTTTGAGCTCTCTCTGTTCTTGACTTTAGAATAAATCCGGGGAGACAGAATAACGGCTCCTTTTGTTGTGTGGGGAGCAAGGATGCGGCTCTGCGAGATGTGGGGGGTAGCTTCCTGGGTGCCACAAGCTGCGCCACAACTGGGGTCCACACGCGTAGATCTCATCCTCGGACCTTGAAGAGGCCAGATACCCGACACGGCATACGAATTACGAATTATTCACCTATGCGAGGCCGGAGTTCACCCTGCCCAAACCCCCACAGCACTTCAACCAACGATGGCGACCTTTGAGGCCTTCCTCAAAAGTGAATCCACAAGGAACCTGCGCTCTTTACTAAAAGTTGTAATTTTAGTTACAATTGCTGCCGCTGCAGTTGCTAGTCGTCTGTTTTCAGTTATTCGTAAGCTCCTCGTTTCAAGCTCTGTTTCATTGCATAGAACGGGCAATTCTGGAACTCGATAGCTAACTGAAGGCCAAAGGATTTGAGAGTATAATACACGAATGTTCGACCTCGTAATCCCCATATGCAGCTTCAACAGGCGGATTAGGAGCTAATTTATTACGGCAGTCGACCCATGGTTCAATTTCCGAGCAACAAAGTATCTAGTCAAACACGGGTTCTACAGCTTCTGGGATTGGTTTGATGACCGTATGTCACGACACTGTCTTTCTAGGTGGGGAATTAAAGCTCAATTGATGGCGTAGGAACATGGCATCCCCTTGGCCGCGTTACTGGTGGAACCCTCTACCCAGGTCTCATGGCTACCTCGGGAGTTATCTATCACGTTCTTCGATTCCTCAGACTGCCCGTCGACATCCGAAACATTTGTGTGCTTCTTGCACCAGCCTTTTCCGGCCTCACGGCTTTTGCAACGTACCTCTTCACTAAGGAATTGAAGGATGAGTCGGCAGGTCTTCTGGCCGCTGCTTTTATTGGAATTGCGCCGGGTTATATCTCTCGTTCAGTTGCTGGATCATACGACAACGAGGCTATTGCTATCTTCTTGCTCATGTTTACCTTCTACCTCTGGATTAAGGCGTTGAAGCTTGGAAGCGCGTTCTGGGGAGCCCTCTGTGCGATATTCTACTTTTACATGGTGGCAGCATGGGGAGGTTACGTCTTCATCACTAACATGATCCCGCTCCATGCATTCGTTTTGATTCTTATGGGAAGGTATTCACCAAGGCTATATGTTGGATACTCTAGTTGGTATGCCCTGGGGACATTGGCTTCCATGCAAATTCCATTCGTGGGGTTCTTGCCTATCAGATCGTCCGAGCATATGGCTGCTCTTGGTATGTAACATCACTTTTAACTCCCTAGGGTATCTGCTAACAGGCAATCAGGTGTATTTGGCCTCGTACAAATTGTTGCATTTGTCGAATTTGTTCGTGCCCAGATCCCCTCCAAGCATTTCCAAACTCTCCTCAAGATCTTCGTCGCCTTCATTTTCATCGTCTCAGCTACTGCCCTCGTTGGGCTCACCTACTCTGGAGTTATTGCCCCATGGACCGGACGTTTCTACTCCCTCTGGGACACTGGTTACGCCAAGATCCACATTCCTATCATTGCCTCCGTCTCTGAGCATCAACCTACTGCATGGCCAGCTTTCTTCTTCGACCTGGAGATGCTGATCTGGTTGTTCCCTGCTGGGGTTTACATGTGCTTCGACAAGCTCCACGACGAGCATGTCTTTGTCATTATTTACGGTATCATGGCCAGTTACTTTGCCGGAGTTATGGTCCGGTTGATGTTGGCTCTTACCCCATGTGTCTGCGTTGCTTCGGCTGTGGCCCTCTCTAGCATTCTTGATACTTACCTTACGATCAAGTCACCTAAGCCACCCGCTCCAGGAGAGAAGGAGGCTCTAGCAGCCCCTGCTGTTGATACCACACCTGTTCCACCAAGTGCTCCTAAGAGGCGAATCCTCAACGCTGCTAAGGGTGAGATTGTGGGAATTTACAGCACCACTTCCAAGATCTTGGTTGTCAGCTCATTCACCTTCTATCTCTTCCTCTTTGTCCAACACTGCACATGGGTGACATCTAACGCGTATTCATCCCCGTCGGTGGTCCTGGCATCCCGTCTCCCAGATGGAAGTCAACACATTATTGATGATTATCGAGAGGCGTATTACTGGTTGCGGAAGAATACCCCTGAGGATGCTAAGATTATGAGTTGGTGGGATTATGGTTACCAGATTGGAGGAATGGCGGACAGGGCCACCCTTGTTGACAATAACACATGGAATAATACCCACATTGCGACCGTCGGAAAGGCGATGAGCTGTAGCGAAGAGGTCAGTTATCCAATTTTAAGGAAGCATGACGTTGATTACGTGCTTGTTATATTCGGTGGTTTGTTGGGGTACTCTGGAGACGATATGAACAAGGTAAGCATTCTTATACAACTTTTGTTTGTCTTGATCATCACTAGAGAGTCTAACTTCGCCATAGTTCCTCTGGATGGTCCGTATCGCTGAAGGCATCTGGCCCGACGAAGTCAAGGAACGAAACTTCTTCACTCCTCGTGGAGAATACAAGGTCGATGATCAAGCGACTGATACCATGAAGAACTCGCTCATGTACAAGATGTCTTATTACAATTACAACAAGCTCTTCCCCGCCGGACAGGCTACTGATCGTGTTCGTCAGTCGAAAGTTCCAGCCCAGGGTCCAGTTCTTAATACTCTTGGTAAGTATAGTCTATTGGACTTAGGATAAACTATTCTGCAATGGCATGCTAACTTGTCCTTGCAGAAGAGGCTTTCACTTCCGAGAACTGGATCGTGAGGATATACAAGGTCAAGGATTTAGATAACCTTGGCCGCGACCACGCCAGCGCGAAGGCGTTTGAGGCGGGGAAGAAGAGGCCGAAGAAGGCGGCGAAGAAGGGGCCCAGGAGTTTGAGGGTCGTATAGAGAGGGTTGCCTCATAGCTGTCACCCCATCACTTGTTAGGGAAAAAATTATTTGGTTTTCCTTGTTTTATCTCATTTATAAGACTCATTAGGGTTAGCAACTTGTAAAGGTACCACAGTAGTTGGTTTAACGAGTTGCATGCATAGTTGAATACCATATCAAGTTATAGTAATAATATAGTACTACAGACAAATAGTTGTTTCAGCGCTTGTGGCTTATCTGGTATAAGGCAAAGTTAGCCTGTTAGCTTGGGCGGGTGACGTTTGTTTCATAAATGTTACCCTGATTTGGACCCTGCTGAAGCAAAGTGGAGTGGTCATCAGTAAATAATCCATTTTTATAGTAGGCCTCGAATACTCCCCATAACTGATCTCGAACCATAGACCACCGTAGCATAGTTAACTGGTGAAAAAAAGACCTTTGTTGATATTGGTTGACAAGGCTGTTGAAGCGATAAACTGAAGGGAGTGGGTATCGATGTGGGGGGCCTGCTGCTGCACATTCAGTGGATGGTCATGGATGTGCTTGCCTAGAAGGGTTAAACTAATCTCGAATGCACGTAGAAGATCATGAATTTTAGATAATTGAGGAGAAGTAGCAAAAACTATAGATCGACAAGCGTTCGTCAAGTTCAGGGTAATCCTGGATTCAAGCTCATGTTGAGATTTTGTTATCACTCTCAGGGGGAACTCGAGGAGGAAATACTTGCAGAATCTAATAATGATTATATATGTTGCACCATATGTAAGTATTCCAATGCCCTATCCCAATTCGTCATATGTACGTCCCCTACGGATGTGCATACGAGTACTGAGTATTTTAAATAAAAAATAAAAAATATTCCTACCCCCCACCTGCTTGAAGCTTCGCCATGATTCTTTTCCCCCTCAAATCTCAACTTCAGCTTGGCTTCGCGTGCTTCCCCTACGCTCCCCCAAAGCCCCGAGGGTTTCCTTTGCCCCTTTGGCCTCCTTTCATTTCTCCTCAAGTCCTTCATTTGTATGTAATGGATCTTGCTTTAAAAAAAATTAATATATCCAAAATTGAAGTGAGATCTGTCGAAGAGGGGGTAAGATGCCAAGTGCTCAAACCTGATGGAAGAAAGAGAGAAGCACGATCTCAGAAGAACTATAATACACATACCAAACATCCCCACTAGGTTTCAACACACCTGAAATACTCAGGCTTGGACCTAAGCAAGAACGAGTTGAATATAGGTCTTGGGACTACAAACCTAGCACTCGAGATCTTACTTTTGGTTTAGTTGGTCCGAAGGTGAGTTCTTGGAATTACTTTAACACATGTAAACTATTATTAATCGGCTGACAGGCCTATGGGCAGGAATAATAAAAAGTTAGGCAACCGTATATCAAGACCGACCTCCTTCATCACAATATTATTCCGGCTAAGCGTATGCTAGGGTTCATACAGCATGTTGTAGTCGAAGGCTATCTAGGTGGTACTAATACTATCGACTACACCGAATTCAATACCCAACGACCTAGTATATGGCATTATTTGTCCTATAATACTAAAATATATAGTTAGCGGTCGTATGGTGTTAGCACAAGGCCTAGGTACTTCGAAAAATCATATAAATTTACCAACAGCACGAATCAACTTATGGCCTCTAAAAATAAGTACTTATCAAGTTTATGAGGTTTATGACATTTATGTATTCCCACCTTACCTTGTAAGCGTGAGTAGTCTGGTTGGCACAACCGTGAGAAATTCTGAAAGTCCCCAAAGTGGTTGCTAAGTATCAGCCAGCAGCACATATAAATTTGTGGTGTCGACCCAGCCCTTCTTCACATTTTATGCTCTCTAGAGGACCCAATGTCATTAAAACCTGATAGTAGTTAGCTTTTGATAGTTATTCTTGAATTATGAAAGATTGTCAATTACTCATTTTCTGGAATTTGTTTCCCAAAAAAATGGCAGCTCTGGTGTAAAAACTGCCTCGTGCTAACACTTACGACCTAGAACTATTTGACTTTTACCAGATAGTATAACGAAGCGGTCCCAGTGATCGTAACCATCCATCAAGCTCTCTACACCAATCACTAATACACCTCCACTTCTACACCACAGGTATCTCCAAAAACTGCTGGAAAAATCGGTAAAAATATAAATGGAGCAGGTTGAACATGATCCTGTATGATGAGGTTGTGAAGAGGGGGGTAAAGGGGACGGGGGTAAGGATGGTGTTCTTGGCTTGTGTGAATAGAGGATGGAGCAGAGATAGTGGGGAGGGCCAGCGTCATGTGGGTGGAAGGCGGACCTCTATTGTGCAATAGTAGAATATTATAAATTCTACTTACCCTCAACTTACATATCTCTAGAACACAAAATTTTCGAAACTATCCACTGGGTATAAAGACAAAAAACCATACCAATCCCCTCGCCTAGATACGCTACCATTCCCCCGTAAACACGTACCCAACCACGTAACCATAAATGAGGCATTTACCCTCCCAATAAATACAGCGAGGTATCCACTCCAAATTCCATCAATGACATCCACATGTACAGTACACTCAAACACAACTTCACCATCCCAAATATTATCAATATATTTGTTCCACGAGGGACAGACCCACACTGTACTACCCTAAACTACCCAACCCACCCTACCCATATCCTATTTTAACCTCCTGTCACTCTTAGGTACTATACAGCAACTTCCACTTCCTATAGTATAGTATAGTAGTGTATGACTGAATAAATCTCAAGGCCAAACACAAAACACAAACACGTACACAAAACAAACAGGCATCAACAAAAACAAAAAAAAACACAATGCCCCAAAAACCCCGTGAAAAAAAAAAAAAAGAATAATAAAAAAAGGCATAAGAAAACATAAAACAAAGATGACGGGGGAGTAAAATAATGTGGCTGAAAATCAAAAAGTTGTCTTAACAGATAGGGATAGAGTAGAGTCATGTCTTCACCTGCATCATCACCATTCTTCTCCACTCAGTTCTCCGCCCAAACTCTCCCTCTCTCTCTACACAGCAACTCCCTGCTCAACCTCAAGTATGAGGAGAAAAAAAAAAGGAAGGAAAACAAATACTCCCCGCCGATATAGACCCCTTTAGCCCAAACAGACAGTAGAAGATATACAAGGCTGCTGCTCCTGGCACAAAAGAACCTTTACAATAAAAATGAGATATACACAACAGCCATGGAATATATAATACCGTGGCCAATAAATGCATAGTAACGCAAAAAAAGAAAAAAAGAGCCCACACCAGGGTAAAGGGAAGACAGATTTACGCCGATTAATCAAAACAATGCACACACATGCAGGTGGTAATTGAAACAGTGAAGCGCTTCATCAAAGCTGGGCTGTGATTATTGTCGAGGTGGTGCTGCAATTGCTGTCATACATACCCCTTACCCACGGGCGCATACCGTACTATCCCCAGTTGCCCCAGCCCTCCGTGGCCGATATCTTTCTCATCCATCATCCGCCCTCGACCTTCTAATTCCCTCTCGCCTGGCTCAAGGCTACTAGCTCGGCCATATCCTTGATGCAAATGCTGGTGCTGGTGTTGTAGCTGGTGTATATGAGCTTGCGGCGGTAATGGTGGTCGATATTGATGCAATGGTGACCTGCTGGCATGGGCCATTGATGGAGGGTGTAAGCTGGGGGAAGAATGTGCTGCCTGTTCCATTTTTATGGGCCCAGAGTCTGGGAAGAGAGCCGGTAAAGTGACCGGTGACATATGCGTAGCTGGATTTGGAATTGGGGTTGATCCCGCTGGGGGCCGTCTCTGCGACACTGGTGGTTCCTGGTGAGATATATGGTGATGATGTGGGTGATTGTGGTGATGGTGATGGTGGTGTGTTTGCGAGATGTTTGGTGGTGGTGACGGCGGTGCGGTCCTGTTTCCCCAGGGATGCCGCTGTACCTGTTCTTGGTAATCATCAATTCCGCGGCTCGCACCTGTTCCTCGCAGCGATACCCTTGAGACTGCAATCTGCAAATCAAACTCTCGTCAGCAAAGGATGTACAGTGCAGCGCATAAGGCTGCATAGACAATCAAAAAAGCCGACTTACCCCCATTGCTTCCAAATCCTGTTGCATCTCGCTAGATGCAACACCCTTAACTTCCGGCGCAGCAGGGAAGCCGATATACTTGGCAATCCCGGACAAAATCTGAACTTCCATGTTGTATGCCTGTCGCTCCCGCATTCGTGTGGCTCTATCTTCCGATATTCGGTATGTGTAGTCTGATAGGATGTAAGTGAGCAATTGAGGCACTGGAAAAAAGGAGCACCTAGTTTACCTTGTACAAGCATATCGGCAGCCCTTCTCTCCCGTTGTATCTGGTATAGTCCTTCACTGACACGATCAAGGTATCTTTCGCGAATTTCTCTCACATGCTGTGCATACTGGGAGTGTAACTGTGATCGTGTCGCTGTCATTGTTGTGTATTGTGAGTGAAGGGCGTATCGAAGTTGTGTATTATATAACCGGATCTTGTCATCTCGTCGCTTATTAACAGCTTCCATCATTGCCACAAGCTCCGGGTGAGTGCCTTCATTCACAAGCCGAATTTCTTCGTCTATATCTGATATTCTCTCTTCGTATAATCTGAAATGGATTTGTTAGTCTATTCATGGTATATCCAGAACAGCTTAACATACTTATCACGTAATTTTGCAAACTCAAGTTCTATTTGTGTAAGAGCATCTGCCGCCGCCTTGCGCTTTTGTAGTCGCTCCGCATCTGAAAATAAGGGTTAGAGTTCGTTTTAGACTGTGATAGAGAGGTGCTAATCACCTTCTTCATCCTCCCTCGGTACCTCGGCTGGGTCTCCGTCGACCTCAGGATCAACACCTTGCGGGGGGGGATCTTTTTGTTCATCTTCAACCTCTATCTCAGCAAAATTTCCAGGAGCGGCTTCTGGTTCTGGTTCCGGGTGGACCTCTTGAGTCGGATTTTCATCTCCATTGACGACAACGGATGAAGGAACGGCTTCAATTCCCTCCATGGGTATAACACCTTGCTTCTCTTGAATTGAATCTGCCGTTTTGCTTCTCTTATTCTTATCCAATGGGACCAAGATTTTGCTAGCGAGAGGAGTTGCTGGACGACTTGTCTTCTCCTCCACTTTCACATCTTTTTGGGCTACATCGTTATTGTCTCTTTTCCGTTTCTTTGCAGGTTGTGACTCCCCTTCGTCTGGGGTCATATCTACATCAGGGCTCTTGTTTTGTTTGGGTTCCATTGGCACTTTTGGCGGAATGGGCTTGCTAGGTGGTTGTGAAAATGAATACACTGACCTCGGGGCACCTTTCTTGGGAGAGTCTTCTAGTCGTTCCGTTTCGGCTTCGGAATCAAGCTCACTTAGGCTAGACATATCTGAGACGTGCGGATCATCAATAAGATCCGGCAGTTTAGGTAGTGGAGCGGGTGCCACGGGTCTCTTGGAATCACGGGACCCCCGCCTCTTCACAGTTTCAACCCGGGTTATAGCTTTCGAGTCCAGTGGCATCTGGGGCGGCGAATCGTCGTCAAAGGGGACTTCAGGAATTGGAGATGGCTCTTTGTGGTTGCTTGTATCGTTGGTGTGAGAGTTCCTGCTCGGGTGACCCCCACTGCTCGACTGTGGGCGGGGGTTGTGATCTTGACGACGAACCTGATAGCTTTGTGTAGGCCGTGTTGGTTGTGCTACTGCAGGAGACGAGTGTGCTGAACGTGTGCGCTTCGGAGCTTCTAGGGACCAGATGAAAACATGCGATTAGTCGTAGTCGTAATTTGGAAGCTCACTGGGAATCTGTGCTGCTGGGGGACATATAAGCAAGGCGTTTCAACTTACCTCCTTGCTCCTCCAGGGCCAGACTTGACGGACGAGACCTTCTACCACGTTTAGGCCCTGATCTCATACTATAAATCAAGTAGGTACCCTCCTTCCGTGGAGTGTGACGTTTGCGAGGCCGAAGGCGAGTGAAGCGGGAGGTGAAAAGTTCCCGTCACTCTTCTACGGGGAGAGCCTGGAAGGTGGAGTAGAATTGAAGTGCAGACAGCGTGGTTGCGAGTGCTTCTCGATAGGGCAGGATGCTAAGAATGAGTCGCGGTAACGAACGAGCAGAGCAGTTCACAGTGATGCACGCTGGCTCCCTAAAGATGCTTTAAGTTGAAAGGGTAGAGTGACTGATCGCAAAGAGGGGGGCGGACGATCGAGGCAGTAGACCGTGACGGCTTGTAGGCGAGGAGAGCTGGAGAGACGGAGGAATGGGTGGATCGATGTTGATTTTTTTGCTGGAGGGAATAGAAACCTGCCTGAAGTGAAGTGGAGCGGGTAAGTACCATGCGAGGACCGAACTGTTTGGAGGGTGGAAACGAATGGCGAAGAGGGTGTACAGTGGGCTTTGGCTTGCTTGCGGGGGGGGTGGGAGTTAGTGGTAGGAGGAGAAGATTTGGGGGGATTGTTGGTGGGAGTAAGGTGGCAGGCAGCCTTTGCTGGGGGAGGTACTTTTTTAGAGTTGTTTAGCAACACCAAGTCTCAGGCCAGGTCGTTTCTGCGCAATGCAATGAGACACCGCGAGCAAGACAGAGCTAGCGTGGCAGCGTGTATTATCCGGCAGCGGGCTATGGAGGCAGAAATTGCTGTTGATAAAAGACGGCCAGCAGGAGATCTACGATGGGGCAGAACAATCAGAATGTCAGGTCACTCCGCCGAATGTGTGCGTGTGTGGTGGAGTGTGTGTATCGGTGTATGCACGCTGCTGGTGCTGGTGCTGGTGCTGGTGCTGGTGCTGGTGCTGCTGCTGGGCCCGGGGGAGGGGGGGGTGGGGCGGGCAGGAGCAGGAGGGAGGAGGAAGGGAATCGTCAACTGTTCTGTGCTGCGCTCCGGAAGTGCGCCCCAGACTTCAGGTTGAGGCTAAGCAACAGCGCGGGCGGACTGCACAATGACCGGGGCATACTGGTGGAGTGGTGATGCTTCTTACTAAGAGGCCTACTTACAGGGACGGCCGATAGGACATACGAAAAGTGCATTGCGCCGGGGCCATGGCCATCACTGGCCGCTACGATGTGATCGTGTACCGGTATCCAAAGCCACGAGACACCAGGCCAGTCGGTGACGATGCTTGGCGATATGAGCATCCAGCAACGGCGGCCTTCTGCGGTGAGGCGGTTGCGGTTGCGTTGCGCGGATATCCATGGTGCGGATTTCGGATTTGCTGCCAAGGCCGGTCTGCTCGCGAAGGGACAATCTTTGCGCTAGGGCAGATGGGGAATAGCGGCAGCGCCCTTCTGAGGAACTTGAAGAAACGTCTTTTTTTTTACATTCACGCGGAGCCTCAAGCCCGCAACTGTTACACATTCGCGAAACACTGCTCCAAGCAAGGTCACAGGCATTGCCTATTTTCTTTCACAGATACCCTTCAAAATTCCGCCAATATGACGAAAAACAAGGACAAGTCTAGCAAGAAGAAGCCCACGAAGCCCAGCAAGTCCAGCAAGCCCACTAAGTCCGATGTAGATGGATCCACACTCTCTTTGACTGCTTCCTCACAAGCAATTGACCCTTCATTAGCCTTGCTATTTGGCTCCAGTGTGAGTGAAAGCTTCCAGATACCCTCAGCTCAAACACTCCATACTAACCCTGATTTATTTAGTTTGGGCCTGTCAAAGTACCACAGAGGACTTACACCCCGTTCGTAGGAAAGAAGGCTTTAGTCGAAAATGAGGAGGGGGGGGAGGATGACGATGAGGACACGGCAACCCTTGACGATGAGAGCATTGAAGAGGATGGAGCCTTTAGTGGAGACGATAGTGAAGCTCGAGAGGAGCCACGACACAAACCAAAGAGCTCTGTAACGAAGCCAATGGCAACAGTACAGTCTGAACCTGAGAGACGAGCAAAACGTAAGCGGACGGAGGATGATTTGGAGGAGCGGTACATGCAGAGGCTACAAGAGGAGGAAGATGTTGAGAATAAGAAACTAGAAGCAGTGAGGAAAGCAAAGCAGGAGCCCAAGGCTACGTCAGTAGTGGATGGTGATACAGAAAAGAGCGAAAATGAGGGTTCTGAGGATGATAGTGATGGTGGCAGTAATAGCGAGTCTGAAGATGAGCAGGTAAAGAAAAAGGACAAAAAGGGCACCACCGGGGCTGGTGGAAGCACCGAATTATTTCCCATTCGTCACGAGGCACTGGAACCGCAGAAGCACGAAGATCTCGATGGGGCTGCAAGGACTGTGTTCCTGGGGAATGTTCCGTCAATTGCCATTTCGTCTAAGGTACGTCTGCTTGTACTGTTATCATGTTTCATATCTAATACTAAGTAACAGTCATCGTATAAGACACTAAAGTCTGTGTTTTCTGCACCTGGAAAAATTTTCAAACTGCGGTTCCGCTCAATTGCATTTTCTGAGCAAATACCCCGAAAGGCTGCCTTTGCGACACACAAGCTACATGAAAAACAGCAGACTGTGAACGCCTATGTGGTATACCAGACCAAGGAAGCTGCACGCGAAGCTCTAAAACTGAACGGGAGTGTCGTGCTTGACAGACACATCAGAGTTGACAGCGTTGCTCACCCAGCCAAACATGATACACAGAGATCTGTTTTCATTGGTAATCTAGATTTTGAGGCACAGGAGGAGAGCTTATGGCGTCACTTTGCACCGTGCGGGACGATCGAGTACGTGAGGATAGTCAGGGATGGTGCCACCAACGTTGGGAAGGGCTTCGCATACGTGCAGTTTGAGGTAACACCCTGGTCTTTGGCGTTTGGATGATCATTTACTTATCTCAATTATAGGATGTCGTAGCTGTTGAACAAGCTCTTCTTTTGGATGGGCAAAAAATGCAGAACGACCGAAAACTCCGGGTGAGTCGGGCGAAAGCCGTTAAACGGAAAAACAAGCCTGCAGATGTGACACGCGGTCCACCGTCAAAAAAGCAGAAAGTTTTCGTCCCTAGAGATGATCCCCGTCAAAAGGAGATGCTGGGTAGGGCACGCAGGCTTCTCGGGAAGGCAGGAGCTGCCAAGGCGAAGAAAGCTCCCGAATCGTTCACCTTCGAAGGTACAAGAGCAACCGCAACCGCAAATCCCGGGATTAAGCTCGGCGGCAAGAAAAAGGGCAAGCCTGCTAGGGCTAGGGCAAATGCAAGATCATCAGCGTGGAAACAGAAGGCTAAGAAATAGATGACCGCGAAAATTGATAAGAGACGGTGCAATCGAAGGTCATCGGCACTCTCAGGAAGGGTTGCATAAGTTGTCTTACTGGCGTTGGGTGTTACATCTTCGCGGTGGTTGTCTCAAAGTCTCAGGGAATTCTCGAATGTTACAGGAGCACTAGCTCGGTATTCGTCTCCAAAGTTTACAGTTGTACTTTATAATACCAAAATTTATGGCTGCAGCTGGGCATCACAATCGTTAATTAGTGGGTAGTGGGGAAATTTCCCAACTTCTGGGGACTAAATTGCCTTTATGATTGATTATGCACGAAGCCTCCTTGGAATGATTATGATCCCCTGACTGGCACACGAGTAAAGCCCTGGCGTGGAAGTGCAGTACAAGAGCCGAGGATAAACATTTTTCTTCCTTTCCTTGTTGCAAGGGTGGGGAAGAGCATCAGTATATTTCCTATATACAACTTTTCACGTTTAGCCAGGGCGCATGGCTGCTGAGCAGATGCTTATTAGTTTGTGTCAAGCATAAACTTTGCGAGACAGGGTTCGGATAGTCTGCAGTGTTCGTGAAGCGTCTTTAATCAAGGACCTTGTTGACAAACCGTCACCTCACCTACGTACGAGCTAGCCTTGACCACTCTCCGAATTCCTCCAGTTTTCCACCATAGCTCTGCAGCAAACAGCCCCTTAAACCCTGGTGAAAAGCAGCAAAATTTCTTCCATTAATCTATATCCACTGGATCTAGATATCGATTCTTCCCACACCACCACAGCTCCCCGCATTTTGCAAGGTAATTGTTCGGGTTACAATCACATGATGCCAAGCATACTAAACGAGTGGCCGGATCAAAGTTAGTCTGGGTGTTCTTGTCCAGCAGTCTCGCTCTCTAAACTCGTTCTACTGCTCGCTGCACTTAAACGACTGGGTCCTAGCCTACCAGCGGGAAGTAACGAGACTACTTACCAAGAAGAACCAACATCGCACGCACGCACACACGCACACACGCACACACCACCCCCGTGAGGGAAAGGAGACACACACATAGCAGTAATACTAACACTAACACACCGCAGAATTCGAAGGCCAGACGATTACGAGATTTAGCAGAGCCCACGACGACATCGAGCACTGAAGCAGCATACGCTTTACCACGACTCTTGCAAGTCCCCCAGACGAACGAACAGGCAGCAGGCACCCGCAGCGGTCGGCTCCTTGCACCTTTCGTTCTCAGCTTCTGCTACCTACATGCGACGCTACTTGTACGACGACTATTAGTGCTGCTGTACTGGAGCGCCCCAATTGGAATAACGACCCCAGCCGTTGCAACTTCAATCCCCCCATCGCCCACAACTTTCGAATTCCATACCATTTTTTTGCACGAGCTTCCTTTCCAGTAAAAATAGGATTTAACGCAATCATTCACGCTGTCGCTGATCGCTTGCTGGTTTCACTAAGCAGGCCTTGGTGGTGAATCCACTCTCCCCCTCGTTACCATGCGTGGGCACATCACTGGGTCTAGGTCTTCTCATCTTGCTATCATCATATTATACCAAATTTTTGCGATATGGGCTGTTACCAGAGCCTTCGATCCTGTAAAGGGACAGCAGCCGGTGGACTCGATTGTTACAGCATCACATCAGCCAGCTAAATCAAACAGGGCATCTGCGAAAGTCGAGACGGCAATTCGTGCACCTCCATCAGTCCAGACCTACCCAGCACGAAGCGAATTGGCTCGGCAATTTAGTGGAGGTACAGCGGTTGGTGCACCTAGGTCTTTACAAGACTGGGAGGTGGAAGATTTTGTTTTGTTAGCAACTGTGGATGGAACTTTGCAGGCGAGGGATAGAAAAACAGGGACTAGAAAGTGGGAATTATTTTCGGAACAGCCCGTTGTGGAAACAATTTACCATCGCTCCAACGAAACAAAGGACTGGATTCCGGATGACGACTTTGTGTGGATCGTGGAGCCCAGTGAGGAAGGTGTTTTGTTTCGGTATCATGCGGAATTAGGACTTGAGGTACCTTGCCTTGTACACTTCGGGGGGCGACTGTCAGCCCCCATCCTGAGACACTAGTATTAAGTACTAATATTTGAGCAGAAAACCGAGATGACAATGAAGAAGCTTGTTGAGCGTTCGCCGATGTCTCCTCACAATAGTGGGAGGATTTATAGTGGTGAAAAACAGACTGAAACATATGCCATTGATGGACGAACTGGTGATATATTGAGGATTTTTAGGACCGGTGGGGGGGCCAAAATGATGGTTGATACCCGCCGTTGCAAGCCCAGTCACACTGATGATCTGGAGGAGGATGAGTGCGATAGCAAAGCATCTGGCATCACAATATTGGTTGCACGCACTGGTATGGGACGTTCTTATGCAACTCCACTCGAGTCTATACTTACTTTGCTTGAACCACAGTTTACATTGTCACCGTTGAGGACGTGGTAACTAATGAGCTATTGTGGACACTTAAATATACCGAATGGGGCCCAAATAACGGCGATCTAGACCTTGCTGCCCAATATTCTGAGTCAATGGACAATCGTTTCATCTACGCAATTCATGATGGGCGTATTCTTGGGTTCGACCGTAGCAGAGGTATGTCAACCGCACGAACTTTTTGCCATCACCAACTAAATTGAAGTAGGAGGTTCACTCCCTGTGTATACCCACGTTTTGAACTCTCCGGTGGCACGCGTGTTTGATGTCGTGAGGTCGGCATCAACTGATAAGTCCACCTTCCTCGTTTTGCCTCAGCCCTTTGTTTTCGCAGACCGGCCTCCACAGGAGCAAGCCAAAACTTTCGTAGGATGTACTCGAGGAGGATGGTACGCATTGTCGGAAAAGAGCTACCCGTTTGTCTCCGAGAGGGCGTCTCCAGCAGACTGTTCGATGCGCAAACCTCAGCTAGCAAACTTACCTCAGAGTGAGAAGGAGAAAGTCCTTGTCGGAATTCATGAAACTCAGGACTACACTTCGTTACCAGGGCCAGCCTCCGTTTTTGGCCAGCGCCACATCGCTGCCCCAACGGAGCAGGGTCAGGAACCGCCACACAATGCTGACAGCACGGATGAACCACATCCCTCTAGTCCTTCGGGAACAATCAAGAGACTAGGAATGACGAGCAAGTGGAATATCGCATTTGCCCTTCCATTATGTTTAGCGGGGCTCATGTACCTGAAGTGGGTTAAACAGCCAAAGTACTCGTTGAAGTGGAACTTTGAGGTTGTGAAGAGCGGGCCAATCCCAGTGGTCACAATGGACACAAAGGTCCCAGAGTCACCGAAGCTTAATGGCTCTCCGGCCAACATTCTCCAAGGACCTAGCCGGAACGAAAGGGTTAACAATGTGATTAACAATGTGATTGAGTTGGAGGTGCCAGTCGGCCCGAAACCCGCGGTGGTGGTGGGAGAGAGCATTGAGCCGAAGGATGTGCAGCCAGTCAGTGTGGGTGAGAGGGTATTGGACACGGAAGTGCCAGTGGTGGATGTTACCACAGGTATTCAGGATACTCAAACTTCAGCACAAGAGGAGGTGCAAGCACCAGTCCTGGATAAGGTTATGCCAGTGCGAGAGATCCAGACAGAGGTGGTACCAGAGGCCAATACAGTGGTGATCCCAGAGGTGAAGGCAGAGGAGCTTCCAGAGGTAAAGCAAGAAATGATCCCAGAGGCGCGGCTAGAGGTAGAAAAAATAGCCCCCGTCGAAACAAAAGTAGTGAGATTCCAAGAGGAGAGACCACAAACGCCAACATCCGAGCCCGTAGAAGAGGTAGAAGCTCCGACGCCAGCCACTCCGACGCCGAAGAAGAAGAAGGCCCATAGGGGTCAACGCGGTGGGAAAAAGAAGAAGGGAAACAGGGCACAGCAACAGGAAAATGAAAATGAACAGCTGATCGGAAGGATCGTTGACCGAGCGAAGGACCTCCAACATTCATCGAATTTGGAGCCCGATGTTGAGGTCTT
>Ga0307511_10002114_pt1 | contig 20813 bp, 22 predicted proteins | sample 13_EM_MG_FD_200266 | JGI IMG/M metagenome (GOLD analysis project Ga0307511, IMG submission 200266) | Populus trichocarpa ectomycorrhiza microbial communities from riparian zone in the Pacific Northwest, United States - 13_EM | ecosystem: Host-associated > Plants > Roots > Unclassified | place...
TATAAAACGGTGGGACGGAATGAATTCCTCCCCACCAACATGTCGGTATCCGCATCCATTAATAGAGGTGAGATGGGCCATTACACTACCCTGCCCGCATCTACTGACAATGTTCTCATACCCAGTCGGTGCGGACGTTTTGGATATAAAAACCAGTGTCGAAACCGACGTAATGGATTTGCTACGAGCCATCGAACAGGTCGTACGAAGGGTGGAGACCAAGCAAGAAGGACTAGAAGACCGGATGGCTCAGCTGGAGGCCCGTTTATCGGACCTCAGCACAGGGTTCGGCCAGATTGCAGTTTCTAACGGGGAGGTGCTCGGTCGGTTTGTATCGGAGCTCAGGAATGATAACAACCGACTCGACTATGGTTCGCTCAAGGTGGATACGTTTCTTGATCTGGGACAAGTGAGCACACTTTTTTTTGTGCCGCCTTGAAAATTATTTACCTATTATATACAGGCCCAGGCGCAACAGGGACTTGGTCAGGGGCACTGGGTGCCGCACCAGCCGCACCAGCCGCACCAGCCACACCAGCCACACCAGCCGCACCAGCCACAGCCCGTAGACTGGCAGCAATGGCAGCCAGGGCCGTCGCATGGGCAGTTGGGGCAGTAGTTGCCCAGATGCAAATGCGTGGTCGTCGCTAATGATTCAAACCATTTTCTACCTATGCGCACAATCTGTTCCCTATCACTAGCTCGTTCCATTTGACAGTTCCTCTTCCTCCGCCGATCGCCCATTGTACCCGTTCTTCCTCGTTTGTAGTTTATTACCGTTTTTTGTTGCTAGCTTCCGTTCAAAATTCGTGCTCTTTTCTGGCCCCAGCGTGTCTCATTTAGCCGCAACGAGGTTCCTCCAGCCCGTCTTCTGCAAACTCGTCGCGTGCCACTCTGGTCTCTTCCACGAAAGCGATGTTTACAGCCATTGTTTTCCTTCACGGACCTACAATGAGGGTAGCTGTAAGCCCGGGACCAAAACAATGCATCCATTGTCGAGGTAGTGCTTGTTGCTACAAAGAAATGGGCGCGACAAGGTTAAGGTGTTGAAATGAGAACCGCATCAGAGAAGCAGCCTACGATCCCCCACCCCATGCCAGAGATGCTCAACCTTCGTTGGGAATTTCTTCGTGAGCACTTCCGTAAATTCCCAGCTGAACGACAACGCACGTCCCCGACACACATGTCTGACCAGACGCAACGAAGGGGCAAACGTGCCGATGTTGGCTGCGCTCTCTAGATCTGCATCATCGAAGTCAACGATTGGGACGTTCCTACCAAATTCTGCCGTACAGGCGGCGAGGTTCTGGCTCACAATTTGACCGAGGGCCCTTCCGGTCGTGATTCCAGCCTTTGTACAGTCAAGTCATCAGTAGGTGAGCATCGCACGTACCGTGATATCCACTTTCCTTACGAGAGTGTTCGAGGCGTTGGGCAGACCTGTATATTGGCCAGAACAACAACCAGAATATAGGCGGAAGTGGGGGGAAAGGGGGCTGACCTCCAGCTGACACTGCCAGCTCAACGAGCTTGAACACTGTTATCCAACTATTCTCGCAGCTAGGAACCGCAATCACCCGCACGAATTTGAGACACAGCTTAGAAGGTTTTACTATCACGGAATTGCCAGCTGTAAGTGCTGGGCGATTTTCTTCAATGCAATCAAGAAGGAACGACTGAAAGGCTGAACCCCACGGTCGGTCAGAGGGACCGAAGGAGATGGATGTCGCCGTACCCACCGTAATATGCAACAACGCCAAGGGGCACTCTCTGAGTGTAGTTCAATAATGGGTGACAAACACTTGTCGGGTTTCCAAGGGGGCGGTATAGATCTCTACTTTGGATGTCGAGGGGAGTCAGAAGTAGACGCGACGGAATAGAGACCTACAACCACTCAGGCAGCCTACCCAACTGCGCGTTCATCTCCTTAATACACCTCCCAGCTTGCGTCGACTCTATCGTGGCAAATTTGGAGCCTTCTGTTCGGACATCCGAACTAGAATCGAGAGAACCGACGACCATACAGCAACAGGTATTTTTGATCAGTAACTCTCGTTGTATGCTGGATCGAGGCGTACCGCAGTCCGTACGTCGGAAGGTGAGGCTGAAGCCGCACCGTGCGGTTTTCGTGACCTGGAAACGTGGACTCTGGGCTTGAGAAATGGAGCGCGTACGCGCACAGGTCCTGCCCAGTGGCAGCTGGGTTCTGAACGGTTATCCTACGAGTGTTCAGCATGCGTCGTATCTCCGCACCACGCGCGCAACAAAGGACCCACTCTTCTGACGAGCCCCACGAATTACCCGCATACAACACCCCAGAAAGCTCAAGCCGATGTGGTACGAGAAGCTGAGTCGGACTCAGATCGATCACGACATCATGGCGGGCTTCAAATCAACCAGTTTGGCGCGACCGGCCGACACGACCTCGCTCCAACTTTCGGGACTCCGGGTACGATACAAGGCAGAACCAACGAATTGCCTTTGAAAAGTACCAGCCACCCTTCTGCGTTGAATCTCCCGACGCGCTTGACCATCCCCCAAACACCGTCGGAGCTTGAGACTGGAATGGCGTATTCGGGTCGGGTACCTTCCTCCACAACAGACCGCCTAATAGCGTGACCCCTTTCATCGACTGGTCGAGGCCGAGTGTACCGAACAGGGTTTTGGTTTGACGGGTCAGCAAAGTACGAGTCTACGTCGTCGGGACCCGCATCGCCGAGCTGCGGGAAGCTGATCGTTCGCTCAGCTCCACCCGAGATGTCTGAAACGAGAGGAAAGCTCATCACCTCTGCTTCCCCTTCGCACTCCTCCTCTATGGCTCTGGGGCCCTCTAAAAGGGACAAATCTCTGGGAACCCACTGGACTCGCAGCAGTAGCTTTCCCACCTCAAAGGGTATCGCAAGCGCAGTGCTCGTGTGCTTCAAAATCACTCCTGCAATCAGGCCCTTGAGTAGTAGTTTGATATACACGCCTGAGGGTTCCGTCAAGGATAGAGAGGAGGACAGATCAAATATGGGGCTCGTTGGTGCACTGGCAGACCACTCGTATGACGTTTGCGGGACATTCGATGTAACGGCAGAAGGTGAGGCATTGTTGTTCCGGGACGGAACGAATGACCAAGAAGCCTGAGAAGGCGCATACGTGTCTCGTAGAGACGGCGACGACGCGCTCATTGTAATCCTGGATCCCAACAGGCAGACGGAAGAGCGTGTAAGCGTTTCGGGCTTCAGACCAACACCAGCAAGTTCAAGTCGGATGCAGCGGCTGTTGAACCTCCCAGGCAGTGCATGTAGTAGTGAGACAGGTGGGCTCATGGAGGCATTGCGCCCTTTAATTGTGGATCAGAGCACACGTCTAGTCCTTGGATGAACTCCGGTGCGTTCTTCTGTGAGTCCATCGTACAACTTAGGAGGGCTGGGATACTCTTGGTGGGACAAACAAATGTAAACAATGACGCAGGAGTCGGTGCGTGTTACCCACCGCCAATTGGAGGGTACCGTTGCTTCCGCCATACACCAACCCGACACGTCACCTTGATATGCACGCTGGCCGCGTCGCTTTCCTGTTACCAGGATGTTGGATCCGCTAAAGCTAGCCAACGCTCTCCTCAACAGCCGTCGTGAACGCGGACTGGTCCTCAACCCGTCCGCCCTACACTTATTCCCTCCAGCAATTCTCACCGCGGGTTTCGCCTAACTAAGGATGACCGCTGTTCGACCTGCCCTCCCTTCTTTCTCTAGCAATTCTCACTGCGGGTTTCGCCTAACTAAGGATGACCGCTGTTCGACCCGCCCTCCTTTCTTCCCCTTTAGTAGCCCTCACTGCGGGTTTCGCCTAACTAAGGATGACCGCTGTTCGACTCGTCTCCCTCCTTCCCTTCCAGCAACTCTCACTGCAGGCTTCGCCTAACTTTTGCCGACTAAGTACGGTAAGTACAGGTGCATACATCAGCCCTGCATATCCATCAATTCACGTTCTTCACTAGGTGCATTTCACCACCCTCAAGGATTCCGAGGCAGCCTATACCTTTGTCACCCCTCACATCCGCCACATTACCACGCCATCCGCAAACTCCAACCCACGAAGCATTATCCTCGATCCCGCTCCATCAGAAATCGGCCCTTGATCAGTCGCGCCTATGGGGATTGACAGGGATTGACCCGCATGCGGCACCTGCCACCTAGCCAGTCGGCATCTCCCGTTCCCGCGTCCCTCAGCAATATTTCTCGCCATCGCCACCACTCCCTGCTCTACACATCCCCGCCCCTGCGTCTCCCTCCTTTGTCTTCTGCATCCCCCGCCATGGGCCCCTCTCTCTTTCTCTTTTCTTCCTCGTGGCACAAGCTGTGGCCAAAGGCCAAACGGCTGGCGCGAAAGTCAACCAACAGGTGAGCTAAGTTCTCTGCCCCGCTATCCCACACGGTTGTTCGTGAACGACGCCCAGACAAGCCGCTCTTTCTCGCCTCCTCCGTTGGGAGTGTGGTGCTTCACCGCTAAGCTTTCTGCGCTGAGCGCATGGCGTTTCCTTCGAACACAACGTCGAGATCAACAGCCACTGTTGTCAAGCTATTCGTGCTGACAAGCTGCAACCACAGGTCTAAACATCCTACATCGGCCAATCTGCAAGAGACCGTGCCGGTAGATATCCCGCACATCCCCCAAGAAATTTGGGAACTCGCTCTCCGCGAAGTCACTGCGATGGCTTCAGACCCACTTGATAGGCCACAGGAGCTTTCATCCATCGACTTTTCTCCCGCCTCCGACCCTCACGCCAATTTCATGGCCTCCCTGCGAAATAAAATCAACCCCTCGCTCGTCAACAAAGGATGGAATGCTATCGCCGCCGCTTCGTCTTCGAGTTCGTGTGGATTCGCAAAGCACCACAGGCTAAGTCTTTGGCTGAGCGACCCCTACTCGAAACTGTCCGAGACGAACACCTTCGAAGCGGTCGTTTATTCGTTGTTTACGCATTCGGACACCCGTCTTCGAGTGATGCGCCCCCACCGACCTACGAACCATTTTGGATCGCTCTCCCCACCTCACCATTTATTCCGACCACCATTCTATCCAACAGAATCTTTTCAGAGGGTCTCCGATCCGACCCGCGCACCCCAAGATCCGCCACCTCTCCCGGACGAGCTATGACGACGCTCCCTTCCACCCACCCATGTCACCATTCTCACGTAGCCTTACAACGCACCTGGAATACCCCGAGCCTTCCTCACACTCCCCCAACTTCCGCGCCGTCTTCTCCAAACCACCCGCACGATCAAGCTCCGCAATGCAAGCCACCCTTCCTGCACACCGCTCTCTGAAACTCAGCCTGGGCAACGCTACGTTCGCCGTCCTTTCTTCGTGGGACATGCCATTCCTCACGAACGTCTCGGTCGTCTCTTCGGATTTTAGTTACACCGGGGCAGGATTTGCTCCGTTCTTTAAACAGCATGGTTGGAAGATCCTGCAGCTCCAACTCGGCCACTCCTCCAGCACAATCGAGGAGCATTGCCTGACTAACACCCGCCAGATGGCACCATTCCTTGTGCCAATTGATGTCCAAATCTCCGAGAGCTCATTTGCTCCGCGGATGCCGAGTGGCGTTTGGAATCTCCTGATTGGATCGCCCCTCACGTCCTCCTTCTCACCCCACCCTTCAACCCATCACGATCCGCGATATCGATACATACCTTCTCAACCCCGAATTCACCAAGGGTTTGATCGGGCGGGTTTTTCGATAGCACCCCGAACGCTACCTCTGCGCTTCAAGATCGGGCCCCTTATCACAGCCGTCGTCAGGGTTCCCTCGCAGGCGACCGCCGCTCGGTCACTCGTTCGATTCCCGCCCTCGTCCCAGCCGTATTATCCGCCTTCCTCTTCGTCGCAAACTCATGGGACTTTACTCTCAGATCGGCGCCTCCTGCTCAAGACCAGTCCTCCCCAAACACACCCATACCCTACCCGTACGTCTTGATAGTGCTCCCGCTCTGTTTATCGCTCTGACCTTCACCCCTTTTCACAGCCATGAAGCAGAGCAACGGGTCCGCTCTCACCGTTCGTCGGAAGGGAGACTTTGCACGAGGAAAGGGTGGTCTGGCCCACGGTGCTGGTTGTGTAAAACCCAACGGTACGATCCGACGATCCGATTCCAACTCCAAAAAGTCTGCCCCGAGTCTGCTCCCCTCGAACCATCAAAGCAGCGTCATCGAGCTCCTCTCCACTGCTCCAATGAGTGCCGACCTGCCGACCTCAACACCTCCAACGGCTTTGTTGAGCCTGGCTACAATCCTGATCGCCCACCCCTCTCATCCCCCACAGCTCCTTCTCCTCCCTTGCCTTCTCGGCTTCGCAAGACTCCGAGAGTGGCTCATCAAGCTCAACCGATTCCTCGGTCGAGCTCACCGACACCGATCGCTGCCACGCCCGCCTTGCCCTACTCTACGGCTTCCCACTCCTCCCACCTCGCCCGCCCCTTCTCCGCCCAGAGTCTTCCTAACAGAAGGTCGACGTCTCGAAGCAATACCAGCCTGGTGTCATGATGGCCGCTCAGAGGATCAAAACCAACTTGTGCAAGGAGGAGCCCAAACCATCCTCATCCGCTCATCTCAACCAAGCCTATTCGTGCAGCGTGTTCGCCGTGCCCCGCTGATCCCAAGGGCCTCAAACCCCCTGAGGCCGTGGGCCTTTTAGCCGACATCGGCCCGGTCTATCGCGAAATCGAACCTCCCAGGTCTGCTCGCGCCATCCGACGGGTCTCTCCACCCTCAGATCGGTGCATGCACGTTGCTACGAAGCGACCGTTAACGCCGTTATCACCATCACGGATGGCCTGAGGCAATTCTAACGGAGGTCCCGGCTGGATGGGGTCAATCCCTATGCTCTCTGCAATCCCTAAGGATCAAGCCGGCGACATTCCAGCCCTTCAACGATGTCGGCCCCCTCGGTGACTCCGCCTTCTACACCTGCCTCCAGGACCCCACCCATTTCTTCCCCACCATCCCACCAGCCCCCAATGGGACCAACGCTGCGTGTCCATGTTTTGGACGTTGACCGGAGAAGGCAGCCTGCCGTGACCGAGGCACAGAAATACGCCAATCAAACCCACTCCAGATGTCGTCGACCTGAAGTATCCCCCCTGTCAACTCCTTCGCTCAGCTCGCTCCCCGTCGCGCCTGATGGGTGAAATTACCCACCGGTGCTATTCGAAGACATTTGTCAACCCCCAGGGTGTCTTTTATTTGTCCCCTCCCCTCCATCCAACCCCTAAGTACAGTTTAGATTGGAGAAATATGTTACCCGCTTATGTAACAGATGTTGAAGGGGCTAGCGAGGGTGAAGGAAATAAAGAAGTGGATTAATTTTTTGTGGGGACTCCCATCCACTTCCAACCCGACTCATCGCACGACAAAGGCCATGGAGCCAAGGTTGTGAGACAGGCCGCTTTACCAGTGGTCGGTGCCACCGCCTTGGTGGTCACATAAACGGCTCCCTTTATTTCTGGCGAGTTATTAGCGCCTGTGGGTTGACAGAACGTATGTCGCGATCGAATGTTGAATGTTGAGTGTCTGTTGCGGTGAACACACGGACTCACCGCTCCAACAAAAAACACTGCGTGGTCCTTGCTCTCTCCCGCGCGCATCTCCCCGCCAACACACTCTGCGTGTTCAGCCAAGCCCCGGACGTCTGACTGCCATTGGCTGACCGTGACGAACCGGCCCATCCGCTGCTCCCAACTCCGTTGCTAGCTGAGGTGAGCGGTTCTTCTGCAACGAATGTCATATAGGGTGGGTCATTGCACAAGCAATTGAACATACTGATTTACTCCCTTTCAGCCGACCACATCCGACTCCGGGCTCTCACAAACTGTTTGGCCGGTGTCCGAAATCCCACTTACCACCGACTTCGATACTTCCACCGCCGTTCTCAATGCATTTTACGAACAGGAACGTAGCCTTGACGAGATGGAGGAGGAGCTTTCCCCGACCAGTGAGGAGATTGATTCAACCATTCCTCCGTATCCCAGCGATTGGATCGAACCCGCTGCCAGGGCTACACCATCTTTTTACCCCCCTCAGTTGCCCCTTTCGCCACTCACCAACCTCGCTCCATCCCCGTCAGAACCAACTCAACCCTCACGCACTCAGAAGAGGAATCTGAAGCGGAGGGAGAGATGCGCGGCCCGGGAGAGGGAACCCTGTGCCAAACTCAAACCCCATTGGAAGGATAATCACCGAATGAAAAAGGTAGCACTGTCGCTCTCTCATCCAATCAGCGTGGATTTTCCGCTGTCTGCGTATCCCATCTCCAAGGATGATGGACTCACTGGGCGCCCCCGAAACCTACAGCGGGGGGATCGTGCCGTCCGATCTGTTGATTATTTTTGCCAGAAGGGATTCCGAGTGGTAGAATGGGACGGAGTGTTCGTTCTTTTAGTCGTTTTCATTCCCAGACGCTGACGACCCGCAGATCACCTCGAGCCATAGTGGACAAGGAAGGAAACCACTACGCAGAACTGGTGGGTAGGCCATGTGATACCTCATACACAAGGGTGATCCGGGGAGTCGACGAAGCCCTCACCAATGCTGCGTCTATCTTGGCTCCTTTTGCAGATAAGAAGGGGCATCGGAGAGGGCTGTATCCCTCGCTATCCGTCGGTATAACCCACGGAGGTGGGTCCCAGGTGGGTCTGCATTCCTGCTCAAGGGTCATACCAGTATTGAACCTACCCACAGCGACCACACTACCTGAAATTACAGCCATGGCAAGTGGAAGCCGCTGAGGATCTCCTGAGTAACCAATCTGTCCGCCATCTGTCTGGTTTCGTCAACAGTAAGCGGCTTCTCCCCTTCTCCACGGTTGAGTTTCTCATCAGCTGTGTAGGTGCTTTCAAACTTTTCTCTGAGAAGTTATACAAATTCTACAGCGAGAGGATGGGAGAGTTGAGATCGTGGGACAAGACGCTCATCCCTATATTCTCGAATTCTGTCTTTGCAGCAGCAACGTTCAACTTGGGACCAAATGTCCGGACGTTTTGTCACAAAGATTACAACAACCTCTCGTACGGGTGGTGTGGGATCACTGCGTTTGGGGACTTCAACCCGAAGAATGGCGGTCATCTCGTTCTCTGGGAGCCCAAGATCCTCATTGAGTTTCCACCTGGTTCCACCATTTTCATCCCTTCTGCCCTCGTTAAACATTCAAATACCCCGACATCCCCCGGCGAATGCCGTCAATCATTTACTCAATACACTGCTGGTGGTCTCTTTCGTTTTATAGCCTGTGGATTTCGGACAAAAAAAACACTTCCAAAGGGGGTCATCATGAAGCGTTGGTGGGGTCCTGGCCAGTCTCTATTCAATAGATTTGGCCACAGCGAAGGCGTATAGTCTACTTCTTTATAATAACAAGTCGTTTGCTTCGTGCTCGATCGAGCCGGGTCATTCAACTTTTCCCCGTCGCCAAGTGGCGTCAACATGCTAATTTCCACAAAAGGAGTACCCATGCAGGCTGTAAGTTTACGTGAGGAAGTCGAACGGGATACAAATGGAACGCCGTCCATCCGGTACCCTAGAGATTGGGCCGGTTCGACAGGCAGATCCGACTCGACCAGCTTGGGATCAAGAGAGCCTCAATGCGGGTCCAGGGAGCTGGCCTAGAGAACCCCGCCGCCCTTCCTTACGCCACCCCACCCCCAAAACTGAGATCCGTTCGCCTTGAATAAGTCTGGAGAGACTGACCGCAACTAAGTCGCTTCCCAACAACGGCGCGACGCCTTAGAGAGGGCTAGCAGACAGTTCGTTCGGCGGAGCTACTCGCTCTGGATCCCTTCATGCAGCAAGGACGAACCTCGAACACACGCCAGTAAAGTAAATACTCCACTAGTTCGTCCGTCGAGGAGTCGATCGCGACGATCGTGGACGAGAAACAGAATTCGCCCTAGAAGGCTACGGAGACTAATGCGGGTTCAAAAAAAGAAAAAGAAAAAAAGGCTACGGAGACTCGGTTTATCTTAGTATATCTTATGTGCGATAATTACACCCGGTGGCCGCTCTTTCCGTTACGATCAGCCCACAGACACGGATGGTGGCCCTGCCACCGAACCTATTGCAACCGTGTGGGTTCACATTGGACGCTAGGAACTTTCAACACGAGCTCGGATGGCGACCCGATCAGTAGATCGTGGAAGGCCTTGTAGCGCCTGTGATCGCCGGGCCGATTCCCCGACGATCTCAACACCCTCGTTATGTTGGCGTGTGGCGCCCCGAACACTAACCAGCACCATTCGCATGGTGGTTAGCTACCAGATAACAGCCCTATGCGAGTTCTCAGCCAAGGGACGATAGATGCCGAATGAGTGGTTTTCCATCGCCCTTTAGAACATATTCCCCCGTGAACCTAGGTGGAAAGTCGTTAGAAATAGGCCATGTAACATGGGGGGTGTGAGCGACAGCGAACGTACCAGGGTACCGAGTCTGAAGAAATCACCCCAATGACGACCGTGGCCCTACGGAAGGGAGGTATATATCAGACAACGGAAATAAATACCAGAGTCAACAAACAGCGTCATTTCTGGGTCGCCAATTCCAGAGGTGGGTTGAGGAGGATAGGGAGAGCAGCAGGGTCTCATCCATAGCCAGGGTGGGAGATGGTGGTGGAGTGTAAGAATATATCTGGTTCGAGTTGAGCCACCGGGAGAAGGTGCAGGAGGGCGAACTTGGTCATCAATCCTGACGGGAAGTTGGCCACAGCCAGCGAATTGGATGTCAAACTGATCAGAGAATGGCAGGTTGTCCAAAGGAGAACTGGCCTTGACACCGTTAACTGCGGGGGTTGATTTGAGTGAGGCAAACCCTGAAACGCTCAAAGACAACGTGGGCACATCGCACTGCAGGGTTTTGATTGATGGGAACGAAGAGGTGGTGGGAGAAAACGCGTCCTCTACGGAATGCCTTGCTCCAACTTTCGAAGGCTGATCATTCGAATGGTGTATTGGCAGATTTTCGTGCAGAATGTCTGAGCCCATGATGGTTTCAGTGGGAGGAGGGGGAACAGCACAGTCTCCGACAGGAATGACAGGCTGGTTGAAGTTGAGGAGGGTCACGGAAGTGGGCTTCGACTGTTCGGTGGAATCTGGCTTGGGTTTCGACTGGACATCGGTGACGAAGGTGGAGCTAATGGCAGGAAATAGACTGGCCTGAGAGAGTGGTCAACACCGTGCATCGATAAACGGAACACAGAAACGCACGAAATCAAGGTGGTGTTGAGATCCTCATTTCGTTTCTGCGTGTAGTCGGTATTGTACTCCGCCATCTCTCATTTTTACACGAAGAAATCAAGCCGGGGTCGTCGCTCTCGCAGCTTGATCGGTTGGAGGTACATCCGTACGGCCCCTTGGATGCTATTCATAGCCAGCTTGTCGGCCCTCGCGATGATCCCAGTCTCAAACGCACCATCGAGGATCAACGTTGACCGGTTTCGCGTCCTCCTTGCCGCCAATTTTGATATCCAGTTATGGGGGGATGGAGAGAACGGGGTTTCTCGAGGGTAGCCCAAGAGGCGAGGATAGGAATCCACGCGTCCTGTGCTCGGAGTTCACGCCGCCCACGACACCCCCAGACGAGGGAGAAAAATGCGCCTCAGTGAAAGAGTGGGGGTAAGGAAACGTCGCGTAATGGGTGCGGCGAGGACAGTGCGTTTGAGGACGTGCTTTTCAGTAACATCGTGGGGGATGCAGGAATGGCATCTTGACAGGTCGACATCCGGAAGGGACTCTTAGAGTGAAACCGGACCCAACCGAAGTGGTACTCTCTCCTATACGCGCGCCCTCCATCCTGGGTTTTCCGGCTCGTTCTGGCCTGCTGCTGGGTCGCCCGTGGGCCGAATGGGTGTTTTCCACACCGCTTACAAGGCGATGCAATCCTCAGTAAGTTAGTCAACCCTTCACGTCACGCCCTCCCGAAAAACGGACTTGTCGATTTTCGCTCGTTTGGTTGTAGTACATTGTCGCTTGCTGCCCACGTTAGCTCCACCCAAGCCAGCATCGCGTCCGCCACAAGTAATACTTATCACTTACGAGCTCAACCTCATCAAAGTTCAACGGTTACGCCGGAGAGTCACCAACAATGACTTTTCCCACCCGAACATCGCTTTGATCGAACAGGACAGCACAGTCCGACAACCCACAGTTGTTTCTGCGAGCTTGGATTACGAACCTACTATTGGTATTGACAGGACCATCAAAAGGGTATTTACTGGGCGGATGGAACGCGATGGCGACATCACTGACGTGCAATTCCATCTTCAGTTTACGCCCTTGGTACCACTGTCGTCGTAGCCACCAGAAACAAGGACGATGACGCGAAAAATGTCTCCCCTGCCCACACTGAACAAGCGATCACCATCGTCACCTCTCGGCGATGGGAAGGTCGACTTCTCCAATTATGGTGCCCCCGTTAATATCTGGGCTCCCAGGGTGGGCGTTGTTTCCACTTGGAATGACGGGAAGGCTAACACCATCAACAGAACTTTCATAGCTACTCCTCACGTTGTCGGTTTCGCTACATACCTCCTCGGCCTCGACAGCTCCCCGACCCCAGGTCAAGTCGCTACAACTATTGATATGGGCGGGTCACCAACTTGTGTGGAGATGGCATCCTGCGGCGCTGGCTCCTCCGGTTAATCTTGCACTCCACGGATTACAATGAAAGGTGACCACACGGTCTTGTTGATCGCTTGCAAGCCAATCTGACGACATTCTATGGCAATGCTTCAGTCAATGAAATCGATGGGATTGTACCCTTATTCGAGATGCCTTGTTCTCAAGGCGGATATCCCCAAGGTCGGGACATTTCTAGATATGAACCACCCCAAGAGTACTGCTCGGGCGTTTTCAACCCAGAACGTTGAGATTGCCCGCAAGGCAGTCTTTGATGCCTCATGATATGTTGAAGAGGGGTTCGTGGGCTCCGACACGGGTGCGTTCGTTCTACGACCAATTGATAGCGTCCTCGCAGAACGCATATGTAACTGAACTCGACCTCAACCCGTCCTTGTTGCAGGTTGTCGACACCCTACGTGATGTGGTGCTTGGCTATGGGAGGGACATTATCCTGCGCATTCTCCGTATATTGCAAGTGCTCGGAGGAGGTTCTGTCCAAACGTTCGACGCCCGGTCAGCCCTAAATAAGTAATGTCACTGTGGGTTAGCCACTGATGATCCTCAGGTTCCATCAAGTCCCAACGTTCGGTCGCGACACCATCTGAATGGTACCATGCCTAAAGTAAACGTAGTTATTTCGCTGCTCCCCTCTGAACTTGGGGTTGGATTCCAGCCTAGTCATTTCGCACATAGCACAGATAGTGGCTTTACAGTTTTTTCTTTTGGATCTCGATCGAAGGATTGATTCTTTGTTTGCCGTCCGTACCTTTTCAGTTCAGAACCCTCGAAGCTGAGGAGGGGGCCTTGTGTTTGTCACGCATTTTTCATGGCCTTCCTAAACCTTATGTACTGGAGATTGCGATATGCGCGCGCATTCATGACATAGTCGACTTGAACTCGCCGGAAGGCGGCAGCCGTGGCGCTTTCGACGCGATCGTGTGCTCCGTTTCTTCTCCCAACAACCTACTCGCGCTTCACCAGCACCGGTCACCGGTCGCCCCCCTCTTGGTCGCGTTGGCAAATTCTTCCTTCCTCCTTCTGTCCTAGCCCCATTGGAAGTTCGAACTAGTGGCCCACCCCTGCTGTACGCGACTCACTTGTACAATTATACTTGTATAAACTTTTACAGATGCCCGTTCCTTCTCCCACTAGTTTCGCAGCCAAGACCACCACGCTATCCCCCGTTCACTCCTACTACCGATAATACACCTCCACCGCTTCAGCATTGAGCCGCGTATCCCCGAAGCGGGCTTCGAAGGACGTCAACCCCCGCATCTACCCCACGCTTTACCCATTCGCTTCGATAGCTCATAAAGGAGAGACGGACGGAGTATGATGTGGAGTATGACCCCGAAGTTATGTATTGGTTGTGCATGCCCCATAATCCATTTCCACTTCTCCCGCCACCACCACTGATCGTTGCCCAGACCGGTCGACGCCGACACGGTTCGTTCCCGTGTGTTGGTATCCCAAGGACGCGACTCTGCCTGATTTCAATGGAGGGCTCAATATGAAGCACTGACGACCAGGAGATGTTCGGGTGAGGAGTTACTTCGCTTTCTCCGATCACACGATGGGACACCCGGCGTGAACTGAGTGCACCTCAGATCGAACGGGATGGTCACTGTACCCATTCGATACCCCCCAGTAGGGTCAGGTTCCGTCCCCGAACTACCTTAACGCATACCAGGATCAAAGACTGCGTTGGAACCGCAGTTCTGATGGAATCCTCTGGACGCCTACACCGCACAAGCAACCGTGGGCGATGTCAAAAAGGGCCCAACGAATCACAAGGTTCGCACTTCTCGTAACCAGGTACCCCCAGTCGCTCAGATGTTTGTCAAGATGTTGAATCCTCCGATAAAGCGCTCCTTGTATTCGGCAGCGGTGATGTGGTATGCTTGAGAATGTAACCCATTATCATAACCCCTTTCTGTGGGCGTTTGACGTGATACCCAGCTCCGCCGTATCCGAGCGACAGCGAACAATGCTCGCGAACTTCCGCCAATTTCCAAAGGTAGCTAGTTGACGAGTTCGAGGCTCCCAAACGTCAAACTAAGGCAGGCAACGTTTTGCCCAACTGGTACGCTGTTCTCCCCATTTCTGGGTCGAGTCGAATATGAATACCCTGTTTCGCAGGCGTGGGTTATTGCCACCCATTGTTCGGTAAACCATGTTAACCCCGTCTCCGCTCACTTCTAGTTCTACCGGGGCACCTATACATCACATGGTACGTATAGACCGGTGTACTGTTTCTGTTCGGGGCATACAGTTTAACCCTCTCTTAGGTTCGATCGAGAAGGGAAACAGGGGATCCGAGATCCTCTCGAGAGATGTTGAGGTGCCTACCCTCCCTTCCCTCTCCCTACCGATTGCCCGTGGTAATGTTCTGACTCCGTGTGGGTTGTAGATTCTAGCCAATCTTGCTTCTCTGTTCAAGTCCAATGAATCCGACGATGTGTGCCCTCATCAATGATTCGTGGGACAGAGTATTTTATTGAATCAATGTACGTCAGACGGAATGACCTCACTGACACAACGCTAAATACCCCCCGCAGTCCACGACAGTAAGCGATGAGCTCCTCGCTGGTGGCTCAGAATACTGGCCAATGCTCTGTTCGCAACCAGTTCTTCCTGAGTCCACTATGTACGTCGAGCGTAAAGCGGGGGTTTCTGTTTGGTCCTGTCACATGCCGCGAAGTTGAGATCCACACTTGTTCACACCACGAGAGATGGTAAGGAAGGTTACGCGCTCATGGATTGCCCGTTTTTGTTGGATGTGCGACTCGGGTGGACGGAGTTTACCGCCTGGAAAAAAGAGGCGGCGTCGAAATCTGGCGGAACCTCGTGGCGACGTTGATCATGGGCTGTCCAGATAACAAACCGGCGGGGGTTCGGATAGCGTCGGTTCGCTTCCTCCCCTCCCTTCCCTGTCGCCAATTTTCCCAGCCACGTGTGCACCCCCCCCCCCGGAGGACTGGAGGGTGTTCGTCTAGTGCATCTCCTTGTTTATCCTTGGCGATCCAACGACGCTTTCGGGCTCCTTACCACATACTTGTCAGAAATGTCCATAGTGACAAGGTTCTCGCCTTGAGAAGTCGCGCAAGGTAGGCATATCTCTAAACGCTTTTTGCTTGCATACCAATCTCACCGTCCATCTCTCTATTTTCCACCGCCTCGACGATCAGCGCAATCATCTCCTGCAGGCTCACGCCTTCCGCATGGCACGTGCGGTTTTCCCTCGTTTCTGCTATGATCTGACGGGCTTTATTTAACCTGTCCCATCCATGGAAGCCAACTCCGTAGACGTATACCATGTAGTCACTCAATGAATTAGTCCTTGAAAGCCCCGCGTTGAGTGAAAAGTGACGAAGGGCCCAAAAGAGCAGTATGGGTGGAGACGAAAAATACCTTCTGTATGGATCTCACGCACCTGCGAGTTCTCGCGACCCCAACTCCGCCCCCGTCGCACCCCACCGATGTATTTTATTTCAACCCATGATTTTTCGGAACTCAGGGACCTTCCATCCTCCAGAGATGACTCACATAGTCTCAACTCTCCGGAAGAATTGTAGAGTAACCGCGGGGTGAGCGTTCCTTGGGGGTGTATATACACATCATCTATGAGCGTGCAGGCCTTGGTGCAGGCTCTCAGTGCGGTTTGCGTGTAACGGATAATGACCGGGTCTCCACCTACGCCGTTCCGCTCTTGTGGTCCCGAATACCGGGGTACTGTATATTGTTATATTGTTACTACGACCTAGATCCATCGTTAAGGTTTGTTATTCTGCCCCTGAACTCATAGGGGACCACGTTTTGAGAATTTGCAAATTTTCGACCCTACCCGAACAGTATTTGGCTTTTCGTTGGTAGGTTGGTCTTGGTCCGAACATTTTTCACCAGAGCCGCCGATTTTGTGCCAAACTGGAGTAAACCATGTGCATCATGTGCATCACGTGGTCGTCCGTCGTTGTTTCCGGTCCGTAAACATCACAGTACTGAGCCTTCATCGACATCGATGACATCCCCTGCCAAGGCCCTCGAGAGCGGTCCGTGCGGGAACTCGGTTCTGTTGTACTGGTTATAGTGAACGTGTGCGCCAGGTGTCGTCCCGCGCGATGTGACCGGCTGTGGCAGTTTGCCCAGAATACCTGTCACAGCCGCACGCTCATGCTGGTGCACCCGAGGCGGGGCATCCTCTTAGTTGCCGGGCCCAATGCTCACTCCGACTCTCCTTGACCCTCCCACACGAACACGCGGTCAGCCACGCGGCTTCTTATCGAACTCCCGCCATGTCGACGTCTCCCTACACAGTGCTCACTACGCTCTACGGCCACACGAGTTCAATCAACGTCATAAGATCTTCCCCCGACGGGGAACACTTGGCCAGCGGGGGCGACGATGGAACAATAATCATATATTCAACAAAAACGTGGGAAGCGGTCAAGCGATATGGTAATCTCTCGCCAGTCACGGCTCTGTCGTGGCACCCCACCGTCCCCAGCGCCATCATTTTCGGATGCAAGAATGGCGATGTGCAAACGCTTCACTTCAGGGACCCCGAGGTAAGAACCAACTTATGTGGAGATCAGTCGGCTGACGAGTTATCCTAGGGGGGCGATGCAGAGTACCGCAGGGTGTGGGTAGACTGGATGAAAGACCCTGTCGCGTGTATTGCATTGGATGTGGATGGCACTCTGGTTGCTATATCTCATGGCGCAGAGGTTACCGTCGTTGAACAGCCGACAATTTGTGGGTGTCTCCACGTCCCCCTTCCCTCGAAATGGGTTTGACTGGGTAATAGCTGTTTGGAGAGGGATGAAAACCCTCCCTGCACCACCATCCGTTGTAAACTCCGAGGACACGACCCCCGCCGCAAGGTCGCTCCACTTCCTCAAGGACGATTCTTTGCTGATTTCATATCTGGAGCATGGAATTGTGTACGTATGCTAAGCGTGAGTATCTACAATCTGTTTGACCCAGTGGCAGGTGCTGGGACACCAAGTTATGTTCCGTGAAGTGGAACATTGTCCCACGGGCACGATATATGTATGTTATACTACTTCACGGATGTTGGGATGTCTGACCGACGCATTTCCTGGTAGTGGCAGATCATGCATCTCGCCTGATGGCAAGTTCATCGCCGTCTCAAACATGTATGACGGCGTAGACTTCTACTCGATCCCGACCCACGCCTTCAGCCACACGGTTCTATATCGCGTCAACCCCCACATGAACTCCCCTATTCCTGTGGAATTCATTCCAGATGGTCGAACTCTCCTTATCGGGGGAACGTACGGAAGCGCAAGAATGATTGACGCTCAAACATCCGAAACCGTTCAGCTCTTGCCCCACAGTGGTGAGTGTGGTTCGCAAGCGATGACTAGTGACTGCGTGTACTGAGTTGCTGGAGGCGATCTGATTCAGGCGTTGAGTGTCCATCAAGCTAGCGGTGGGGAGTGGGTTATATCTGTTGGCGTGTCAGAGCTTGGGAACGAGACTGCTATCAAAGTGTGGTCCTCAACAATGGGAAAACCATCTGGTAGGGATGCCAAACCAACCACCAACGCAGCAGACGAACGCGTCGTTGAGGTTAGTCTTACATTCACCAGCCGGTCCATCGACCAACCCCCCAACGGAACGCGTCTAGATCTCAGAACGACCACGAGGTGGATTGCTCATCAACCTCCTCTCGCTTCTTTTCCTCGTAGCATCCATTTTCATATCGAACAATCCAGACGGATGGCTTCGCCTCGCCCGACCGGCCAATCGAACACCGCTGTTCCGCCAAGACTACGGGAGTGTGGATAAAATCTGGGAGGCTTACGAAGCAGCACTTACGGCACGCGCGCAGGAGGCAGTGGACGAGCCAATTGCAACGGATACACCGATCACAACGAATACACCGATCGCGACGGATACAACGGATACACCGATTACAACAGAAACACCAATTGTGAAGGACACACCGATTACAACAGACATACCAATTGTGAAGGATACACCAATTGTGAAGGACACACCAATTGTGAAGGACACACCAATTGTGAAGGACACACCAACTATGAAGGATACACCAATTGCGAAGGACACGCCGATTGCAAAGGACACGCCGATTTTGACGGACACGCCGATTTTGACGGACACGCCGATTGTATCGGACACGCCTGTCGGTAAATAACCAGTATTGTTTTGTATGCACCCAATTCAAGTGTTTTTTCGATGTTTGCTCCTCCGAGACTTCTGTCGAGTAAGTGCTCGATTCACGCGGCGGAACGAAACATCGGTAAGCCCTCGTGATAATTTACTTGGGCCCCGCTCGCCACGTTGCGGTCAACACGAGCCAGCCACATCACGGACAAAGCACAACCCGCTCTTCCTCGCCCTCCGCTTCGTCCATCCACACCAGATAAACTCAATGGTTAAACAGGACGCGGATCTCGGTCAAAGATTCCACGAATACATGAGCGCGCGCGCTCAAACCCTCACCGGGACCCCTCAGAGGTCATCGCCCCGAACTCCTGTCCAGTCTGGCCCACGTAGCGGTGTTTTCTCGCGATCTACGCAAGGGGTATCCGAGCAGTTGAAACAAGTGAGCGCTGTTGACGTTGGTAAAGGCGTGGAGACACTGAACATCCCTCAGCAATACAAGATCATGCAGCGTGGTTTTGTCACCCTTGAGAACCTCTATAGCAAGAAGCGGGCGCAAGTTTTGTCGTTACGACAGGCTCTTCAAGAAAAGAGTGAAGAATACGAATCTACCACTAACCGGCTCCTTGACGAACTAGACGTCCACGATAAGAAGATACAAGCTCTTTCGGCAGAGGTTGAGTCTAAAGGCCGCGAGGTCAAGGTTTTATCTACTGAACTGGAAGCTGCGAGGGGTCACATCCGGGGGGCAGAGGTAATGACCACTGGCGGGACGAAGGAATCAGTGAGTCAAGCCGGAGTAATTCGTCCCAGATTTTGACCCTATTGTTTATCACCTCGAAGGTGCTGGAGGAGTGTGCCGGGTCCTTGATGTGTGGATTTTGTTCTCGCATGCTCGTCATACCATTCAGGTGTGTCCCCCCTGGTCTGCGACATCCTGAGCTACTCACGGTATCGCAGCCTAGATTGTCGCCATACAGGGTGTTTCCAATGCGTGTTGAACTGGTTCAAGGAGAAAGGGGCATTTTGTCCAAAGTGCAACATCTCCTGCAACAATCCCCCCCAATACGACATCTCCATAGAAAGCATCCTTTTTCTGTTGCACAAACATACTGGAGGCCACCACCACACGGCTGAATCTTCGGGAATCAATCCAAAGGAGTTTGATATACTCTACGACCAGAGGCGAGCAGCGCTGATGGCGTCGCACGCGACCGACCCTCAGACACAAGCCTCATTTGTAGGGGCGCCGTGGCCGACCGGCTTTGAAGGCCAAACTCAAGCTCAAGTTCGGACCTTCGATTTTTCCAAACGGATTTTTCCAAACAGTATCGGTGGGGGCACCGGGGAAGGGCGTGATTTGTCTGATGCCGCAATGGATATGGTGTAGAGTTGAATCGGGTGAACGATAGCATTCCAAGCCGCGGCGGGCAGTACCGTCTTTACACAAAACGATATTATTCTAACTGATCAACTATTGCACAACGCGAAAATGGGGATGGGGGGATCAGCTACGTTCGATTCCTACCCTCGCGGTTGCGGACACCTGCAAACCTTACTGAAGTAATCCAACTGGGAGTCCCGTCAGATCGGAGAGACAAATATTTTTCTGTGTGAATCGGGTGCATGATCTTCGAGCCATCGGTGCTAACACGTTTCCAGTGTCCATCAATGTCGTACAGCCAAACCTGGAAGGAGTTGTTGGATAAATTCTTGTGGATGTGTAATTCACCAGCCTCAACGCGCAAGCCAGAGGGAGGAAAAGGTACGTCTCCAGGGGACTCGGTAGAATACCAAGTCGTTATTCCTCGGCCGCCGGAAGAGAATGGTCGATCGTGTTTAAAAGGGATTAGCCCATCCTGCTTGGGCGGAGGAGTATGCGCGTCGGGTACTTTCGAGACGGATGCCTCGGGTTGGGTGGTGGGTTGGGCGCTGTGACTGTCGTCAACATTGCAGGAGCCATAGTCGGGACAAACCTCACCCTTCGTTCAAGGTCTCGTTCCCAGGGGGC
>Ga0307511_10002115_pt1 | contig 20811 bp, 22 predicted proteins | sample 13_EM_MG_FD_200266 | JGI IMG/M metagenome (GOLD analysis project Ga0307511, IMG submission 200266) | Populus trichocarpa ectomycorrhiza microbial communities from riparian zone in the Pacific Northwest, United States - 13_EM | ecosystem: Host-associated > Plants > Roots > Unclassified | place...
AAGTCCAACTTCATTAAGTGGTGGAAGTGACCTCCGGGCAATGAAATAGCGGTCAAGGTAATGGAAGAAACGAGAAAGCCACCGAACCATGACTTTATGGTTTGCCCACCTTTTAACTAGCTCTCTTAACATAAACTCATCATGCTTCTCCCTTAACGATGGCAATACCTGAACCAGAAAAAAGATAATTAATTTGTGAGAGATTGAGAGGAACTCATTAGCAAAAACACAGCAGATTATTACATCTTTAATATAATCAAAAGAAAAATAAGACCAATCCATTATACATCTACATGTATTGTGTTGACGTAAACAATTACCAGTGGTGGTAACGGAGGTTGAAAAGGTATTATCTTCTGGTAAAGGAAGGTTCCATCAACATTTTAGTAATCCATATGGAGGAATCTTAAGTTTGAAACAGAAGGAAGACCAAAAGAATAGAAGGGGGACATCATTATGGTGTTCAAAATGTGCATAAGAAGATTTCTCACTCTCCCAACCTACCTACCTAATGTACATAACATATCATTATCCCCTTTTGAAAAGGGAGGTTATTTTGCTCAAGAGTATCAAAAGATGGAAAGGCGTAACATGTGTTTTTGGAAAGGGATAGAAAGTTCAGATGACCTTCTTAAAGTAAGGGTATTACATCAACCTGGCTCACTTTTGAATCAAATCCAAAACTGATTCCCATGAACGCATAGACCCACCCAACCCAAACGCACAACTAGCCAGGGGGATTGAATTTAAGATGCCTGATTTCTGAGCCACTGCTTCACCTGCGTTTTTCTAGTCCATGATCATGAAAAACATCACAGTTTCAAGAAGCAGTTATGTTTTCCAACCATGTCATTCGGCATGACATAACATAAAAGACACGGTTGATTCACCAAGATATTTCAACTCCAGCAATAGGAGATGCTATCAATAATTGGTAGACTACACTAGCATTTAAAAATAAATATTTCCATAAAAACCATCCATTAAAAACCATAAATAGCAACTTCTCAACCCCCAGGCCATATGGTATTTGACATGAAAGCATATGCCAAGCGAACAAAGTTTTCAAAGCTGTAAAAACTAGACTTGTAGTTTCTTGGTCAAGAGGCAGACAACAGAAACAAGTTGACATTTCTTCTTGGTGAGAATTAAGTTTGATTCTAAACATGAAGAACAAATTTATGAGCAGACATAATTCTGCAATTTTGATTATACGCTCCTCACCGTTGAAGTAATGTATTCTTCAAAAGACTCCCGGTATTTGTCGTATAGCTGCTGGGAATAATCATGAGGGGGCTTCTGCGTACACATGTTGTAAATGGTTCTGCAAACAAAATGAACGAAATAACAACATCATCATCAACAACAACCAAAAAAAAAAACAAGTCAAAACACACGCTAATTCACACAGGTAAACATCAGCAAAAACAAAATGTGGCATAAAAGCGTTTACGTGTATAGCATCATGTAGTCCTCGGAGCTGAACTGCGGCTCTTGCAACCCTTCTAGGATGTTCTTCAGCTTAGTAATTCCCTTTTGCATAAACTCCCATCCTTGTTCAAGATCAATAGTCTTCCGCTCATTTATCGCCATACTTCCAAAACCTCAATTCCAAAATCCGAATACCAATACCTGCAGAATTACAACAAACAAATCATATATCTCATTTCACATCTTAACACAAAACCACAATATATTCTACGAAAAACAACAAAACATAAAACACTTAGCAAGCAATTAAATTCACCCAAGTTTATAAGCAAATAATCAATATCCAGCCACAACAAGCTGGAAATCAATCTCATCAGGAATGAAAATAAAAACCCTAATTTTATTTTCAACAAACAAGAAATCCCACAAAAAAAATTCACAACCCCTGAACCAAAATGTCTGTAAAAAAATCCCCCTTTTGACGCAAAACCCTAATTCTCCAGAGCAAGACCAAAAACAAACTAACTATAAAACTAAAACCCAGTTCGATTCACGATCAGAGAAACTACCCTAACACTAAAAGTCTTAATTTTTCACACATTTCAAGCGAATCCTAAGAATTCCAAAATCAGAGCCTTCAAACATAAACTATCAACAAAATTGATTAGAGGGGAAAAAAGGCAATCCATTTAACGTACAGTAACGATCAAAGAAAAGAGATCGAGAGAATTAACCCCAAATCGATCGATTGAAAGAGAAGAAAAGGACCTGATTTTAATTTATTTTTTCAATTTTTTGAACGAAGTCATAGAAGAAAAAGAAAATCGTGGACAGAAGAGGAAGAGGGAGAGGTCGGATTCCGACAGGGCATTGATTTAAGGAAAGGTTGGTGAGAGAGATATATTATTATGTGTTGTGTGTGGTGGCCTTGTTTTGTTCCATTCAGTTCTTGGATCCTCCCATTTTCTTCTCTTAATTATTCACTTACACCTTGTTTGTTTGGCGGAGTTGATTATTTTCCAAAGAAATGTTTGGTAGTGTCATTTTAGATGAAAAAAATACTTCGTAGTTATATCATGAATTGAAAATTATTTACTAATGTTTTACTTTTTAAGTTTATTAAAAGTATAAGATCTAATAAATAAATAAATAATTAAAGATGGATGAAATTAAAAAATATATATATTTTATAAATTATTTTAAATAAAATAAATAATAAAAAAAACAAATTTAAAAAAAAACAAATTAAAGAATTGTTTTGAAAATTTGAATAGATTAAAAAGGAAAGATAAAAAAAAATTGGTTGTGTCATATCAAAAATTGATATACAACATGCACTATCCAAGAAGGAAGATGTCACTGAGATTATTATAATAACATCAAAGAATGAAATCTTTGGACATAATACACAATCTAATGATTGGTGTGTCTAACGCACGCGCAAATTATTTTTTATTTTTATATTATATTTTATATTTATAAAAATGCTAGATTTTCTCTCCGTTAACTTGATTATTACTAAGAAGCTAATATAGAAATACGATAAAACCCTTGAACCCCAATTTAACAAATTTTGATTTTAAAAGTAATTTAGTCATCTCACTTTATTTTATTTTTTAATTGAAAATCACTTTTATTGATCAACTTTTTTAAAATTAAACAAACATGAAAAAATAGAAGATAATTTACGAAAAAAGTGTTTTACATGAAACAAATGCTCCATTGGTAAGTATTACATCTGATATGGCATAAGGTATGGTTAATGGATTGGTCAAATTAATCCAAAAAAATTAAAACAACATTATTTAAAAAAAAATATTGTTTTTAACCGAGTTGATTGAAATACAAGTTGATCAATTAGATTAAACTAGTTCAACTCTTGAATATATTTTTTATGCGGGAGGGTCAAGTCTCAAGTCGACCAACTTGAGTGATTCAATTAGTCCTTTTTTGAAGAAAAAAAAGGGTATGAGTTTGTTTGTGTGAAATTGAAGCCCACTTGTGTCACTGTGACTTGTGATTTTTGTGTAACAAAGAAAGTTGCAAGATTAAGTTTTTATTTGATATTATGGTAATAGTTGTTTTTCAAATTATTTTTTGGATTGAAAATATATTAAGATATTTTTATTTTTAAAAATTTATTTTTAACATTAACATATTAAAATGATCCAAAAATACCAAAAAATAATTTTAAATAAAAAAACTCAATTAAAAAAAAAACATTGTTTCTACTGTAAAAATAAGCATACCAACAAGATATGCAAGTTAAAAGAAGTTATTAATGAAGACGACTATCCATTCAACCCTTGTAAGAATTTATTAATGACAATTGGGGATAAAAAATAGTGCAAAGTCAAAGTCATAAATGAAGTAGGTTAATAAAAAAAAATTAAAAATTAAAATAATATTGTTTTGATAGTTTTTTAAGTTAATTTAGGTTCTAATCTTGTTTTGACGGATAAAATAATATCCAGTTTTTAAAAAAAATTAACCAACCTGACCTAAAAAGCAGGTCAATCAAGTACTAGATCAATGTAATATATCGGGTTGGGATAAAATAATATCAAGTTTAAATAATTTTTTTTTAACTAATTGGTGTAAAAGGCAAGTTAATTAAGTTCTAGATCAATGTACTATATTGAATTGGGATTAATAACTATACTGAAAATAGGATCATGAATCTAGAATTTTTTATCTAAGACATGGTATGATTTGAGTTTGAGATGATCTAAAAATTTTAGATCAAAGAGGTCAAACAAATGCATTTGATCTCATGAGTCAATCGTTGTATAAAGTTTCAAGTTTATAAAATCCTGTATATATTATTATAATAAATAAAAAGGTAATTTCGAGTCTTTTAAGTTTTCATTGGTTCCCAAATTTAAATGGCAAGATAAGAAAAATGAAAAACCAAACTAAACCGATCATTTATTTTTCTTTCTTGCCATTCTTGAAAGAAAGCAAAAATAGTCTCAAAACTTCACCGATTAAAATTTGTATTCTATCATGTTATTGTTGTATATTGGTCGAGATTTTTTACATTTTTAGTAGTTTTGTTTTGTATATATGAATAATTTGCCAAAATATGTGTGTTTTTCCTAATATTTCTTTTTACCATGTTATCCTAATATAGTTATTGTCAAACATATATATAAAAAATGACACTAAAATGTACGTGTATTTGTGAAAATTATTCCTTCTTATGTTATTTTTTTTTAAGATATAATTTTCTAATAACAATGATATCTTATGTTATGGCCAAAAGATGTGCTCTTGTTTTTTTATTTTTTTATTCAAGTGTGTTTACTTTTATTTCTTCTATTTGATTATTTGAACTTTAATTTTATTTCATAATAAAATGGTTCCTTTATAATATGTTGATGTATAGGTCAATCATGCTTGAACTTTCTCTCTTTAATTCTATTTTGAGTGTTTTTTTTATTTATTTATTAAGTTTGTGTGCTTTATTCTCAACTAAAAGAGTATATGTAATTTTATCAATTGATTGTTTTAAATTTTTAAAATTGTCAAATATATTCATCATATCCTTATGTAAATTGTATTCAATCATGTAAGAAAATTAAAAAAAATAAAAACAATAAATAATGATTTATTCAAATTAAAAATATAAAAATAAAAGGATAATTTCCCAAAAACAAATGTGTGGTCTATGATTGACTTGCTAAGAAAATAAAAATTCAAAAGAAATAACAAAAACGCAGGATTTCAAAAGTGCGTGTGTAAACTTGTACAACTTCCTAAAGTACCTTCTCTCCAATCAATTATCTTTTTACAAGAAATGAAAAGGGATGCAAAGAAAATGAAAAGGGATGCATGGACCTTGCCTATCACGCTAAAGCCCTTTTAAAGAGTTCTTTAATTTTAATTTAATTTTTTTTCTTTTTAATGCAATTATGGTCAACTTCCACCACAACATTGTTTAAAATATAACTTTTATTTATTTATTTTCTAATTGGTAATGCAATATTTTTGTAAAAGTATTTTTCAATTAAAATAATATTTTTTTTATTTTTAATATTAACACATCAGAAATATCGAAGGTTACTTAAAAAATCATTAATTCGATTTCTTTAAGATACCATTCATGGTATATTTATGACCTGTTTGTTTTTGCGTTTTAAAAATATTTTTGAAAAAAAATTTTAATTTTTTTCTTTACTTCAAATTAATATTTTTTTATGTTTTCAGATTATTTTGTTGTACTTATATCAAAAATAATTTTAAAAAATATAAAAAAAATATTATTTTGATTCATTTCCATGTAAAAAAACACTTTAAAAAACAACCACTACTACACTCTTAAATATTTATTCAATGCATTGTCAATATTGATTTGATCGAAAGTTTACTCCCGGAAAAAAGTAACAATTTTGCAGTGATGATTAGTCTCTTTCCTCCATGGTATAATCATGATTAACTTTTTTCCATCTTATATTTATGAGTAATTCAATGTCCCATTTAAAAAGTTTGAATCCTATTCAAAAAGCTATGAAATTATTATATCCAAACAAATGAATTATCAATTTTTAGATTAAAAATTATTTATTGTTTGTTTAGTATTGCGATGTAGAGTATTTTTGTAAAATTATTTTTTAAGTAAAAATACATCAAAATAATATTTTTTTAATTTTTATTTTAACATCAACATATCAAAACCATTAATTTTTTTTTAAAAAATCAATTTAATAATTTTTTAAATGAAAAATAATTTGAAAAATTAGGTATTGATAAGTTGATATAACACAAGTAATATGTGGTTGGTATTGTGGAGACTGTTGTGGTTGTGGTTTTATAAAAAGTGCTTTTAGTTGAGGTTGGTTTGGAAAAATATATGTTTGGTTAAAACTGTGGTTGAAATTGATGTTGAACAAAAAGTTATTTAATGTGTTTGGTTAAAAAGTGTGGTTCAATTTTATGTTATGGTATAATTACCTAAAAGGACTTCATTTATAATATTAATGAACAATTACATAAAAAATAACATTACAACCAATAAATTTTTGCAAAGAGACCTAAACATATTAGAACAATATTTTATAATTGTGTCATTAAACTTGCAGCAATACCATCACATACGTAATCCATTCGCGAAGGCCTGTGGTGTCCTTGGATTTGTAAATGTGGAGCCACATCAGTTAGAAAATCATCGGGCACAAAATCAGGATGACGATCGAACTCCATAAATACCACATCTTGCATTGAAGTTCTTCTAATGTAATTATGAATTGCCATGGATGCGACAACAATTTGAACTTGTGCCTTGTAATTAAAGGATGACATATTTTATAGGATTCACTATCTTTTTTTCCAAACTCCAAATGTACGTTCTATCACACAACGTAATGAAGAGTGCATACAATTAAAAATTTCTTCACGCGTTTGTGGTTGTCCTCGCCTCCTAAATTCTTGCAAATGATAAATTTAACCTCTATATGGACCTAAAAATCCATATTCATTAGAATATCCCGAATCAACCAAGTAGTATTTCCCTATAAATACATATAATTTTTTTAAATTAAAAATTGATAAAAAAAAAAACAAAATAACATTAATTATCACACACACACACACATTACTACCTTCTAGTGGCTTAGGAAATTTTATACGTGGATTGTTAATTGCCTCGAGAAAAATTTGTGTATCGTATGCACTACCTTCCCAACTCGCCCAAACAAATATGAATTGCATGTCAAAGCTACATGCAGCCATAACATTCTGGGTCGGCATACCTTTTCTTCCGATAAATGGAATTTGGTTTTCTTAAGAAACACATGCACGCACATGTGTACCGTCGATAGCTCCTACACAATTCTAATATACGATAAACTAGCAACAAGCATCAATTTGAGCTGACTAAAAAAATAAATTTCACAAATTCATGTAATACGAATCACCATCAATAAATACGATTAATGACATTACCTTGAAATGTGGCATATACCTTGGTGTTGCTACCCAATTTCTGACCCATGTTTCGATACATTTTCAGAAAAAATCCAAAAAATAGCAAAAAACAACGAAAATCCAAAAAATACGTTTTCTAATATATTTGCATCATTTTTAGCATTTTTAGCATCGTCTCAAAATAATTTAAAATTTCAAAGGTTTTTAAAACACGTTCGACTTTTAACTCGTTATTTTTAAAATCATCGATTTTCCTCATTCAAGTCGATGTTGATAAGAAAAATCCCAAAAAAATAAGAAAATCAAATTTACAAAAAAAGAAAGAAGTTGAGGGACCAAGTTTGGAAACCTAGCAATATTTTTACCTATAAATACTAGTCTCTGCAACACACAAAGGGGGGGGATTTTGCACAATTGAAAAAACACAAAAAAACCCTAAAAATTGAAACCCTTTCTTCTCCCTCACTAAAGTCGTCGCCCACTCCCCATCTATAGCAAAAAAGAAGCCGTCGGCCCCCCCAGGCTTTTGATTTTCCTTCACCATAGTAGCCGACCAAACACTACCCCTCACTTTTCCCTTTCCCCTCATCAGACCTTCCCTCTCTCAGCCTCTCCATCGTCCCTCTCCCTTCAACCACACACCCGACAGAAACTAGAGCTCCCCTTCTCTTCTTACAGCCCCCATTTCCATATATCTTCCCTCTCAGCTGCTCCCTTCTCCAGCCGCCAGCTCGCCAAGACCAAAAGGGGGGCAGAGCCGTTCCCCCTCACTCTCTCCTCTTGCTGGCCGTTTCAACTTCTTCTTCTCCAATCGCCGATTGAATTAGGCCTCCCTTCCATTCAACCACCAGCAGCTGCACAGACACGACAAAAACTCAGCCCCCCCTAAACAACCCACAGACCCACGGTCTTCACCGTCAGCCGTATCAACGCCTTCTTCATCCAGCACCGGCCAGCGGCAACCCTTCTTCCTCCAGCGACGCCCACAGAAGCAGCCCCATTTCCAACCGAGAACCGACGGCCGGATCTGCAACCAGCAGAGAACAACAAACCTAGAGAAAGAGAGAACAATAAGAGATCAGATAAAAAAAAAGGGGGAAGAACCGAGACTTTGCTTGTGTTTTTTTCTTCTTTGCAGGTGACGTTACTCCTCACTGCCAGTGCAGAAGGGAAGAGGAGACAGAGTCGAGCCGGATCCACCAATTATTTGGGGTTGTCTGCGGCGGCGGCGCGTGGAACAGACGCGCCACCACGGGTCCTGCAGTTCCAGAAGTGTCCTCTGCAATTCCTGGATTTTTTAGGGGCTATTTTATAAATTTGAAATTGTGTAATGTAATTTTTGTTTAGTTGTTTTGAATTTGTATTTTGAAGTGTGGATGTAAAAAAAAAAAAAAGGAAAAAAGGAAAAAATATAGTAAAAGTTTATGTGTGTGTTTGTATGCTTTTTATGGATGTTTTTTTATGATAAAATTGCAAAGATTAAAGAAGAATTTAATATTTTGATTTGCTCACGGTCAAGAATTATGAACTTACACGTAATTTGTATTTCTAATATCCGATGAAAAGATAAAATTTTTAAAACTTCTTTAACACATCGAAGCCACGAAGCAGCTTACCTCAGGCAGGGTACGTTAGGGGTGCTAATACCTTCCCTAACCACAACCAGTCCCTTACCCGTGAATCTCTGACAAGACCAGTACATTCGGGTTTCCTAGTAACCCTCAATTAAATACTAGGTGGCGACTCCCAAGAACCAATCAACCAATCTAAGCGAAAAATCGCCAAACGAACGCCGCGCGGGTGACGTGCGACAGAATGGCGACTCGATTAGGGAAGGTACTGTTTCTGACAATATTGGACCAAGCTTTGTGTATTTGATGTGTTTATGTTTTTGCATTTTTGTCTTATTTTATTTTTGTTTTATCCATGCATTTTGTAGAATTGTCTCATGCATCACATTTCTTTATTTTTGAAAGCATACACAAGCTTTTAGGTTAGGTGGGGAACTGTCGATTTGCCCTATGACTATTGGTCATAGTTCAGATGCGTGAAACACCCAACTCATATCTGAGTGTCTGCTTGGTAATGGTGGGTATACGTACCTTAACTATTTCTTGCAACGCCCCTATACTGTCTTTACGAAGACCGTCACTGGGCAGGTATGAGACCCTTTTGAGACCAGGTAGAAAACCTACCCATGTTCACATAATGAATAGAACATGTCCTTAGGTTGTATGTGCTATCGTTATTTGCATCAAGACAAACCCTTCTTGAAGCATCTTGAACTCAAGACTTGTGGGTGACCCAATGGCCGTCACTCATAAAATTTTCATTTGTAGAGTTTGGGCAAGAATCACGATTCTTGTTTCATCATACAAGAGTTACGACCATATGTCACCTTTCGAAGGGCGAGTTCATCATACAGATTACATGCTCATACATTTGTCATGCATGCACCGAGATGAAAAGTAGGTTCCCTGACCCAAGGTCTACTACACTGGACTGAGAAAAGTTGAGAATGGGGGTCCGATAAGGCTTTTTGTCAAAAGGAAATTGAGAGCATCAAATGTGAAGTATTTAAACTCGATCTGCTTGAACAAATGCTGAACTTTAAGAGTGGAAAGGGAATGTCTGCACAGCCTCCTGTGAAAGCACTGTCAGTCTATGTCCCACACAAGGAAAACATCTTTGACTTCTCTCCTCAGCACTCCACCAGTAGGGGCCATAAACACTGAAGTGGCACCACCTCTCATTCATTTCAGTCATGAACAGCAACAACGCCTTCAATCATCTATGAAAGATAATTTCGTTTCTTGTTCAACTGCACTGTTAGTTGTTCACTGACTTCACGTCTTTCAACAGCACCCAATAGCTGTCAGCCTTTCACGCCATGAGCAAAAGCCTTCTTTCTAGCCATATCTGCTGTAAACTCCATTCCTGTCCTGCAGCATAAGATGTTAATTTGAAAAAAACATGAGTATACCTTGAACTTCAACATAGCAGAGCTCTCTCTATAAAGATCTGTTTGTGGATCTGCCAGTGGGGAATCCAAAAAGGAATGCAGTAGTTTCAGATCATCTGTAATTTTCTCTTACCAGTGTCAACATTAAAACGCAGAAGTAGAGAGAAGAGACATGCCTAGACTGAAAACATAAAGAAGACTGAGACTTCAACAGAGCAGAACTCCCTCTATGGGTGCTTGTTTGTTGCACCACTAGTGAGGAATCAAAGAGGAGACATAAGAATTTCAGATTCATCAGTTTCTCTTCTAGTAGAGACAATGCATGATTCCACACGTCAGCAGCGGCGGTGTTGTGGGCTACCAAGATTACCTAGCTGTTGGGAGGTTCTAACAATCCTCAAACAACCATAACAGCATTGGAAGATTGACATAATGCTGTTGTAAGGATTGCCGAAGGAATTGAGCAAGCTATGAGGATGGGAAAGATTGAAGGTTATACCATGGGTGCCAGAACAATGATGAGAGATGGATCAGAAGATGATCCTGAAGCATCTGTCAGACTCCAGACTTGTTGCCTCAACTCCGTTAAATCCCATACAACCACTGTTTCTAGGTGGTAGAATCAAGACAAAAGATGTGAATATCATGGTAGGGTTTTAGGCCATTCATTTGAATAGTTGCAAAAATTTCAAGAATCAAGACCGAATGATGATGAGCAAGAAGCGAGTTGAGTTTGTGAAAGATGATGTCATCAACCATATTATCACCGGAACATCCTCAAAATGACAAGTGATCGAAATTGCTTGGTAAAACACAGATATTGCCAGAGTAGCTGATCCAAGAATGATGCTGAATTGTTAATCATTTTGTTGTGGAGTTTTGCCCTTCTGCATTTTGTTTTGGGATCACATCTCATCCTTTAACGAAACATGTCTTTTTCTCTGTATCTTTGTTGTTCTGAAGTCAGAAGATGTTTATCATTTCATTTTTGACAAAAATATTTTGATCAAACTCCAACATGCAAAATTAAAGCTAATCAATCTTGAAGATTAAAAGTATTTTGATTGCAGAAATGACTCGATATTTGTTGAAATGGCAAGATAAACAATATGAGGCGACCAAACAAATTTTGAATTCACACATGAAAATAAACCACACACCATGTAGCTAAATTTTAGCAGTATGCACCATGACATGTAGTGGATTCAGTAGTTATGGACTCACGAATCATGATTCTTACAAGTCCAAATCATTACATTGGATGAGGTCAAAATTTATCGGTTCTAACCGACCTTGCTTGAAATGAGAAAAGGCCATCTTTGATATCCCTTCACTTTCTAAAGATATTTATCCTTTGCAAACCTATTTTGAGCCTGATAGAATATTTCTTTTCAAAAGGAACCTTGACCAGGATCACACTCCACACTGGGGGCAAATAAGAGATTTTTGTTAGCAAAGATAAGACAATGTTAGAATTAATGGATAAGGGGAAGGCTAAGAACAAAAGTCCAACAATTAAGAGAGGGCTAAAAGAAAGAAACCATAGACTGGGGGCATGTGAGAAAACTTTGAGGAAGGCTATAGAAAAAAAAGAAAGAAAGAAAAAGAGTGGAAATTGCCAACACTTAAAGGCAAGTCAAAGATTAAGGAAGGAAAACGCCTATCAAGTCTAGAAAAAGAAAAGGAGGTTTCAATTAAGAAAAGACACACCATACGCCAAAAGTCAATACCAGAAAAAAATACCGAGTTACAAACATTGTCTTTTGGTATCAATGATAAAGCCTCTAATGAATAGATTGGTTATTCATTAAGGAAAAAGTTGGATTTGCTTTATGACCTAGGTTAAGAGAATTCTGATATTTGAGGTTAACAAAGTTATATGTCACTTTCCCTACAAAGACAACAAGAGAAAGAGAATTGATGAATAGTTGATGTTGATCCTAAGTCTTTGAAACTCTCAAACACCTTTTTGAGCTTGTGAATTTTCCTTTCTTTCATAGCCATGAACCATAGTCTGTATTACGTGTTTTTAAAAGTCATTTTCGATCAAGTAAGCAATCTGAATCGATAAATGACGCTCTCAAAACTGGAAGAGCTTTTCTATAAGGGTCGTGACTTCATGAATTAAGCTACTGGTTATTATGCATGTTGATAAAATAAATGCTAAGAAAAGAAACAACCTTTCTTGATAAAGCCTGAGCATCTTGTTTTTGAAATTCACAAAAATATCACCTCATCATAGACCATCAAAAAGATATACCCAAAATTAGAGTTTAAAGTGGACACAAAGAACCATGGGAAAGGCCATTTTAATCTTACAACGAGTCAATTTCTATTTTCAAAATACAAGACAATCAAAGGACTACATTGAATGACGTGTGTTGGGTCTTTGACCAAAAATCTTGATTTTTAAAAGATCTTTTCCCAAAACTGATATCTCTCTGATTTCATTTCAACAATTAGACTTGAATATACATGACCTTTGAAATATGAGATTTGATTCCAGAACAAGAAAGATTGTTGAACAAAGAAGAACATCGATTGAGTCTGTGAAATCCTTGACATGAAATGACATCAACTCTTCTCAACACTTCTTGAAAAGTTGAGACACCTTGGGGCAATTCAGTGGACCCTGAAAAGGAAAAACAAGTAGTATTCAGATCAGCTGGGGGGCAAAGAAAGATGATTAAATGAAGAATCGGTGAACGGAGGACAACATGGTTCAAAGAAAGATAATCAATGAACGAACACATTCAGATCACACCAGGGGCAATATTGTTCAAAGATAGTTGAGATCTAGTGAACTATAGTAGCAAATGATAGTGGTGCTGCATTTGAAAGACATCTTTATCTGGGTTTAACCTTTTAAGCATGGTTGTCGACCGATGTAGACACACGATTGAATGTAAATGAATGTTGAAAAGATGCATACCACCAAGACTGATTGTGGAACAATGTTGCACTTGAAGGACATCCTCATATCTTCATCTTGGGTTACCCTCTGAAACATGGCTATGACTCCTGACAGATGTTATCGTGTGAGTGCATTTGAATGAACATTGAAAGGATGCACACCATCAAGACCGACTATGAGACCATCTATTTTGAAGATCAAAGGCGCACTTCATTACATGAATATAGGTGATAAATTGAACATCATTGATGAGGCCGATACATTTCTTTTCACAATCTGATTCGATAAGATGAGAGAAATCCATGGAAAAGGACATTGAGCTTACAACGATGAGCCTTGTACTGCAAGCTATGAGATGCATGTCTGGACGACTAGATAGTTTCCAAGAAGACTGGTGATAACATATACTTGAAGAGTATTGTTTCAGCTTGAGGCAAGTTTATGACTAATTGATAATCTTGAGAGTTGTTGGCACGATGCGCACAATCAATGAGAGAACAATTCTTAGGATAATCCAGAAGATGAATGATTGGTTAAGCTCATTCATGATGAATCAAGCAACATCACACTTGGGGGCACACTCATACTTGATGAACAACGAGAGCAGTAATCATCGCGGACAGCCCTGGATAGGCACGACATTTACAGCTGAGTGGATGACTAGCATACGGATAAGCCGGTAAATCAGAAGGACAAAGATGACTTTGGATTGCAAACAAAGGCACCTTATGATGATGGAACATCAAAGAAGGGGGACCTATATTCCAAATCATGTAAAAATGCATGCATGTCATCTAACCTCAAAACATTGCACAATTGTTTTTGAATTGTTACAGGAAAAATCCTTAATGAGGTCCAGCAAGATTGTGGAAAAAGAAAGAAGCATTGCGTTGATGATAACAAAGAATCGGTTTTGATCATTGAATAAAAAAAAGATGAGATGAACCCTACCATTAGGAAAATCTCAAAGAAATGAAAAGATCAACCTTGCAATCGGGAAGCCCCGAGTTTTCAAACTCTGCAATCGGGAATTATCAAGACGCACCAAGTTTTCCAGCCCTTTTCCTGTCATCCCTTCAGGACTTCGCCAGGTAAGTCCTATTCTTTTCACACTTGTCACTTCACATTCTTTTCACTTGGGTAGGTCACCCATTACAATGAGACCAACATTTTTCTGGGTAGGTCACCCATTACAACGAGACCAATTCTCCATGTTTTTTTTTATCTGGGTAGGTCACCCATTACAATGAGACCAATCTTCCACCTAGGTAGGTCACTCATTACAATGAGACCATTCTTCCCTTTTTTCCACTTGGGTAGGTCACCCATTACAATGAGACCACACTCCACATTCTTTTCATCTGGGTAGGTCACCCATTACAATGAGACCGCACTTCATATTTTTTCTGTCTGGGTAGGTCACCCATTACAATGAGACCTCACTTCATATTTTTTCTGTCTGGGTAGGTCACCCATTACAATGAGACCACTTTTTACACATTTGTTTTTTGTTTTGGTTAAAGGAGGTCGCCAGAAGGGATCTTAGGTAGCTTTGGTTAAAGGAAATCGCTAGATGGGATTTCAGATTGACCGACTTATATATTTTCTTTGGTTTTTAAAGGAGGTCGCCAGAAGGGATCTCAGGTAGCTTCGGTTCAAGGGAATCACTAGATGAGATTTCAGGTTGACCGAGCTACACATTTTTTGGTTCTAGTTAAGGAGGTCGCCAGATGGGATCTCAGGTGGCTTTGGTTAAAGGGAATCGCCAGATAGGATCTCAGGTGGCTTTGGTTAAAGGGAATCGCCAGATGGAATTTCAGGTTGACCGAACTACACATTCTTTGGTTCTATTTAAGGAGGTCGCCGAAAGGGATCTCAGGTAGCTTTGGTTAAAGAAAATTGCCAGATGGGATTTCAGGTTGACCGAGTTACACACATTCTTTGGTTTTGGTTAAAAGAGGTCGCCAGAAGGGATCTCAGGTAGCTTTGGTTAAAGGGAATCGCCAGATGGGATTTCAGGTTGACGGAGCTACACACATTCTTTGGTTTTGGTCAAAAGAGGTCGCTAGATGGGATCTCAGGTGGCTTTGGTTAAAGGGAATCGCCAGATGGGATTTCAGGTTGACCGAGTTACACATTATTTAGTTTTGGTTAAGGTGGTCGCCAGATGGGATCTCAGGTAGCTTTGGTTAAAGGGAATCGCCAGACGAGATTTCAGGTTGACCGAGCTACACACATTCTTTAGTTTTGGTTAAAAGAGGTCGCTAGATGGGATCTCAAGTGGCTTTCGTTAAAGGGAATCGCCAGATGGGATTTCAGGTTGACCAAGCTACACATTCTTTGGTTCTAGTTAAGGAGGTCGCCAGATGGGATCTCAAGTAGCTTTGGTTAAAGGGAATCGCCAGATGGGATTTCAGGTTGACCAAGCTACACATATTCTTTGGTTTTGGTTCAAGGAGATCGCCAAATGAGATCTCAGGTTAACGCAAGAAAAAAAAAAGAAGAAAAAGAAAGGAGAAGGAAAAGAGAAAGAAACAGAAGAAAAAAAAGAAGTAAGGTCTTTAGATGAGTGAATATTCAGCAAGTTAGGAAGACAAGAAGACAAGTTTTCTTTACAAAGCTTACTATGCAAAAAATTGAAGAGTTTTGCTTCGTAAGCATTGTAAAGAGGGGGCATCTGTTGCTACATAATTTTTGACCCATGTTTTGATACATTTTCAGAAAAAATCCAAAAAATAGTGAAAAACAACGAAAATCCAAAAAATACGTTTTTAAATATATTTGCATCATTTTTAGCATTTTTAGCATCGTCTCAAAATAATTTAAATTTTTAAAGGTTTTTAGAACGCGTTCGACTTTTAACGCGTTATTTTTAAAATCACCAATTTTCCTCATTCGAGTCGATGTTGATAAGAAAAATCCCAAAAAAATAAGAAAAATCAAATTTACAAAAAAAGAAAGAAGTTGAGGGACCAAGTTTGGAAACCTAGCAATATTTTTACCTATAAATACTAGTCTCTACAACACACACAAAAGGGGGGGATTTTGCACAATTGAAAAAACACAAAAAACCCTAAAAATTAAAACCCTTTCTTCTCCCTCACTAAAGCCGCCGCCCACTCCCCATCTCTACCAAAAAAGAAGTCGTCGGCCCCCCCAGGCTTTTGATTTTCCTTCACCACAACAGCCGACCAAACACCACCCCTCACTTTTCCCTTTCCCCTCGTCAGACCTTCCCTCTCTCAGCCTCTCCATCGTCCCTCTCCCCTCAGCCACACACCCGACAAAAACCAGAGCTCCCCTTCTTTTCTCACAGCCCCCATTTCCACATATCTTCCCTCTCAGCTGCTCCTTCTCCAGCTTCCAGCTCGCCAAGACCAAAAGGGGGGCAGAGTCGTTCCCCCTCACTCTCTCCTCTTGCTGGCCGTTTCAATTTCTCCTTCTCCAATCGCCAACTGAATCAGGCCTCCCTTCCATTCAGCCACCAGCAGCTGCACAGACACAACAGAAACTCAGCCGTCGGTCGCCCCCCAAACAACCCACAGACCCACGGTCTTCACAGTCAGCCGTATCAGCGCCTTCTTCATCCAGCACCGGCCAGCGGCAACCCTTCTTCCTCCAGCAGCGCCCACAGAAGCAGCTCCATTTCCAACCGAGAACCGATGGCCAGATCTGCAACCAGCAAAGAACAACGAACCTAGAGAAAGAAAGAAACCATAAGAGATCAGATCAAAAAAGGGGGGAAGAATCGAGACTTTGCTTGTGTTTTTCTTCTTCTTTGCAGGTGACGTTACTCCTCACTGCCAGTGCAGAAGGGAAAAGGAGACAGAGTCGAGCTAGATCCACTAGTTGTTTGGGGTTGTCTGCGGCGGCAGGTGGAACAGACGCGCCGCCACGGGTCCTGCAGTTCCAGAAGTGTTCCTCTACAATTCCTGGATTTTTTAGGGGCTATTTTGTAAATTTGAAATTGTGTAATGTAATTTTTGTTTAGTTGTTTTGAATTTGTATTTTGAAGTGTGGATGTAAAAAAAAAGAAAAAGGAAAAAAATATAGTAAAAGTGTATGTGTGTGTTTGTATGCTTTTTATGGATGGTTTTTATGATAAAATTGCAAAGATTAAAGAAGAATTTAATATTTTGATTTGCTCACGGTCAAGAATTATGAACTTACACGTAAGTCGTATTTCTAATATTCGATGAAAAGATAAAATTTTTAAAACTTCTTTAACACATCGAAGCCATGAAGCAGCTTACCTTAGGTAGGGTGCGTTAGGGGTGCTAATACCTTCCTTAACCACAAATAGTCCCTTACCCGTGAATCTCTGACAAGACCAGTACATTCGGGTTTCCTAGTAACCCTTAATTAAATACTAGATGGTGACTCCCAAGAATCAATCAAAGCGAAAAATCGCCAAACAGACACCGCGCAGGTGACGTGCGACACTTGGATTGTTCACAATTTCACGCGGTGTGTTTACGAACCCGGGATGTGCAGGTTGTATTAAATCTGTAGCGAGCGAACAAACTAATCTAAAAACTTCATTAAAGTACCTACTAATTGTTTCTCCTGAATGTTGAAATCTCTCCTAAACTTGCCTGTTGAAAGCACCCAAAGCTATTGTATAAAGAAATATTCCAACTTTTTCAAAAACACACTTTCTTCTAGATGCCTTTAACTTATATTGGTTTTCAAGTTGAAAGCAAAGACTCTGAAATGTCATCACATCCATCTTAAACATGTTTACACAACGCGTCCAATGTCCATGTAATATTTCGTTCAACCATTGCATTCTAGTGTTGTACGAATCCATACAGGGTTCCTTATATATATAAGTATTATAATATAAAGCTAGGGCACCTACCGTGCATAAAACCAATTTCTGACGATCAAACTCCCTTTTCCAAAACAACTCACCTTCTTCATTTGAATCATCGTCGTCCTCGTCATTATCAGAACTGTGATTACCACTTGAATCTCCATTGTTAACAGAAGAATTACCATAATTAACGTAATCGGCAACGTTATTCATTACATCATCATAACCCCCATCAAAAAGTGCTGAAAACCAGTGCGAATCCATATCTATCATGACATACAATTTTTTTGTGAATAATAAAAAAATTTAAGACTGGTTAAAAAAAACACAAATGGATTATGCAGACTGAAATACTATATTGTTCCATTTCTCCACGTTTAATGCAGTTTTGCTCGCCTTGAAAATTTTAGAAGGCTATATTTGTTTCCAATTCAGTCTTTTAACTCCCTTGTAAGTGAAATTGAATTTCTTTTTCCAAAATGCCTATTATCTCTAATTAATATTTCCAATTCCACCTACTATAAACAACCTAAAAAATATTATTTCAAGATATCAAAATGGGAATTCACGAAACAATTAACAATTAACATAACTTTGTTGCATCTGAGATGTGCCCCCACCAAATCTTACAAGACTCCCGAATCTTCCATGCATATTTTTCAGAGCTGTTGGTAGATTTTCATGCACACACAAATTGTTTTTCCTTTTCATTTCTTGCTTTCAATGTTTCATTTCTTGTGCTAAATATAATGTCAGGTGTACCATATAGATTTGAAAAGTTCATTTGCAAAAATGATTAGTGAGTGGAGCATTAATATTCAAACAAGATAAACTGTTAATATTGAGGATCCCTTTTCATTTCAAAAAAATGGGTTAATAAATAATCAGCATGTTTGCCACCTTCCCCCAAGATTCAAACCAGTTCTACTTATGGAATACTACCAGTACATTTTGTATAAAGAACTTGTTTAGGAAATTGAACAAGACAGTTAATATAATTGTATAGAAGAAAAATAAAATTACAAAGGTCTAATAAACTAAAGCTAACGATTTTCTACCCCTTCACTCTCCCAATGAACATCATAAACAAACATTTAAAAACCTAAGAAACTAACCTGAATTTTAATGAATGTCAAAACATTGAAAGCAATCGGCTGCAACCAATAATTAATTAAATGAAACTTAACTATTAAAGATGTATAAATACCAGCAATCAGCAACACCACCAATTAGAAACAACAACACCTGATTGCAAGTACTAACACATTCGGTTTTAGATAAGGAAATTGACAATATGCAAGTGAATACTTTCCCATACTTACTGCTATTTATATACAAATACATAGGAATGGAAGTAATATTCCAAAAACTGTTACCTAACTTTCAAAAGCTACCATTCAAGAGCAAGTAACCAAACATTCAAATGTGGCATACACCAACTGAAAATTTTGATTTTTGCAACCAAAACCTACAATTCAAGAGCAATTAACCAAACATTCAAAGTGTAAGAACAACAAGCAGTAGTCTCTGTTTCAATGTATTCACCAACCATTGAACATCAAGTAACCCAACTGAAAATTTTGAATTTCACAACCTAAACCTAACATTCAAAGTTACTATCCACATATTTAAGGTCTACAATTCAGAAATTAACATCCATGAAATTCTAACCCAACAACAATATTCAGTCATACATAATGTCAAAACATACATAGTAATGGTGTTCCAAATACTTGGCTACGGAAATACACCAAAATATGGACAACTCCTTCTATTTCTAGCAACAATTGCAGCACATGAAGTCTGAAAAAACAGTGGAAAAGATTTCAGACAAATCAAAATGTTACTACATTATAGAATTCAACATAAATGCAAAGACATGAATAGGTTAAAAAGTTAAAAACTGACCTTGTCCATCTAAGTTTTTCTTTGTTGGTCAAACATTATTTTCAGCCATTATATTTTTCTATCAATACAACCCATTGCAGCCCATATCTCCCTCTTGCTCCTTGCACAAAAGAATTGAGTTGCAAAGGTATGCAATGCACTACCAAAGGTAACTCCATTAATAGAATGTAGTTCTTCCATTACCTCTTCAATGCTACAACCTTTTTTTATCTTTAAAAGGAGCTGTGATCTCTCTAGACATTAAGATAGTCTCAACAAGTTGATCCAGACGTGAAACTAGTTGTGCTCTCATTCCAGTTCCCCTTTTCTTTTTTCGGCATTGAGGTGTAGTATGATGTGCACCCTTTCTCTTTGCACTGCTGGGGTTGCTGCTATTGTTTGCGACATTGCTTCCACCAGCCATATTGCTAACATCATGTACGAAATCAGGGATTGCATCCTTTTCAGAGTCGCCACTTCCTTCTTCCATATTAGTTTCCTCATTGGTTGTATTTCTCATTCCAGCAGCCCCATTATCTTCATCTAATAAGAATCCTTGTGAGGGAGTCCAATCATATTCTCCCGTGGCCATTATGTTAGTAAACATAGTGTCGTACTTGGGACATAACGAGGGCTCTATACCGACATGCCTAAACTTCTTTGCTCCTCTCATTTCCTGTGTAATGACAGCTGGATGTACTTAACAATGATAGTAGATTAATAAATAATACAACACGACAAAAAAATTTATGAGGCTAAATGAAAACTAACCTGAATTTTTGCTTGCCACCATTCGTCAGTTGCTAAGATAGTCCCAAGTTCAGTAGACCAACCAACTCTAGTTTCAGTTATTAATTTTTTCCATACTCTCCATTC
>Ga0307511_10002117_pt1 | contig 20799 bp, 27 predicted proteins | sample 13_EM_MG_FD_200266 | JGI IMG/M metagenome (GOLD analysis project Ga0307511, IMG submission 200266) | Populus trichocarpa ectomycorrhiza microbial communities from riparian zone in the Pacific Northwest, United States - 13_EM | ecosystem: Host-associated > Plants > Roots > Unclassified | place...
AACTAGGTCCAAACCGAGGTATTAAAAAGTGTTTCGAGGAAGAGATACATAATCTTCAGACCCCCGGACCGAAAATGGTCAGGTTTGTGCGGGGTGTGTGTCACGCTCTTGGCTGTTCGTCACGGGGATTGTAACGGTCGACGTCATTGGTCCAAAGTGCACGACGCCAACCTTACCGTTTATTCTTGGCCAGTCCAATAGGAGCCAGCTCTGCTGGGTGGGTCTTTGAACGTCGCACACACCAGCTGCTTGAGACGAACCAAACCCTTCGGTTGTTTCCCATCCTTTGCCACCCTGCGGATGCGAACGTCATCTATAGTGACTACGCCACCTCCATTGCGAAAGAGTTCTGGTTGACCAGCTCAGTCGCAGCTCAGTTGGTTGAAAAGTCAAAACTCAAGGTGGATCAGTACTACCGTCTCAAATCCTCCATCTTCCCCACAATCAACTCATTGTACCTTATTCATCCTCGTAACGGATCGCCCATGCTTCTCGTGTTCCAGATCACATGGAACAGAACAGAACGCGACGCAAAACTGGTCGGCTTGCGTAGAATCTCCAAATTGGTCTTGCCCTCGGATGTCCGCGTGCACCTTGTAGCGGTCACACCCGAAAGTGTCCGGCCGAAGATAACGGTCCCCAAGGAGTACTTTGAAAACCAGGGCGAAAAGGCGGACGAAGACATGGATGAGGACGAGGACATGTGTAAAGGCGGAGACGTGGATGGAGATGAAGCCGTAGATGAGGAAGGTGAAGCCACGGATGGGGAGCAAGATGATGGCACAAACAAAGAGTTGTGGGAATTCTTCCCAGTGTTCCATTGCCCCATCAACATGGATGAATTGTTCAGGCCTCAGCACCTATCCCCGTCAAGATATCGTCGAGAGGATGATTAACTGTGGGAAACCCTTTCCCGGCCATCCTCGCTCCTGGGTCCCCGCCAGGCGGTCCCACCACTCCCATTCCGTTCATATGTTGTAATTAACTTATATAAAAAGTCCATAATCCAGTGAAGTGGCGAGCTACAACAATTTCCCGCAAATCCACCGGACACCAAGTCTATCGGCGACCCCCGAACCATTCCTACACGGTGGGTATTAGGGATTTGGTATGGTTATAGGTACATGGTAACGATACAGATGGTAAATTAGTAGTGGGGTAACAATTACAGTATAATCTGAACATCCGTCCATCGATTTTGGTTCACTCGATCCAAAGCGTCCTGGTGCACGGAACAACTCCGCAATCCCAGAACGTCAAGGTCACTCCACTTGTCCCAGTCGACCTTCCCTAGGATCGCGCGCGACAGGTCCGGGTCCTTGAGCCACGAGTTGAAGGAGAGGTCCAAGACAACGATCGAAGGGCATAGTGAGGGTAGCCAGTATATTACGGGCGGGGTGGAGATGTCGACCAGGGCGAGCCGTTTGAGTGAGCGAGGGAACGTGAGGAGTGTCCGGAATGACAGGTCGATGGAAACGAGAGCAAGGGTTTGAAGTTCGAATGAGTCCATGTAAGGATCCACAGCCTCCCAACCTTGGGAGTCATCCGCTGGGATGCGACGGTCTGGGTCGTTCAAAGCGGTCGCGGCCTTGCGTAGGTTAACATCTGGGCCAACTACGATGAGCTCTCCGTTGATGTGTCCCGGCTCTCCCAGGAGGGCGTGCAACCTCGGAGTGGAAAGCGGGGCGTGAATGGCCGTGTACCGTTGGAGGGCATATCGCAAATGAAGTGGTAGGAAAGGAAGCAGGACTTGCTCAAAATCCTCGAGCTCGGAAAATGTGTCCAGGAGGATTCCCATACAGAGCTCGGCCAGTGGAGGGACGAACGCCTGTTTGGTGGGGAGCCCACCCAGGACGAGGGAGAGCGCATCTGCACGCCACTCCGAGGTTCGTTTATCCCGGACCTCCTTTGGAACGGTTCGCCAACTCTTGGGAACGGGTCCAGCCGCGTTCGGGACCTTGTCGGACTCCCTCGAGACTGAGTCGGATAATGGGAGATGCGGAGGGAGGGATTTTGTTGGGATATGGACGTGGTGTTGTACTCCGTTCTTCCGCACGTTCCGGTCATGGCGAAACTGTTCTCCCCTGCAACTCATCAATGCTTCAGCATGAGGACCTCATCCCGAGCGACACGCTACTCACCTTGCTTTGTTGAGTAGATCGTTGACAGATTTTTCCATCTTCTTGGCCAACATCCTTCAGATCTCTAGGGTGTGCGTTTTATGGTGGTGGAAAGAATCACCCATAGTCATCGTCGCCGGTGATGCAATCGTGATCGGCACCGCCCACTCACAACCGTCCGTCGCGATGCCTGAGCGCTGAGCACGAGTACTCACAACCAGCAAGGGCCACCGGGCTGGTAGGTTCAGACTGGCCCCTCAGCTTATATCCCCGCTGCCGCCGTGGCGCGAGGCACCGCGCTAAGTTTTCTTTCCTTTTCAGCGGGCTCGGGTGAGAAGTGGCAGAATACCAGTCGTGATATCACAATGCTCATGGGTCCTTGCCATCACGAACCCCCGACTTTGCGCAGGTGCCGGTAAGGTTCCGGGGTTTCCTTGAGATCCTATTGGCGCCCTCCCCATCCAGATATAACATACCATTCCATTCTCCGGTAACAAGTGATCGCCGGAAGGAACGACGCCTGGGGTGTAAGAGCGGTCGCTCATCAGAGATATAAATGTCAGCCCGCTGGACATAAAGAGTGCCTTGGGGAAGCGACCCCTCTTTAAGCCTCCCCGCAAAATCCGGAATCGACCCCTTCTCCAGCCCAGCCACACCCGCGATGAACGACGAAACGGAGGGACACCCTGCTGGTGGTTTGGACATCTCGCAGTTGTTGCAGGCTCTTAACAAAGCTATCGACCATTCGATGGCAGAATCCAGAAGGTATGGCAGATATCCAGATTTTCTGACCGTCGACGCATCCTTACACATCCGTTCATCTAGGACGACCTTGAACATGAACGAGGTTTACCTCCAGTTTGGGATCCGATCCCACTCCAAACTGACGATGTTCCTAGATCAAATCTCGCCAGGCGGAGGCGTTGGAATCCTTCACCCGTATGAAGGCGCTCGTGAACGAACTCAGCCCGATCAACTGCCTCCCGCCAGAGGTCATATCCGCCATCCCAACGTACTGGCCTGCAGACTCCCAGGGGGATCTGATTAGGGCCACCTACGTTTGCAGATACTGGCGTACTGCTCTCATCGCCTCCCCAAGCCTCTGGAACGTCGTCGAGAGCGGTAGTGAAGCGCGAATGAGGGCTTGCATCCACCGTTCACAATCGTACCCTCTCTTCATGAACATCAAGCACCAAGGCCAAGAGGACGTTCTTTCGGACGCGGTATTCTTTAGATTGAAGTCGTTGACTCTCAACCTCCCGATGGTGAACTTGACCAGACCCCTTGGACGACTCATTTCCCCCACTCCGACGCCCGAGGATCTCAGTGTCTCCGTGGCAGATTCCGGAGATTATCCCCCGATCTTGAAGACTGGGGATTTCTTCATGTTGTCTAAGCTTCACTTGGATGGTGTTTCGCCCAACCTCGCTTACCTCCCCATTCCACACTTGAGGATCTTGCACCTCGAAAACCTGCAGAACAACCCGCGTATGCCGGATCTCCTTCGGTTCCTTGAGCGCGCTCCTTGGTTGGAGGAACTTGCGTTGGTCAACGCCGGTCCAGATGTGGATAGGGAGCCTCCCGAGCGAGTTGTCAGCCTCCGCGCACTACAAACTCTGACCCTCCACGGCACGGTCATCAAAGCCAAACTCCTCCAACACCTCGCCATCCCCGCATCCGCCAATATTCATCTGATGGGTCGTTTCAATCAACGTCTCGATGGAGTCATGGAAGAGTTCCTTCCTCTTTGCCTGGACAACCTCCCCGGCACATCAAACTTTACCTCAGTGAGCATCACGAGCACATCCAGGTCTTCATGCGACATGTAATTCTTCGGTCGGGATGGGGAATTGAACATCACCGTCAAAAACGAGAACCTCCGGGGTATGCTCGCTCACGGTCAATTGGCACCTCCCACCGCGAACCTTTGCCTTCAACGCCTTACCCCGTTGGTTTTGGACACTGTCACCCATTTGACCCTTCGACGTGACCCTTGGGGACAACAGGCGTTCCCAGAGACCGCAGGTTTCCGCGAATTCCTCCACCAGCTCCCGTCCTTACAATCCATCGATTTGGTTCATTGCGACTTCAACTGCATCCGCGCATTGCATCCCGTTGCAGTCGATCTTCCATTCTTCCGCTCGCTCACCATATACGTCGCCCCGGAAACAGAGATCGATCTAGATTTGCTTTCGAGCATCACACACCCAAAATCGTCGTTACGTAACCCCTTGGAGAAGGTCAAGTTCGTGTTCAGCCCTACGACACGAGTCATGTTCATGGAATCGGAGATGGATCGCCTGAGGGAGAGTGTCCAGGTGGTGGTGGACGAGGAGGTTGATGAGAACAACATCCCCAGGGTATTCTAAGGCTCCGAGTGTAGCTCAACAAAACAAACCTTGTACTTGTACCCCTATCTTGCGACAAACGTGATACAGAATGTTTCATTTCGGGATAATCCACACGGTATGCATGATCAACAACTACGACGTGGAACCACAAAACCCAGCACCTAGTTCATTTGTCGGATGAGTTTGTTGATGTTGGCTTCCCGGTTGCCGAAGTCACCACCCTGAACATAGTGCTTGAATTTGCGTGTCCTCCAGCCCCCAGTGGGGTTGGAGAGCTTGAAGGGCCACAAGAAGTTGGCGGCCTACAACAATGCTTAGCCAAACCCCGAGCATGTTAACGGTGGCTCCTTACCTGTTTGAAGTTGGGGCCAACGGTGAAGATTTCGTGGACAAGGTCCTCGACGGAAAGAATGTCGTATTTTCCGAGTACTTGCTCAATCACCTGGTTGTTGGAGAGGGGCACTCGTTGTTTGTCGACCTTTCCGTAACCGCGCTTGTAGATCAGCTCGCGGACGGTCTTGAGGTTGGGCTCGCTGGGGGTTGTTTGGCTTCGAGTTATACGTGCGGCGTTTCAAAACGACTAACCCGTAAGTGATATATGGCTCGACGAGACGGAGCATCTGCTCAGTGGCCCTCGTGACCCTAACAAAGATCCCATTGTTTATTTGGAGCAGACGGAGGAGCTGTAAGATTTTGCGGGGCTTCGGGGCAATCTCGTTGATACTACTCATGAGGTCAAATCTGATCATCGAAATCGACGAGCCTCCGGAACCCACCCCCGAATTCGGACAACGAAGTAGACCTTGGCCTGTGCTGGAACGTAGAAGTTACCGGCTTGGCGGGCGGCACGCTTCAGGCGGATTTCCTCCCTCTCTTTTGAAAGGTACTCCTTGACATAGGTCTCGGCGCGCTTGAAGATGACCTTTCGCTTTGCTTTTGAAGCCTTATGAAAGCCGGTCAGTAAAGGTCTCTCGAACGACGTTCCGAGGTCAGTCCCGAAAGATGGTTAATTGAAGGCAACATAGCGGGAGGTTGTCCCACTAGCCATTCAAAGGAAAATATGCATCATATGGGCGGAGTGGGCGAGTGTCTCACCTTACGAGCGGCAGTAATGGCAGCGAGCTTTTCTTCCCGGGCCTTTTCATTCTGCTTGCGCTTCTTAAGGAGAGTCTCCGGGACTTCGATGTCCTGCGCGATCAACGAATAAGTTTCCCGGCTCGTAGCTGTTGGCTGGTGGTATTTACCGTAACGCTCGGGACCCTAGATCGAAAGGAGAAACGTCAGTATTCTGGCAACAAGCCAGAGGTGGTCGAGGGAACGCACGTCGTAGATGGGGCCATTATGAATATAGGTCTTGCGTCCAGCGATGAGCGGTCGCGAGAGGATGAGTGGGTGGCTGCCGGGAACTGCCGGTTGAACAGTATAGTGATGGCTCATATTTTCCCACACCCACTCCCGCCCGGATCAGTTGTTCCGCTTCACGGGTCCGGGTTCGCACGATCGAGATCCCAACTCTGGGTGGATGTGTAAGCAGGACGCCAGGAACCCAGATGGCTCCCGTTGAGTCAGCCCCATGGGAAAGTTGGTATTCCATATATTCAACATGAGGTCCTTGGGCGGATTGGTCGCCATCCCCACAACCTCTTTCCCTCACACACCCAATGGTCTGGGCACTCGTCAACAGCTCGCCTTCTCCTAACCGCGTCTTCACACGGCCGCTGGACAACAACGAGGTTGGCTTCTTCTATGACGGCACATTTAACGGTGTCGCCGACATGGCAGAGCACTACGTCGTTCAGACAACGCGGGACTCACTTTTCGAGTTCGCAAACGTTGTCAGGACCTGGATCGCTCTAAAGCAAATATTCCCTTTGCTCGGAGCAACCACAAGGGAGATCGACTATGAGGCCACCAGCGCTTCGTTCACCGTCGCGGAAGCCGACCTGGGTGTTACTCGCCCGAGGGAGATTGAACTCCTCACGGCCCATTCAGAGGCGGAGGTCCACAATTTCGTGGAACAGTTGATCTCCGGCTCACGGCAGCTCTCCTTAGACCTCCTCTCACGGGTGTACGTCTTCTCCAGAGAGGACAACCCTGGACTCTATCATGTGGTAATCCACATCGCCCACTTGATCACCGACGGGGTGTCCGCACTGACCCTAGTCCGGGCGTTTTTCGACATCCTGGCGCTCCCACCGACGACACACGTCCCAGATCTCGAGGCGAGGCTCGCCCTCTGTGTCGGGTCGGAAAATTTGAACCCAAACCGCAACCTGCCGCTTGCCCGCCGGCGATGGATGCGGGCAATTGGGTGGGTCATCCACCATATCAGGGACCCCAAAATTCAGGTAAAGGAATGGTTAACTCGCCATCCGCCATGCTCACTAAGTCTGTAGGGCGGCATGTCTATCCCACGCAAGACCACGACGTATACCCCTTATCGCGTTCCGCAGCCAAAGAGACTGACAACCACGTTCACCAAGGAAGAATCGACCCTCGTCATTGCCAACTGCAGAAAACAGGGTATAACCTTTGGCACTGCGTTCCCTATTCTGGGACAGTTGGGTGGCTCTCGCCTCCTTCATCGAAGGTATATTCGTGGTGAAATTGAGAAGGACGAATGGGAATGGCGCCGTATCCAACCGTGCAACACCCGGGGACCAGTAAACTACAGACCATACCTCGACAAGGACTGGTACGCTAACGGTGGTTCGGAGGTCGTGGCCCTCGGCATCAACTACTTCTTTCACACCCACTCTTTCATGCCTACCGTTTCCGACGAATGGATCACCAATAACCGAGGCGCCCTCGAGAATGGCACCCCATCGTTCTCCGCCTTGCTATCGCAAGGACGGTTTGTTCTACGGTCAAACGCAATCAAGCGACAGTTCAAGAAGCTCCTCTCCCACCCCCTTCTTTTCGAAATAGCCTGCGCCAGGCTTCCCATGGGCCAACCACTACGAAAACAAGCCGGAAGGTTCTGGATGAAAATTCGCGAAGGTGGAGGACTTGATGAACCCGAAGAACCCGTCCCAAGTGTCCTGACGGACGATATCATATATCACAATGGCGGAACTACCATGGGGAATGTGAGTATTATCGAACCTCTCGCATCCTGCGCTCCGGTTGATGGTGGATCATATCAGGTTGACCCACTACGACCGACCGAATACCCATTACATCCGTACAACCCACTTTCCTCTCAGAAGTACTACCCCCAGCCGAAGGCGGATGAAGCCCTTTCAGCCGAACCGACTATCCGGGTTATTGACTCCTGGGAAAGGCTTTGTGCACGGCCAACGGAGCTTTACCTCGGTTCCTTTACCCAGGACAAGAAACTATCCATTTTCGTCTCGTGGGATGGGAACACGTACGAGGATTCTGTGGTTCAGGAGTGGTTGGAGGAGGTCAAGCTTGCGACCCATCATTACCTTTGCCAGCCACTGTAGACTGTCCTAAAAAGCTAGGACTTCAGTTATTCCGATTGTCATCCCAAATGTACCCCATTTTCTCCTCAGCGAGGTACCCCAATTTGACGGTACCCCGACTCTCGTTTGCGCGGGGTACTCAACACAACCGCCCCCAACTTTTCTTGACCGCCAGACCCCTTTCAAACACTCTGAGACCAGATTGCACATCGCAGGATCACGAGGATTTTCATGGATTATGATTAACCAGCATTACCCCAAGTTCAAGTCTAAATGCCGGTCGAGATTCGGACCACTAAATACTAAGGATCGGCGATAAAATGGAGAGGGTCAGGGGATCCCCTGCCGGCAGATGCCGTTCAAGGTAGACCTTGTCCCAGTTCGTTCCCACTCTCAGCGCTCGGCGGTGTTCCACAGGGTTTCGCAACTGTGACAACACCACTAGCGGGTCTTGTCCTCATTCTTCCCCATGGCCTATGGTCTCTGCAATCCGGAAAATACGATACAAGTCCCCGACACGGTACCGGGAACTCGGTCTCATTGGCCGAAGGCGAAGGACTACATTCCCAACGAAAACGACAAGATATTTCGACAGTGGCTCAATGGCTGGCGACGAAAGACTAGCGAGGACACGTACGGAAAGGACTGCGCCAGGCGTCTTGGCTATTCGAACATGATGCTGGATGAAACACTCGAACTGATCTGCGACGCTGCCCACGACAATCTCATCGCTTCCATTGACGACCTCTATAAAGAAACCCGCTGGCACCTTACGGGTAAATATGGCCAAACCATAGTCAACAAAATAAAGGAAATCAACAAACAAAGCAGCTACGGTCGATCTGAAACTAGGTCTTACGAGAACACCCAGAGCGATTCCCAACCCTCGTACGGGAGGTCGGAAGACAGCTCTTACGGCGACAAACAAAGCAAGTACGGTCAATCTGAAAACAGGCCGTACGAAAACACCCAGAGTAACTTCCAACCCTCGTATGGCAGCTCTGCACCCATCCCCAAGGGACGCAAATGCTCGAGTTGTGGCCAAGTCGGTCATACCAGTGAGCAATTTCCAGACTCTGCCATATCCGTGTCTCAGTCATTTTCACACCCCAGAACGGTCAATTCTCTGTCCAAAGTATGTGCCGCGCGATAGTGTAGGTGTGACAAGCCATGTCGGTGCCACCTGGGGCGTTGTATTCCGCGTTGAGCCGGCGTCCGGCGAACCTGGCCCGTCGCACTCAACCGTACATTACTCTCGAATGCGACTTGGGAACGTCACAAACAGTAAGCAGATACATCATTGGCACGGTTACAAGACGTTGGTAATCGTCGTCAAGCGTAAGGTCTCCTTCATCAACCATAAGGTTCTCGTCAAGATTTGCATCGTCCTCGTCCAATCCCTCCAGTCGCGCATTCCCACCATTCAGCGTTCCTACTCGTTCCTGCTCCGGACTTCGCATTTGTTGCTCTCTGTTGTCTGCTTTCGATCCATTTTCCCCAATCCCGGTTCACACCAAACTCACTCTCACGCCCTATGTCCTGCCATGTATACTATTCTTCTCCATCATCACGAAAGGTTCCTTGATCACCCTCTTCGTATTTGGACTCTGGTGCTTTGTTTTTTCTTCGTGGTGCGAAAGCTTAATTGACTCGGTGAAGGATGACTCCAAAACGTTTTCGATTGTTTTATTCCAATAAGATCCGCTGTGTATCCTACTGTGTGGTCAATCCGACGTACATGTCCAAGCTCCAGACAGGGATGGTGAATCGACAGGGGACGGAGGTGGAAGGCATGGGGTGGGTGGGTGTAATCTGTATCGTAATGGGCTGGGGAGACCGCCTAGAATCAGGAGAGGGGCTACTTGGAGATGATGGATTTGTGTTGGGTGAATGCTACCTTTGTGAGGACCCAGGTCTAGAAGTTCGGTTGGCCGCTCAATCGAATTTCCCCAACTGACCCAGTGATCTGAAATACTTGGATGTCTAGGGTATGAAGCTTCTGAGCCCCTGCTATGCGTAACTAAATTATTGGTCCTCGAAACTCGGTATACTGTCATCCATCTTATATTCTACACCTTCAACATACGGTTTGAGAGCCATGACGTCCACGACGGGAACAATTACCGCTGGGGCCGAAATTGAAAGCTTCTCCAGCTTCGCACCGTTTGATACCCTATACTTCACTAGCTCCATCAAACCCTCGCCAGAGATCGCCCTCTCTGGATTGAGGTATAACTTCAGCTCCTTTAGTTTGGGCGCGGTAAGGTGTCGGGTGGGGTGCCTAAGCGCACGCAGGAGCACTGTGTTGTCGCAGTGGACCACGAGGACGGAGCGCAGGTTAGGAAGCGATTCGAACGCTCCCAAGGCTGGCAGATAAGAATCTTCTGGTGCCCGGTATCCCTGAATGTAGAGCTCCTCCGCCCCTTCGGTAGATAATGGTAAGAATGATTGGATCGATCCCATCACGAGGTTATCGAGGTTGGGGTTCGTTATCGGCCACCGCGCCATGACCGTGACTCTTCCATTCTCCCCGGAGAACCTGAAGGTACATCTTCCATGAGCGGGAAGGACTTCAACGTGGACACGCTTTACTCCCGATATGAAAGGAAGACGTTCGTGGTGTGGAGGAATAGCATGGGCGATAGCGTTGGGTCCCCCGTTGATCAACAATACCACGGTCACGTCCACTCCCTTTGGCAGCTCCAGTCGAGCCAGGAGGCTATTGTTGCCTTGTCCGACTAATCCAGAGCCACTAATATAGAGAGTCTTCAGTGCCTTGAGCGGGACTATCTTCTCTGTGGGAGAGTCGTGGACGCATTCTCCATGGAAGTCAAAGCGCACCAATTCAAGGAGGGGTGATCGCTCGAAGAAGGCGAGAAGGTTGGAGAGGGATATCGATAGTGGGGGACTGGTGACGTTGCTCAGCTCGAAATAGGTGAGGCTGGGTAGGACGAAATTTGCAAGGTCCGACGAGAGCCCTTGGAGAGTGAGCGATCGTAGTTTTGGCAGGTTCCCGGTCAACAACGTCGATGGAACCGGACCAGCAGCCGCAGTAAAAGGCCGACAAATGATCGTCAACGTTTCGAGGTTCGGAGCAGGATCTGTGAATCTTGCAAACACAGATTGCGCGACGGACCAACGCGACTGGAGGTGTAAGGATTTGATCCGACCGGTATGCGGGGAAAGTCTGGCCAAGACTTCGTCGTCTGGGAATTTCGTCACGCTGACGTGGATCGGTGAACCCTTGGACCGGTGGAGGCATGTAAGCGCTTCAGGGCCTCGTTTGCAGTTGATGGTGGACCAGAGTGGGCCACAGGATGTGAGTGTCGTTCGCCAATAGCGACAAACTTGAGTGGCTGCGAATAGATCACGGAGCGGAAGGGATCGTGGGATTCGAGACAGGATTTCAGACGGAAGTTTGTTGATGGGGGTTAGTGTATTTCGAAGTGCCTTGAACTTTGGTAGGAGGTCGAAGAGGTCCCGCTCCATCTTCTGCACCTGTAAGCACCATATGGGTATCTGATCGTGATATCATGTCCGCAATAACTCACGTCTGCCCTCGTCGTATTCAAGGGGAACGATCTATAGGCGGTCGGTCAGCTTTAGGGAGACGAGGATGTGAACGTCATCCGACCTTCGTTTGCTCGTGATGTCGTCGACCTCCCGTTCCAAAGCATACAAAAGCTGAGAGACGGTCAGTTCCGCTCCTGGATATTCTTCCATCGTACGCGAGTTTTGAAGTGGGGGTGATTTGTGAGAACAAGCGAGGAAGGAGAGTGTGAGGATGCACCCTTGGCGAGGACGGGGCAATTTATGTAGAGCTATGACAAGCAGGCGGTGTGCATTTATGCACCGCCTTTAGTCACCGTCAGCAGCATGCATTGTTGCTGTACTCCCGATCACTGTCTCCCCAGTGCGTGGCGCCAGGGTGGACCTCGACGTGGCTGGGATCTTTGACACGAACCCACCCAAAGGGTTCTGCGCCGCAGCATTGACTCGAAAGTAAGTTGGCGGGCGGAAAACTCTCACAACCGCGCCAATCATTTCAGGTACTTGGCGCTAATTCCGCCAGGTGAGCAGCAGAATTTTTAACGCGATCATCATCTCCACGATCACCCTGCCACTTCTCAAACGACGCCCAGGCAGGCGTAAGGTAACAAGTTCAAGAAGCGTACGTGACCGCCCCGAACGTGGGCCCACAGGAGCCGCCACTGTAGTCGACATCGAAACCAGCCAATCAATTGCGCTCGAAAAATAAGGATATAAAGACTGATCAGAATGGGCAAGCTATGTGGAAGATTTGAAATGGATGAGGGTTCCTAACGAACGCGAAGACAATGAGAACCGTCGAGAGAATTCGTAAGACATTGAGGCATGCGATAATCAGGAGGTCGTGAAAAAGACGTATCAACGTGAACAGATATCGAAATCTGACAAAGCCACTCGCACGACTTCAGATACTCTCAGACGAAACGATTACGACGACGAGTAGAGTTTAATGACGCCATCGGCACCCGCACTGGCCACGAACGGCAACGATTGGTGGAATTCGACTGCAAGCACTCCCTCCCTCGCTTTCTCCCTGTGCACGTTGATGTCTTGCACGCATGCTTTTGACCCAATAATATCCCAGAATCGCACCGAGCCGTCGTGTCCACCAGAGACTAAGGTGAACCCAGCGGGGTCGATTGAGAGGCAAGTGACGCCATCAAGGTGGGCCAACATCGAGTGCGTACATTGGCCTGTCGCAGCAGAGTGAACACTATCATCCGTGCCAAGCGCAACAGGGACTTACCAGTCGAGATGTCAAAGATCCTGATATACTTGTCTTCATGACCAGTTATGAGGAGAGGCATCGTGGGGTGAGATGCCAAGGCGTTGATCTGAGTCGACACTCCTTCCTCTGTAGCAGGTGACCTGAGCACACACAGCCCAGCGAGCCATCAAAACACTCACCTGCAACAATTTCCGGTTGCAACTTCATCTCCTCCTTCCCAGTCTCAATGTCGAATATCTTGACAACCGTGTTTTGGTACGCAACGGCGATCCTCTTCAAATCCATCTTAATCGGCTCGACCGCAGTTGCTCCGGGGGTATTTTCTGGGTCGTCTTCCGTCTTGATCTCTTCACCATGGTCGTTCAGTCCATTATAGGACCACGAAAGAATCAAGTTTCCGCTAGCCGCGGCGATCTCCCAAACTTTTACGACTCCCTCCGCGCCACAGCTGATCAGTGTGCTGTCATCACGGACGAGTGCCAGGTCCCACACAGCGTCCGTGTGTCCGATCAGTTCACCGATGGCTCGAGATCCATCGTATGGCGCATAGGTGGTGTGTGACTGTGGTGGGAGTGACCAAATCCGTATTGAGAAGTCCAACGAGGCAGAGATCAAGGCGTGTTTTGAGGGAACATGTATCAATTTCGTGATGGGGGCCGAATGGCCACGGAGGGTCAGTTGAGGCTCAACTTCTACCGTCGAACGTGATCTAGGAGCACAATGTTAACTCTAACATGTCATTGAAATTTTCAAGACAAACTCACGCTGAGGAAGCGAGGGCGGCGACATCCATTCTCCAGAGCTTGATCGTGTGGTCATCGCTGCCGCTGGCAAGACACAACTCGGTTGGGTGCAAGGCGATTGTCCGGATGGCATCCAGATGGCTAAAGAAAGTTATGAGGTTCTATGCGACCAAAAAGGGAGGGGGGTCTTACTTCCGCAGTGTGCGTTTGGCTTTCCAAAGCTTGGCACCGTCGGTTTCCGAGCCCTCCCCGAAGCTAGCAGTCGTATCCTCCTCGTCCTCCTCATCGACGTCCTTCCCACCGCCGTGTTCATCATATGACCCTCCGCGTTCCCAGGAAGCAGCTCCACCCATGGAAGATGGAGGTTCACCAGTCCGTTCCAGTCTCTCGCGCTCAGCAGCTTCGTGGTTTAACCTTAATCGTTCCTTCCACTCTCCGGCATCGTCGGGTCTGAAGATGGCGGTGAGCTGTTGAGGCTCAATATCATCATGGTTCCTCTCTCTCTCCATGCCCTGCGGCTGGATTTGGGGAGGAACTTGCTGTGTTTGGGGGGGCTGAGTTTGCGTATGTTGGCTCGGTTGCTCCTGTTGTTGCGACTGGGGTCCTGAGGGGCCAGCGGGGGGTTGCTGCTGCTGCGTCTGTTGCGGCTGTGATACGTTGCGATCGAGAGCATTCATCTGGTTCCCCTGAACGGAAGGAGGAGCAGAACCCATGTTTACCATCTGAGGGAATTCCTTGGGAAGCTCGGGCATCGCTTTCCTCGGGCGTCCATTGTAGGGCATCTGATCAAACGATGGAACATTTGGGAGGGAAAGAGGGAGGGAGGGATTGCTCAAGAGCGGTCGATTTGGTAGAGGGTTCATTGCTTGGGGAGAGGTCAAGTAGGAAACCTCTTGCAAACACCTTGACGGGTACGATCAAAAACGGACCGTGAAAACACGAAGGGATTCGGACGCACTGTTTCAAGTACTCTCGGCTTCGAGCCCTGCTCTTCGGGTCACGACCGGGAGGTGGCTTACTGAGGAGATTCGTACTCTGCGGGCCGTTCGGTAGGTGCACACCAGCCCATGTGTTCGGTCGGCTGTTGGGGTTCGAGGGTGGGTTCCCATTCGGTTGGCCACCCGGTATCCGTTCTTGCGGTAATGCGGAGTCTGGGTGATGAAAAATTAGCGTTCGGAATTAACGCCGGCGAGTGCGAAACGCACCTTCGCTTCTTGGGGAGCTCCCTCCGCTACCCTCCTTCTCTTCCTTCTGGCCATGCGAGACATTGGATTTTGTCGTTTGTACGCCTTGAGAGGTCGATTGGGTCAACTGTTTCGAGCTTAAATAGTGAAGGCACGTTAGAAGGGAAAAACAGACGTGGGAAGGACACGATTGACGTACCGTTCGACACGAAGCGCATACTCCAACATTTTGATTCGGCGCATAAGGTCGAGTTTGACATTTTCGAAGGACCGTCGCTCTCCTTCCAGAAGCGCAATCCGAGCCTGTGCGGGAATTCGAGAATGAGCATCAGGGTCAGTTAAATGAGGACCGATGCGCGGTGGTCAGACGAGTGCGTACCCGCATCTCAGCGCGTTCAATCTCCCATTCGTTACGGTCGCGTTCGTATCTCCGCCATTCTGTCTGAAGGAAGTGGAGAACTGAGGAAAGGGTGAAGTCCTGGCCACTCTGAGGAGGCGGAAGCAAATCGCCAGGTTGTTGGAGTTGCTGCTGCTGCTGCTGTTGTTGTTGCGGTTGTTGCTGAACCTGCTGTTGCTGGCCCTGGGCTTGCTGTTGCCTAGGGACCTGTAGAGGACCGAGCATTGGCGATTGACGGTCGAGGTCGGTGTCGCGAGGGTGGTGGTGGGTGGGTGGGCGTGTACCGTAACTTTGCCTGATGGCTTACTTAGGTCACCATTTCATTCTCAGTTGCATCGCTCAACGTGGCGGGATCGATGGACTTTGACCACACCTCCCGTGTCCACCCTTTGGGATTTCTGCAAAAGCTTTTTTTCTATCATCTATCACGCGGACCAAGAGACATCACAGCGAACAATCTTCCGGAAGCACGGGATGAAGTAGGTAACGATACGGGCGTCGTGTGGCCCTTATTTCTTGCCAGACCTGCATGCGAAAACGTGGATTCCGTCAGTAAATCTCGTAAAACGTTGAATAGTGCGCTTCGGTGTACTTCTTGAGTCCAGCACCCAAAGGGCCGCCTGAAGACGTGTCAGTTAAGAGGTAATCTAGAGACGACGAGACGTATGTACGAACCCTTCAACGCTAGAGTAATCATGCGAGTTCAGCAACCCCACCCTAAGGAAATGGTGGCATCCACTCACCCCTGTCCTTTGCTGCAGCGAGAGCAGCTGCCTCAGCCTTCTGCTTCTCCTTGAGAGCCTTGGTATCCTCGTCATCATCCGCCTTAGTTTTCTTCGGAGCCTGGATAGCGTTAAGATTGCTTATCGAAACAGTCCGCGAGTGTACGAGAGTGTTACCTTGAGAGGCTTCAGCTTTCCTCCTTGCCTTCCGGACATGGTCGTTGTTGATGCAGGTGTCCAAAATCTATGCGATCCCAGATCCTGCCGAAACTCGCACGACCGGTCACATGCTCAGAACACCTACACTTCGAATCTCAAACTTTGTTCCTTCATCTCCTCGCCTGAAGACTACATGAAACCGGACTGCATCCGGTCCTATGTCGTACAGATGGACCGAGGTGATATCCGGAATGAAATGGACGGAGAAATACGTCCAACTTCACGTTACCTCCAAACTTCTACGTACCAATCGGTTTATCTCGTCAACAACTTGCGAGAATGGCCTGTTTACGGCGTTCACGTTGTTTACATGCTCAGACAAACCACCAAGAACTCTTGTCGTATTCACAGAGTTTGAGGATCTAATGGATCTGTCCAATCCACAACTGGGCCGCTGAGAGATGCCTTCCTCACCCTTAGTAACGTTTATCCATCGGTCGAGATACGGGGACCCTTGCTTGATACGATGCTCGGGCGTGTTCCAGAGGTATATCCCTCGCACTACCCCTCAATATCGGCCCATCACCCGGTTCACCGTACGGGCTCCCGGCCACGCGGGTAACAAACTTCAAGTGGCGACTCAGAGTCAGTCTACCCAGCCGACCGGTGAACGACCTCCGTTCGAAAACAACACAAAGGGGGTATCAGGTAAGTAGTCAAGATTCTCCTATTGCCCCCTATTGGACGCAAGGGGGGGATGGGTGAAAAGCCTTTTGTGCCGCAACGGTACTTCAGTTTCAGCTATTGCGGAGGACCCTGTGCCGAGTAACGAGGCAGGACACGAGTCGCCCCCAAAACATAAACCTCAGGGAGATATCCTTCCAAGCAGTGTGCGCGTTGAAAGAAGAAACGGGCTAAACACAAAGAGAGTCGATACCACGCGGCATAATATTAACTTGAACGCGTGGCTTTTCGTCGAGAGGCAGCATCTAGTATACAGTCGTCGGAATAAAAAACGTAAAGCTACAGGTCATCAGTGGGATAGGAACGAGAGAAAGGGATGGAGAGACCGAGATGGTATACAGGTAGGAGCGTCAAAAGGCAAAAGAAGGGCAAAGTCGACAAAGAAGCCCGAGAACGCAGGTCGAAGGTCGAAGGTGTGATAGCCAATATCGGATATCGAAACTGGAAAAGAAACGTCCAGAGAATGAGGAAAGTGGTCGCAGTTACAGATGCTGGGTGGCTTAAATTTCTGTGATAGGAGAAAAGAACATTAGCGTCGCCTGGGATCAACGTGGAGGGTGAAACTCACGGATGCGAGTTCCTTGTTCTAAAACAACAATCTCCACACCAAGCCCTTTCTTCTCAACTAATGCCCTGACCTCAGCCCCAATGACATGGCTGATAGGTCCGCTATACTTCCCCCCCACGTCACTCTTGCAGTGCATGATATAAACGGTGACACCGTTCAGTATGCCCCGCAGTGACTCGAGGGGAATCGGGTTGAGTTTTTTCTTTTTCCTCGCCCGAGTATCCGGGCCTGCCCCCCCTTCCAGGACTACAGAGTCCGACTTGAGGCAGTTCTTGACTTTATAGACCTCCAAGGCCAAGGTGACTAGCTCATCGACAAGATGCACAGGGTTGAGATGTCCAAATAGAAGATTGTTAGGTCGGTCCGATGTCCAGGAGCACTCAATAAAGATCGAAGCAAGCGTGTGTGGGATTTTCGGAGCAGCCTCTTTCCAGACGTTGATGGTTTGAGGTTTCGAAGATATCGAGTCCGGCTCAACATCTCCGAAGAACAAAAGTTCTCGTTCCGTCACGTTATTCCGCAGGAAGAACACAGCAGATTCGTAGACGCTCCCAGTTTTCGTGAGACCGTGTGTCACAGGCATGGAGCACACAGACAAATCGTGGTTGAGACCAAGATATCCGCGATCTGCGGGTAACCTTTTCCAAAAATCATCAGTATAACATCCCTACAGTCAGGAACGAAAAGCGTTCTCACGGAGAATACACGAGCATCGCGTTCGCATCCTCCTTCTTGTGGGAGGCAAGTTTTGGCCACAATCGGTCAGCGAAGATGACTTCAAGGTCCTTGATTGTCTGTTTTCTTGCGTGAATCAACTTTTGTCCGCCCATGGAGCCCGCAGATAACACGAGGCCGTTCACGTGGTCAAGATGTGAATGTGTGATTAAGTAGCACCTTGAGAGAGGGGGGGCGGCAAACGGCATCGATCAGCGAATGGAATCCCACGGGGAGGTAAGAGACAAAGGCAACAAGCAAGAATGCAAAGGGGGTCACGGGCTGGACCGAGCGCCGTGTCGAACAGGCGAGGTATCCTCGTGCCTTTCCATTTCTCGCCAACGAGATTAGATCACGGCCAGGACAGTGGACTCACTTCATGAAGGTGAAAATCTGAGACGCGGTGTACGGTTTCCCCGTCTCTCCGTTAACGCCGAAGAGTTTAGGGTCGGACTTCATGATCGTTTCGAGCGCACCAATTCCTGAACCTACGCGAAACACGGTCAAACCCTGATTGGAACGGAACGTGGTGAGGGGAGGGATCATACCGGCTTCAAGGCCGACAACCGAATCCTTTTCCCAGTTTGATCCAGAGGCTTTTACGAGGTATCTGAAACCGATTGTACCTCGAGGTCAGCACACGACCAGCAATATGCGGGTGAGCAGATTCTCAAACCGCAGCTCCGGTCACTCACGCGGATAGGTTGGTCTCGAAAGGTCCTCCTCCACACCCAATAACGACCACGTCGAAACTCGGGCCTTGGTCAATCGTATCCCTGACTGTCCCGCTGGCAGCCGTGGAGGTCGTCGGCGACCCGGGCTCAGATCTATCTTCAAAAGCCCCGACTCTCATGCGACAAAATCGCGGCAGTCGTTTGAGCAGGTGTTCGTACAGGTCAGAGATGGAAGCGAAGAGGCAGGATAAATATGTCCGTTCGGTGTGTTTCGACAGCTTGACAGACGAGAATGGGGAAAATACTGCGTGGGGAATGGTACGTGCGGGAGCCGAAAATGTCGGCGTGTGGTGAATGCGGGGAGGGGAAGGGACCTGTGGGGAAGGGGTACCGGAGTGGGATGCACCGAAGAGGAGAGGGTTATATACGTGGGAGAGAAGAAAGGCACAGTCCTCTGGAGGCTGTCCGGGAGAAGGGGTGGGGGACCCGTGGTGGGTGTAGAATGAGTAGAAGATATACAGACTGCGAAGGGCGAACTGTTTCGGACCCTCTATAGCCGATCACTCTTCTTTCCCGACTGTTCGACCAAGGGCGGATTTGAATTTGCGCATCAACGTGTTCCCCGCCTGCAGCCTCTGTTTATTGAAAACACCCGGGCAGGGCAACCTGAGGGACAATGGCATTTTCAAGCTTGGGGCACCCACAGGTCGGGGCAAATGGCCGTGGCATTTCGTGCTACGTGCACCTGCCGCGCATTGAAACTATCGTGAAACAAGAAACCACCGACAGACACAGGGTCAACGCACTGAACTCCAAGTCACCCCTCATCGGTCTCCAGAGGTCTGTCTCGTATTTACAAGCCAAGAGTAGTAAAAAGAGATAAAAAAAACGAGGGAAGAGCAGCATCGATGATAAAGTAAAAGGTGGAGAAGACAAGAAACATTTCCGATGGGGGGAAGCCAGAATAAAGCGTTCCGTCCGACCCGTAGGCGATAGTAAATTGGGGGCTAGCGGCGGTGGGGAGAGAGATAGCATGAGGATAATAGCGCAGCGGGAAGGGACAAAGGCAACGAGTGTGTGCAGGCCCGACAGAGCGAGGTAATCAAATATATCCAATGCGAATAACGAAGAGAGATCCACATACAACCAAGGCTGACTGCAAATTACACAGAGCCCACAAGGGAATTTAACGCCCTCTGGAAGTCGTATGAAGACCTCTCCAGGGCTGAGACCGATTCCTCCCTACTGAAGCCCATTGCCGTCAATTGCTTCACCGCGTCCACATCCTCGGTCTCCGTGTAGTTCTCTTGAGGAGGCGACAGTTGCGGGGTCCGACTAGGGATAGGGGGTGCTTTCGTTTCGAGTGATTTCTTCTTCTTCCCGAATGGCAGCCGGATCTGTGCACGAAAAACCAGTTAGAAAAAGTCATCCCATTGAATCCGAATCAGGTGTTGAGTAAAACAAAGATAATGAACACAATGGTCCAATGCGAAATTTTCAAACTCACACTTAGCCTCGAGGACCTGGTGGGATGTTCCTTCTCTTTCAGCTTGTCCACAGGTGTTGGACGCGGTTTTGGCGGCGTCAACTTGCTCGAAGATAGCTCATTGTGACTGTGAGTGCTCCCGTTGCTGCCGGGGGCTGGAGAAGGGACCCTTTGTTGAAGAGGGGGAGAGGTCGAAGGTCGTGGGAATTGGACCGGTGGTGTCGGGTTACTTGGCATCTGTGGTACCGGTCCGGGTCCAAACGCGTTGAGTATAGCCGCAGTCTTCGTAGTCTTGTCTCCCCCAAAACTGGGTACCCGGTCCATGTTCAGGTCAGGCGTACCACCCGTTGTTCCAGTTTCCGTAGTCTCAGGCTTGGTCGTAGTCGTAATCGTAGTCGTAGTCGTTCCCGATGTCGTGTTAAACAAGAAAGGTGCATCCAACGAGAATGGTGAACCTTCATCCTTATCTTGACCTGATACCTGGATAATCGGTGGAGCGGGAGCAAGGGAGAAGTTACCCGCGCCAAACGGGTTGTTAAACTGGCCATTCAAATTAGACGAAGTTCCGGCGGAAGTTGGGGCAGGAGGGAATGGATTAAAGCCACCATTGGTCGTGGTAGGTGACTGGGAAGGAGTATGGACCGGAACGGGAAACAATGGCGCATTCGTGTCAGCCTTTGCGGCCGCGAAATCGAAATCGTCGTCAAATGCGGACTCGAATCCAAGAGAAAC
>Ga0307511_10002118_pt1 | contig 20799 bp, 15 predicted proteins | sample 13_EM_MG_FD_200266 | JGI IMG/M metagenome (GOLD analysis project Ga0307511, IMG submission 200266) | Populus trichocarpa ectomycorrhiza microbial communities from riparian zone in the Pacific Northwest, United States - 13_EM | ecosystem: Host-associated > Plants > Roots > Unclassified | place...
GGATAGCCTGGAGGTGAGAGGGTGAGTAGGCTAAACCAGACAACCGGCAGCATATAGTTTATCTAGTGCTTGGGATATTAATGTTTCTGAAAGGTTCTGTTATGAATATCAAATATATCAAATATCAACTCGGATGCAGGGAAGTAGATGGAGAGAAGATGACGGACGCCATATTGGTTTTTTTTTTTAACTGGTGAGGGGGTTTGATAGATAGATCTGCAGGATTTAATGTCGTGGTCTACGGATAGGTCATGTATATATGGGCACTGTACATACTGTATCAATCAATAAATTCATGAATTGTATTTATGTAAAGATTTCCCATTAATATTACAAGCTACAATACCCGCTATATCTATATCTATATCTCTATCTATAGAGTATTCCAACTCCCCACTAAATTTCCAGTACAGTACTGCGCTTCAGCTTGTGTAGCAAAATATGCAAATCCACCCACCCATAATCAATCGAGTGCTCGGTTCGGTATCTTGTCCAAATTCCTTAGTCGCTATATGTAGTATCGCCGCGTCCTGCGCGGAGAAGGTGTACCCTGCTGAAGGGGGGGGGGGGGTCTGTCGAAGGTTATTCAGAAAAAAGTCCACATATTCCCTTCCCCCAACATTTGTGTAATGGCATGTAATGTATCCACCTCCCTCCAAAATTTCCCAGCCGACTTCGGTATCCCGGTTCCCCCACAGATGTGATGTATGTTACAGGTAACCACAGAAATTCGATAACCATCGAGCCGCATAGACGAAGGGATAAAGGTCTAGTACTCTTCATATCTCGGACGACCCCATCGTTGCCAGAGCATCATTTGCAATTCCAGCATATCCCCCTCCCGCTGCATCTCTTGTTGTCGTTCCCTCGCCATCCTCCCCGCAAACTCATCGTCAGACTCTTCCTCCTCCTCCTTCTCCGCCTCTTCATCCCTAAGAATGCGCCAGTCTCCCTCATAGGCTGCAGCTGTCCCACCGGTGGCTTGGAATTCCGAGACAGGAGGCATTGGTTGAGGAGAGGATGATGGTATCGATGACTGAGAGAGAGAACGTGGGTGGGTTGCACGGGAGTGGTAATGCCTAGTCAGCGCAGCCTGGAGCTTTGATCCCGCGTGGTAGAGGAAGGAGTTTGAAGGCTTCCGCTGTATGGATTGAGGTTGGGATGGAGCTGACAGGGACTCAGTTGAGGTGGAGGCTGAACTGGATGAGTAAATGGACGGCATATTGGTGAACTGCAATTGATTGATATTAAATATTAAATTTTCTCTCCCAGTAGAAGTACTCGGTACCCTTAAATCGTGAGAAAAATGCTATGCCGATCGATTATGGATATCCAGAGCTCGAGGTATCTAGACGTCTGTGCTGGTTAAACTATTCCCACACATAAGGGTGAACCCAAAGCTTCCTTATATACCCCATTTCATGTTTCATCGAAATCTCTCCCCCGCGTCTTCTTCACCGGATTATCTTCAATTAGCCTCGCTGATACCCCCCGAGTCACATACATGCCGAGGCTCGTATAACATACGCATGATCTTGATTAGCGTAGCCGCCCCCGGATTAACTTTCCCACACATAAGCCGCCTTCCAACTCCGGTCAAGAGTCCGCCGGTTTTCTCGAATGCTACTCCTTGCTGACACGCAGGTTTAGGTTCTAGATCTTCGAGAAAGTAACCTAGGCGCTGATAGTACTAGACTGGGTGAGTTTGAACAACCCATACCATGCCACGCACAACAAATTGAGTGTTGTATACATGTATGCAAGAGAATCAAATGCACGGAAGCTTCCTTTCGAGCCAGATTCGTTGCTTGCGCAACAAAACAAGATACCTATTCGTTAGCCAAGAAATCAATAATTGCGAAATTTTTTGGTACCTGCGATTCAGCAGCTCATACATTATCCCCGTGTGTGCGGACAACACATCGTCCGTCATCGTCCGTCACCAGGCCCTCATTTACTTATCCGAGACAATATAGATATATATTGCTTCAAGCGTGTTTACATCATAGCTTTCATGATAGGTATGAATACACCGGTCCTTCAGCTATATTTCCCTATTATCTTCGAGGCCCCTAGACCTCGAAATGGCAACATCATCCGATCGAAGATATGAGGGTCGCATCGTATCCACTCATCGGAATATGAAACCATGTGCGCATGTGTGTGTGTGTGTGTGTATGTAGCGTGGCGGATGACATGTGGTCACTCCCTTGGGTTGCAGGCAGGGATATCTGATTGGGGATTTTTTAAGGTATCGCGGTGTGATGTATCTGGATGGGTTCAAATTTCCACGAAACTTGAATAGATAAGTATTACCCCTGATTTTCTCAGATAGTAGATAGGAGGATCGGAGTGGGATGTTTTACGTCAATAATTCTGCAGGAACATGAGAAAAAATCTAGATACGGTGGGATTGGGAATAGGCCCGCACCGGTTTGGGTGGGGATTTTTGGTAGTTTCTTCGAGGAAGTGCGGTTGTACGCTTCTAGTAACTACTTGATGTTAGCCTGCGAAAGTCGTCGTTGAAAGTAGATACTTAATGATAAGAATGGATCTCACATCCCGCACCATGCTACTACTCAAAATCGAGGAAGTAGGCTAAATTTGTGTCTGTGTTCATTTCCATTCGCACCAAAGCAATTCAGCTACGAAGATAGTTGAGAAGGCCTCGAATCTCGAGCCTTCTGGACCGAGCAATTATTACCACCTGTCCCAAACGGATAGTGATTATCATTGTGCATGATATGATGGTATGGGCGTCACATGAGTCAGGTTTGGTTTGGTTTTGTCTATCAGGAGGAAATGGGCAAGTGAGACTCTCGTGAATAAGGTGACCATGATCATTTGCCCTCAGAAGTACTTCAGAGTTGCACGAGTAGAATTCGTAAGCAATGGACTTTTGTCGGTGTCAGTGATCGCCCAACGTACCCCGCAAAACCCCGCAACTCGGCACCTCGAAGTCCCAACTGCCCCCATCCCCCCGGGGGTTGTGAGATCTGGTGAGATATATCTGATACTGACGATGTTGCGACTTGCTGGCTGCCAAGAATTTGACTTCAACAGTGTTTAGTTCCTTGGCAACTCGAGTTTTGCCAAGATACATATATCTCCCAAACACTTGGCGCGCTACCAAACATGGTGTGTCATCAGAATTTGTCACCCTTTTATGTAAATTTCATGAATTATTAGTGAGCTTGCTAATATATGTAAATAGATAAGACCTTGAGGTAGCATCTCAGCCTTTCGGACCTGAATATGGGGTTGTAGGTTGTTGAACAAAGCGAAGTCAGAGTTGACGCGGGCTTGTGTTCAGTGCTGACATCGATTCAGTTCAGTTATTGGAAAGTAGCAGAATTTAGCCAGGGTCGTAGCTATTGGTACTATGGATTATATCGATAGAAATTGGGTACCACAGCGCCAAGGAAATAAGTTGGCTATTATAGGTGTCTGCCTTTATGAACAACCCTATTGTTTTAATTGTAGGCTGCCAGATTGGCTGATACCGCCTGATAAGTTGCCATTGGCTACACTAGGTAGAAGTATACCGAGTTACCTCTTCAATATGGCTAGGCTCAGACTGTTGTGATAGTTCAATACTACCTCCTACAAAACTATGGAATGAAGGTTTTGTTTGACCTTCTCTACCAGTAGTATTCCGTATGCCTCCTAGCTTTCCGATCCATAATGATGGATATCAGCAACATATCATGGAATGCCGCTGTATTGGCATCTTACATAAGAGAATACAAGCACTTGATCTCGCTTGTCTGAAGACCCAACGTATCCCGACCCTCCCGACTAGACTACCCTGTGGTGCTGATAACTTTATTCCAACAAAAACCCCTATGTGCCGAGGGCCCTGGTACTGAAGCCTCGTAAGCACACTGCCGATCCTAGCCATATAAAGTGAGAAATATGTCCAAGTTTTTGCATAGAGATTCCAATCACTTCGTGGAGTACTGAAGCAAGGTGCATCCCTTACAAAGATTTCTTAATAATTAGCCAAGGAGCACGGGTTTGTCCCAAAGAGGTCTAAGTTCATCTGAGGCTAAGGGAGTGCTCTGCGGGTTTCGTCATGGCCCCCTCTCTTCCGCATACAGATAATGGGTCTTAAAAAATAAAAAAAAGGTTCAAACACCCAAGGAGGAATCTATGCATATATGTACAATATCACGTTCATCTACGGCCTTGCTCTAATTGATTACAACGAGGGACTATTTCTGAAAGCACAACAAAACACCGCTCATGGCCCAGAACCATACTACCCCTACACAACGAAAGCGGCCAATATCCGGAAAAAAAGGTACAATTGCAAATGTACATTGCTTCACTGCCCTTTTGCTTTACCTCTCCTCGCCGCTCTCATTAGTATAAACATCGCCAATGTACTCCTTAGTTCCTAGCAAGCCTGACGTTCCCCATCTCGACCCTCGTTTCTTCTCCCACAGGGGCCGCGACTTTGTCGGTGTGCATGCATTCCCTTATCCGCCCCACGTCATACATAATGCTGAGAACTAACTAAAAATATATTAGCTGAATAACTCGGGGAACCAGGCAAAATGAATCCTGTTGGTGCCTCCGTCAATTTGAAGAATCTGTTAGCACTTGCAGAACGGATTATGGGCACACCCGTAGAGACAACCTCCACAAAGTGCTTCTACGGAAAAGCTGAAAACAACGGTCGGAGATAATAAATTTGTTGCCTTTCACGCTTCGAGCTCCTTAGTTAGCTACTTTTGTTTAAGCAACCATTATATTGTACGTAGCAGTGACTGCGCATTTGGCCCTACTGAGAACTCATCGATTCCTACATGGTAGCAATACATCAACGATTGAATACACCCACGACCCAATCAACCTTCCGCTCATACATACACCCATCAGCAATAGTTGATCTAGAATTTTCGCAGCTTTCGAAGATATGTACGTGCTGGTCGATGCTGATATGAGCGGAGCGTTGGGTGAGTCATGGCCATGTCCAATCGTTGATGTATTGCCTCCATAAAGAAACCTCGATGGCTGCTCAGTATAAGGTCAAGTGTGCGGCTACCATGATTGCTGATGAAAAGAGCTTACTCTGGCCGGAGCTTGTAGTGCCATATATATACCCTCCACCTCCTCCTTGGTTTCGGTGCAATTTATCCCGCCCACATGATTAAATCCCGTGACACTGCATGATTACCAACAATAATAGCATGGATCACGTGCAGTAATGCACTTGCCTAAAGGGGGAAGAACTCGTCTGATCCTTCAACCTGGTATTTAAGCCAAATTTACTGTAGGAGGGCAATGAAACCCTTATATATTACTAAGCACACTTGAAGAAACCTGAGAATTTCTTATTGTGACATACGAATTCCGGCAGGACCAGGGCCTCCGTATATCGAGGGGGTTTCTTATAACGAGACATCACTATATATCTAGCCGCTACAAGGCCAGTTAGTTATTGGATACAGAAGGCTCTCATTACAATACCAGATATAATCATATGTATTTTTGCAAGCATATTTTGCCTGGTCTGGACGACATGCCTGTAACGAGATCTCTCTGTAAGTGGCTGAATTTGAACACTGGCTGGGGGTTGGGGTACCGGTATTGCTCTGGGTGAACATCGATATACACACACCCAACATGTCCGAGGCAACTAGGTGCCGCCGCAACTTCCTATGTATAGGTACGTACCATACACATGTACCGCATGCACATATGAGTATTAGTAAAGCTCACATTTTGGACTTACCGATAACCGCCTTTCGGATGAAGTATTAAACCCCACTATATCTAGGAGATGGGAATTGTAGATAGCCTTGGGTGACAATGTCCCGATGTGCTCCTCAAGGTAATCTAGCTATTTGTCCACCCTGGTAGGCTTCCCCAGACCGGCTCGAGTGGGACCAAGCTGTTGATATCGATACAGACGAACCTGTCTAAATGCATCAATTCCGTCAGGACGCTTTTGATGCATTTAAGCAGGGTTATGGGGTAAGGCCGGAGGTGCTGGCCCTAACTAAAAACTCGTCAGCCGGTTGTGAAGCATTTTCATCGGATATGCGCTTAGAGGGGATGCATTCTTTAGACAGATTCGTCTGCACTCGTATGTACATGTATTTATGCATATATGTAGACGAGGTCTAATCCTACATATATACTTCTGGCTGCTAGTACTATGTGCGCCTAGCCCTACTATCTTTTATGCTACACGTTTATAACTTGCCTGGCTAGCTCTGAGGATATGAGAAAGCCCATACATAACCATTCTCCGCTTCAACACCTGTTTCCCAATGGTCATCACAATAACCTCGACTCAACTCCCCATGTCAATTTGCTTGATTGCAGATTGGGATATCCCGATGGCTAATGTACGTTATAACGTTGATGGAGGGACTTGTGCCCAGGTCTTCTTTGTGAATCCCGTTAGTGACGCCTCTCAAACTCTCACACAGCATGCTGAAGAATTATAATGAGCTGCTACACCCGGTCAACTCTTGGGAGGACATTTACCAGCTAGTTTAGAGAAAAGAGGGAGACGAGGACTCTTGGGGCGCAGTAGAAGCCTATTTCCATTACCTGTATAGAGACCTCGCCTCCTACATCCTATCTTTTAAGATACTTTGGTTCTGTTTTTTTCATTTATTGTTTCTAAAGTCCAAGTCCGAGACCGAGAGAGCCGGGATTCTTTGTCATTACCTATTCATTCCGTTTTAGCCGTTTCATCTCCTATATCTACCCATGCCGTTTTAGCTATTTTTCTTCTCTGCGTGGGTCGGTCTGCCCTTGAATCCACCCGGGGTTCCGGTCATACGTCCCCGCATACTAGTACTGGATATGTAAAAGAAAATATAAAAAAACGCTAAAGAATTACCTCAAAGCTTCCCTAATGAAAGAGGCTGCAGGGGGAGTGTCGACACAATTAGCGAAGCCGCGGAGACACTCATGCATATCTCGAAACTACTATCAGCACGGTTGGTGGCTTTGTATACCTTGCCTCATCATTCGCTGCCCAAGGCCATCATAATTGGTTGTCATGGATAATGCGAGAAGGAGAATTAGTATGTTTCATTGTGCCACATTCGAACCGAACAGCCACTAATATGCCCAGCGTAGGTAGGTCTCCGGTTCCATACATGCAGCAGTTGCGTAGCGCTTTGGAATGTAATACCGACATATTGACTGGTCATGGGCAAGATATTCCTGAGGGCATGGGTCCTGCTGAGAACATATGAATACAGCATACGACGGGGATATGCAACAAAACAGCTGTAGGGTAAGACTCAATGGGTATTCGGTAGAATTGGACGGTAGGGGGCTCAAGAGCTGCGCACGAGTTCGGAGAATAATTCATGAAGTGCCTAAGAGCCTTGGATCATGGGGTCAAGGGAGGTATCCTGATATATGGCTAATAGATGAATTGCGTGATGAGGATATGACAGGTATTAAATTGGAATAATGTGATCGAGCAGAGTCTGGATTCATTTCCTGCCCCTCCCGCATAGTGTGAAAACCATGAAGTCAAGTCCACACATCACGGTATGATGGATTTCATTTTAGTTCTAGAGCAGCTATTTCTATAGTAAAATCTATGCTAACCTCACCTAGCTCAGCTTTACTGGACTACAGGCCCAAATTATGTCGGCAACTTCACCAGATACTTAATCAATATCAACACTATATAGATGGCCTGGACTTTTAGCTACTTAAATTAAGGGTCATGCTCGCCACTGGAGCCACTCCTCGTGGGACCCATAAACCGGGAATCGCTGGGACTGCTGAGGTATGGAGAGCCTGAACAGCTCATCGAGGGCATGTGCAAGCAGGATTTACTGCTCCTAGGATGCCATGGATACTTAGGTATACATATGTAGGGACTGTTCTACCTGATTCACATCGGGGGTGGTTGTACCTACGCACCATATCTTATTTAGAGGATAGTACGCACTTGTGTGATTTCTTTGGTTCTTTCCTTCACCCTGCATGACCAGATAGAGCTAGAGTTATGTCGTGCATAACCGGTACTTAAGTACGATGTATAAGTGTAATGAATTCCATGATGAAGGACTTACTCTCGAAGGTTTTTGGTGGGAATATGTTCAGAGCACACTCTAGGGGAGGGGGGCTGTGAGAGGCTAGAATTTTTTGACTCAATTGGCGTTGAAGGTCTAATCAACGGATCCTGAATATCTTTGTATGGGGCATATAGGTAGATTTGAGGGGGGATAGTTCAGATGTTTGTTGGAATATCTCTACAAAGAAGGTCCAGATAACCTAAGCGGGATCTGTCAAGGCCATCAAGATACTGTTCTGAGAAAGATCTTGGTTACTCCCAGGCGAAAGGGGGCCGGTCGTGTGTATTAGATAGTCACGTGCCCATGGATAAGTACGTATTTGTCACATGTACTGGTGGGGTGCATTGCATGGTTATCACGTGCACCTTGCGCCAAGCTGCCGATTACACCGGGTGCGAAGGTCGGTGAGGTCATTGCGAACGAAGACAAATCCAAGATCTAGCGTATAATTACGCCATGCAATGTACTTTAGATCCGATTGGAATTTCTTTAGAGATCGATGTTCCAGTAAATACCTGACTAACCACCCCCAACTTGCCCATGGGGAGTACCATAGGTACTTCTCTTACAGAAAAGGTTTACTCATGCCTCCAATATTATTTGAAAGCATATTTCGGCCAACAAGTCTAGTTCTTCGCCTAAGGCCGACCGGACGTACAGAATTCAAAAGAGAAAAAAAAAAAAGCTCCCGAAGAGTAGCAACTCGCATGCATTACGAGAAACGGTTGGCACATGCGACCATAGTGTTGAATGGGTAAGTATCTGAATACATGACGTAAGGTACACAGTGAGGCTGTTAGAAACGTCAGCCATTGGTCATTTAGGACAGATTTAAAACACAACCGGCACAATTGCGAAAACAACTCGGGAGCCGAATACCCAGATGCAAGTTGAGAAAGGCAAGCTTCCGAATAACCGGCATCTGTGGCAATACTGCTTGTTGTAAATTTTCACTCGCTCACGGGATCTGCAGTAGTGTTGCAGCACATGAGTAAATGAATCTCACTGGCAACCAATATATATGCAAATATCACAGATCCAACCTCTCCTGATAAGCAAGGAGTTGAGCTCGAAGGTCCATAGCCAAGCGACAGGGTCCGACGGTTTTGAGAGGAAGTTGCACAGCCTCGAAAGCAGATCTCAAAGAGACCGAGTACTGGATCAACCCCACATTCTAGTATATTGTTCGGCTGTTCAGAATGAATGAGCTTCTTCTGTTCACTTTGTCGACCTAGCTGGGATCTAGATCTCAATACTTGCCTTTACACCTAGCGCAATACAACCCTCTAACGAGGATGATTCTGAGGTCAGTCCACCGAGAGGAGCGCGAAGATATCATTGAGGCGGTAGGGGGGAAACTACTTATTAGCAAGCTGCAATACTGTTGGCACGTTGAATTCGTCTCCGTGATGTCTCGGAAAAATAAGTACTTTGGTTTTTTTAATTTTTGTTGATAGACTAGGCACTAGACTGAGGTCGGCAATCGACTACTTACTAAGAGCTATGGGCTACCCCTTTGGGTAGGAGCTGGTATTACTAACAGGAGTCTTGGCAAATTCCTTGCGTATCTCCCCTCAGCAATGAGACTAGGGAGGAGACGATATCTAAAGTAAAGCAAACAAATATACATATTTCACGTGGGTTAGGTCAAATAAGAAGGGCGCCAGATTACCGGGATATTCTGTGCATCTAGACTTGAGGGATGCTCGCGCAACTACAGGATTTAATTGGTTGAAATAATATGTACTTTTCGAATCTGAACCTCGTCCAGTGCCAACCACACTAACTCGTCCCAATCATTTGAGCCAATGCTAGATGTGAGCAGTATATCTATCTTAAGGGTATGAGTACATTTTTGCATCTGTATTCGGGTTTTGTGGCACACCTGTTTCGTGTGTGTGTGGAGCCCATCGATGTAACCTTGGCACGGTTCTTTATCTACATGCTGTGGTTTTTGCCTAATAACATAACTCGAACTGCAAGCCACTATTAATCTAGATCTCAAAGGCGTAAACTAACTTATTACTGAAACTCAAGTTCGGGAGGACAGCACCTAGGATGTCGTAAAAAAAGTTATAAAGGGAAATTTACAACTCATCGCTTGCTCTTCGCTGGCGGAAGCAAGAGCACTCCATCGACCATGAGCACATCGTGCTCAGACCAATCACCTTCTGCGGGTTATTTATCGGCGGCCGCTTTTTCTGCCTTTCGCATCCTGAAATTTTCACCCCCAATAACATCCCGCCAGTGGTGCCACTCAGACGCTTGTAGCTCCAGATCTGGCAGATGCCCATGTAATGCCATGCCAGCTACTATATCGCTTAGCGAATAGAAATAACAAGGGCAAATAAACAGCGGCTACTGAATATATTTAGCCCCCACTTTTGGGTGGTTGCCATTGGGTGGCACAGTGCTAGATATACTGACAGAGAAATTTGTAATGTCCCGGGGAATTGGTTCCTACCCAATACCTGTGAACCAATGCCCCGACTAAGCCGTCCTTGTGCGTGCAGCGGAATATTTGTGTTGGCACGTATGAAAAGCTAGAATCGGTGATCTGGCATATAATTTCGGATCCGGCTTGCTCGGAATTAGAGCAGTGTTTCGCTTCAAAACCCCCCGCGCTGCCCCGAACCTGTTGCAAATTTTACCAGCGAGAGTTTCCTACGGGAGCTTGGCGGATAAGATCTGCTGGTTTTTCGGGGTTGCTAGCTATAGGAAGCTACCACGTGCGAGGCGATGCTGTAAGAGCCTGAAGGTTGACCTGCAAACTATGTTGTGCGTGACCATATCCATTTGTGAAGTGGGTGAGCTGGCGGTTGTAGGTCATAATCGAAGGCCCAGCACGCCGGGGGGAAGCCTCTGTCGTGCCAGATTGAGGATTGTGACCGTTGTGCTAGCAAACTCTCGGTAAGCAATACACCTGCGCCGTCAGCTTTGGAGAAAAAAATAATGCGGTGTAATAGAAACTGGGTCATGGGGCCTCATGGTATAAGGGCACAGAAAACCCACGGGGATGGTTTCAGAAAGCAAGAGACATTTTCGAGATCTCATAATTTCCTGGATTCCCCTTGCTTCTGATTGGAGGCGCACAAAGCATCCGAACCATCGTATCGGGGCGGCCTAGCGCTTTTGCTAGCTGCACAAATATCGCAACTGCCGAACTCCCACACGACAGGCGGTTTAGCTTGTGCCTTCGGTGCAGCAACGAAATGCAGAACGACCGAAGCCAGCCGCAGTGGCTGTCACTCGACATGCCGATCAACCAATACCCTCCACCTGATCCCGAGTTGGTCCGGCAAAGTCAAAGGGAGCAGGAGCCTAGGTATGAACCTCAGTCATGGGCCCATCGGGGCTTATCCTACCCCCCCCCGCAAGTGCCGGCGGCGGAGCAACAATATTATGGACAGGGTCAACAGGGAGAAAATATATCCTCGGGTAGTTGCATTGGGGAATCGCAAGGCACGATTCCATCGTATCCAGCGCCCAGCGGTGATGATCAACAAACAATGGAATCGACTCAGAAACCTAGAGTTGACTGGCTTGAAGGAGTCCCGGAAATGCAGGCATTGCTAAGCGCACAAGCTGAGCGTAGATCCCTTCAAGTCACAGATTCAGAGGTAGAAGAAATAGCTCCACAGCCATCCTCAGTACCAATGATTCCTGCAAACCAGAGGTTAATATTGGAAATACCCTCGCAAGAACGAGGCTGCATGCGTACAGAGTCACATGAGGGAGGTATACGTGGTAGGCAACATGGTCACGTGCATAAGCTTGGCACGCCGAGTGTTCGCCAAGAGCTAGATGATCGTCCACACCGCACAGCATCGATGGCAATCCGCGATCTCATCGAGCCTACTAGTCCGCGAGATACAATTGACAGAATCCCACGGCCCCCTGCTTTGGTCGGTGGCGGAGGGCCTGAGTTATTGGCGTACGTACGGCGGTGGTCGGCCCCGGGAGCAACTGCCGAGAGTGCCAAGATATCTGCTTCGGATATCGGCACAGCACCAACGTTCCACGTGACCGGAGCCGAGTCGCACTACTTGTACGCGTCCAGAGTCCAAGAACCAGCGAGTGACTATACCAGCGCCGCCCCGAGACCAAGGCTCATACCGGGCCATTACTACTATGATTCCAGTGTTTCATCGAGCCCTTCGCCTTATACCCAGCTACAATACGGTCTCGAGCCTGGCTACCCTACAACAACATCCGCGGGTCGTGCGCCAGCCGGATCCCCAGCTCGGTATCGTGTCGAACCATCAGCATCCCTCCCCCCGGCCCCGCATGGCCACCAGTATACCTCTGCACCTGCTACTTTCAGACCTGAGACTACTCAGCTCGATCCCGACCCACATGTGCCCTTGAGCCGTTCCCCAGCGCCCCTTGCCCAGCTGTTGCCCGGCGTCGAACTTCAGCCCGGCAGCTATAGTGCCAGGCGTGAGCCATCCCCACATCCCAGATCCCACCGTCGACAGTCTCTTTCCCCATATGGACAGGTCTGCTTGCCTCGGAATGAGGACTGCATCCATGGACCAGCAGAATCGCACGCATATACCAATCCACCATCGAGCCGCCCCTCTCATGATCATGACCATCGGTACGGCTCCCAGCTCGGTTACCCCAGGACCCAAGATCGCAACTACTTGCCGTCACCCTCCCCCCATAGCCAGACTTATACCTCCGACACTGGTAGCACTAGGCGAGAATCATCCCAGGATCCACTCAGTCCTACGACAAGTTCACGTTCCTCGTCGGTTGCAACTTCACTGTACCCCCCCGCCTTCACTCTGCAACCCACTACTACTCCTAGCTTTGCAAAGAACCTTAAGTCAACACCCTACTATGCTACGCTGAGACCGGGTCCTGCAGGATCCAAGCAGGCCTGGTTGCAAACTGGGCCTTGGCCACTCGGCAATGCTATCCGCGAGCCTCCCACACCCTTACCGCCCCTCCCAGAAGCCTCTAAGCCCCTACCCAGTTCTAGGCGTAGACGAGGTTCGTCTAGACCTAGACATCCCACCAGTACTCGATCAATGCCAAACCTGCTGTACATGTCTGAGGTGGGTAGCTCGGTCAGGGATGCTTTCTCCCCACAAAGACAGACTGTAATCTCTGAGGAGCCCTCACAGACAGACATACCACAAGGTTTCTCCAGCGGGCAATCTGGGGCTCACACTATTGGCACCCTAACCCCGCGGGGACACGAGACGGACGCTGTGATGAGGGAGGCTCCCCCACTGCTTGACACGATTATGGATGCTCGGTTGAAAAGTAGGACACCAAGCGAAAACACTGCGCAGATTTCATCGAGGGGGGCGGATGCTTGGAGACTTCATGCTCCCCAGGAGCCCCCTAGACGGGCAAAGAGTGTGGAGGACCTTGGTGGCCGGGCTTCGCAATACCCAGTGAGTGCAGTTAGAGACCAACCGGGCCCAGTGCGTGGGTCCAGGGATAGAAGTCCTAGCAGGGGCGGTACCTGCAGTAGCTTTTCCCAACAGGAGCTTGAGACCGGCATGATATTGCAAGAAATGTATACAGGAGGGATGGAGGCCACCCCAGCAGGGGAGAATATACCACAGCCCGCAGACCTAGTCATTCCTGCTATACCTGGGCCTGCTCGTGAGCACGGCGGGGTGGGCGTTCAACCTGCACCCCCGGCGCAGCTGACAATAGCTACAGAAACGTACAGAAACCCGTTCGTTCTTATCGACTGTGCATTGGCGTTTCTACGATATTCTAGAAGCAGGTTTTTTGTCGCCAACGGGCCCTTGATGCAGAACAATTTTACAGAATTGGCGGAAAGCATCAATTACCTTGGGACCGAGATGCAGCGAATAGAATCCACCTTTACTGGCCAGGCTATGCGGGAATGGATCAACACAGTCTATAATGTGGAAGAGTATAAGGATTTGGAGAGGTTGACTCGTTATATTGGTAAGGGCCATAATCTGGTGTTATAAAAATAATTGACATAGGCTAACTAGGTTCATGTCCTATTTAGGTCAGCGTATGGACGAAGATCATCACACAGCTGAAGCAGCAAGTACACACCACCGCTTGACCAGTCTTATAAAGAAATACGTACCCAATGGACGCCTAGGGAAGTGGCTTCAAATGATGGAAGGTACACTCAAGGATATCTCAGCCCGGCAGGCCAGGGAGTATCCACAGGCCCAGGAAGCCCAGAGGAGGCGAGCAGCTGAGCATAGAACGAAGGGGCACAGACTCGCCGGAGAAGCTTCGGGGAACTTTTTTGGGCCAGGATTGGCTTGAGCAGGCCCCCAGTGTTGCAACTGAGTTAATACTCCCATGAATACGACAGACCAATATGTTTCCTTTACACCGAACCCGGTGATGTTTCTTGTTATGAAATTTATTGTTTTTTCGAGGGAATGAGTGGAGTTCTTCATTACTTTTAACGAATTTCTTTTTGGGTGGTTGGTTGGTTCTCATTTATTCTGGATCCCTTTCAAGCGTTCTATGTCTGCTGTTTCTTCTCTCTATCGCTCCCTTCTCAAACCTTAATAGAATAATACAAGGTTCTACATCAGTCTACACCTGGTAAAAGGGTTAGATCTACGTGCTTGCAGGCCTGAGACCATTTCCAGTTTCCACTTCCTAGACGTGGGTATAAACCCATCCCTGAATTCTTTCTCTGTTATCAGTATCTCTAGTTAGGAGGAATTAATAGTGATCAGCCAGTATTCGTCGCAATTTACACCAACTTAGAAAATGGTTTATCGAAATCACATCGCTCTCGAAATAACTTGAGAGTACTTAGTATCAGTCTAGCCTTGAAATCAGTTTGGGGCCTCGAATGCAATTCTAATCACGCTGGACCGTATCACATAGAGGAAGATATATCGTTATTGTGCAATCTGGCGGCTGTTGTTGTACAGCAACCCCCCAGACCATTGCCGCACGACATTAAGTGGAACCGACATATAGACTCTAAAAAAATAAAATAAAATAAATCCAGAACACTACACTACCAAATATTCATCGTTTTCACCCCACAAGGCAGGGGCACCGGCAAACCCGAAGATCTTTTGGAAAATGTTTTGCAAAGACGAGCACCGGACAAAAAATTCTGTGTCCCCAAACTAGATTTTTTACTCGGCCAAATGCACCGGAAGGTGTCGGGGTCTGTACTAGCATTTTCAAAAAGATAATTGGCACTACATTTACTCCTGTGACTGCATCACCAGTAAGGTCTAATGGAGTTATCCAGAACCTTGTTAACTGTTACTCTGACATCCTTCCAAATACCTAAACAAATGCTGTGTGTCCGTGATGCTATTGATCTCTTAATATGCGAGCTAGACTAGAGCCCGGCAGATCTCTGCCTTGGAGCTAGAATTGATTATACGAGACACTTGCACCTTATTAGTATCACTCCTTCCTACCATTACTCCCACTACTATAGAACTGCCTTTATAATATGGCCTTCAAGTACATCTATATACTAAATCTTCCGAATTCCATGATGCTGCACTTCCTTGTGGCCCATAGGGCCAGCCACCGGCCAGCGAGTAAGCTATTAGCTAGGCTACCTCCTCTACCCTCTCCCGCGGCACCCCCAATCCCCGATGACACTGGTTTGATTGAACCAATGGTTTTCTCTACTCTCAAGCTCCTGTATTGTTGACCCCCTCTATTTTTGGCGCCTCTTTGTACAAGTGTCTGAACGTCATTAAAGAACTACCTAGTGTATACTGAATAAACTAGTATAGTGGCAATGCACATTAGTGGAACTTGTGCATTATATAGATATAAGGGTGGAATCGGACTAGAGCTCAGGCTACTATTCTGGCAAGTCTAGATGGGATTCGACAAAAAATCCTAAAAAATCCTACGCAGCACAACAAAAAACACGCTGCTTCCCAGTATTTAACTCGGTGTTATTAATATTGTCTGGTGATACCGTGGAGACAACATTCCATAGATGCATCGGAATTTTTACATAACTAGTTTTTCGCACTGGGAAAACCTCAGTGTTTTATACTAATGGGGTTTATCATATGTACCTTTGCACTAGCTATCGAGAATAAAATCATAGAAAAATACTAAAAAGCGAAAAGAGAATGGAAAAGGCGTATTTTTGTTTGACTCGTTACTCACGCCCATCTCTGGAGGGAGAGGAAATGCAGGACACTGCATACAAGTGAAGTCACAAGGTCGAACGATAGGTACAAGGTGATGCACAAAGGAGGGGGCAAATGAGATGTATAAAATAGATTCGTTGAAATTCCCTGCTTCTAGAAGTGGGACAAAAGATTGGGACAATGCAGAGCGTGACTGAGACGTTCTCCTCCATGCCTGCAACTAAAGCCCGTTTCGGCAAACATCCGGAGCCTACGTAAACACCCCCCCCTAATAAGACTCCCCTTGGATACTTAGGGCCAATATCTAATATCAATGTTAGCATACGTAGCTTGGGACATTGAAAAGTAAATGAAGGATATGGCTGTGTACCTTGACCTGCCACGCGCCAAAGTGTATGAATGGTGCCCAATAAGGGTTGCAAAGGCTTCTGTCTCATCAATCCCATAATTGCAGTACGGTAAGATACTGCCACATTATCCGTCTTGCTGAGCTCGGAATAGAAATCGATTGCCATCTTCTGACAAGCTTGGTCTTGTGATGGCCATAGTGCCCCAATGACATGGATAAAACCAGCTATATGAAAGGAGCTCACGATATGAGTTACTTCATCAACGAGCGCTGAGGAAGCACTTTCAGCGGTACTGCACGCTGAGAGATAGGCTAACCTGGCTGCTGGTAACTTGAGTGCTGCAATGTCTTTGACTCGGAGCTCGTCAACCGCTGCTGTACAGTCAGCCGAGATACACCCCTTGCGAAGCAAAAGGTGGCTATTTGCAGGATTGGTTGAAGATAGCCCATGACAGGCAAAGTGGGCAATACTATAATCTGGAAGGGCCTGAAGCACACTTTCAGCAGTTGGCCTTTCGAACCTTGCATGGCCCAGGGGTTGGACAATCTGGCCAAGTCTTCACTCGGGGATGCATACCCTCGTCATATGCCATAGCATGAATACGAGTTCTGATTCATTAAAAAAACCTTGCCACTGTACTGAGGTGCCGAAGACTGTGTTCTATGCTGTTGGCCTCTTTAGTAACACCGCTCAGCGGACTTGCTCCTGGTGTTGTAGGCATGGTTACTATTGCCACTGATGGATCCAGGTGGAGTTTTCGGGACCGTGAATATAGAAGTGCCCTGATAGTATTATTATTAGTATCAGCTATAAGCTTCCTGGGAAAGTAATGCTGGGGGCGAGGCTGCCTGATAGTCGGTGTACGATGGAAGGCAGTAGTGGAGAGTTGTCATGTGAGCACGGCCTTGTTTAAATTTCGTTGCTGCATGAATTGGTGCCTTTGACATTAGGCCTACTCCAATCCACCAGATTCGGGGCAAAGGGTAAACCAGATGTTCGCCGTTAACGTCGGAGTAAAAACCAAGTTCCCGTAGTACCGGTTGAACAGCAGCACTCTATAGCTATTGCAGTAGCTCTCTCTTAGTTTCGTTGTCAATTAGACTATTGCTTGTGCTACAATGCTTAATCATGGATGCATGAGAGAGGCGTGACAACGCAATGCTTTTCGCTCCTGCTTGCATTACAAGAATGGCATCACTGCGGAGCTCTGACATTTAGCACTACAATCGGCCCTTCTTGTGCTGCTGACAGTAGATACGCCTCGGATTCTGCACGTAAGAAATTTTCGAATCCTGGTTTCTGACGAATTTGTAAAAGGGTACTATCGAGGCTTTGCGCGAGCGTATTCCTTCGGCGAATCGAATCCTGGTGGGCACGCAGGCGTTGATTCATCGACATATCGAAGGATTCTAAAGAGGGTATTGTCAAGGGTGAGTCCAGTTCCTGACGTAAATACGCCTGGGCACGAGCCGAGCCGGCTCGAGCCCGGTGGCTGGGAAGGCTCGAGCCTGCCTTGAAAAATGACGAGCCGGCTCGTGCCCAGGCATAGACGTAAAGAATCAAACTCTTCAGCCAATGCTGGATGATGCTCCATCGGATCCGATATATCACTGCGATAGTCAAGAAGCTGGCCGTTGGTAACACTGCGACCTAACTCAAGCAACCGTAATGCCTCCACTGGTCGCTCACGCACCTCCAATGATACAGAAGCAGCAAGAGAGGCCAGGCCGGTGAGTTTCCCCAGAATGTATTGCTGATCTTCTCGCTGTAGTGATCTTGAAGCAACTAGAGGCAGTAGATGAATTGCATCGCGCAAGAGTGAGCCGGCTCTTGGGAAGTCTTTGACCAAAGGACTAAAAACTAACATTGCTGCAGCACTTGAAGCGGCTTGTATTCGTGTCAATGTGGAGGCAGTGGTCATATTCCAGGAGGCAAATTCTGCAGCAAGGGCGTCTGATAAGTCCAGCGGATACCCAGTGTGTTCATGTCGGAGTTTGAAATGATCCCCAAGCCTGCCCAACCACATTGCTCGATCAGGGTGATCCTCTGGTGTTGCCTCCACTCCTGCCTCTAATCGAGCAATGGCGGCTTACAAGTCCTGCAGATTCCCAGTTCGTTCATATCGGTAGCTGAAATGTTTCCCAAGATTGATCAACCTTAGTGCTCGATCAGGGTGACCCTCTGGTGTTGCCTCCACTGCTTCCTCTGATCCGGAAATGGCAGCCTCCAAGTCCGGCAAATTTCCAGCTCGATGATATCGGTTGCCCAAGCGGTTCCCAAGACTGTTCCACAGTCCTGCCCGACCAGGGTGATCATCTGGTGTCGCATCCACTGCTGCCGTTGATAGAGCAATGGCGGCCTCCAAGTCCTGCAGGTTTCCAATTCGTATATATCGCTTGCTCAAATACTCCCCGAGATTGTTCGCCCGGTGCGGTCGGGCTGGATGACCCTCTGGTGTGGCCTCCACCGCTGCCGTAGATCGGGCGATGGCGGCCTCTAAGTCGTGCATATTTCCAGTGCGTTCATATCGGCTGCTCCAATGATTCCAAAGACTGTTCAATAGTTCCGCGTGGTCAGGGTGATCCCCTGGTGTCGCATCCACTTCTACCGTTAATCGAGAAATGGCGGCCTCCAAGTCCTGGTTGTTTCCAGTTCGTTCATATCGGTTGCTCAAGCGGTTCCCAAGATTGTTCGACAAGCGTGCTCGGGCAGGATGACCCTCTGGTGTTGCCTCCATCGCTGCCTCTATTCAGGTGATGGCTGCGTCTAAGTCCTGCAAATTTCCAGCTCGTTGATATCGGTTGCCCAAGCGGATCCCGAGATTGTTTAACAATGCTGCTCGACCAGGGTAATCCACTGGTGTCACATCTACTGCTGCCGTTGATCGAGCAATGACTGCCTCCAAGTCTTGCATGTTTCCAGTTCGTTCATATCGGTTACCCAAATAGTCCCTGAGATTGTTCAACCATACTACTCGATCAGCGTGATCCTCTGGTGTTGCCCCCACTGCTTCCTCTAATCGGTCAATGGCAGCGCCCAAGTCCTGCAGATCTCCAGTCATTTCATATCTGTTGCCCAAGCGGTTCCCAATACTATTCAACAGCCCTGACCGACCAGGGTGATCCTCTGGTGTCGCACCCACTGCTGCCTCTAATCGAGCAATCGCGGCCCTTAAGTCCTGGATGTTTCGAGTTCGTTCATATCGGTTGCTCAAGTGTATCCCTAGAATCTTCAACCGGACTGCTCGAGCAGGGTCATCCCCTGGTGTTGCCTCCACAGCTGCCTCTAACCGAGCGATAGCAGCTTCCAAGTCCAGCAGATGCCCAGTTCGTTTATATCGGTAGCTGAAATGTTTCCCAGATTGTTCAACAGTCCAGCCCGACCAGGGTGATCCTCTGGTGTCCCATCTACCGCTGCCGTAGATCGGGCGATGGCGGCATCTAAGTCCTGCGTATTTCCGGTTCGTTCACATCGGCTGCTCAATTGGTTCCCTAGGTTGTACAACCGGACTTCTTGGAGAGGGTGGCACTCTGGTGTTGCCTCCACTGCTGCCTCTGATCGAGCGATGGCAGCCTCTAAGTCCCACAGATTTCCAGTTCTTTCATATCTGATGCTCTGGTGCTGCAGCCAGTGCTGTCTGTAACCGCAGGATATTAGCGTCTAAGTTCTCCATCCTCTCGTGTCTTAAGCTTATATTTTATGTGGTACTATGTGAATACGGTTAACTCAATGACAAATGACGGTCAAAAATATTTCATGTGCCTACCTGACTGCAGTATTAATGCTTTGGTTTCGGTTTCCCTGTATTCTGGCGGATGTAGTTCACTGACGTAGGCTCTAAATAAAATTCCTGGTTAGCTAGATGAAACTCCAACCCGAATAGGTCCGACCTTGCGTACCAACTGCGCATGCATATACTTAGGTAATGTAATAAGTATATGATTTAGACAAACTCCAGTCGATTATTCGTTCGCTGCCCAAAGAAAACCGCCGTATCCTCGCAGTGTATCAATGAAATAAAGTGAATGCGGGTGGTACTCATTGAGTGATGTGATTGTACTCATAATTGGAGATGTCATCGAACTTATATCTTTACCGCAATACCAGTCTTAGGAGTAGAAGACACCGACACTCAAAATCTGTGGGCCACCACCATACTTCACCGGGATGCGGACCATCACCGGGAAGTGGATCAAAAACGTGATTATGCAGTTTTGACGATTTCTAATCCAATATCCAACCAAATTGGCTCAGATTTTGGGAATATTTTGTAGGCGT
>Ga0307511_10002119_pt1 | contig 20795 bp, 31 predicted proteins | sample 13_EM_MG_FD_200266 | JGI IMG/M metagenome (GOLD analysis project Ga0307511, IMG submission 200266) | Populus trichocarpa ectomycorrhiza microbial communities from riparian zone in the Pacific Northwest, United States - 13_EM | ecosystem: Host-associated > Plants > Roots > Unclassified | place...
AACATAATTAACCAGGCAGGTTAGCATAACTTAGTAAGAAATTACATAGTAGATGTTGGTTCAGGGTAAGTTGTGAGGTGGTGATAGATCAGCATACTGAGAATATCACTTCCTTACAAGGTGGCCCTACCCACTAGGCGCTTAAATTCATAGATACGACCCTCAGGTGTCATAAATTCTCTAACAGTGTCTAAATACACTTCTGGAGCTCTGCCGCCTCCAACACTAGTGGCAGACCAAGAGCCCTTATATATTTCGCACTCAAGGAAATAGTGAGCCAGTAGGGGGGCTGTGCACCAACCTCTGACTTATACATGAAATGAAATCCATCTTTTACTCATATCTGCGTGACTCACCAATAAGTTACGTGCTTAATTATACAAATGAAACACATGAGTCATAATTCCGTTTGGTGGCTATAGTTTTGCATGAGTAACCTTTTAAATCATAATCCGCCAACTCCTTATTTGTATCCCCTATTTCCTACTAGAAGTGGAAGGTGGTTATATTATGCCCGCGCATATATATAACTTCCTTATATATTTCCCCCTTTCACAATGGCTTCCGGCCTTCGAAAGGTAGTGTTCTTATATTGTCTGTAGTTGCTGAATCTCAGTTGAAACTATCCTGCACGCTTGTCTATACTTTCTTTCTTTGTTGCCAAAACCTAGTTGAGGTACCAAACTTATATTAGTATTAATTGCGCCAGGCATATAAAAACAAATAAAATATACCATACTTAGATCCCAAACCAAGTATATTCCTTGAAAGTAGTAACAAGTGGTGACCAATTAATTGTCTGATTCGGAACTGAACTTGTATTATTTATACTTGCACTATATATTTCTGTAATAAACATTTTTTGTAGTAGGTAGTTGTATTGACGATTATACTCCAACTAGTAACTATAGTTGCCCTTTCGAGCTCAGGTTGACTATGGTACCTTATGTTATGTAAGGAGGGTATAGATGCCTACTATACAATAATAAAGCTTTACTAGTTGTCAATAACCATAGGGGTCTCTCTTGTATTAAAAAAATGTAAAGTAATAGGTTGTCATGTAGCTTGGTTCACCAGGCTATGCTACTGACTGTAAACCTGAGAATCCGTTAATAGTAATATATTATTTTCCTAGTAACTATAGCAGGCTACCATAGTTATTACTTGTCAATAGGTGGCTATGCCCACTAGGGGCTTGAATTAATAGGTACGACCCTCAGGTCTCATAAATTCTCTACCAGTATCTAAATATACTTCTGGAGCTCTGCCGCCTCCAACACTGGTGGCAGACCAAGACCCCTTATATATTTCGCACCTAAGGAAATAGTGATTCAGCAGAGGGGCTGTGCGCCAACCTCTGACTCATACCTGAAATGAAATCCATCTCTGACTCATACCTACATGACTAACTAATGGGTTACGTGCTCAATTATATAAATGAAACACATAAGTCATAATTCTATTTGGTGGCTATGCTTTCGCATGAGTTATCTTCTGAATCACAATCAGCCAACTACTTGTTAGTATCCACTGGTTCCTACTAGAAGTGAAAGGTGGTTATATTATGCCCGTGCATATATATAACTTCCTTACAGGTGCTTTCCCTGCTACCATATCATCATTGTTCTGAACTCGTAGAGATGGTAGTGGTCGAGGTGCTGGTTGTTATACATCTGGTGGTGGTGGAGGGGGTGGTTGTATTGGAGATGCTTCTAATGTCAGCTGCTAGAGCTTGGCTGGTGGGGATAGTGGTTGAGGTGCCACTAGGTATCCCACCACCATGGCTAGTTTTCTATCTATCTTCCTGAAACGAGCTAGGTACTCGTTATGGTGGCGGTTGACTTGTTGCTTGCGGACGTTGATGTTATTATCCACTTTATCGAATCATTAGCCTATCATGGTTGCTAGTTGATCGAGAGTGGTGGCATTATTTTGAGTTAATGTTTGTTATGCTATGGTACTTTGTGATGATAGGTTCTAAACACTGGCTGCTGTCTGTTGTAGAAAGAAGTACGTAGATGCTTGTTGGTTCTGTAGTTGATCAACTTTGTGTAGAGCTGCCGTATTATCAGCTTCAAGCCATCATACTTTGGCTTGTAATGATTGTAGTTGTCGGATTTCAGCTAAGAGCAGGGTATGAATGCAGGAGGGATGTACTCATTCTTTGTCTTTTAGTACTTGGGATAGTCCTGCAGTTAATCTTTGTATAGGTAGAGGTGCGGAGGCTATAACATCTTCAATTCCATCAGAAGTTCTAGAAGAGGGAGGGGACTCAAGAATATGTTGGTGGAGTCTCCGAGGGGAGGCACTTGGTTCTTCTCAGATGCTATGAATATTTTGCTCGATTTCTTCATTATATCGCGGGAGAGTGAGGGAATCGTCAATGTTGTTATCAGAGTCTGGTTGTCCATAGGGGGGAAGTGCACGCGATATTATAGGTGGGGTGGTGCTGTCTATAGCGGGTAACATACAAGTGGTGTAATATTACAGGCGAGCTGTAAACAATGTAAATATTTCAGGGATATATATAAAAGGTAGGCGGAAGTATAAAGAAAGTTATAACCTGAGTGTAAGAGCGGACTGGATTAGAGTAAAGCTATATGAGATTTAGAACACTGCTAGAGTCTTATTGTATTAACTATGTAAAACCGTTGACTTATATAGAAGCCTTGATTTGACAACCGTTTATCAGATCAGGATGAGACTTCTTAACAACTGAAAGTAGACTTGTCGTCAGTAGTTACCTAACTGGGAATTGACTTCCCAATTAGGAACGATCTAGTTGGACATGCATAGATAATGTAGGCTGTGTGGCAGCACAATGCACAAAGGCTATCATGCATGAGCTGAACCTGTAATACAATGAATAGAAATATATGAATAATACTGCTTACTATAGAACAGAAATATATCAAAGAGATAACAGGCATGAGGCCAATCCTAATAGTACACACTTCTCTATGCCATTTCTAATAATGCCGTATTAGACACACTTATCCCCACATGCCTGGTGGGTAATCAGTCCACTTTATTAGAAGTGTATTACAATATAGTAGGATGCTGGTTAATGTGCTCTAGCAGAGGTTGCTTACCTGAGCCATAAATGAGGACAGAATCTCCGCTCATCGTAGCTCAGCCCCATCCACTAATTAAAAGGCTTCACGAGTCACCTCCCGAATTGTAGGAAGAAGAAGGCAAGAGTTACGATGTTTGAAATATGCAAGGAAGGGACATTGCACATCAGACTGCAAAACTGGGTGGCAAGCCAAAAAACACTCCCCTTGGAAGCCACAGAATACCAACCAACAACCTATCCGCAACAAGAGACAACGCACTGATCAAGGAAACGTCAAGATTACTGAGTTGGGATTAGAGGAGTCGTTAAACGAATAAGGAGTGTATCTCCTGCCATCGGATATACTCCAAGACATACCCCTTTCTCGACAGTCCGAATAATAATTGCTGGGGAAGAACTTGATGTAGTACTGGATACAGGAACTAGTGCTTCGGTTATTGGAGAAAGAATTGCGAAGAAATTGGGATGTTAAAAGAGAGCTGGTAAGGTTAGGGTTCAATAGGGAGATAGATCAACGCTTGTTGGAGGGAAATATGTGGTGATTATAACTTTCAAGGTTTTTTCTGAAGAATATCTCTTGAGTAGGTATACATTGGCTGCCAAAGTACTGGATATTGGGAAACAAGATGTAATCTTGGGACTTTCTTCCTTAGAAGAACATTGGTTTTTGGTAGATACAAAGGCCAGCTCCCTAAGGAAGGATTGTTCAGGTTTGGCTATCCCTTATTCTATTAGATAGATTCCTTCTGTTACTGATTTAGATTTGGATCTTGAACTATTAAAAGATGGTGAGATATTATTAACTATTGATGCAAGGGAATGATACTCTCGTTACGTACAATTCTTTTCAACTGAGCAGGCAACTAGACTCCTTGCATACAAACCCTGGGACCAAGCAATCCCTCTATAAGACTCCAAAGCTAAGATACCTACTGGAGCTATTTACAAGACCACATGGGAGGAAAATGAAGCCCTCCAAACCTACCTTTGAGAAAGCCTACCAACTAGTAAGGTTCGTTGATCACGCTCTGCTGCAGGTGCACCAATCCTTTTTGGCAAGAAAAAAGAGGAATTCTTAAGACGCTGCATTGACTATAGAGCACTCAACTATCTTACAATACCCAATAAATACACTCTACTACTTATTAGTGAGCTACTTGACAAAACTCAGGAAGGTAAATGTTTCACTAGTAGGTTAGACCTCAAAAATAAGTACAACCTTCTCCGAATCTCAGCAGGAGACAAGGGGAAGACAGTCTTCCGCACCAAGAAGGGTTTGTTCGAGTATACAGTCATGCCATATAGACTAACTAACGCTCCTGCAACATTTCAAGAAATGATAGATACTATCTTTAAAGACATGGAAAATACATTTGGTACCTTAACAATATCCTAATCTACAGAGGATATTCAGAAGAGAAATACTTGCAGTTGGTGGAACAAGTCCTCCCCCAATATATCAAGCACGGTTTAGCAGTTAACCTCAACTAATCCAAATTTCATGTTCAAGAAACCCTCATTCTGAGACATATTTTCAACTGGCAGAAAGTTCAAATGGACCCAACCAAACTCTAAGCTATTTCCAAATGGCCTACCTCCACAAAAAAGAAAGAAGTCCAAGCTTTCCTAGGCTATGTCAACTACTATCGATGATTTATCACCAATTCCAGTGCTCAAGCAAGACCACTAATTAACCTTACTAGAGATATACCATTCTCATAGGGATAAGGTCAGCAATAATCATTTGATAAACTCAAGCAACTATTCCTCTCTACACCTATTCTCACATAGTTCTTTAGATACCCCGAGACTATAATGGAGACTGATGCAAGTAACCAAACTATCTCGACTATCCTATCACAACATTACATCGTTAATAGGGTTAAGCAACTACACTTTACTGAGTACCATCCTAAAACCCTTGATGCTGTGCAATGCAACTAGCCTATATATGGTAAAGATCTGTTTCCTATTGTAGATAGTTTCCATAAGGTGAGAGACTGGTTAGTTGGACTACCTATGAACCTCTATATAGACTATCAAAGGCTATAATACTTCAACACAAGGCAGAAGCTCAACTCCCGACAAGCTTCCTGGTGCCTCAAAATGTCTCAATTCATCTACCACATCCATTACCAACCTGAATCAAAAATGGGCAAGGCAGATTGCCTGTCCAGACGTTCAGGGGAAGAGAAATCTTGTATGGAAGGCAGATTTTTTGATGAAGGACAATTGTTAGGCCTTGAAGATGACGATACAGAAGAAAGAGAGGATGGAGCTGATGTGGAACTAGAGTATATTAATGTTGCAAGTTGGGAAAAGAAGAATGGACTATGGGTAGTACTCGAAGATCATAAGTTGGAAGTACTGAGACAGCACTATGATAGTCAAGTGGCAGGACATTGGGGAAGACACCGAATCCAAGAGCTAATCTCCTGAAACCTCATGTGGGACAAATGGCAAGAAGATGTTGTGAAGTATGTAGCAGGATATGCTAAGTGTCAAAAAGCAAAGGCAGAGAAGTATAGCAGGCAAATAATATTAGTACCAATGCCAATAGAGGAACGCCCATTCAAAGAAGTTGCTTTGGACTTCATTGGAGAACTACCAGAATCCGAAGCCTTCGATGTGATACCTATTATCACAGACCGGTTCACTAAAATTCACTACTACATACCGGCTAAAGACGATATGGACCATAGAAGATGTAGCCAATATCTATATTACCGAGCTATAGAGACTATATAGACTACTAAGATACATTATATTTGAGTGCGGACATCAGTATGGCTAATGATTCCTTCGAGAACTTAATAGAAAGCTCAACATAAGCCTTCCCCTCTCTAATGCCTACCCACTTCAAACTGATGAACTCAGTAAGCAAGCCATCCAGACATTTAAACAATACTTATGCATCTTCTGCAATAATAGACAAGAATATTGGAAGACTTGGCTGACTGTCGCCGAGTTTGCCTATAATATGACAACCCATTCTACCCATCAATACTCTACCAACCGAAGCCTATAGGGCTGGGACCCCTATACTATTCATCTCAACAACAACTATAAACTCTTTTCACCCACTACCAAAGAATGGCTGAACTGAATGACGATAGTCCACAACCAGATCCACCACACCTTCAAGCATATTAAGATTAAAAGAAGTTCTATTCATATTAAAAAAGCACGCAAGTTTGCTATCAATGACTGAGTCTTGGTTGACCACTGCAACCTAAAAGTGAAAGCTAGGAATAATCCTTCAATTACGAATAAGTGGATAGGACCTTACAAATTCATTAAGACTATTAGAACCCGCGCATATAGGTTGGAAGTACCAAAAGGAACTCGGTGGTATAATATCGTTCAGACAACCCTCCTTAAAGCATTGCAAACACGAGATGACCCACAAGACATGGATGAGTATGAGAATAATGAGATAGGCAAAGACAAGACTATTATAAACTACAGGAAATACGCAGGAGTTGTGAAATATAGGATACAATGGAAGGGTTCTAATGAATTGTGAGACAAATAGGAAGAATTCAAAATGATGGACAATTGTCCTTAGAAGAGAAAAGGAATTTCAAGGGAAGTTCCCCAATAAGCTACAAGATGAACAAGATGTCGGAGGTTCAGACTAGTGCTAACTTTGAATCTTATGAAATACATAGTACGTTTTATCCACCCTCCTTATCGCCTTTTCCCCCTAGGTTTTTTGGCAAGAGGCTAGGTTTTTAAGGGCCATAGCATGCATGTATAGAGTACACCGGTCTTGTAGGACTCCAGCCACTAGAGATTGTTAGTATCTTGACAAAGTGTTAGTACCTTCCTACTGATATTACCTAGCCCATTACTGATACCTATTGTAATAGGCAATACTAATAGTAGCACCATGGGCCATTTAACGGAGTCTATACTATCACCGGAGTGATAGTGTATGTCTGTTATTGGTTCCGCTAAGTCGATGACTCAGATGGTCTTTGAGAAAATACAGATTTCCTTAGCAGGAAGAGAATTTACAACTGTAATCTCTCTATATTGCAGCTACCTAAAGCTTTTCTGAACTTTGTCTGAAGTGATCTGATCTAAGAATCCTCCTCCAGAAGGGCAGATCGGCTCAGACCTTATATAAGCCCCCAAGCCTTCTAGGGCCTGAAAACCCAGTTTTCTGGCGTTTCTAGAAAACTTGCTGGCTGGCCGTTCCAAAAAGCACTTCTCCATGACCATAAATATAGGTGTGAGAGGTCAAGCCTCCAGTACACAGAAAGACAGGTGTGGATACATAATACATCACAATACAGGAAAAGTATATAAGGATCCTATATGCTCAAGGCCGTAGTACGTAAAATACTATGCCTGAGCTCTCTAGTATACATGATAGGTGCTAGGAAATGCATGCTAAGACAATTATATGACATTGGTCTTCTATTACACTTCCCCACTTAAAAGCATTTCCTACTCTTGTTGTCTTGCCCAAACTGGAGGTAGTCCAAAATAACAATTGCAAGCACGATAGTTATGAGAGTAGCAATCTTCGCAATAAACCGTAGGGGACCAACGTAACTTCCAGATCATTCATAGTAATTATTCATAACATAAGGAAGAATAAACACATCCGATAGATACCTTATTTGCCATACCTTCCTCCATTGTTAATTCAGAACGAAGATTAAAACAACAGGAAGGAATGTTGGATTGCCTGCTTAATTCAAGCAGCACGAATCAGTACTTTATGAAAACATTAAAAATATCTTCTGTAAGGTTGGTAGCAGTGGATGTGAGGTTTTGATTATCAGGACTGAGGGTGAGAAATCTGTCTTGTTCAGTCTGAACAATTGACTTGCGGGTGTCTCGAGTGTAATGCCTCTCGCGTTTCTTTCAGGATCTTCATTGCTTGAAGGTATTGGAATAGTTTCCACTTGTCAAAAAGTATTGAACGATTTCCAGGCTAATGTCTTCAAAGTTGATCCACTTATCGTCATCAGTTCCATACCCTGTCCAATGTACTATGTATGGGCTTTTGCCGGTACAAGGGGCAGTACAAAATTCGAGTACTCGTTCGACTTCCTATCTGCGTTCCATTACTTTACCAGGAGGTTTCCCATGACAACCTGGGAAGTTCGTGGAATTGTTTTCGACTTAAGGCTTGGTTTTACTGATATCGCAGGTATTATGGATAAGAGAAAGTCAACTATCCATTGACAAGTCGAGTATATAGTTGTTTCGCTTCTTCTTGACGTATTGGATACGGAACAGTCCTAACCATCTAGGATTAAGCTTCCTAAATGTGTTCAAGAGGTTAATGTTCTTCATGGAGAGAAGAACCTTTTGGCTGGCTGAAAGAAGTAGTAGCACAGACCTCTTCTTGTGGGCTTGTTTTGCATCTTTGAATTTGGAGGAGTAGAGGTTGGTTGAGGTGTCAAGATAACGTTCCTCTGCAGGAGTATAAGGAGTACTCAGGTAGGGGAAGTAAGAAGGACCTAGCTTTGGCTCAAAGCCTATGATTGACAAGAATGAGCTGTATTGTTTGGTAGTGTTGTCTCGAAAGTTTAGCTTAAGCTGGATCTTGAATGGTTTGTGTAGCCATTCGTTTCCTTCGACCTTGCATACTCGTGCGGCTTGGAGGATTGCCTTGTTGGCAAATTCTGACTGACCGTTTGTTTGAGGATCATATGCGGTCGACAGTTCCAACTTGATTCCCTTTCTAACTGCCCAATCCTAAAAATGGTCTAAAATAAAGACAGTGTCTGAATCAAAAACAATATAATTCGGATAACCACTAATAGAAGCTATGTGCATATCAAAGGTATCAATGCACTTCTCTAGTGTAAGGTTATCTGAAACTGGAATGAGAAACATAAATTTTGATTGTTCACAAACAATCGTCCAAAGTCTCAAAAAGTAAATCATATGATCATCTTCCAAAGGAATTTTCGGGTATAAGGTAGAGCAGTAATTGAAAACAGGAGACACCTTAAGCAAATCCATAGAGATATGCGTCCAGGTTCTCGCAGGAACATGTAACATAGGTACATGTCCAAGTGGTGGCTTGTTGCTATAGTTCGCCCATTGACAGGTATCGCAAGTTGCCATGTATTTCTTAACAAGCCTTGAAAATGGCTGGCAAATAAACTTATCAGTCAACCATTTCAATATTTTCTCAACTCTGCTATATGCCATAGCATCATGAGGTTCCTTGATTGCAGCTTCGAGAGAGTTCTTACCGTTCATGTCGAATGTACTTAGTAGAACCAGCCTCCATTCTCCTTTCTCATTCTTCTGGTACAAGAACCCATTGTCCTTGCTTACTCCTTTTTTCCCATGTGGATTGTTGCAGAGCTGGCTTCACATGGGGCATATCCTAATACTTGCGATGTACGCATCCCTCATTCTATTATCTTTATCACGTGGGCAACAAGATGGAAGTTGGTGTCATCCTTAGAGCCGTCTTCAATATTGAGGTATATCTTTGCCATATTTGTTGCTGGCATGATTTTATACCTGAGATCTGCGTCTGCCTTGCGTTTTGCCTTGCATGTTGATGCATAGTATCCCTCGCCTTTACAGAAGTTGTAGCGACGAGTGGCAGTAGGTTCAGCAGGAATTGACGTCTTCTCCTGTGTTTGAGGATCAGGAACAAGATTGTTCTCCTCGCTGGTTATGTGATATTGTTGGTGCATAAATCCCACTCCTGGATCATATCTTATAGGATTAGTGGGGGATAGAAGGGTGTTATGACCTTGATTAGATCCGCTAGCTTCTCCGGAAGCTGTGTTGCATAGTGATTTAGTGGTGACTGTAGCAGAGAGGAAGCAGGGTCTTTCCTCATCTGGCATGATCTTAATGTTGTAGTCCTATGCGTTGTTTTGTTCGGTTTGCTGATTCCAGGGGTCATGTCGAGCAATAGGAGTGTTTCTAATTGCCCATTCTTTCATAGACCATATGTAAGTGTGGTTTGGAGCTTCTTTGATGTTAAGCTCAGGAATATCAATATCGGGAGTCTCAGAGGCGAGGGTATTGTTAGGAGGGATATTAGTAGCTTTCAATTTCCATGAGTCTTGCTGACTCGACTGGAATTCCTTCTCATTCTAATAAACTGCTTCCACTAGAGTGCAGTCTAGACATCCATGTCCGTAGGTTCCATAAACTAAGCATCTGGTGGTGGGAAAGTAGTGATTCCCGTTCTAGTATGAGCTACCATGTTAGCGGCAGTAGTAGTCATAACAGTCCATATTGTGTTGCTTCCGATACTTCTTGTAGAATTCCCAGGCATCATTTACGACGTCCATAATAATGGGGGGAATATTATCATTATTGGTGACAGAGGAGGTATCTTCTGCGGGACTACTGATATGATGATAACCATTTAATAGAGCATGTTCAACAATGTAGGGGTGAGGATCAAACCCATACCCATCCAAGATTTCTTCGGGGATGGTGGAGAGGGTATTCTTATCTGATTGCATTTCTTTCTCCTTGATATGATCGTAATGTTTGTAGTTTCCGTCGTTCTCATCATTGAGATAGCAACAAGAGGGGTAGTGACCAAGCCTTTCGTCACGCCCTTCGCACTTGTTGTAGTCGCAGTCCGTGTGCTTAAAGTTGATGCAGTTACGGTTAACTATTGTGAATTCTTCTGGAATGGGAGAAATAGATAGCTTGTTGGTAGTAATGGAGATATCCTGAGGTTCGGTGTTGGTTTCTGTAGATTCGATACTCTGAGAAATGAAGTCTTGTTCCTCGATGGGAGTGAGGAAGTATTTATCTTTCTTTAATAGAGCGTCTGCCAATAGGTTTTCCTTTCCAGCCGCATGCTCCATGACGAAGTCGAATTCTCACATTTAAGCTTCCCAATGAGCTAGCTTCTGAAATGTTTGTCGTAGCAGGAGGAATAAGAGTAATGGTTGGTGATCCAGGAGAACCGTGAATATATGGTATTAGAGTTGAGCCTCAAAAAACTTCAATAAGTCAGCAATAGCAAGTAACTCCTTTTTATAGGTGGGGTACTTTAGCTGTACCTGATTGAATTTCCGAAAGTGACAATGACAGGGTCGAATTGATCCTAGTTCTCCTTGTCCTATCCATGATCCTAGTCCAATATCACTAGCATCGCACACCAGTTATTTTGGCGATTTAGAGAAGTGGTCCCAAGGTTTAAGAATTGGTGTTGAATTCACAAGTTCCTTGGTTTTTTCGAGCTGCCTGGTATGGATGTCTGTCCATATCCAAGGTGCGGTTTCGTCTTGCAGTTCTGATAGAGTGCTTGATCAGCAGCCCAATTCTAGCCAAAACAAGCTTAAGTATATAACAACTCCGAGTATACCCTGTAGTTCCTTATGATTGCTAGGAACTTTGAAATCCCATACTTTCTTGCCCTTCTTAGGATCCATATGAAACCCATCCAGAGTTAATATGTGTCCTAAGATATCTAGACGTTTGGTCAAGAACTAGCATTTACTAGCCTTCAACCAAAACTGCTCATCTAGAAGTCGTTGTAGAAACTTTCGTAAGGTAGCCACATATTCATCGTAGGTATCTGAAAAGATAATAATATCGGCAATGTAAATGATAAGGTCCTTGAAAAATATGTCCTTGAAGATTTCGTATATAGCTCGCACTATGGTGGTAGGCACATTATGGTCTCCCTGTTGCATAATGTTACTGCGGTAATATCCCCTATATGTTAGAAGGGTGAAGTGTTGTACCAAGTTTTCTTAGATTCTGATATTATAGTACCCATCTGTTAGGTCAATCTTGCTACAATATTTCCAAGCAGCAAATAGCTTCATAAGTTCCTCAATGGTCAGTAAGGGTATGGAGTTGGCGTTAACCGCTTCATTCTGATCCCTGGCGTCCAGGATACACCAAGGTTTAGTAGGATCATCCTGTTTAGCTTGTACGAACAAAACTACCATATTAGTATCATGTCCTGGGTGATAAATCTGGCCTGATACTTCTTCCTCAGTAGGCTGTTTAGTGAGCTCTGCATAGAATTTGAAGGGTGAGGGTTGCCATTTTGGTACCCAAGTAGAGCTGGGTTTTGGGCAGATTCGGTGGTTGATAGTACTGAATAGTAGTAACTAGTTAGGTCTAGTTGCCGGAAATAACTAGCTAAATTCAACAAAGTCGTTGAATTCTCGACTTTCTCTAAGACTCATGGCTGAGACTATGAATTCGTAGAGTTGTAGAAGATAGTCTGATACTTCCTCTTCTATGGAGAGTAAAGTAGAATTGAATTGTCCCATACCAAGCCCTACTTTACTCCATTCCTTGAGAGAAAGCATGCCATCCCTTCGGGTTAGATAGTAACCAGCTTTATTCCTACTGGGATAAAGATGTTTAGTGCTGTGAATGCTGGCTTGCCTAAGATTGTATCCCAGCCTGCGAGATGCGCTACATAAAGCATTCTTATTTCTGTATATCCTCTATAGTCTATTTGGATATCACGTGCTTTTCCTATCACACTCTTTGAGCCCTTGATCGCAGTGTTAAGTGACTTCTTGTAGATACCGTAGGTGGGTAGGCGGTATAGATACACGAATTGTGCGTTGATGAGCTTTCCGCCGGTGGTCTCTAAATCTATAATGGCTAATGCCGGGTAGCTGTTAACCTTGACCGGAACCCTGCTGTAGTCTAATTCCTCTGTAGACTGGGGTTTATCCTTGGTTTGGCCCTTGTAGTTAATCTTGGCGATAACTGGTTTATTGGTGTGTTAGAAAGATAGGACTTGTGTAGCAGAGCGCATGTGTTGTTTGGATATTCGCTTCTTGCATTTCTTGAAGGTGTGATCAGATGCACAGCACCATAGACACTTCGTATCCCTGATTAACTTCATCTTGTCTTGTGACGTTAACGTCTTGTTAACCACTTCCCAGTCAGGATCCTTGGTACTTGTTGTTTTCATCAAAGGGATCCTTCCAGGACTAGAACTAGTTTTCTTGTTGTCTGTCTTCCGATTCCTGCAGTGATTGCAACCAGAGTTCAGAACTGATAGAGTAGTTGGCTGTCGTGTAGGTTTGTGTATAATGGAGATACGCCCATGTTTTCATGCAGCCTCTTATGATTCCACTTTCTTGACCAGGTCGTTAAATGTCCATGCATCATGTATTTGGGGAACCAGGGTGGTTTCTATGTAATCTGGCAGGTGGTTCAGGAATTTCCTACGTTTGACTTCTTCTGAGATGCATTCATCAGGAAGGAATTTCCTCCGCCCAAACGCCACCTTCCGGCGCCTTTAATACTACCTCACCGATGCTGTCGCCCCATGCGCCTGATCTCCCATGTCGTCCCGGCGCCCTATGTTCTACGACTCCATATTTCTATCCAACCTTAAAACTATTGGGTGCCTTGTTGCCATTTCTCTCACCTTCCGTGGCCAGATGCTTACCAACCACTACAAGCCCCTTACAACCTCGCCCTTGGCCTGCCATGTTTTGCCATCACATATATCCTCCTAAGCTTACTATACATGTATACTAGAACTCATTTTTTGCACCCGTACCTCCTGGTATAACCTCTTTCTCTCAGATACGTTCAGTTTTTCCCTATATTGTTAATCCTATTTCCACACCTAATTTAACTCTATTCATATAATTCATTCCACATATTGAAATCTATCCTATTATTCACCAACCAGACTTAATCTTTCTCCAAAGGTATCAAATAAGCCATTCCCTCCATATCTGAAATCCTGATAAAGTGTACACCCCTCTCGCCATCTATCCATTCAATCCATATCATCTCTTCTTCGCTCTATGGTCTCCGTGAACCCTTGACCCGCAGTGACCTCACGAAAGCTACCTCGTGTACACTCTGTATCCTGTCCGATACCTTGAAGAGCCCCTGTAGTTTTCCTACCATCCTCCCATCGAGTTTCTCACTACCTTCTTCATATCTAGTTCTCCGCCGCACCCAAACCCAATCCGCATGCGCATCTCCCATCTTTCTGAACTCCTTACCTCCAGTCCAGCGCACCTGGTGCATATCTATCTCATCCCCGTGAAACTGCGGAACAGGTATCCCAACGCTGTTGTAGCATTTCCCTCGGTATCTTCCTATCCCCTACATGTTCCGCCCCCTTCCTTCTGAATCCCCATTCAACCTCAAATATTCCTGGAATTTTGTTACTAGGTTTGGGATCCTCAGAATTCTCGCGAGCATAGTCAGTAGCTCCGAAAATCCCCCCCGTGGCTTCTGCCACTCTTCGAATACCAGGCTTTCCCTTTTTTTTTTCGAATTCTGTCTGTCCTTCTCCAATGCTGCCACCAGATCCTATATATCAGATTCGAAATTTAACTCTTTCCACCACGCACACAAATTCAACTCTAGCATTCTGTATGCGCTCTCCCTATCGTGACTATCCAAAATTTGCAGAGCGGCATCTACCCTATTCGACCGGCGATAGGCGTCTTTTAACGTCTTGTGAAGGGCCTCCGTGATCTCCGTGGAATACTGTGGCATTGATCCAAACCGGACAATTTGTTGTGCGTAATGTGTTAGCAAGTGTAACTTTGGGTAATTGAACGTCGACTGTCCCAGCATTTCCTTCACCAAGGCTTGTTGTTCCTGTCTATTGGCAGATGCCACGTTTGCCTTCTGCGTTCGTGTGACTTGAAAATAGTTCGAAATTGTAGATTGCCAATCCTGAGACACAGCCAGATCATTAGAGGCCCCTTTAGCTCTCTTGTGGTCCGTTTTTGATGCACGAAATTCTCCAAAAACATGCCTATACTTGTGGAAGTCCAGCAAGTACTGGGACATATATTTGATTGTTTCCGAAGTATGGCTTCGATATTGGGCAATCAGACAGAAATCCGAAAGCGCATGAATGGCTCGGATAGCAACTTTCAAATCACTCTAAGCAGCTGGCGAAAGACGGCTAGCATTCTTTTCTCGATGCATGGCTGCTGTAAAACAGGGGATTATTACCCTTCCCACTCCACGCATTTCAGTATCACTCCACATTGTGATTTGGCAATACTGCTTCTTTGGGGGGGTAAATACTGGGTATGGTGGTAAACTACTACATATTTTGTCGAAAACTGCCAGCCTTTTATGTGTACCCAAAAAGCCCTGAACCCATTCTATCATATTTTTTTGCACCTCTAGGAGGATATTATGCAGTATGTCCGCCCCCACTATCGCTGGTTGGTGGACGCTAGGGAGGCTCCACAGGGTATTCTGGATCGGCTTAACATCCACCTGAGCTAATCTGTTTGACATATATCAGAATTAGGTGGCTGAATCCACGCTCTATTAATATCTATTGCATGACATACCTATCATTCCTACTAGCTCCCCAAAGACGCTCATAGGCCGAATGATCACAGTCACTGTATGGCCGTTTTGGTAATATTCCAAGCTGATCTCTACTCGCGACACATATTGCACACCGGTTTACTTTGATACAATGAATATTGACATTCTCTATGTGATCTGCAAGCCATGCTGAAAAAATAGGGACACATCGCCGGATGTTCTCATCGCCACACACCATATCAGGTCCGCCGGTCGGTTATGAGTTAGCCACAGCCTATAAGAGTCCTCTGGAAGGATTATCACCTCAAAAATGTTGACTAGTGGGGCTAATATTCGTTTGATCAGCCAGTGTTATGTTCCTAAAGAATCGTATTCCTAGTACTGAACCGAAAATTCCCTGAGAGACTTGGTTCGTTTGGGGCCATATGACAACAGCGCTAGCAAGTTCCACGCTTGGTTGCAAGATTTGTTCCGGATACATGAAGGAATGTTTCCCAAACTCATGAACATTGGCCACAATTTCTTATCCCCAGAAAAGTTTGTTAGGGATGTTTGATCATAGGTTATTAGGACAGGTATGAGACTTCCGCCGACGGGTAGAGTCATCTGGTGGTTCGTCAGGCTCTGGTAGGAACTTATTTGAGAGTCACTATTGTCTCGAAAACATACCTGCATTTCTCACCACCAGTCTGCAGTATGTATCTCTGTATAAATCCTACAGCCCTGTCTATCAAACCCACGGATTGGCTCGAATACCAGATCCTCAGCGAAGGCTTTCTGGTGGAGAAGATACCCAATACTCTCCACAACGTCTCGATAGAAAAACTTGACGCCTGTTTGCAGGTGAAAATCCACGGTTCCATTGTGCCACTGTGGTTGGTCAACCAAACCACCCATTTTCTTTCGCCACGTATGACCAGACTTATACCCGACCACCAGGGTCTGGAAAGTATCCACAGGGATCAGTTGATCGTAGAAAAATCGGCCAATCTATTTCATTGATGTCTTGCTCTGATGGAAGAACCGGGCAAGCATATACTCATAATCATTTGTGAATGGCGATAATGGATTCCAGGATGGGTCTCGAATATGACTGAATAACGACCGGGGTATGACTTGTCCCACCATGAGCTTCTGTGGAAGACGCTACTCAAGAGATGCATCCTGACTAACAGTATCCGGCGCTGTCCCCCTACGGTCTGGTGTTTCTATACTGATGAGAACTTCATCATTGCCCTTTAAGGCAACAATGGGTTAGCTGGACAGTGTATTTGCAGCCCTCAGTTCGCTAAGACGGCGACGTTTAATTGTCCTAGAAACCTCCTGTGGTTGTTCTGGCGTTGCTGCTGTGTGGAGGCATTTCGATCCCAATTGTTTCCCAGGGTGGTAGGCACGCAGATGCCATCCATAATGCCCTCCCATGATGAAATGATGGTTACAAAATTGACACTGCATGATATACTACTGGCACACACATGAAGTCAGCACAGAATCATCTTTGGGGGCCTGTTACATGCTAGTATCTGAAAAAACTGGACGAATTCCCACAGACTCTCGAGATCCCCTCTGCGTCTATCAAATAATCGTGTTTGATGTTTGTGTCGAAATCTTTAGCCTGGGGCTAGATGACGTAAAACGAACTGAATTATTTGGTTCCATATCAAGAATCTCTGATGGACTGTCCAAGTCCCAGCGCACTAAGCATGTGGTCCCGGGCTGCACCCCATGAGTGGAAACATAATCTACCTTATACGTTCCAAAACCAGTATAAGTGATTTGTGGAATATATCCAGGCGTTGATTTGGTATCCATATTGTTGTATTATGACTCGAACGAAGAAAACAATTCAAACTGCTCAAGGACGTGAGTGAATAATTTTCTGTTCCCACCATGAAGGACACCACGAACATGCCCAAAGATACAAAGCTGGACACTTATTGTCTCGACCCATCTCCTGAGGGTGTCCGGACAACACGTAGCACATTTTGTATCAGACCGAAACTGGTGGCCATGGCGTCACTGAACTATATCCTTCTCCTGGATGATAAAATCTGAGACAAAATATATTGCAATAGTATCGTTTATGAAAATTTTTCTTTCATTTGGTGGTTTTCCGTTCTCTAACAACAAGTCACGGTAGGGAGGAAAAACTAGGAGAAAAACAATGCTTGTCGAGAACCTATGTCCCTAGTCAACCGTGCAGCCAGAACAAAGACCACCAACAATCTAGCGCGGTCCCTGATGAACCGCCAAGGAACAAAGAACATCAAGAACTCTACCAAATAACAATGACCAATTGCAACCAGACTAACTTGATATAGGTGGTGCATAAAAGGATCAAGTACGCTTGCTTTGTTATACCTTCATCCATGAATAATATGTATTGTATCCATTGTTTGCTTCAGGCCTGCCATGCGTCTTGCCATGGCTCTTTGGAAAAAAAAAATGCCTTTGTCCGAGGCACAACTGATGTCCCATATCACTTGTGGTCCATACCCAATAAATTGGGCATATCTGCTCGTCCCCAAAATCTTCCAATACCTTCCTCTAACTCTCTTGTCCAGACTCCCCTGACGTTGAAAACCTACTTGTAAGGACATCCAGAGCCCATGTATGGATCTTGGCTAATGGTATACAGGAGATCGATACCCAATCATTACCCAATTACCTTCAACGGGGGAATTGCCTATTGGGGACACCCAGATTCGGGAGTGCCGGTAGTATACAAATCTTCATCAGGTAAGGATACTCAGTAGCCAGCATGGGATAACCAGTAGCTAGCTTGGATCTTAACTGCCTAGATTGGCTAATGGTAGGCAGGAGATCGATACCAATCACCCTCCGTGTGGCAATTGCCTATTGGGAACAACCAGTGCCAGTGTAATGGGCGATGCCAATAGTAGCACCGCAGGCCGTTTAACAGAGTCTATACTATCCCAGGAGTGATAGTGTATGTCTGTTATTGGTTCCGCTAAGTCGACGACTCGGAGGGTCTTTGAGAGCATACAGATTTCCCAAGCGGGAAGAGAATAAACATGTGTAATCTCTCTGTATTAAATCTATCTAAGGGTTGTCTGAACTCTGTCTGAAGTGATCTGATCTGATCTGAGAATCCTCCTCCAGAAGGGAGGAACGGCTCAGTACTGATACTAGCCGCCAAGCCTTCTGAAGTCTGAAAAACCAGTTTTCTGGTCTTTCCAGAAAACCTGCTTTCTGGCCGTTCTAGAAAGCACTCCTCCATGACTATAATTACAGGTGTGGGAGGTCAGGCCTCCAGTACTCAGAAATACAGGTGTGGATGCGTAATGCATCATGATAAAGGAAAAGTACATAAGGACCGGATAGGCACAAGGTAATAGTACATAAGGTACTATGTCCGAGCTATCTGGTAAACATGATAGGTGCTAGAAAATACATACTAAGACAAATATAAGCAACGGTCTTCCGTTACACTTCCCCACTTAAAAGGATTTCCTACTCTTGTTGCCTTGCTCAAGCTGGAGGGAGTCCGAAATAACAAGTGCAAGCACGACAATTATGAGAGTAGCAATCTTCGCAGTGAACGGTAGGAGACCAACATAACTTCCAAATCATCCATAGTAAACATTCATGACATAAGGAATAATGAAAACATCCGATAGATACCTTGTTTGCCATGCCTTCTTCCATAGTTAATTCTGAACGACAATTAAAACAACAAGAAAAAAGGCGGGATTACCAGGTTAATTCAACTGGCGGGAATCAGTACTTTAGGAAAACATTAAAGATATCTTCTGCAAGGTTGGTAGCAGCGGAGGTGAGGTCTTGATCGTCAGGACTGAGGGCGAGAACTTTGTCTCGTTCAGTTTGAACAATTGACTTGGGGGTTTCTCGAGTGTGACGCTTCTTGTGTTTCTTGGAGGATCTTCGTTGTTTGAAGGTGTTGCAGTAGTTTCCGCTTGTCCAAAAGTCTTGAACGATTTCAAGGCTGATGTCTTCGAAGTTGATACACTCATCGTCATCACTTCCGTACCCTTTCCAACGTACCAGGTAGTGGCCTTTGCCAGTACGAGGAGCGGTACGAAATTCGAGTACTCGTTCGACTTCCCATCTGCCTTCCGTTACTTCACCAGGTTGTTCCTCGTGATGACATGGGAAGTTCATTGAATCGTTTTCAACGTAAGGTTAGATCTTGCGGATGTGGAAGGTATTGTGGATAAGAGATAGGTGATTGTTCGATTGCAGATCGCGTGTGTAGTTGTTCCGCTTCCTGTTGACGTGTTGGATGCCGAACGGTCCGACCCATCTAGGTTTGAGTTTCCTAGATGTGTTCAAGAGTTTGATGTTCTCCGTGGAGAGTAGAACCTTTTGGCCGGCTGAAAGAAGTGGTGGAACAGACCACTTCTTGTTAGCTTGTTTCACCTGCTTGACTTTGGAGGAGTATAGGTTTCGAGAGGTGCCAAGTTAACGTTCCTCTGCAGGTGTATAAGGATTGATCGGGTAGGGGAAGGAAGAAAGGCTTAGCTTTGCTTCAAAGCCTAGGAGTGAAAAGAATGGACTGTGTTGTCTTGCGGTGTTGTCTCGAGAGTTCAACTTGAGCTGAATCTTAGAGAGTTTGTGCAGCCATTCATTTCCTTCGACCTTGCACGCTCGTGCAGCTTGGAGGATTGCCTTGTTGGCAATTTCTGCCTGACAGTCTGTCTGAGGGTGGTATGCGGTAGACGGTTCCAAATTGATTCCCTTTCTTGCTGCCCAATCCTTGAAATGGTCGGACATAAAGAGAGTGTCTCGATCAAAAACAATATAATAGGGATAACCAATAACAGAAGGAACGTGCGTATCAAAGGTATCAGTGCACTTCTCTGCGGTAAGATTATCAGAAACTGGAATGAGAAACATAAATCCTGATTGTCTCCAGACAATCGTCCAAAGTCTCGAAAAACAAATCATATAATGATCTTCCAAAGGAATGTTCGGGTATAAAGTAGAGCAATAAGTGAAAATAGGAGACATCTTAACAAAATCCATAGTGATATCCGTCCAGGCTCTTGCAGGAACATGTAACATTGTTACTTGTCCTAGTGGAGGCTTGTTGCTATACTTCGTCCTTTGACAGGTATCGCAACCCACCAGGTATTCTTTAACGAGCCTTGAAAATGGCTAGCAAAAAAATTTATCAGTCAACCATTTTAACAGTTTTCTCAACTCCCCCATGTGCCGTAGCATCATGAGCTTCCTTGATTGCATCTTCGAGGTAGTTCTTACTGTTCATGTCGAACGTGCTTGGTAAAACCAACCTCCATTCTCCTTTCTCATTCTTCTTGTACAAGAACCCATTGTCCTTGCTTACTCCTTTCTTTCCTTCTGGTGCGTTGTAGCGCTGGCTCCACACGGGGCATATCCTGATGCATGCGATGTTGGCGTCCCTCATTCTATCATCTTTGTCAATGTAAGCAACGAGATAGAAGTCTGGGTAATCTTT
>Ga0307511_10002121_pt1 | contig 20792 bp, 16 predicted proteins | sample 13_EM_MG_FD_200266 | JGI IMG/M metagenome (GOLD analysis project Ga0307511, IMG submission 200266) | Populus trichocarpa ectomycorrhiza microbial communities from riparian zone in the Pacific Northwest, United States - 13_EM | ecosystem: Host-associated > Plants > Roots > Unclassified | place...
TTTGTTGAAACCCCCCCCCCGCCCCTTTCTCTCCCTCTTGGGTGGTGGGTATACCGTGAATGCCATTAGTATTCAACTCACATAACATATGGAACTTCGAAACCTGAAACCTACTCAGGATCGTGATTATAGATGAGTAGTTAACCTCACTTCCCCTTCGGTAATATTAATGGATGCTGTGTCGAGAGAGGTTTCCCACGTTAGCGCCAAACCAGAGATTACACCAAATGAAATCCAGAATACAAAGCTGCAGAGCAAAGTATTAGTAAGGAGCACACAGTTCACATATCACAAGAAGCGCGGCGCCCAAGAACGGGAAGATTTTTGTTCCAACATGAATATATTGGAATCCTATAACCAGAAATTCTACCCAAAACCCTCCAAAATAACCAATCACTTTTAATCCCCCAACTCCAAAAAAATACATTCCCCCAACCCAAAACTCAAATCAAATCTATTTTACACCATATCAATTATATACAACTCCCTCTTCTTCATTACTAGAAACTCTCCACCTCCTTACAATCCAGGTGCAGCGCCAGCAGCACTCGCACTGCTAGCGGAACTCCCTCCCGAGCTCGCAGCAGAGGCAGAAGCAGCCGAAGCCGCACCACCCTGTTGTCCCTCAACTGGAAGGGCACCATCGTAGCCTGGGGCGGCATAGTCAACGGACTCAGTGTTGATATCCGGGGTCTGGTAAGTAGCTGCTGGAGCAGAGTACGCGGGGACAGCTGGCGCTGAGTATGCTGGAGCGGAGTAAGCAGGGACAGCTGCGGCACCCTGGCAGTCGACGGTGCAGTCACTGTCGGTAGCGGCGACGGTGTAGGCCTGGGTGGCCACTGGGGCGACGTAGGCTTGGTAATCAACTGCTGCAGGGGCAGTGTACTGCGCTGCACCGTCATAGGCGACATAGGGCATGGCAGCGGCTTGCTCACACTCGTTGGTGCATCCGCCGTCGGTGGTGGTCGCGGCAACGGTGTAGTCCTGGGCGACAGCTGGGGCAGCGTAGGTTGTGGTGGCATCATAGGCGACTGGGGTGGCAGAGGCAATGGAGTAGTCCATAACCGGTGCAGTGGCAGCCTGGTATGTTGGGAGAGCGAGGGCAGCGTAGTCGTCACACCCGTCAGTGCATCCACCATCGTAAGCATAGTGTCGCTTCTCGAAGCCGGAACCGAAAGGGCGGTTGAAGTCGAGGTTTTGGTTGAAGTTGGTGTTCTGGTTGATGTTTTGGTTTTTGTTGATGTTCACGTTGTTGTTATCGTTCCAGTTGCCGTTGAAGCCCTGGTTACGGAAGTGGCCAAAGCTACGCCTCTCAATGTCAAAGTCGAGGTTACGGTTAAAGTCCTTGTTGAAGTTGGCATTCTTGTTGATGTTGACATTCTTGTTATCATTGCGGTTGAAGTCCTTATTGACGTTGGCGTTCTTGTTGATGTTCTGGTTCTTGTTGATGTTCACATTCTTGTTGTCATTGCGGTTGAAGTCGTCGTTGCGGTTGGAATCCACATCGCGGAAGCCACGCCTCACAATGTCAAAGTCTACATTACGGTTGAAGTCCTTGTTGACGTTGGCGTTCTTGTTGATGTTCTGGTTCTTGTTGATGTTGACATTCTTGTTGTCATTGCGGTTGAAGTCGTCGTTGCGGTTGAAGTCCTGGTTGCGGAAGTGGTCAAAGCTGCGCCTCTCAATATCAAAGTCCACATTGCGGTTGAAGTCCTTATTGACGTTGGCGTTCTTGTTGATGTTCTGGTTCTTGTTGATGTTGACATTGTGGTTGTCATTGCGGTTGCGGTTGAAGTCTTCATCGTGTGCGAAGTTATTGAAGCTTCTCTTAACATTGAAACCGCGGTTGCGCCCGCTGTTGATGTTGGCGTTCTGGTTGACATTGTGGTTGTGGTTGATATTGAAGTTGTTGTTGCGGTTGCGGTTGAAGCCAAAGTTATTCCCAAAGCCCCGGGCTACGACGGAACCGCTGGACCCATCAACTGGAGCCTGGTCCTCTTCATCATCCCTTTTCATGAAGCCTCCTCTGTGGTGACGGTGGTTGGCATTGAAATTGCCGTTTTGGTTGATGTTGATGTTTTGGTTGGTGTTGCTGTTGTGATTATTATTAAGGAGAGCACTGGCTGGGTTATTGAAGTTGCCACGCTTGTTGATTTCGCCGAAGCCAAAGCCACCGCTGGACCTTGAGCTGGAGGATGAGCGGCTAAAGTTGGTGTCCTTGTTCAGGTTGGCGTTTTTGTTGTCGTTGACATTGACATTGGCATTGGCATTTTCGTTGTTATTGTGGTTCTTGTTCTGGTCATGGGTCAAGCTGTTGCCGCTACCGAAGGGGAGAGCCTGGACGCCGGTGAGGGCGAGGGCAAAGAGAGTAACGAATGCGGTCTGGGTGAATTGCATTTTGATGTCTGGTGTATAAAGCGAGTAGTTTTAAAAGTGGTTCTTTTAGAAGGTAATAAAGCGATTGGTAGTCTGGTTGTTTGTTTGTGAGTGTGGTTGTGTGAAGCGGATGTGATAGTGTGATGGAGAATGGAAGCATAGAACGGGCGGAAACAGCTCCCTTTATAGTACTTTTGGGTGCACTTTTGGGTGCCTGAAAAACCGCAAAGTCCTTTGGTGAGGCCAGTACCATGCATTGCTTGGATGGTGCAATAGACCATGGACAGCTTGGATTACGGTGGACCCGTGGGCAGCTCACGGTGATGTGGGTGGTGGGTCTATCGCTGAATTTTCTTCAGTTAATCATACTCGCGTGAAACTGTTAGATACATAGTGCCCAAAGCCCGAGTCCCCTTCCAAGCATAGCGGGGCTTCCTACCGACTCGTACATGACCAAATACACCGCGAGGCCTGGTCAAAGCCATACCGGCCTCGGGGGCAGCACGCATATGTGGGTATTGCGGGCCTGGAGGCGGCGGCGGCGGCGAATTCGGTTCATAATATGGGCTCTTTATGGGGCTATGTGCAGAGGCTGCCTGCGGTATATCCAAGCCCGAGTCACAGTGGGGTACGACAACAGTGGGTCAATGTGAGGCCACTGTCGTGCCTGTGGGTCAGATTTGGACGTTGTGAGGTCAGGCAAAAGTCACGTGTGCGCATAGCGTCGTTGTGAGCTGTGAAGGGAAAGTTAGTCTGCTTGGGTGTCTAAGGATGACATGAACTGTGAGCTATTCCCATTGCATAATAAAGAGCCCCACCGATGATCCAAGTCAGATGTATAAGTGATGTGTTCTCGAGATATTTCCTCCATTTTGGCCCTAGCATACACTCGCGTCATAACGTCAGGTTTGGCAGACTCTAGCGCTGCTGTGGAGCCTAACGCCAGTGGAAGAAATCAATGAGTACTGATTGACTAAAAAAAAATCCCACCAGAATTTGTATCGGAGAATAAGGTTGGTTAAGTATTTGCTTAATAATAATATAATACATATCAAAATGCTGCAGCAGCCACTTTGTGCGAACTGTTACCCAGTTAGTTCACATTTATCCGTGGTACTTATCCTAGTTGTCGGCGAGCTAGTGTTCCTGAGTTCATTGGTTTTGTTGAAGTGGTTCAGAATATTTATATCCTATCCAGGTGATACCGGTGCAGAGACCCAGAATCCAACCCCCCCCTTTTTTTTAGTTGTCAAGTTAGGTATCTCTTCTCATACTTGTACTTATTTCCTTTTTCCCCTTTTCTTTTCCTTTTGCTTTAATCTGTCATTTATTTTTGTTCTCTTAAGTAGAAATCATACCATGAACCAGGAGCATAATCTTGTCTCGCCTGGCTGGGACCAACATGGAGTGAACGAGCTAGAAATTTGAAGTGGAAACCGGTGAATTCAGTCGAGAGCGGATGTGGGAACCCAAATGTGCACTACATTTTGGCTCTCGCGGTCACCTTCGGTTGTTCTTGCGCCCTGAGTGGGTACTCCTCTATTCCTATCTGTCTGTACTAAGTGCATTTTGTAGGAATTACGAGGCTATGAACGAAGGAATTGTGGGCATATCGGTATCTTCGGTGGGAGCTTGTTGTTCAGATCGCTATAGCCTTCCTTGTTGAAGAACTGCGAGAATACATGAGAAATCCTGCTTCTTATATATCCCATCCGTTGTCATCTTTGTCCACATTAGGCCATCCCGTGACACTTCATGACTTGCCTCACGTGAGAGCGAGAGTATTTCCTACTGTTTCCTAGTCTGGTTGGCACAAGCCCCTCGGAACATCAATCTCTAAGATGTTCAAACTCCCAGATCTCCCACGTCCCAATACACCACTCTGTCAATACCCCTTGATTCCAAAAGCTATCTAGAAATTGCGACTGCTACAGTATTTCTGTGACCCTTTGTGAGCAGGTTTTGGGTCCCAATAATTAGTGAAACACCTACTTCCCTGGCAAGAATGCCATACAATAGAGCTCCGGTTTGTTATAAGAGTGTATTCGCTATAAGAATACGCCCCCATAAGAATATATTTCATATAGGCATATTCTTGTATTTCATGTGATATTGTAAAAAAATGGGGGAGATTGGACGTGCACCAGCGAGGGTATTTATGAAACACTGGCAGGGATGCTTACCAATCCCCTATAAAGGCAACTATTGACCCTTATGGGGGTATCTCAATTCTTCAAGCGGTTGGCTGGCAAGAAGCCCGGATCTTGGGGATTACCTCTTTATCTTTTGAGCATTGCTTTGCACGCCCTCAGATTCAACTAAATGTCCAGCTCCAATCTTATTCCCAACTTTGCAGCTCAAACGCATTTCGCCCCTCTCGCCTCTCCTCCCTACCGCAGGATGTCCTCCACCTGTCTACCATCACAACAACAGACTTTGCATCTGATAAACTTCCATTGTAGAACGATAAGCACTATTTCGTTCCGCATAGTTAGCGACGATTGTTGGATTGAATACCATACACCGACATCCTACCTCCCCCAAAGACACATTCCGCCAGGTATCACCGTCCCTTTCCTTTGCCCATCAAGATTCTGTTGCAAATGCTACCATTTCCCCACCCCACCGCCATCACCGCAGTAAGCCATCTCGCTAGCATAAACCTGTAAGATATTACGGGGCTATGCGATGAAGCTGTTAGATCATGCGATTTGAAGGTGAGAGCTTTTGTATTCATTCGCTAGCTTTCCCTTGATCTATCTACTCGAGGGTTTCTAGCCCCCATATTTGCTCAGATTCCACAGCCTTCATATGCGTCGATATTCAGGTGTCAGTCGTGTCTCGTGGGGAATGTTCCATGTTTCGGCATTTAGCGGGTCGAGCGAGAGTATTTCCTACAAGACCAACTGGTTCGCGGTATATGTTGTACGTTAGCTACCCGTAGCTTATAGGCAGGCCGCAAGGACGCTTCTAGGCGATGGACTTACAGTTGTGCCATCTGCTACCCACCCCCCTATTAGCGGTTGTATAGTATCCCGACGGGAACCATAAAATAATCGAAGAGGTCAAGAGAGCTCGAAAGGAGACAGGAGAGATCTTTGGGCCTTGACACGCAAAGCCGAGAGGAGACAATCCGATGTAGGGTTATTTTTTTGTGAATAAATACTCGTATTGATACTGTGTATATGACGAGGGCACGCATCCCGGGGTAGCTACCCTGCTGGATTGTTCAGCCTCTTGGCCGTGCCCCTCTCTCCTATAAAGATGACTATGTACAATAAAATCCGCTCGATACCCCTTTAGGCTCCTGCCTCTCCCTGGCGTTTTAAGAAAGCTGCTACCTCCGCGCACCACTCCCGATTCTCCCATATCTCGTCGAAAGAGCGCCCCTTGCCCTCCCTACGAGTTTGTATTCCATCAAAGATGTAGGAGATTGATAGGCTGCTTAAGAGGTAAGGCGATATTGATAAGCTAGATACCGGAGGAAGAAATTGATCGGGTTTTTAATGAAGCAGAAAGAGCGATAAGGTTCCCAGTATCGATATCGGAGAAAGCACGGGGGAAAATACTCCAACCCAGCCCTGGAACAGACAAAGACGCACTGATGGTTCCAGTTTGTACTACATCGTGATAAGGGGAGAAGTAGAGAATTAAAGCCTTGCCAGAGAAGGTTCTGGAGTTCAGGAGAAGTTGAAGTATCAGACACTGCGTGTTGAGAGACTGAGGGAAATCCTTAGAGGGCTTTGGTCGATTATGGTGCAGACAAGTTGGCTGAAATAGGCAGTATAAGTAACAGACACCAAGAGCGCGTGTAATCCCATGGTGGCGTTTAAGTGGCATATACTAAGTAGAACGGGAAGATACTTAATGTAAAGATTACGAGGTTATAAGCGGAGGAATATTGAGAGAGAGAGAGAAAGATAGATGTATTCGTCAAAGCTATGTAGAGATCGCTATAGTATGAATGCTATGGTTCTACTGCCTTATTCTCTCCTTTGATTCTGTGCGAATTCCAGCTCTTTTATCCCTTCCGACCTTATTCCAATTGCCCTGATTAGGGACCCCGGTTTCTTTCCGCATGTTCCAATTATCCTATTCGGTTTTCCTGCGTTCCCCGTGACATCGCTCGCATGTGAGAGTAATTCCTACACTTAATACGTAGGTTGTACTATCTCGAGAGAGTTATAGGCTACTTAATATGTTCTGTGACCACATTAGGCGGTTTCCACTACTGGTTAGCACTTTGGGGAAGCGGGGTTGGAAGGGGATGGGATGGGCGACAAAGTAAACTAAGAGGCCAATGGTGGCTAATACAATCGCTGGACCAATAAAGGGAACCTAAGCTTGTTACAGGAGGATCAGGGTAACACCTCTGCCAGTGGAGCCTAGCGAGATTGCAGTAACAATACATAGCTAGCATAGCACACGCTAGTTCAAACCATGGGTCAATATCGAGCGGTTGGCCAATGATTCGAAAAATTGCTGAATGGCATAAGCATCGGTCAGTTGGCAATGCTCCATCAAGAATGCCCCCGTTTGGCGGACTCAGAACCGTTGCCAGCTTGTCCTAGGTTGTTTGCTGATACCAAGTATCACGTGTATTATTAGCCACTATTCATACGTAAGCGGAGCTTATGTATTAACCAAACTACTTCCTGTAGTGTGTTTGCTCTTCCTACCACTTCCATTAGCCTTCATTTTACGATAACGCCTCTTTCTGAGAGAAAGGACACAACGACATGGACTCCAGACTCCCTGATCATGAGGATGATGCAATCCAGACGAAGATCTCCATTGCCTCACAATACAAGAGGTGCATATACACACCTTTGATCAACTGTACGAACGACTAGAGTCTACAGGTCACGGCCATGATCTCCTATCCAGCGTTGAGGATGAGATAGGCAGATTCCGTGTTTGGGCGGGCCAAGCCGGTGCGCATATGCATCAATCAAGGAGAGACTCACTTGATTATCGCCTACGCGAAGCACCACGTGTTCATAGCCAGGTCTCTGAACTTGTTGAAGAGCTACAGGAGGACGTTGAAAAAGGTACACCCCCAGAAGTGAAGTGATACGTTGTTGGGCACTGGTATGCAAAATATTCACATGTTGTTCGTTTAGGCCTTGAAATTATCGGTGACCTCTCAGACAGTCGTCCGGAATTGAAGAAGTTCCGTGGAGTTGATCCATTGACTGGTTCCGAGGAAGAAACCGAGGCGAGTGGGCCCCAAAGCCTCTTGGAAAACATTCGCCATATTATAACATGCTTGTATCGCCTCTCGACCATCCTACGCAACCACGGTCCCCCTCCAGGGAAGTTCGCCGAAACTGCTGCCATCGATATGTCACACTTCAAGCCTTGGGATATTGAGTGCATAAGGAAGAAATTCCCACAGGCTCCAGAGTATCTAGTCACACGCTTAGGGGAAGCAAACAACAAAAGGAGACAGCTCCTTCTCTATTGCAAGCACAACTATGACAAGGGAGCTCGATATATTGACCTGCCGTTACCCGCATCTGATACCGGAGTCGAAGCTGATACAATTGCAAGCTCCAACAGCCCTGCCATAGTGCCAACCGTACCCCAATCCGAAGCGACAGCAATCAGACTAGACGATATAGTCCTTGAGGAGCTTGACTCCGATGACGATCTTCTCTCTGAGACAGTCTATACCACCTCTACAAATAAACGCATCAACATCCAGGTCCTCCCACCACCCAACCTGGAGGCAGCATTTCATGGCGAACCACTCCAGTGCCCCTACTGTAATCAGATCATGAAAGTAGACATTTTGCATTCATGGAGGTGAGTACGGCTCTTCAGGGATATTTAGGGATCCTTATATTGCAGATTTCCAGCCCTCTGTATACAAGTTTGGAACGGCTAACCATTCGGTGCAGGAAACATGTTTATAGAGACCTCCAACCCTATGTCTGTACACAAGCGGGGTGTCAGGATCATGAGGAACTTTACGACAGTCAGTATGCCTGGTACGCTCACGAAGTCCTGGATCACCGCAGAGAGTGGTACTGCAGTGCCTGTTCGAAGCTGTTTGACAACAAAGAACTATTTCAGACTCACCTTCGAAATGCCCATACCATGAACTGTGATAAAGAGATTATAGCCATGGTGGAAGTATGTGGGGTGAAAAAAGAGCGCCAGAAGTGTGTGTCATGTGTGGGGTACACCTTGGTAAGACGGACATCAGGAAGCATCTTGGTCTACATATATTGGATGCTGCCTTAGCCATTATTGAGCGCCCAATAGGGGTCCACTTAGACAATATGGACCTCCAAATACCGGCCACTTTAGGTTATGCAGCACCTGCGCTCAATTCCAACCTGGGTCGTGGTAGTGGTGCGGAGGGTTTTTACGACACCTTTTCTTCTGAAGTACTGGCGGGCGCACTAAGCGTAATTGATGGAGGCAAGACTTATACGCATGATAAGGCAGAGGTGTCAGATGATGATGGGTCTTACACTAGCACAGATCTAGAGGCTTTATCTGGGTCAGCAGAACTCTATCTATACCCACCGTTTGCCGTGAAAGGTATAGCTCTTATCAACGAGAACCAAGACGCCATTTCTCGGAATCTGCTTTCTGACAATTGCAAAGAGCCATGCAGTCCTTCGAATTCTCCTGATGCCAGCGCCCTTGGCGATCCTCTCTCTGAGGACCTTGCGAGCTAATTAGGGTTTGGCTTGCCGACCAACGAAAGATATGATCCGAGACCTAAACTGTAGTTGAGTCAGAAGGCGGGGTTGGCGCTTGTTTTTCTTTACTTTAATAAATAATTGCTCGTATTCAAATTATTCAAGCTTATTATGAGGGGCTGTACATATCTCCAGACATGTCGCCCGGTAGATTATCCAACTCCGGCCAGCCCTCCCCAAATACATACAAAGCCCGAGAACCAGACTACTACCTTCTCCGCCACCGTTCTACACCATTCTGGATCACTATTTATTTCCTCTAAGTTCTTCCCCTGCCATCCCCCACCCACTGGCATCCCTAAGATGCGTCGCGTTCTGTGCCACCCCAGATTTGTAGAATGGACCCTCCACCCTTCCTATCCTATGTTCTGGAAAGCTCCCGCATGGGCCCTATTTCTAACCGGTATCAATTCCATAGTTTAGGGCCTTTTCTATGGCTATCGTGAGATTACCCGGGGTTTAAATCAAAAAAGTCCTTGGACCTGGGTGATATATTTAAGAAAGTTTAACCATCGTTATCTCACTGGCTTACACTGAATACTCTGAAAATATCTGGGTAAAGCTACCTATCCTTGCCACAAGCGTGCAGAGCAACCCTCAAGCCCCTACCGTCAGACCTGTTTTACTGCATGACGTCTGTGATGATATATTCTACAATCTGTTGCTCCCGACAGAACCTGGCTCGGCCTGCCAACCCAGTACCTATATTAGTTACGCCGCCTCCTCTTAAGCCCACACCCAGTTTGTCAATATAGGAATAGAATCCATAAGGGATACGATACTAGGGAAACTCGTGTAGCAAAAACGGTTCCTCGCTAGCTACAGGGCGCTCTAGTTACAAGATTACCATCCACACAAGGCGAGATATGCTTATAATTTATATTAGGAGAAAATACACACTTAAGGAACGATCGGCAAGCAGGAGGGGGGGGACAAGAGGCCAGAATAATAAGTAATCTTGCAGGCTGAGTTCGGCGTAGGTAGGAGGAGTTAAAGAGACTCAATGCATCTTTCTTAACCTTTAGGACATCAAAAAACCGGGAAGCGGTGAGGGTGGTTGTGGGTAGCAGGGGTTTCTTTAGATGGGGGGCTTGTGCTAACCAGACTAGAGGTTTCTTATCGATAAGCTTACTTAATTGGGCAGCAGCTACCGGTTTTGGTTGTGCACTGCCATTCTGGGACTGGTTCATCTATGGGTTGTAGTCTACAACCAGACTGGGTTAACCAGGCTAACTAGGGTTGTACAGTATGGTGGCTCACCGAAAAAATCAAGTAATGCTGGTATAGTATGGTTGTAGCCAGAGCCCTTTGTCCAGGGTCGAGGTCATTCACTTATGTACTGTATATGAAGGGTTCCTGCATAGGGGGCCTTATGGCTTGAGCTCTATGCAGGATAATCTCGTCGCCAAGTCTGATACTTATTAATCGTATGATCAAGTCACCTTGGGCCTCAGTGGCTGCTTCTGTCCCCTCTACCGTGATGTATTGAACCCCAGAAACGCAACAGTGGCTTAGGAACGATTCAAGGTTGAGTCGTCAGAACTAAACTGGATGTGATTGGCCAGTAACTTATGCAACATGGTGGTTAGGAAGCGATATTGATTTCAGCATCCTCGGTACCGTTCAGGCTAACTCTGGTATTACATTTACTAAATAACTAGATCTAGAGAGTGTTAGTTAGATATCAAGATGTGAAGTTAAACGAACAGAAACAGCATCCGTTTGTGTGTTATGGATATTGGCCCATGCAGCAGCAACCTATTAGGTCATGAGAACTCACTATTTTTTATTGTTTGTATCTTTTTTTTTCCCTTGGGTTTGTGTTTTTACACGGGTTATCTTCACAAACTCATTGCTTGTGCGTCCAGATCCGTCCTTACTGTTGGTTTCCTATGAGGTGTCCGGTGGTGTGATGTCGAGGCTGTCGAACACAATTGAAGAACTCACTGTTCGGAAGCTATGTTCATTCCAATGTAGTGTCAGTCGGGGAATCTGCCACAAGTAATTAGGGATCTTCACTATCTGCCCCTGATTGTCAAACATAAATAGGAGATTCTTCTCCCGCGAAAATATCCCCCGAAAACATCCTCCTAAAAGATCCCCCGAAGTTCATAGACTTAGTTGGAGCCTTTGATTCTCAGGGGATTCTCAGGGGGTAGCCTACCCCCGAATTTCAAGGTGTGTTTTAAACGGCAGTCTATGCCTCTGATTTTCTATGGCTTTTTGCCACTTGTATCTCCAAGGACTTGCTTCTTGAAAATCCAAGGCAACATACCTGACATTCTAGCATTATTAGACTCAGAAGGTAATAGTTCAAATAATCTCTGTAGAAAAGCCTGTAGTTATATCGGAGGGCGCTGCTCAATACGATGGCGGAGTAGATTCTAACTCTATTCACTATATCCACCCTTCTCAGGGTCGCTATGTATAGATATAGAAGGGATGGAAGATGCGACGGGGCGGTTGTAGCTTGAATTTCCTAATGCGGGAACTCTATTGTATCAACCATAATCATGCTATGCTACATCTATAGTGCTCTACAACCTCCGCACTACAAGCTCTACTCTGCGACTTCCACTCCACAATCTCTGCTCTGCAATTTCTGCTTTACCCTCTCTGCTCTACTATCTCTGCTCTATGACCTCTAGCCACTGCACAAGTGTGGCACTCTCAGCTCTCCCTCAAAAGCTCTCTCAACCCTCTCCTACGAGGTATCATCAACCACCATAAGGATACCTCCAGCTCAACCCCTCCTCCGAGGCATCCCAACCTCCTCCACAGAATTTCCCGACCCCCTTCCCTACAGAACCCTCAGTAGCGATTTGACATATATATAGATGTTTAGTTAAGGCAGTTATGGGCTTGTTAGTACCATATGTGGCCTATTAGCCCGGGAGAGTCGTCAAGGAGATCATATTGGAACGGGCGATATTCCGTCTGCATCTCTACTACCTGAACCTTCTCATCTTGTTTCCCTTCTGCTTCATCGACTGTAACCTTATCCCCCCTCCTATCGCGTTACAATTTTCTATTCTTTCTTTTCCATCTCGCATGTATGTATCTTGTCTAGGTCCCGCAATTCAGGGTTCTAAACCATCATATTTTGAGTATTATCACCTTATATCTGGTGCTTATTTCCTTAAGACCTTCAAGGCAATAGCCCTAACATTTCAGCATTTAGATCGCTGAATACTATGGTAAATAATTAAATACATCAGATATTATCCATGGCATATCAGGGGATTACACTTTAAATACCAAGGGGAATAGGTCAGGGACATATCCCTAGGGGGTCCATAAAGTGATCATTTTCAGGGGAGTACTAGTGCATACGGCGTTGACATACCAGGCGGGGTCCACTGGTATCTGTGCCAACTAGATATAATTGCCATGGACAAGGACAAAAAGTGAAGTCAACTTTACGCCGTCTGCAAGCAACCATCGTAACGGCTGTTAACTGAACCCAGTGGATGTGAGGCCGGTGATTATTTTCGGAATATTTTCAAGGGCTAACTATAATGTCTGGTATTTCCGCCCCTCTGAAATCGTGGGCTATAAGCATATACATGTCCGTAGATGCTTTATCCCACACGATCTGTGGACATTCGGCCCAGCGCTGCTAATCGCTAAGTAACGTTATTAGTTATCTCCAACTATAACCATAGCGTCTCAATATTACTTCTGAACCAAGGCGTGCTCGTGGTATTCCTCCCTTTTAGCTCTAGCTTGCACTCGCATCAGTTGCGCTAGCTACTTAAGCTCTTGGGGCGGATGTCGACATGACAAATTCATTGCGGGTCATCCTAGGCTCTTAGATATAGATCACATAGTTCTCCCCATACGTTCCTTCCCGTGCGAAACTTAGACCCAACTCCCTCCGGATAGCCCTCCAAAGTCCAAGTTGGAATACATACAGCTTTCGAACTAGTGTAATAGTTTAGACAGGACTAGGTGGACGGTAGCCGAGGGGTGGAAGATACGGGGAGTGGTATGGGGGCATTGCTTAAGGGCAGATAGGCTCGGTGAACTTGCAGGTGAACGTGGATCGGGGATGGTTTATTCAAATCGTTCCCCGAATGGCCGCCTGCAGGATGCAAATGTCCCGACTTCAATGACCACTTGTAGTTTAGTTTGGTGCGAGCGGAGGCAGAAATAATGACGGATTATTCTAGTTAGTAGCCTCACGCGATTGTTCCCGTGAATGCAATAATATTCTCGTTTAGCTTTGGTGTTTATGGCGGGCCTCTTGTAGGTTAGAAGTTTACCTAGTTCGATGTCATTAGTCTTCACCCAACTAGCAGATTCACACCATTATTGCCAAAAGCGGCTCTCCAGCAAAGTATACCAGAATTCAAATAGAAGAGCAATTCCCTTACACAATTGGATTTATGAATATGAAGAGGATTTCTACCCAATGTCAAGAAATCATGCTCTTTGTGGTGGCCCTATTCAGTTGACCTCCATGAAGTGGTTGCTACTGTCCCTACAGAGATTTGTATCCTAACAGCTTGTATCTAAGCATCAGTCAACTTTTGGACCTTCTCCATACATATCCCTTGGCTGTATAGTTAAGCTAAAGAATATCCCAACACCACTTCATTCTGCTCTTAATTCCCAGTTATAGATATTCTCCATGCATGTTGCATTCCCGAATTTCGCTTCAAGCTGCGGAAGCTTCTACTAGTTGTACTCTGCAATTAGCGCTAAGTGCTACTCAGCCCCGCACCGGAGATCTAGGCTCTACTTTTAGTTATACTGCATGGTAGGACCAGATTTATCTTTCTGGTAGGCACTCAGTTTGCAGACCGTTCTGCAGTCTACAAACCTATGGCACTTGTAGCAGAGCCTACACTTGTCACTCAAACAGAGCATTGCCTGAAGAAGCAGCGTGTTTACAACTAGTTGACCAAAAACAGATTCCGTGGTCGACCTGCTGTAGAAGTGTAGATCCAGGGTGGCTTATAGCTAAGAGACTGAGCCACATGGCCACCTCGGCATGCGTTCGTATATTGTGTTGCATTTTTGTTGCCTGTTCATTTCCACTGTTACCCTGAACCACCGATCACATATATTTTCTTGGTGATCTGGAAGTCTAAGCCATTTGTGTACATCTATAAGTAGGACTTGATCTTTTTATTTTTCTAAGGAACTCATTACTCGTGTACACATCTGTAGTAAGTAGTACTTGGACTAACTCTAGGAATTGGAAATGAAGTTGGAACTCCGTAAGAAAAGCAAGTGTGGTCGTAGTTACTCCAAGATAACCAGAGTTGTGACCAACTAGACTAAACAAGACTCCTTCGAATTTATTTTTCTATCACTCCCTATCCAAGACCCCCTGCATCATCAGGTGGGTGCCCGTTGGTACTAACTTGCACCTAGTCATAAGTACGCTGCACAAACTTAGCATACTAAGCTTATTAACAAATATCCGATAGGCAAAACCTCACCAGCCGGCGTACTTTTGGATGACTATCCTCTAGCGTGAGAAGGAAAAGTCGGCCATCGGTACTGAGAGACTGTGGATGGTCGAGTGGCTACATATGATTTCATTATTGCCCTAAATTATACAGCTATTACAGTTGTTTTAATATATATGCGGTGCCCAAGAGTACACGAGTAGTAACATGTAGGATGCGATTCAATACAGCCTATAAAGCATTATACAACATAATATATAGCAAGAAGAGTAGACTATTTAATAATCTTCTTTGATTTAAAAAACCAACACCCATATGCATCCCTATTGAGAAAGATACCTATAGCGAGCTACCCAGTGAGTGCCCGGGGCGACTTCAAAGTACGTACAGGCTAACATATACAACAGGCAGGGAGAAAAAAATCGACCCTAGGTAGTGTCCTGCAAGCGTAAAAACACAATAGAAACGCGCTAGTGTTAAAGTCTCAATAGCCACATTCACGCCCGTAGAAAAGTCAGCTAGGTATTTACTAGTAGCAATAGTCACCCCGAAAGATCTCCCCTAATTCCCTCTCACCACAAAACTTCATGAGGTTTTCCTCCAAGGGATTCACAATATTTTTATATACCTCATTCTTGAACCCCTCCTTGCCAAGCTGGGCTGCACTGCTTTCAAGTCCTGTGATGCAATATTGGACAGCCATCCCGTATCCTGGCCCAGCGCAGGTCATCAAGTCTTCGACCACTTGCTGTAGTTTGACAACCTCTGCTGTCCCGTCTGTTTCGTTGATGTTCTCGTGAATCATCTGGAGACTACTGTGGGGTTTCCAGTGCCAGAGTTCGATGAGAGTAACACCCAAACAGTATAGAGTTCTGTTACAAAATTCCAAAACCAATTCTGATTTACCTCTCTCTTCGGTGGGTACGGAGCCCACTGGGTTCTGCAATGTGGGACTTGATCCTGTAGCAGACTGGAACACTTGCTGCAACAACGGCTGTTCGAGGACCGTGCCCCCAGGCCCCTCCACGAAATAGACATCTTCGCTTCCCCAGTTTCCCTTCAACCAGTGCGTACCATGGAGTTGTAAGACAGCGTGAGCCAGTTGCACCCCGAGTTTAAGCCTGGCTCTCAACGTCCTTGTAGCCATGGGAGAGGAGTCTCGAAATATATCGCCTAACGACGCGGTATTTTCTAATCTGAGCTCTCTCCCTAGTGCATGAGGTACCCACATTAGAGGCCTTCGAGGATCTTGATGTTCCACCTGCATTTCCAAAAACCTAGCACTTGGCCCAGGGGGTAACCTGCGCCTTGAAGCCTCTCTTATAGTTGAACGAAGGTGAATTATATCGTCTCTAGCCTCTGAACGAATATAACTAGGTGTACCGAGGCTGGAGGAAATCGGTTTGGCCTGAGGGGGTGTTAATCTAGGAATTTCAAAGCGAACGCAGGTACCAATAATCGCTCACCTGGAGTACACCAGTTCTCTCGGTGATTGGGTGGTTGTTACTCGTGACCCCATGACCACTGACACCTGCTTTCAGGTATATTCCCTGCGGATATTGCCGGATACCCCTACTATTGGCGCAACAATTGTTACCAGGACTGGTCAATACCTAGCCATGACTCGGATCATGAGTGAGTGGTACTTACAACGCTGTAGCTGCAATTGCTTCCACCGTTGTGGGTTGACCCCTTACAAGATTATCAAGGACCTCGTTCAGCTGCTGAATGCGTGCCAATTGCTCATCCCAGTGTTTCTTGTTGTTAGGGGTACCAAGCCTTTTTAAGAATTTTTGGAGCGCATTCTGATCAACCTACGGACATTTCGTATCAACTGTCAGCAAAGATCCATAAATAAACAAGGACAACAAATTAAGCAACCTTATGTTCATGAGTGGTACCCGTTTTGCCAGAATTAACTTCCCTCCCGAGAAGATCAACAATATCTCGGAGCTCACCGGCTGTTCGCACAAATTGTGCTACCAAAGCTGGCTGCTGTAGGTGTTTTGATAGTGCTTCCTGAAAGTTCTCATCTTTCCATTGAGGGCTACCTAGATTAATATTGTTCGAAGTATTATCTGTCACTTTTGCATCTTTCAGCAAAAGGTAACAGGTATTCTCAAATTTGACCTGCTCTATCTCAAGATCTCTACAAAACTGGTGCAATAGCCGGTAACCCTGGATGGTTCTACCGCCGCTAGCATAGACCTTTAACCCTTCGATCACGAGGGGAAAAGCTCCCAGGACAAGGCCTGCAGTCTCTATCCCTGTTACCATTTGTAGTACGGAAGGATGTATAATCTCGGGAAGTTAGAAGGTGAGGGAAACTCGGGAGACTGGTGTACTTGGATGGTATGCCTAAAGGCGTATTATTTACAAGTAAAACTGCCGCTCGATACATATAATGAATGTGCTGCATGTCGGATCCACTAACCCAATATAACCACATGCAGGTGGGGCTGATCGCAGCCCCAAATTGGCAAATCAGGTGCGAGACTGCAGGCGCCCAGCGCGAGCCAATACTTTTGATATTGATGACAAAACCCCATTCAGGTTGTCATGTGCCTCACCAGCGACATTTCGTCCCCCCAGCAATTAGACATACGATATCCTAAGCCAGCTTGAGGCCTCCCAGCGATATTCCCTGGTATTATCAATTCATACAATACAGAGAACTTCTATATACCTGTATTCTACAGAAACCATCCCCTATAACCCCACGTCTCCTCGTTGACCGAAAACTGCCATCATATGACAACCTACGTATTCATTACCTCTTTTTTTAACAAAAAATTCATTTACACCAGCCATCCTTCCATTTGCACCCTTGAAAATTATCTTATAAACCCCTAATAGAAACAATCATATATTTATCGATGTTGACTACCAACATGGTTTGGCTTAGTCTGATTGGCTTGGGATGATATGAGGAATATAAATTCTTACCCGGCTGGGGCTAGACCTCCAATTCACCATTCGTGTAGGAGTTTCAATCATGGGGGTGGGGGGAGTTCAGATGGACAAAACCGAAATGAAAGTATATATATGTATATATATTAGATCGATTCTCAATACAAAAATGTCCCATGTTCACAGAATATATATATAAGTCATACACCTGCACCAAAGAACCCAGTGCGAGATCCCCTTTATAATGCACCCTTATCAAAAATATCTGCGATAGACTTCCCGCTGAATATCTCCAGGTTCTCCTCCAGGGGCCGTATAATTTCGGAATAAACCCTATTTTTGAACTCTTCCTTCTCTAGGCTTGTCTCCCGGGTGTCCAAGCCCTGGATACATCTTCGAACAGCCTCCCCATAATTTTCACCTGCTTCGTCATGAAGCTCCTTCGCGAGTTGGGAAGCAGTAAAATATTCTGTTCTAGCATCCAAGTCCTGCCCTGTGCCTAGGCCTGTGGAAGCACTTTGCAGAATCTGCAAGTCCTTCCAATGCCACAGCTCTATCAGGACTATCCCCAATGAATAGAGACTTTGATTGCACGGAACGATACTCGCCTGGATGGTGTTTTCGAGTGGTGGATTTGGTGGTACGAAACTCTGGTGTAAAAATGGGTTTTCGATCATGGGACTTCTTGAAGTGTGAGGCTCCGCTGAGATAATGAATCTTATATCCTGCTTGCTCCATCTTTCACCCAACCATTGTGTCTTGTGAAGCTGCATGACTGATGATGCTAGCTTGACACCGAGCTTCAGCCTTTCTTTCGTCGAGGGTGGCGGTAAGCATAATATCTCTGCCAGTGTCACAGCCTTCGCGGAGCGTAAAAAGTGAATACACTCAGGTCGTTCAGGGGTCCAGAGTCGGTGTTTTTTATTATCGGTGCTTACAAGCACTCCCAGACACTCATGGAGTGCTCCGGCGTTGCGAATAGTTGTACATAAGCACGAAATAATGTTTGTGGAAGGGCACGCCTTACGCCTGCTACACCTAATGATGCTCTGCTGAGCTTCATGAGGTAAAGCAAAAGCCACCTTTTTCGAACCCGATACGGCACTTGATGGAGGTGTTTCTGGAGCCCGGCTCGTGCTGCGGGATCTGGAATTTCGGGTGAATCGACCTGGCTTTACGTTGTCCTGTACCCAACACTTCATTTTACCCATTACGACTGACACGGTGAGCCCTCCTTCAGGCCCTACTTTTTGTTGCTTTGGAGTTTCTGGTGAATCGAGACTCCAGTCTGGGATACTGGTTGAGCTATTGAATTTATTAATTGTGTTCACACATTATACGGATTCACGCATACCTATGCAAAAGACTTGTTCCCATAGATTCAGCTATGCCAACCACCCCCTCCACCATGACGGTAACATTTGATCCAGCTTCTCTGTTTGTCATGTCCGGGGATTGTGCTGATTCCGACGGTGTATCTAGCGCTAACTCTACGGTCTCAACTTCCAGCTCTCGCCATGGCAGCGCTATTCCGGACATGCCGCTATCAGCAGGCACGGGAAATACAAACGTGAACCGGTGTAGAGACCCAGGGGCCAAAGCCTCGGTTTTCTCCTTTGGAACATCACTGACTCGCAGTTGTAGTTGCAAGCCGGCGCTATGGGGGTCCTATAGAGGGAGATTGGGGTTGTTAGAACAAACTCTTGACCCTCATAAGTTGAATACCCACCTGGCAAGAGCATGTTGCTGAGAGCAACTTTTCTTTCAGAACGTTGTAAAGTATCATCGCATTTTCACGAACTCTATGATAAGATTCAGCTATATTAACCGATTTCGTTGGCCTCGAGCTGGGTGCGGCTGCAGGAACTGCCCCAGTTACCAGCTCTCGGAATTGGACATTATATCGGCGTATGAGAGCCATTTGGTCGGCACGATACTCGTCGGACAAACTGAAAGTAACCTGAAGCATCTTTCGGTAACCAGCCTGAATTTAGCAATCGAGAATTAGCCTTGATCACATAATCCATCGATCCCACCAGTCACCCCAATTGCAATTACCCGGATACTAACCTCTTTTTGTTCATATTTCTGGAACTTCTGTTGTAACCCTTCCAATACATCCTTCATTCCCTCACACACAATCTCGATGCTGTCTATCGAATTGGAGCGTAGGTGTGCAGGTAATGTCGGGACCCAGCTGTCTGGCAATTTACCGGCTTTAACTTGGAAAGGGTCGCATCCCGTAAGCTGGTACCAGGTATCTTCAAAAATCGTCATCTCCGTTTTGATATCTCTCATAAACTGGCGCAAGACATCTCTGTGACGCGAGATCTCTTTAACCTTTCTTGCGCAGCTAATATAGTACTTCAGGCCTTCGACAACAATCGGGAATGCGGCTAATACCAGCCCCGCAGTCTCTATTCCCGTAACCATGTGTGAGCGATGATACCGTATAGAATATAGCGCATGCGCGGGGATTTGCTTGTAAGTTGAGAAGCTCAACCAGCGACAGGTTGTTCAAGCAAAGAAGCTCTACCTAGATCTAAAGAAGTAAACAAACTAAGTACGTTGTCTGCACTATAAATAGACTAGAGAATATACAGTATCCACCATCAGACCTTCGAAGCAAATCTTGTAAGGATCACTTACTAAGGTGGCACCCTATCAGCGGGTAGACCGTCGTGAACGATTTGATAAGCGACCCCTCTGTAGATCGATATCCGGATCCGGAGATCTCTCCTACAGAAGAGCTCTCCAAGCAAGCAAATATACGACGTACAGCTCTTACAGTCTTCGGATGTTTCAGCATTAGTGCAATGGATGTAACAAGATCCCCTGATCACGAGAATTATGCAATCCCGGCGAAGACCTCCATTGCCTCACAATACGAGGGGTGCATAGATATTCTGACCCATACGTCAATACGGCCCATTCATCAATGGGCCCAGCCCACCCATCAATCTGACGGCTACAATAATATTTTAATATAATTATCTCATATATTCGGAACTATTGAGAATTACGGGACTATGGAGCACTACGGATAAATGGAAAAATATAAGATATAAATGCATAAAATACTAGAATATCTAGGCCTCCAGACGTAGAAAAATATAATGTAGAAATAAATGAAAATACGAGAAAATCAAGCCCTCCAGAGATATATAAATAAAATATACTAGATCAAGGCCTCTTCCGTAGCACTCGAATATTCAATGTATTATTCAAATCAGGAGCCGATTTTGTTCTGACCCATACGTCAATACGGCCCATTCATCAATGGGTCGACCCATTGATCAATGGGCCGCTAAAGATGGTTGGGCCGGCCCACCCATCAATCGCGCTAATGGCCGGCCCATTCATCAATGGG